>Ga0209267_1001609_pt1 | contig 15263 bp, 20 predicted proteins | sample GraSoiAngelo_137_FD_185894 | JGI IMG/M metagenome (GOLD analysis project Ga0209267, IMG submission 185894) | Grasslands soil microbial communities from the Angelo Coastal Reserve, California, USA - 14_0929_09_30cm (SPAdes) (version 2) | ecosystem: Environmental > Terrestrial > Soil > Grasslands ... | reverse complement strand
TGGATGTTGGCACCGAAAATGTCGCTGTCGTCGGCGAATGCCGCCGGGTGCACCTGCAGCGACAGGAACGTCGCGATCAGCGCGAAAGCAATTAGTCGCTTCATAGCGTTCATGGTCATGACCTCACTGGGCAACGGGCCCGTAAGCGACCTGGGCGTCGACAGTGCGCTGAGCACTTCGAGGGCCAGCCCCCGAGCCGGTAATCGCATAGTTGTAGAAGACGAAGCCGCTGGGGTTGTATCCGGTACCGGAACCAATGGAGTACCCGGCACGCTGCGACGTATTCAGGAAGCAATTCGCGTCGGCGCCGGCGCCGGCCGCGACCGAGTACGAAAAGGCGCCGAGCGACGTGGAGGCTTTCACGCACGTCGGGCCGCCCGGCGCGATCGTGTCGATGCCGACGTTGATTCCGGCGTCGGCGGCGAAGAAGCTGCCCTCGGCCCACATCGTCCCGTACGCGATGTCGCCTTCGGTGCTCGACATCCGAACCAGGAAGATGCCGGACACGAGCATGAGGACCATGATGAAGATAGCCATCACCGAGGCGATGCCGCGCTCGTCGGTGCAGTGACGCCACATTCCACGCATTTCACGGGCCTCCATCAGGGATTCCGGAGCCTCACGTCGGAGGTGAGGGTATACGTCTGGGCGGGCTGACCCGGCACGTTCTCCCGGGCCGTCACCATGATGACGATTCGCCGCACGATAGACCGCTGCGCCACGCTGGCGAAGCTCGGCGCGGCGCCCAGCCCCTGCGCGTCGAGGTTGTAGGGGCCAGTGGGCGGATTCGGGACCGGATTGTTGGCGGAATCGAAGTAGGCGAAGCTCAGCGCTGTGACGCTCTCGGCCATCAGCTGCCCGTTGGCGCACGTGTACGAAGCCGCGGCGCCGATCGCGCCCTGGACTCGCCTCAACCCAGCGCCGTCGAGGCAGAAGGTGTAGGCACTGCTCGCGCCGGTGTTGTCGAGGTCGCCGGCGACGGAGATGGCGGACTCGGTGGCGACCTGGATCGAATTCGAGAGGTCGTTGGTGTTGTCGTTGTCGATGTTCTCGGGGAAATAGCCGGCCATGCGGATCTGCCGGGCCATGCGATCCATCGCGACCCGGGCGTTCTGCTGGACGCCCAGCTTCCGCTCGCTGACCTGATACGCGTTGCGGCTCGGGTCGAAGACCTGGAAGATCCCGACCAGGATGAGCAGGAAGATGCTCATGGCGACCATGAGCTCGACCAGCGTGAAGCCATCCTGTCCGCGGAGCGAGACGGGGCGCATTAGAATAAGCTCACGATGACAGTGCTCATGGTGACGCCTGAGGGAAGGCCAGGCATCGTGACGGTCACCGTCGCCTGACGCAACGTGATCGTAGGGCAGCGGGCTGGGTTGCATGGTAGGTCGGTGATCTGGACGACGGCCCGGCCCCCGAAGGGCCGCACGGTTCCCCATGCGGTGGTCTCTGCGGATGTGAAGGTGAAGCCGTCGCCCGAGCCCGCCAGCATGTAGCGCCAGCGCCGGGCGATTGCCGCCTCCGTGCCGCCCAATCCGGCGATGACTCCCGTGTTGGTTGCCGTGTCGACGCCGTTGAGGTTGCTGAGGTTGGCGAAGGGAACGTCGCCGACGTCCTCGAGGATGTGTCGCGCGCCCGACACGGCCATGGTCATCCGCCCCGCATCGGTGATCTGCCGATACCCCACGGGAAACATGCTGGCCAGGGTCAGTAACGCGACGACGAGGATCATCGCCGCGACCAGGACTTCGACGAGCGTGAACCCGCGGCGGTCGCCCAGGGGGCTCGCGATCTTCCACTGCGTTTCCATCGCGCTCCTCATGGACAGGCGGTTCCCGGGGCCTGGACCTTGATCCTGCCCGACGGGCTCACGCACACGTCGAGCGACCCAGTGGCCGACGAGTTCTGAACGCGGAGAGCTCCCGACGCGGTCGCCGCGCCGAGAGAGTTGAACGTGATCGTCGGGGCTACCGTGATGCGGGCGGCGTTCTCGAGCGTTCTCCACCCAGCGCCATCGGTCTCCGGACCCGTGTAGACCTGACCGCCCGGGCACGGCACCGTCGTGCCCGAGCAGAATCGCGTCCGGTTGTTTGGATGCGTTTGCGTCTCGACGCTGAACGAGACGCCGCGCATGACAGCCAGCTGACGCGCCTGGTTCATCGAAACCACGATGGTTCGCGCCGCCCCGTCGGTCTCCTGGGCCCTCGAGTAGCTGAGATAGAGCGGGAAGCCGATCGCGGAGAGGATCGAGATGATGGCGACCAGCACCAGCAACTCGACGACGGTGAAGCCGGCCGAGTCCGGCCGGAAACTACGCCCAAGGATCGCGGTGTTCTTGGTCATGTTCACCCATTTGGAGCGCGTAGGTCATCACGGCAATGCCCATCCGCGGACGGTTAGAGCAATGGGTATGCCACGGCCTGTCGGCCGTCGAATCGCGGACTTAGAGGGCGGATGGGCGGGGCAGTGACAAATTGCTAAGCGCGACCTGACAAAGAACGGTCGTTCCAGAATTCGCTAACGATTCCGGAAACGTACAAGACGCTGCGGTCAACCGGAAATGCGCGGCTCAGGCGTCGAGGTAAACCGGGCTCGGCCAAGCCAGTGCGCGATCCTCTCGGGTCACGCGAATCCGGTACGGATGGCTGCGGCCCCGCATCGGCGCGGAGTCGGTGTGCTCGACCCGAGCCCGCTCGTGTGGGGGCGTCGATACCGTAGTCGTCGCCGGTCGTGTTCGACACCGAGGAGACGCGGCGAGCGGAGCGCTTGCGAATGCCCTTATCCGGCTTCACCAACGCGAACGTCACGGCGCGTTGACGAAGCAGCCGGCCGATAGCGCCACGTGGCCGTCCCACGTGGTCAGCCGGGGCGCCCGAGCTGACCGGCGACGCCGAGATCCCCCCGCGAGGGGAGTGTATACTAAGCGCGCTTGACCCTTGGAGAGGTGGCCGAGTCGGCCGAAGGCAGCCGCCTGCTAAGCGGTTACAGGGTTAAAAGCTCTGTCCCGGGTTCGAATCCCGGCCTCTCCGCCAAATCACCACCGCGGCCCGAAACAGCACGAGCGCCGAGTCATCTCGGCGCCCGTGTCCGCGTCAACCCCGTTGGTTCCGCTACTTCTTCATCTCGAGCGTGATCCCGGCGGCCTTCGCGGCCTCGTCGTACTTCGCCTCGGACTCCGCGTGCTTGCCGGACTGGTGGAGAGCCCAGGCCTGCGACGCGATCGACCGGGCATTGGCTGCGCCCGGGTCGAAGCGGTTCCCGACCGCCTTGTCGATCTGAGCCTGTAACATCGGGCACTGATTCGCCAGTGCAGGACCAGCAGCCGAGGCGACCAGGATGAGGGCGGTGACGAAGCTCTTCATCTCTCTCCTCCTTTGGGGTCTATCGGACAGGACCAGTCGCCGGGGATAATCGTGGCGATCGGCCGACATGTCAAGACGCGATCCGTTTGGACGCCGGTGTGTAGGCCGCAACGAGCTCGCTCGCACCGTGGCGCAGCGTAGTGTATCGTACTGCCCGTTGCGCCCTTAGCTCAGGTGGACAGAGCGTCGGACTACGAATCCGAAGGCCAGAGGTTCGAATCCTCTAGGGCGCACCACCAACAACAATTACTTCCGAAGCAGCACGCCCTCGCTGACGACCTCTTGCGCTGAGGCTTGCGCTGAACTGGTTGCGGGGAGAGCGGTGTCGAGGCGAGCAACGGCGCTGCGGAGGTGCTCCGGGCTGAGGTGAGCGTAGCGCATCACCATCGCCAGCGTGCTGTGCCCAAGCAGGTCTTTCACCTCCTGGAGCGTAGCACCCCGCTGAACCGCCCAGGACGCGAAGGTATGACGCAGGTCGTGGAAGGTGGAAGTCCACCAGCTTCGCGCGCGCCGCAGCGCCCTCGAAGGCGTGGCGGTAGGCGTTCCAGTTTCGACTGCCGAAGACTAGCCCGTGCGCATACGAGCCTCGACGGGCGAGCACGGCGTCCGCCCGGCTGTTCAGCGGCACCGTGCAGGCCGTACCAGGGTTGAGTATATCTATGCCAAAGTTCAGGTGGGCAGTGACCAGGCGCGGCATGCCCAGCCATCTACCGCCTTTGATTCAGCAGCCAGTCGATAACCGCTCGAGGATCGTCCGCGCTATTGGACGACCCCTCTGTAGGCGCGGGAATTTCGGGCGACTGCCGTACCTCTCTTGGTTCGGACGTGGTCGGAGCACTCACCGGCACTAATTCGAGTGTCGACGTGCCGTTTGTCGGCGAACTCGGCTTGACCTCTGAGGCTTGGCGCGTCTGGGCGTGCAAAGCGCATGCAGTCGTCGTGGTCAGCAACCCGGTGAGAAGTACGCCGAACGTGATTTTCTTGGTTCGCACGGAGATCATATTCCACCCTCCGTCATACAGAGGTCGGCGGCGAGTTTCGATTACCGGAAGCACTGGTGACAAGGCCCACGAAGCGACGGTGTTCCCAGCAGAACTCGGACAGTGAAGCCCCCTCCTCGTAGTTCGCAGGGGCTTCGGCGTCAAGCTGAACGATTTGGTTACCGTCAAACGCGATGGTGTCGTTGGTCGAGATCGACTGCTTGCACCGCGGGCAGCACGGCTGACCCATCTTCTACACCGCCAAGCAGGCGCCACCCTAACACACGCCAGAACGTAGTCAATCCCGATCAGACCGTTGACCGGCGTCGCAGCACCCATCACCGCTGCCGTCTGCTAGACCCCCGCCAGCCATCCCAACCGAGGTGCGTAATGCGGCGTGATGCGGCGGCCGTATCCAGACGTAGTCGTTGGCCCCATGCCCCACTCGCTTTGTGTTCTCCGAATGCCATGGCGCTGCGCTCGAATCGCCTGGTCGCAGTGGGTTAGGAAACCGCATGAACGTCGGTGACCTCATCAACTTTCCGTGGGCCCGTATTATCGACAGCTTTGAGAAGTTGGCGAGGATATTCGCAATTGTCGTCGGCGGCGTCTGGGCATACTACCGGTTCTTTAGAGGGCGTACCTTCAAGCCTCGCCTTGAGATCGCTCTCACCGGAACGTTCTGCTTGCTCAGCCGCAGGTCCCACCTTTCCGCGAATGGACGGTTGAAGAACGTCGGGCTCTCCAAGGTCGTCCTCGATCCGACCGTGTCCGCCGTCCGAGTGTTTTCAGAGGTGCTAGGCGAGGACACGAAACGCGACCCTACCCTCGTTTCAGAATCACCAATTGATCGAACCCGGCGAGTTGATCGAGGATAACTGGCTCATCGCATTGCCGAAGGGTGAAGCTTCTGCGTTCCGCCTTGAGCTTCGCGTCGCAGGCCTCACGACTTCTTGGTCGGCGGAGAGCATAGTCCTCCCACTACCTCAGTCTCAACGAGCGTAACGCCGCGCGGAGGGCCGAATGGGACAATCTGTGCGCAGCCCGGAAGATGACGAGCGGATTCGGCGTGAGAAAAGAGACAGCACAAGAAGAGGAAGAAGAAGTGATGCTCCTCGACTGGGGCCTGCTGGTACGCGCCCCGGCGTTCGGCTAGACTCCCCGCCAACCATCCTCCACCGAGGTGCTCATGCGGGTGATCGGGGTCGTCATTCTCAGTATCAGCCTCGCTCTTGCGTCACTTGCCGCAGAAGCGCAGCAGGCGGGGAAAGTCCCTAGGATTGGCTTCCTGCAAGCGTCCCAGAACGAGAACGCCGTGGCATTCACCCAGGCATTACGAGACGCCGGGTACGTCGATGGCCACAGCGCAATACTCGAGACCCGCATCTACGGCCAACTGATCGAGCGGCTTCCCGAAATTGCCAACGAATTGACCGCGCGCAAATGCGATGTGATCCTCGCCGCTGGCCCATACGCGATCAGGGCTGCCACCCGAGCGACGACCACCATCCCCGTCGTCGGGATTGATCTTGAAAGTGACCCAGTGGCGAACGGGTGGGCGCGAAGTCTCGGCCGTCCGGGCGGGAACTTCACCGGCTTGTTCCTCGATGCTCCTGAACTCGGCGGCAAAGAGATTCAACTCCTGAAGGAGGCGGTACCGGGGCTCTCCCGTATCGGGATCCTTTGGGACTCTAGTATCGGCGATCTCCAGTTTCGCGCGACCGAGAAGGTCAGGCGCGAGGCGGGTCTCATCGTTCAGTCGATTCCGATCCGCCGTGTAGAAGAAGCGGGTGACTTGCCCATTGAGCGGCCAAGTCGGTTCCGCTTAGTGATCAACCTCAAGACCGCCAAGGCGCTGGGCTTGACGATCCCCCACTCGCTACTTCTGCGGGCGGACCAGGTGATCCAGTAGCGACACTACCTGTACCAAAACCGGGAGGGCAGACCATGTCAATCATCGCGTGGATAGTGCTCGGCCTGATCGCGAGTTTCATCGGCAGCAAACTGGTCAACAAGACGGGCGAAGGATTCTTCCTCGACATCGCCCTGGGCATCGTCGGCGCTGTGATCGGGGGCTGGTTGTTCAACCTGTTCGGCATGCGCGGAGTCACCGGGTTGAACGTTTACAGTCTCATCGTGGCCGTCATCGGAGCTGTGGTTTTCTTGGTGGTCTACCACGCGATCCGACGACGCACTGTGTGATCCCGACTCGGACCTTCTACACGACCGGGATGGAACACTCGCCGACGAGCGCGACGGGCACCGGATGGGAGCGCACGCCGTGGCGCGCGACGCAGCGGGCGGCGTGGGACGCGTTGGGAAAGGCCGGGGAGATCAGTCGATGATGCGACTCGCACGAAGGGCCTCACTGCTCGTCACGTTCTGCCTGCTTGCCTCGGCGGCGAGCGCGGCGTTCGCGGAGGATGCGTGGGTGCTGTGGGATCAGAGCGTGTATGCGGTCACGGGTCAGGATCCCGCCGTTCTGTGGAGCCAGTGGGGATCGTCTACCACGAAAGCTGGTTGCGAGGAGCTACGCCGTAAAGAAGTTAAGACCTATGAAGAGGCGAGCAAACTGTTGCCGAACTGGTCCATGCAAGGTGACACGATCGTTCAAATGGATAATGGGAAAGTGGTCCGGCGGACCACCTATCACTGCTATCCGGCTACGATCAACCCAAGGTGGGAACATTTCGCCTCACTGGGACATTGGTATCTCCTGGGGCCGCCGCGCACCGCCTACGATAAGACCGCCGCATATCTCCGTGGATTCCAAGTTTTAACCGACCGCACACTCAGCCAATGGGAGTTGCTTGACGCCTTCGAGTCCCGCCACGTGTGCGAGCTCAGGCGTGACTCCCTGCGCCGTATCGAGGAGTCGAGTTATAGCAAGGCAGCGGCTTCATATCTCCAGATGATGCGTGAGCAAACAGAGACTCCGGCGGTGTCGTTGCAGCGGTACATGGTTGAGAACTACCACGCGAATATCAGAACCTACGCGGCGAGCCGCTGCGTCAGCCGTGATGATCCGGGACTTCCTCGCGGCCTGAGGGCGAAGTGAGTGATACCGACGCCCGCCTCTGGCACCCGTGGCTCCGCATCAACCGCGTGCTGCGCGTGATGCTGCACACCCGCTGGAGCGCGGAGGCGTGGCTCGTCGTCCGTGTGGAGTTCAGGTGGGCGCTCGCGCTGCGGCGCGAGATCCGGCGCGCGGCGTGGTTGAACCGACCAGGGGGCTAGGATTTCCGGGCTTGCGCTGATTTGCGCTGAACGCACCCGGCAGGAGCCGCGATTCCAGTCCCGGAGTGAGACCAGAGTCGGCGAGAGTCGTGGTAGGATCAGCGCGGTGCGCACGCCAAATCGTGGGGTTGCGTCCAAGTGTTCAGAAAGGCGAGGGGCCGGCGACGAGCCGGCCCCAGCCTACGAATCCGAAGGCTAGAGGTTCGAATCCTCTTAGGGCGCACCACTTCCACTCCATCCTCGCGAAGTCTCTGACTTCCCGTCTTTCCTCTTGGTGCGAGGGGACACGGACGGGGGAAATTGTCGAAGCTCATGACGTGGCTTCAACGCCGGCCGTCAGGCCAGTACCGCGTGCGTGTGACCATTCCGCCGCGCCTTCGTCGCTTCTTCGATGGGCGCACGATCCTCACTCGCGTTCTCGGCACTGCTGATCCTCAAGTAGCCATGTTGGACAACGCCTCACCAGGGGCAGGATAGAGAAGTTAGATTCTTCGCGAGGATAGCGCATGGTATGGTGCCCTGAGCGAATCCTCTACGGCGCACCATCTTCGACAAGGGAGGCCCTCGTGACCTTCAAGCGGTTTGTGTGCATCGTGCTGCTGGTGGTGTTGACCGCTGTCGTGGTGCGGCCGGCCCGCGCCGAGGCGATGGATCCACAGCTGATCCTGATCATCGTCGGCGTCGGGATCGCGGTGGTCGCCCTGATCGCGGTCGTCATCATCGCGAACGCGTCGGAGGGCAGACGCCGCGGCGCCGAGCTGTCGACGACGGCGGAAGTTCTCGAAGAGCTCGAGCGACGCTCGCGGACCCTGCTCGCCGGCCCCACGGTGGTGGTGCTCCACACGACGGTGGTCGAGAGTCCCTGAGCTCCTGAGAAGTTGGACGCTAAAGCATTCATGCGGGCGGCGCTCGCCGAGGCGCGTGTCGGCCTCGCGAGCGGCGAGGTCCCCGTGGGCGCCCTGGTCGTCCTCGACGACGTGATCATCGGGCAGGCGCACAACGCGCCGATCGCCCTCGGCGACCCCACCGCTCACGCCGAGGTTCTCGCCCTGCGCGAGGCCGCCCGGAAGACCGGCAACTACCGGCTCCCGCGCGCCACGCTCTACGCGACGCTCGAGCCGTGCGCGATGTGCTGTGGGGCCGTCATCCAGGCCCGTCTCGCGCGCGTCGTCTACGGCGCGTTGGATCCGAAGGCCGGCGCCGTCGAGTCGCGGCATCGGCTGCTCGATGACGGCCGTTCGAACCATCGCGTCGCGACGAGGGGCGGTGTGCTCAGCGCCGAGTGCGGCGCCCTGCTGAAGGAATTCTTCGAAGCCAAGCGCGGCGACGGCCGCTAGAGTCGCGCCACGGCCGGGATCACCTTCGTTCCCATCAGGTCGATCGAGCGCATCGTGGTCGCGTGGTCCATGCGCGATTCCTGGGCCTCCAGGAGCAGGTGGCCGACGCCGAGCTCGCGCTGCACGCGGGCGAATCGGTCGATCACCTCGTCGGGCGTGCCGGCCACGATGAACTGGCCGTCCAGCAGCTCCTCGTAGCTCATCGACGAGAGCGACCGGGGCCGCGCGCGCAGCGCGAACTGCGTGCCCGCCCGCGAGCGCATGCCGACCGGCGCGAACCACTCGACGGGCGCCCGCAAGGTGGGGCCCATGCGCCAGACGAAGTGGCGGCCGGCCTCGAGCGCCTTGGCCTTCGTCTCCGCCGTCACCGCGCAGATGAGAAAGCCGAGATTGTCGGGCGTGACGGTTCGGCCAACCTCGGCAGCGCCCTGCCGGTAGAACTCGAAAAGCTCGCGCGCGATCTCGAACGGTACCAGGAAGGGCACGTAGGTGTAGCCGCGCCGGCCGGCCCACACCGCCGTCTCGGGGCTCGCGGTGCCGGGGATCCAGATGGGCGGATGTGGCTTCTGCAGCGGCAAGCACCACGGGTTCACGTGGCGGAAGTGGTAGTGCCGGCCCTCCCAGCGAAACGGCCCGGGATCCATCCAGCACTTCAGGATCAGATCGTGGCATTCCTCGAAGCGCTCGCGGTTGTGCACGGGGTTCGAGTTGGACCACCAGGTCTCCACGCCGACGCCGCGCACGAAGCCCGAGAGCACGCGCCCGCCCGAGATGAGGTCCGCCATCGCGAGCTGCTCGGCCATGCGCACCGGGTTGTCCTCGATCGGCAGGATGTTACCGAGCAGCAGGATCTTCGCCTGCCGCGTCGTGCGGCCGAGCACCGCGGCGGTCATGTTCACGCCGACGTTCACGCACGACGGCGTCGAGTGATGCTCGTTGATCATGAGACCCGCGAAGCCGGCCTGGTCGGCGAACTCGTACTCCGTGAGGTACCGCTGATAGTTGGCCGCGGCCTTCTCGCGGTTGAAGAAGCGGTTCGGGAACTCGAGCCGGAGCGACGGGTACTTGTCGCCTTCCTCGTCGGGGAACTCGTGGTGCGGCATCTCGCTGAAGTAGTAGAGCTTCATCGCCGCGAATCTCCTCCGAGGAAATCGAGCACCAGGCGCGCGAAGGCATCGGGCTGCTCGATCGGCGGCAGATGGCCGCATCGCTCGAGCACCGTGAGCGTCGCGTTCGGCAGCCCCTGACGGTATTGTTCGCCGCACTCGACCGGCACCGCGCGGTCCTCGCGGCCCCAGACGATCAGGGTCGGGTTCGTCACGCGCGGCAGGAAGTGCGCCAGACGCGGATTGTGCATGTAGGGCTTCCACGTCAGGCGCGCGGCCATCTCGCGGTTGCGCGTCGCGGCCTCGATCTCCGCGGGAGTCGGCGCGCGACCGAAGAGCTCCTGCCACTCCGGAACCGTTCTCGAGTCGTGCACCATCATCGTGAGCAGCTGCGCCGGCGAGAAGTAGAAGATGTCGAGGATCTCGCCGGTCTCGGGCTTGAGGCCGACCGGCGCCACCAGCACGAGCCGGTCGATCGAGGCCGGGCTCATCGTGGCCAGCTCCACCGCGGTCCACCCGCCGATCGAATGCCCGAGCACGTGGGGCCGCCCGAGCTCCGCCGTCTCGATGAACCATAGATAGAAGCGAGCGAGGTCGTCGATGCCGTCCATCCAGTCCGCGTCGTCGGAGCGCTCGAAGCCCGGGTGGGTCGGGGCCCACACCGTGAAGCGCTCCGAGACCTGCGCGAGCCAGCGGGTCCAACCGCGATTGCCGCCGGCGCCGTGGAGCACCAGCAAGGGATCGCCCTGCCCGCCGACCCAGGCGTGCACGCGGATGCCGCCGACCGAGATCATCTCCTCACGAGGTCGCATGCGCCGTATTATGCTCCAGCCGGCTAGAGAGTATGGAAAAGACACCGCTCGCGGTTCGGCTCGGGGAATTCGCCGCCCGGCTCCGCTACGAGGAGCTGCCGGCCGCCGTCGTCGACAAGGCGAAGGCGTTCGTGAACCACGCCGTGACGGTCGGCCTCGTGGGCGCGGGCCACGAGCGCTCGGCCGCCGCGCGACGCGCCGTGCTCGAGCACGAGCGCCTCGGCCCGCGGCGGCTCGGGGCGGGCCAGGGCGCGACGTTGTGGATCGACGGCGCGCGGGTCACGCGCGCGGGCGCGGCGTTCGCCAACGGCGTGGCGGTGGCGGTGAACAACCAGTGCGATTCCTACCACATGCTCACGCATCCCGGCGTCCTCATCGTGCCGGCGGGCCTCGCCACCGCCGAGGGCGAGGGAAAGTCCGGCCGCGATCTGTTGACGGCGCTCGTCGCCGGCTACGAGGTGCAATGCCGGTGCGCGCGCGACTTCATCCCGTCGACGCCGGCGCACGGCTTTCGCGCGAGCCCGGTCTACGGCATCCTCGGCTGCGCGGCGACGACGGCCCGGCTGCTCGGCCTGGACGCGCGCGGCGTCGGCAACGCGATCGCGCTGGCGGCGAGCTTCGCCGGAAGCCTCATCGAGGGCCAGCGTACGGGCGCGCGCGACGCCGATTTTGCCGAGGCTCAGGCGGCCCGGAGCGGCATGTGGGCGGCGAGCCTCGCCGCGCAGGGGTTTCAGGGCGCGGCGACGGCACTGGAAGGTGAGGGCGGTTTCTACAACGCGTTCACCGGTAACAACACGGGCGATCTGGCGTACACGTTCACGGGGCCGCCCAAGGCCGATCTCGGCGAGATCGTCACGGATCTCGGCAGGCGCTGGGAGGTCCTGGACGTCAAGTTCAAGATCTATCCCACGCCCGGCTTCAATCAGCCGGTCGTCTGGCTGGCGAGCGAGATGACGGCGCAGCACAAGCTCGTGCCCGACGAGATCGAGCACCTCACGCTCGAGATGAACTACCTCGAGACGTTGTATCCTTCGCCGAGGTTCCCGCGCCCGCCGGCTCCGGACGGAAGCGGATTCGGGCGCACGGCCTACATACTGGCCTACACCGTGATCGCCGGTGACTACCCGGTGCTGGAGGCGAACGTCGAGGATCCGCGCGACGCCGGCGCCTCGACCGGGGTGGAGCTGGCGGCGCGTGTGGCCGCCCTGCAGAAGAAGGTCGAGATCGTCGGCGCGGTCGGCCGGGAATGCTTCGCGCCTCGCCTCACGATCACCTTGAAGAACGGTCGCCGCGTCACTGGCGAATATCACGGCCGCGAGCTCATGTGGGACTTCGCGCGCGACGCCGAGGTGCTCAGGCGCTTCGTGCCCGGTCTGCCGATCGCGCCGACGCGCTACGAGAGCTTCGTGGCCGCGGTCGCGGGGCTGGACAAGGCGTCGTCGGTCGACGAGATCGTCAGCCTGATCCTGCCCGATTAGGCCGCGCGCCGTCCGCGGCTGACGCCTACCTCAGCACCGCCTCGGCGATGCGCGTCAGCTCCGTGCCCATCTCGGACTCGGTTTTCACCACCGGCGGCCGCACGATCACCCGCGTCGCGCCGGCATCGTGCAAGCGCCGCAGCAGATCGAGATCGGCTGGCTGTCCGTGCACCGAGATCGTGATCGTCGACGGATCGCGTCCAGCGTCCTTCGCCAGACGATCGAGCGCCGCGCGGCTCTCGCGCAGTTGCTCGGGCGTGATGCGATTCGGCAGCCAGCCGTCGCCCCAGGCTACCACTCGCTGCAGCACGTTCTTCGCGCCGCCGCCGAGCAGCACCGGCGGATGCGGCTTCTGCAGCGGCTTGGGGAACGACTTCACCGGCGGGAAGTCATAGTACTTGCCGTGGAACTCGGCCGCGGGCTTCGTCCACAGCTCCTTCATGGCCAGGATCGACTCGCGCGTCTGGGTCCAGCGGTGGTCGAAGTCACCACCCATGATCTGGGTTTCTTCCCTGAGCCAGCCGGCGCCGATGCCGAACAGGAATCGCCCGCCGCTGAAGAGATCGAGCGTCGAGATTTCTTTGGCCAGCAGCAGCGGGTGGCGCTCGGGAACGAGCACGATTCCGGTCCCGAGCTTGATCGATTTCGTCGTGCCCGAGGCGCGCGCGAGCGCGACGAACGGATCGATGAAGTGCGAGTAGCTCTCCGGGATGACCCCGTCCGGCGAGCCCGGAAAGCGGCTCGCCGAATTCACCGGGATGAACGGATGCTCGGCGCACCAGAACGATTCGAAGCCGAGCTCCTCGGCTTTCCGGGCCATGAAGCCGACATCGACGTGGTACGCGGGCAGCGGCACCGAGATGCCGATGTTCATGACGGCTGGACTCCGTCGCGAATCAACGCAGCGCCTCGCGAAGGGAGGCCGCGACGTGGGAGGTGGCACGGTTCCCGGTCGCGATGAGCCGCCCCATCGGCATGAAGCCGTGGATCATTCCGCCATAGTTGATGTAGTCGACCTGGCCGTCCGCGTCGGAGAGCCGCGCCGCGAAGGCCGCGCCCTCGTCGCGCAGCGGGTCGAACCCCGCGGTGATGACGAGCGCCGGCGGAAGACCCGTCAGTGACGGCGCGCGCAGTGGCGAGACGCGCCAGTCCTGTGCCTCGCTCGCCGATTTCAAGTAGTGGTTCGTGAACCAGCGCATGCCCTCGCGCGTGAGCATGTAGCCCTCGGCGAAATCGCGATACGACTTCGATTCGGCGGCGACGTCCGTCACGGGGTAGATGAGCACCTGCAGCGCGAGGGCGGGCCCGCCGGCATCACGCGCCATGAGCGCCACGACCGCGGCGAGGTTACCGCCGGCGCTGTCGCCCGCGACGGCGACGCGTCGGCTGTCGATCCCGAGCTCGCCGGCGTGCGCGACGACCCAGCGCGTCGCCGCCCACGCGTCGTCGACGGCCGCCGGGAACTTGTGCTCCGGCGCCAGCCGGTAGTCGACGGCGACGACGGTGACGCCCGCCTCGGCCGTGATCTGCCGGCACTGGACGTCGTGCGTGTCGAGATCGCCGATCACCCATCCGCCGCCGTGGTAGTACACGAGCACCGGTAGCGCGGTGCCCGCCGGCACTCCCGCCGGCCGATAGACGCGCAGCGGGATCGGCCCGCCCGGGCCGTCGGCGGTGAGATCTTTGACCGCGCCGATCTCCGCCGGCGTCGGAGTCGAGGCCGGGCGGGTTTCGCGAAAGAGCTGTCGGGCGTCCTTGGGCGACAGCGTGTTGTAGGCGGGCCGCCCGGACTTGATGACGAGGTTGATTACTTCCTGGGCCTGGGGATCGAGGGCCATGGCACGCTCTCCTTCTCGGGATGACATCTCGGCGAAAGCCTAGAACACGTCGTCGCGTCGGCCGCTCTCGAAGTCGCGCGTGCGCTCCGCGAGCGCGCGCGCGTCGAGCAAGCCCTTGGCCGCGAGCAGCCGCTCGAACGCGCGAAGCCAGCGTTCGTAATAGCTCGTGGATTCCCCTTCGCGCTCGGCGTGCGCGATCTCGGCGATGAGCCGGGCCTGAAACTCGCGCCACTCGAAGCACGCCTCGTGGCTCATCGCCACGGTCATGCCGAAGATCCGACCCTGCCACGCCTCGTCGAAGACCAGCTCGCCGTTCTTTCTCGGCAGCGCCGCCGCGCCGCCCATGTCGGCGATCTCTCGGCTCGGGACCGGTTCCATCGGCCGCTTCCCGTCAGCGGGCCGCGGCGGCCGGCGGCTGGACCACCGCCACGCCGATCATCGCGTCGCGCGTCACCAGCTTGGCCAGCTCAGTCTCGCTCAGCCGCTCGGTACCGGCGGGGCGCTCCGGCAGGACGAGATAGCGAAGCTCGGCGCTCGAGTCCCAGATGCGGATCTCGGTGCTCTCGGGCAGGTCGACGCCGAACTCGCGCAGGACCACGCGCGGCTCGCGCACCGCGCGCGAGCGGTACTCGAACGACTTGTACCAGACCGGCGGTAATCCGATGAGCGCGTGTGGATAGCACGAGCAGAGCGTGCAGACCACGAGGTTGTGCACGCCGGGCGTGTTCTCGACCACCTGAAGGTCGACGCCGCCGAAGCCGAGCTCTTCGATGGCGCTCGTGCCGTCGGCGAGTAGCCGCTGGCGATAGCCGGGATCGACCCACGCGCGCGCCACGACCTTGGCGCCGTTGTGCGGCCCGATGTCCTGCTCGTAGGCGCTGACGATTCGGTCGACCGCGTCGCTCGCGACCAGCTTCTTCTCGACCAGCAACGACTCGAGGGCGCGGACGCGCAGCGAGAGGAGCGACTCCGGCTCACGGTGATGATGTCCGTGATCGTGGTCGTGTCCGTGATCGTGCGTGCCGCTCATGACGTGCTCCTTGCGGGAGAAGCCGGCTCGAGATAGCGTTCCCAGAGATCGATGTGGACCGGGGCTCGGGGCTCCGCCGA
>Ga0209267_1001604_pt1 | contig 15277 bp, 18 predicted proteins | sample GraSoiAngelo_137_FD_185894 | JGI IMG/M metagenome (GOLD analysis project Ga0209267, IMG submission 185894) | Grasslands soil microbial communities from the Angelo Coastal Reserve, California, USA - 14_0929_09_30cm (SPAdes) (version 2) | ecosystem: Environmental > Terrestrial > Soil > Grasslands ... | reverse complement strand
CGCGGCCATCCCCAGCTTCTCCGCCGCCTGGTCCTCGCCCTCGGCGGCGATGACCTTGGCGCGCCGCTCGCGCTCCGCCTCGGCCTGCCGCGCCATCGCCCGCTGCATCTCCGGCGGAAGGTCGATAGCCTTGACTTCGACGGCGGTCACCTTGATGCCCCAAGGCTCGGTGTGCAGGTCGAGGACCTGCTGGAGCTCCTTGTTGATCTTCTCGCGCTGGGCCAGCAGATCGTCGAGATCCAGCTTGCCCAGCGTGCTGCGCAACGTGGTCTGCGAGAGCTGCGAGGTGGCGTAGAGGAAGTTCTCCACCTGGATGATTGCCTTCTCCGCGTCGATGACGCGGAAGTAGATGACGGCCGAGACCTTCAGGCTGACGTTATCGTGGGTGATCACGTCCTGGGGCGGCACGTCCCGGGTGACGGTGCGCAGATCCACCTTCACCATCCGGTCCACTCCGGGGACGATCCAGTTGAGGCCCGCGCGCTTCACCTCAGCGAAGCGCCCGAGGCGGAAGATGACTCCCGACTCGTATTCCTGGATGACGCGCAGGCCGGAGATGATCCAGAACAGGACGGGAACGACGAATACCCAGGCGATCATGACGTTGCCTTTGTCAGTGCGGCGCCCTCGGGCGCCACTTCGAGGGTGAGCCCATGCACGGCGAGCACGCGCGCGCGGCCGCCGGGAGTCAACGGCTGTGCGCTGGACGCCTTCCACAGCTCGCCGGCGACCAGCACGGTTCCGTCTTCGCGCACCTCGCCGATCTCCCCGATCAGCGAGTAGCCGCCCGCGCGCAGCGGTTGCCGCACGCTGGAGGAGAGCTTCCAGGCCAGCGTTCCGGCGATCACCGCCATCGCGGCGCCCACCGGCGCGACGATACGCCAGCCGAGCCCGAAATCCGCATCCGCGTAGAAGCTCTTGTCCACGGGCCCGATCAGCAAGAGCGATCCGATGACCACGCAGACCAGCCCCGCGGCGACGAACCCGCCGTGGCCGCCGACGTACATCTCGGCGACGAAGAAGCCGATCCCGAGGACGATGAGCAACAGCGCGCCGGCGTTCACCGGAAGCATCTGGAAGGCGATGGCGGCGATCACCAGACAGATGCCGCCCACCACGCCCGGAACGACGGTCCCCGGATGGAACAGCTCGAGCATGACGCCGATTACCCCGAGCATCGCGATCAGATACGCGACCTCGGGATTGGCGAGCCCGTGCAGGACCTCGTCCTTCACGGCCCAGGGCACGTTGCGTACCTCCGCGCTGGCGGTGTGGAGCGTGCGCTTCTCGCCCCCGCCGAGATCGATCTTGCGCCCGTCGATCTTGCGCAGGAGCTCCGGCAGGTCTTCGGCGATGAGATCGATCGCGTGCAGCTCGAGCGCCTTGGAGGCGGTGACGCTCTCGCTCTGCCGCACCGCCTTCTCCGCCCATTCGACGTTGCGCGACCTGCGCTCGGCGATGCCTTTGACGAACGCCGCGGTGTCGTTCTCCAGCTTCTGGAACATCATGTTCTGCTCGCCCTTCTTGTTCTCGTCGGGCGAGCCGAGCGCCACCGGATGGGCCGCTCCGATGTTGGTGGAGGGCGCCATCGCCGCCACGTGCGCCGCCATGGTCAGGAAAACTCCGGCAGACCCGGCGCGAGCCCCGGGCGGGCCCACCCAGAACACGATCGGGACCTTGGCGTTCAACTCCGCCTGGACGATGTCGCGGGTCGTGGTGAGCAGGCCCCCGGGGGTGTCGATCCGGACGACCAGCGCCTCGACGCCCCTCTCCTGCGCTCCGTGGATGGCGGCGATCAGATATGCGCCCGAGCCGGGATCGACGGAGCCGGTGAGCTCGGCGTAGTGCACGACGGGGCCGGCCGCGAGCAGGAGTGCGAGGATCACGACGCGCCTCCCTTGGGGATGGGAATCCGCAGCCTCTTCATCACCTGCTTCAGATCTTCCCACACCTTGCCCTTCTCGGCGGGGCTGCGCAGCAGGTAGGCGGGGTGGAAGGTCGGCATCACGGGGATGCCTTCGTACTCGCGCCACTGGCCGCGCAAGCGGGTGATCGGCGTCTGCTCGCGCAGGAGCGCTTGAGCCGCGAACTTGCCGAGCGTGACGATCGCCTCCGGCTTCACCGCGACGAGCTGCCCCTTGAGGAACGGCTCGCAGGCGAGCAGCTCGTCGGGCTCGGGGTTGCGGTTGTTCGGAGGGCGGCACTTGACGGTGTTGCAGATGTAGACGTCCTCGCGCCGCAGGCCCATCGCCTCGATCATCTTCGTCAGCAGCTGGCCTGCCTTGCCGACGAACGGGTAGCCCTGCAGGTCCTCGTCCTCGCCCGGCGCCTCGCCGACGAACATCAAGCGCGCCTCGGGGCTGCCGACGCCGAACACGATGTTGGTGCGCGTCTTGTGCAGCTTGCAGCGGGTGCACTCGCCCAGCTCGGTCCGGACCGCCTCGAGCACTGGGAGCCTGGTCACCGTCTCGACCTTCGCCGGGTCGGCGCGGCGCGCCTGCGGCGCCAGGTTCTGCAGCCCGCTCTCCTGTGCCCAGGCGAGCCAGGCACGCACCTCTTCCACCAGCTCGCGCATGATGCGAGTCTAACCGCCAAGCCGTTCCCGGACCATGTCCCAGATCGCGTGCGCCACGGAGAGCTTGGGACCCTGCAGCTCCCGGCGCGCGCCGTCCTTTCCCAGGATCAGTACCCGGTTCGTCTCCTTCCCGAACGCGTCCGCGACGTCGTTCGCCACGATCAGATCGAGGTTCTTGCGCAGGAGCTTGTCACGGGCGTTCTCCTCGACGTTCTCCGACTCGGCTGCGAAGCCGACCAGCATCGGACGCTGCGCTCTTGCCCCGAGTGCGGCGAGGATGTCCGGGGTACGCACGAGCGTCATGGTCTCGTCGCCCGCCTGTTTCTTCACCTTTCGCGCGGCACGGGTCGCCGGCCGCTGGTCGGCGACTGCCGCGGCCATCACCACCACCCGCGCGCCGTCGACGTGCTCGTCCACCGCGCGCGCCAGCTCTTCCGCCGAAACCACTTCTACAACCTCGACATCCGCCGGCCGCGAGAGCTCGACCGGCCCGGAGATGAGCGTGACCCGCGCGCCGCGATCGCGGGCGGCCTCCGCGATCGCGTATCCCATGCGCCCCGAAGAAGGATTGGACAGATAGCGAACCGGATCGAGCATCTCCCGCGTCGGTCCGGCGGTCACCAGCACCTGCACGTTCTCCAGATCGCGCGGCGCCAGAGCGTCCGCGCAGGCCTTGAAGATCTCGCCGGGCTCCGACATGCGCCCCGGACCGACATGGCTGCGCTCGGCCATCTCGCCGATGGCTGGCCCCACGAACCGCGCTCCTCGCTCCTTCAACACCCGCACGTTCTCCTGGACAGCGGGGCTCGCCCACATCCTCTCGTTCATCGCCGGCGCGACCAGCCAGCGGCGTGGATCGATCGCGAGCAGCGCCGCGGCCGCCATGTCGTCGGACTGGCCGATGCGCAGGCGCGCGAGCAGGTTTGCGGTCGCCGGCGCGACCGCCGCCAGCTCCGCCCAGTCCGCGAGCGCGATGTGGCCGGCGGCCAGATCCTGCTCGGCGGAAAAGATGTCGGTGGCGACGGGCGACCCGGTCAGCGCCTGGAAGGTGAGCGGGGTGACGAAGCGCTCCGCCGCGGGGGTCAGCGCGACGCGCACCTGCGCGCCGGCCTTCACCAGCAGCCGGGCCAGCTCGCAGGCCTTGTACGCCGCGATCCCGCCTCCCACGCAGAGAAGCACCCGCCGCCCTTGCACGCTCATGGGCACATGATGGATCGCACGCCCTGCGCATTTCCACTTCTGCTATATGGCGCGCGTGCAGAAGCGGCGTCCGACCTCTCCCGGCATCCTCGCCGCGCTGCGCGCGCGCAAGATCGCCGTGGCGGCCCTGTACTGGGGCCCGATCATCTTCCTGCTCTCGACCATCGTGCTGGTCGTCTCGCTCTGGAAAGGGATCAACCTGGGCAGCCTGCAGTACCTGGCCGTGCTCCTGCTCGCGGCGGGCGGGGTGGCGTCGGCCTGGACGCTGCAGCGGCGGCTGGCGGAGATCTCGGTGGCGCTGGAGCGCGCGCAGCGCACCAGCACCGTCGGCCTGCTCACGGCGGGATTCGCGCATGAGATGAAGAACGCGCTCACCGTCGTGCTCGGATTCGCCGAGCTGGCGCGGACCGCGGCCGAGCGCGCGCAGTCGGATGCCAAGGTCACACGCCATCTGAAGGAGCTGGAGAACGAGACACGCCGCACCGTCGCGCAGCTGCAGAGCTTCCTCAGCTACTCCGCGGGGGAGAAGGTCGCGCGCAGGCCGCAGGACGTGAACGAGCTGGTCAACGAAGCGCTGCAGATGGTGCGGCCGATGGCGCGGATGAAGGACCTGCAGCTCGAGCAAGCCGCGGGGGAGCCTCCGCGCGTGGATGCGGACCCGTTCGCCATCCGGCAGCTGCTGCTCAACCTTCTCCTGAACGCGCTCGACTTCGCCCGCAGCCGCATCAGCATCAGCACCACCCGCACCAGGGAGGGCCGCGCGGAGGTGGTGGTCGCCGACGACGGGCCCGGCGTCTCGCCCGAGAACCGCGAGCGCATCTTCCAGCGCTTCGTCACCACCCGGCCCGGCGGAAACGGTCTGGGATTATCGACCAGCCGGGACATCGCCCGGGCGCACGGCGGCACGCTCACGCTGCGGGACGGCGGAGGCGGAGCTACGTTCGTGCTCACCCTGCCACCGGCGTAGGATGTGCTTTCTCGGCGCGATCCTCTCGATTATCCTCTCGCGCGCCATGAAGCGGGCAGCAGCTCTCGCATTGGCGCTGGCCAGCGCTTGCAATACGGACCCGTCCGCGCCGCACCTGGCGCGCGGCAACGTCCTGGTGAACACCGGGCACCGCGACGAAGCGGTCGCGGAGTACCGGGAGGCCGCGCGACTCGCGCCAGGCAGCGCGCTGGCGCGCGAGCGGCTGGGGGATACCCAATACGATCTCGGCCGCAAGGCCGAGGCCCTCTCGTCCTACCGTGAGGCGGCGGCCATCGACCCCGGCTCGGTGACCGCCCACATCGGAGTGGCACGCGTGCTCGCAGACCAAGGAGACCTCGCGGGGGCACGGGCCGAGCTGAGCGCGGGCCTGGAGCGCGCCCCGACCAACCTCTTCCTGCTGCTCTCCCGCGGAAACCTGGCGGCGCGGGCGGGCGACCGGAAAGCCGCGCTGGCCGACTATGAGCGGACGGTGCATCTGAAGTCCGACAACGTGCCGGCCCTCTACCAGTACGGGCTCGCTCTGCTCGAGGACGGCCAGCTGCCCGAGGCGAGCGCCACCTTCGACCGCCTGCTCTCCGTCGCGCCGGCGTCCCCGCAGGGCTTTTACGGGCGCGCCCGCGTCTTCGCGGCTCGAGGAGAAGGTGCGCTTGCCGGCGAGGCGCTGGGCGAGGCCTCGAGGATGGTCGAGCCCGACGCTCGGACTCGGCTGGCGGAGCAGGGGCTGAGAGGCGCCGCGCTCGACAATGCTGTCCGGGAGACGACCGATCGATCCCTCGCCCAGATGCAGGGCGACCCGGCGTTCTCGCGGTGGGCGCAGGATCCCGCGTTCAGGCGCGCGGCGTGGCGGCAGGCGAGTCGGTAAAGGCTTCAGATCACCCCTTTCGCGCCAAGATTTCGCTTCTGGCAACCCATTCCTAACACACTGCGTCACTCAGGCGCTGGCGCTGCCGACGCAGAAACCTGCCGTAAATCGCCTATCCAGCAAACTTTGCCGGCGAGGCTTGCCATTGAGGCCTCCTCGGGTACGATGGTTTCGTGGGAGAAGTCACCCGACCGCCGGGAGCGGCGCCGCAGAAGCGTTCCGCGGGAGAGACGCCGCCAACGGCACAGCAGAAGCCTTCCGGCAGAGAAACGCCGCCAACGGCAGCGCAGAAACGTCCCACAGGAGAAATGTCGCCAGCGGCGCCGCAGAAGCGTCCCACCGGAGAAACACCGCCAGCGGCGCCGCAGAAGCGTTCGTCCAGCGGCGCCATCGCGAACGGCCTCGCGGCGGCAGCAGGTGGACTGACCCGCATCACCAGCCGGATCTTCGGGTCGGTTGCAAGCCGTGGCGGCAGCGCGCTCGCCGACTTCCGGGCCCGCCCCGAGCACTCCCGCTGGCGCGCGTATGCGCTCGGGAGTTACTTCCTCATCGTCGCGGCGACCCTCGCCGGCCAGCTTTATACCGACAACGTCCTCGGCGCGTATGTGCGCGTCCAGCACGTCGACCTGCCGGCGATGACGCAGATCTTCGTGCGCAACGACTCCGGGAAATCCTGGCGGAACGTGCGGCTCACTCTCAATGGAATCTACCAGTACCGGACCGAGGAGGTCGGGCCGGGCGGACATGTGATGCTCACCGTGAACAAGTTCGCGATCCGCGATCAGCTCGGCAAACCGACGTATGCTCCGCGCAATCTCGAGCCGAAGACGTTGCTCGTCGACACGCTCGCCGGCCGATACGAAGCGGAGTTCCGCGAATGAGCGCGGCCGAAGAGCGGTCGCTGCGTCGGCGCGTCCTGGTGGTGGACGACGATCCGGAGATCGTCACCTTCCTCGCCACCCTGCTGGAGTTGGAGGGCATCGATTCCACCGTCGCGACCAGCGCCGCGGCGGCGTTGGAGAAGCTCGAGCACGCGGTCCCGAATCTCGTCCTGCTCGACATCGCCATGCCGGATCGCGACGGCCTCGATCTGTGCCGCGCGCTGAAGAAGGATCCCCGAACGCGAGACGTGCCGGTGTTCGTCGTCTCCGCGCGGCCGGGCAAGGACGTCGTCGAGCGCGCGCTCGCGGCGGGAGCGGAGGAGTTCATCCGCAAGCCGTTCGAGAACCAGGAGTTGATCGAGCGGATTCGCGTTCGCCTGAGCGCCTGACGCGTCAGCGCGCGATCCGCTGCAGGATCCGCGCGGCGTGATCGTCGTCGATGGCGCGGAAAGCGCCCGCGCCCGGATCCCAGGCGTGGACCTCGGCTGCGCCGATCTCGAACCACCAGGCATGGAGGGTGGGCGCGCGGCGCTTCACCGGCTCGTAGCTGCGCAGATGCTCGAGCTGGAGGAGTACGTTGAGCTGCGAGAGCCGATCCTGGGGCAGGCGTTCCTGATCTCCTTCTCCCCGCCGCAGCCTCTCCAGGGCAGCGTCGGCGTGACGCATCCAGGAGCGAAGGTGCGGCCAGCGGACATTCTCGCGCCCATGTTCGAGAGCGGCCATGACGCCGCAACCCGAGTGGCCGCAGACGATGATGTCGCGCACTTCCAGGACATCGAGCCCAAACTCGATCGCGGCCGCCTCCGATTCGTCGGCGACCGATCTCCCATCCGGACCCGCGGGCGATACAAGATTTCCCGGGTTGCGGACCACGAACAGATCACCCGGCTCGGTGGAGGCGAAGACGTTGGCCTGTACGCGGCTGTCGGAGCAGGAGATGTACAGGGCGTCCGGTTTCTGCCGCAGGGCGAGGCGCGAGAACGTCTCGGCGTAATCCGGACGGCGCTTCCGCCGGAAATCGACGATCCCCTGCACCAGCTTGCGCATCCGGCCGCGCTTCCGGTCGCGGCCGCCGAAAGGCGGCTTAGCGACTGCGTTTGAGGGTGGACCCCATCATGAGATGCCGCTTCCTATCTCTTTTTCTCCGCCTCTTCCTTCTTGCCCTTCTTCTCCTTCGCGGGCTTCTTCTCGCCCGCGCCCTGGTCGCCGCTCTCCTTCGCTGCCGCCTTCTTCTCCGAAGCAGGCTTCTGCTCCGGTTCGGCCTTCTCGCTCTTCTCCACCAGCTCGAGGATCGACATCGGGGCGTTGTCGCCAATCCGATTCTCGACGTGCACGAGCCGCGTGTACCCCCCCGGCCGCTCCTTGAACCGGGGCCCGATGCTCTGGAACAGCTTGGCGAGCGCCGCCTGGTCGCGCACCGTCTTGTGCACGACCCGGCGCGCCGACAGCGAGTTCTCCCGCGCCTTGGTGATCACCCGCTCCACCAGCCTGCGCGTCTCCTTGGCCTTCGGAGTGGTGGTGCGGATGCTCTCGTTCAGGATCATCGCCCGGACCAGGTTGTCGAGCAGGGCCTTGCGATGGCTGGAGTTCCGGCTCAGCTTGCGGCCGGCATTGGCATGGCGGGACATCGCGGTCTCCTTACTGCTTGAGGGCAGGGGCCTGCGCGGTCGGGGGCTTGGGCGGCCAGTTGTCCAGCTTCATGCCCAGCCCGAGACCCATCTCGGCGAGGATTTCCTTGATCTCCTTCAAGGACTTCCGGCCGAAGTTCTTCGTCTTCAGCATCTCGGCCTCGGTCTTCTGCACCAGGTCGCCGATGGTCTTGATGTTGGCGTTCTGCAGGCAGTTGGCCGAGCGGACCGACAGCTCCAGCTCGTCCACCGAGCGGAACAGGTTCTCGTTCAGCTTCTCCTCGTTCTTCGGCAGCTCGACCGGGGTCGGCTCTTCCGTCTCGTCGAAGTTGATGAAGATGGAGAGCTGTTCCTTGACGATCTTCGCCGCGAAGGCCACCGCGTCTGCCGGCGTCACCGATCCGTTGCTCCAGACCTCGAGCGAGAGGCGGTCGTAGTCGGTGGCCTGACCGACGCGGGCGTTGGTGACCTGGTAGTTGACCTTCTTCACCGGGCTGAAGAGCGAGTCGATGGGCATGACGCCGATGGGCGCGCCCACCACCTTGTTGCGCTCGGCCGGCACGTATCCGCGGCCGCGGCGGCAGGTCATCTCCATCCGCACCCGACCGCCCTCGGCCACCGTGAACAGATGGTGGCCGGGATTGAGCACCTCCACGTCCTGGTCGACGATGATGTCGCCTGCCTTCACTTCCTTGGGACCCTCCACCTCGATGCGGATGATCTTCTCCTCCTGCGTATGCATGCGGAGGAGCACTTCCTTGAGGTTGAGGATGATGTCGGTGACGTCCTCGGCCACGTTCGAGATGGTGGTGAACTCGTGCTCCACGCCCTCGATGCGGACGCTGGTCATGGCCGCGCCCTGCAGCGAGCTGAGCAGCACGCGGCGGAGCGCGTTCCCGAGCGTGATGCCGAAGCCGCGCTCGAGCGGCTCGGCGACGAACTTGCCGTAGGTGTCGGTGAGCGTGTCCTGCTCGACGTGCAGTCCGCGCGGCTTGATCAGGTCACGCCAGTTCTTCGCGATCAATGCTTCTGCCACTTTTCTTCTCCTTGCAACGCCGCCCTGCTCCCCGCGGAATTACGGGGCACCATCGGGTCGTCCGTTGCGGCCCTTCGTTCAACTACTTCGAGTAGAGCTCGACGATCAGCTGCTCCTGGATGGGCATGGTGATGTCGTCGCGGCTCGGCGTGGACTTCACGGTCCCCTTGAAGCCGCCCTTGTCCAGGTCGAGCCAGGCGGGAACGCCGCGGCGGTCCACCGCCTCCAGCGCCTCGTTGATGCGCACCACCTTGCGCGACTTCTCCTTCACCGCGACGACGTCGCCCACCTTCACCTGGAAGCTGGGGATGTTGACCTTGCGATCGTTCACGCGGAAATGCCCGTGGCGCACCAGCTGGCGCGCTTCCGCGCGGGTGTCCGCGAAGCCGAGACGGAAGACCACGTTGTCGAGGCGCTGCTCGAGGAACTGGAGCAGGTTCTCGCCCGTCTTGCCCTTGGCCGCGCTGCCGCGCAGGTAATAGCCGCGGAATTGCGTCTCGAGCAGGCCGTAGAGCCGCTTCACCTTCTGCTTCTCGCGCAGCTGCACGCCGTATTCGGAGAACTTGGCGCGTCCCTGCCCGTGCTGGCCGGGAGGATACGGACGCCGCTCGATGGCGCACTTGTCCGTGTAGCAGCGGTCGCCCTTCAGGTACATCTTGAGATTTTCACGCCGGCAGATGCGGCAAGACGATTCGGTATACCGAGCCATTCCGGATGCTCCTTAAACGCGGCGGCGCTTCGGCGGCCGGCAACCGTTGTGCGGGATGGGGGTGATGTCCCGGATGAGCGTGACCTTCAGGCCGGCGGCCGCCAGCGCGCGCAGCGCCGACTCGCGGCCCGCCCCCGGACCTTTCACCATCACGGAGACGTTCTTCAGGCCGTGCTCCATCGCCTTTGCGGCGGCGTCGCCGGCCGCCACCTGCGCGGCGAACGGCGTCGACTTGCGCGAGCCCTTGAAGCCGCGCGCACCGGCGGAGGACCAGGAGATCACGTTCCCGGAGACGTCGGTGATGGTGATGATGGTGTTGTTGAACGTGCTCTGGATGTAGACGATCCCCGTCTGCACGTTCTTGCGAGTCTTCTTCTTTCCCTTGCGCTCGGCCGCGGGGGTCGCAGCGGCGCCTGCTGCGGGCGTCGCGGGAGCTGCGGGCGGCTTCTGCTCTTCGGCCATGTCGACGTGTCCTTACTTTGGGGGAGGCGCGGCGGAAACGACGCGCTGCCGGACGATTCCGCGCTTGGGGCCCTTGCGCGTGCGGGCGTTGGTGTGGGTGCGCTGGCCGCGGACGGGGAGCCCCTTGCGGTGGCGCAGGCCGCGATAGCAGCCCAGGTCCATCAGCCGCTTGATGTTCAAGCTCACCTCGCGGCGGAGGTCGCCTTCGACCTTGTAACCCTGCTCGAGCGTCTCGCGGATGCGGTGGATCTCGTCCTCGGTGAGGTCCTTGGTCCGCTTCTCGGTCGGGATCTGCGCCTTCTCGCAGATCTGCTTCGCGGTGGTACGGCCGATGCCGTACAGGTACGTGAGCGAGATCTGGATCTGCTTCTCGCGGGGAAGGTCCACACCTGCAATACGCGCCATCTACCGCCTCCTCATCCCTGCCGCTGCTTGTGACGGGGGTTCGCGGAGCAGATCACGCGCACGACGCCCTTGCGGCGGATCACCTTGCACTTCACGCAGATCTTCTTCACCGAAGCACGGACCTTCACGGCTTCCTCCAGCCGATAAAAACGCCCCGAAAATCGCTTTCCTTCCGTCCGCACCCCCTACCGCGGCTCGCGCCGCCGGGGCCAACCCGGAACGAAGGGAGCGCCGCTAATAACAGCGACGCCGCAGCATGTCAAGGAACACCTGGCCCGCCGGAGGGCGGGCCAGAGGGCAGGGTCAACGACGCCGGACCTCGACCCATCTACAGGACCTTGGGCCGGTAAACGCCGCGACCCAGACCTGCATGGACTTCGAGAGCAACCCCGGACGGGTGTCGACCAGGGTCTCGCCTGGCCGGAGCAAGACCTGGGGACCAGCGCCGACGCAGGTGTCACCGGGACGGTTTCGCGCGGCGACGGCGTCTCCGATGAGGATCGGGCCGGAAGCGCCGTTCTTCAGCTCGACCCGGACGTTGTTCTTCACCTTGGTCGCCGTGGCGGAGAGGCCCGACGGGCTCGTCCGAAGCGCATCCGCCGCGATCGCTTCGGCTCGCAGCGTCGTCTTGTGCCCCTTTCCGCTCGCCCCGCCCCCCTGAAGCGTCCAGGCGACTTCGACCTCTGCGCCCCCGGCCGCCTTTCCCGCGTCCATCCACGCCGGCAGCAGGGAATCCGGCTGCACGGACTGGCGGAACTCGCAGGAGGCCTGGGATCCGGCACTGCCACTGCTCCAGGACCCGTCGGGGGCGCCGAAATTGACCGGGCCGATGCCACAAGCGTTCTCGCCCTCGGCTGGAAGCAGGAACAGGGCCTTGGGCGGCTCGCCTGGCCATTGAAACAGGTAGAGGTGCGCCGCGGAGATCAGGGCGATCACGGCCGGGTCAGCACCTGGGGGCCGTTCTCGGTGACGGCGATGGTGTGCTCCCAGTGGCTCGAGAGCTTTCCGTCGCGCGTCACCACGGTCCAGCCATCGGGCAAGGTGTCAACCTCGTGCGTGCCGAGGTTGATCATCGGCTCGATGGCGAGGACCATCCCAGGCCGCATCCGGGGATTCGGCTGGCCGCGCGACCAGAGCGAGAGACCGTAGTTCGGCACTTGCGGCTCCTCGTGCAGCTTCTTGCCGATGCCGTGGCCGACATAGTCGCGGACGATGCCGTAGCCGAACGGCGACACGTGCGCCTCGATGGCCGAGCCGATATCGCTGATCCGGTTGCCGGGCACCATCGCCGCGATGCCCTTCTCCAACGCGACCCGCGTCTCTTCGAGCAGCCGCGAGGCGTCGGGTGAGACCTTGCCCACCGCCACGGTGCGCGCCGAGTCGCCGTAGTACCCGTGCTTGATCACGCCATAGTCGAGCTTCAGCAAGTCGCCTTCGACGAGCTTGCGGCGGGTGGGGATGCCGTGGACCACCTGCTCGTTCACCGAGATGCAGATGTTCTTCGGGAACCCGTACAGCCCTTTGAAGGCGCAGACGCCGCCCCGGCGGACGGTCTCGCGTTCAGCGATGGAGTCCAGCTCTTCCAGGGTCACGCCCGGAGCCACCGCCCGGGTGAGCTCGTCGAGGACCTCGTAGACGATCAGCGAGGCCTCTCGCATGTAAGCGATCTCGTCCCGCGTCTTGATTTCGATTCCGCCCGGCATCTACTGGAGCGCCTGCACGATGCGCTTCTCCACCTCGTCCACGGTACCCACGCCGTTCACCGGCCGCACGACACCCCGCGCCTTGTAGTAACCAGTGAGCAGCGCCGTCTTGCTCTCGTATTCGAGCATCCGCTGCCGGACCCTGTCCGGCATGTCGTCCGGACGCACGACCAGCTTCTCGCCGTCGTTGTCGCAGATGCCCGGCCGCTTCGGCGGCGACTCTTTGCCATACGAGGTCTGGCACCTGGGGCAGGTGGCGCGGCCGGAGAGGCGCTCGACCAGCACCTCGATCGGGACCTCGAGCAGGACGACGTGATCGATGCGCTTGCCGCGCCGCTGCAGCATCTCGTCCAGGGCAGTGGCCTGCGGCACGGTCCGCGGGAACCCGTCGAAGAGGAATCCCTTGGCCCCCTGCGGAGAGGCCAGCGCTTCGTCGATGATGCCGTTGACGATCTCGTCGGGGACGAGCTTACCCGCGTCCATCAGCGCCTTGGCCTTCTTGCCCAGCGGCGTTCCGTCGGCGGCGGCCTTGCGCAGGATGTCGCCGGTCGAGAGCTGGGGAATTCCGAACCGGGCGGTGAGCCGCTTGGCCTGGGTCCCTTTTCCCGCCCCTGGCGGTCCGAGAAGGATGACGTTCACGCGGCCCTCGAGTCCTCTTCCATCACAGGCGAAGGGGCACGGCTCACGCAGCCGCCGGAGCTCCGACGTCGCGGCGGCCGCGGATGCGGGGGCCGCGCGGCCCGGTGAAGCCCTCGTAGTGGCGCGTGATCAGGTGGCTCTCGATCTGCTGCACCGTATCGAGGGCCACACCGACCACGATCAACAACGCGGTGCCGCCGAACTGGAACGGCACGTTGTACTTGGTGACCAGGATGCTGGGCAGCACACAGACCGCGGAGATGTAGATCGCGCCGCCGAAGGTGATGCGCGAGAGCACGTGGTCGATGTAATCGGCGGTCTTCTTGCCGGGCCGGATTCCCGGGATGTACCCGCCGTACTTCTTGAGATTGTCCGCGACGTCCACCGGGTTGAAGGTCACCGCCGTGTAGAAGTAGCAGAAGAAGACGATCCCGATGACGTAGAGGCCGTCGTAGATCCAGCCGCCGCGGGTCATCGCGTCGGCGAACGGCTTGAACGCCGGGACCCAGGTCGCGAGCGTCGCCGGGAAGAGCAGGATCGAGCTGGCGAAGATGGGCGGGATCACGCCCGACATGTTCACTTTGAGCGGCAAGTGCGTGCTCTGGCCGCTGAAGGTCTGCCGCCCCACCACGCGCTTCGCGTAGTGCACCGGGATCTTCCGGTAGGCGCGTTCGACGAACACGATCACGGCGATGGTGAGCACCATCACCGCGCCGAGGATGAACAGCTGGATGTCCGAGCCCTCCGCCTTGTCCTGGAAGGTGGTCCAGGTCTGGAGCACCGCCTGCGGGATGCGGGCGACGATGCCGGCGAAGATGATCAGCGAGATGCCGTTCCCGATGCCGCGCTCGGTGATCTGCTCGCCGAGCCACATGATGAAGGCGGTGCCGGCGGTGAGCGTGATCACGGTGAGCAGGCGGAACCCCCAGCCTTTCACGTCGTCGGGGACGACGCTTTCGCTCCCGGCCTTCACCGACTCGAGATAGCGGGCGATGCCGAAGCCCTGGACGATGGAGAGGACGATGGTGCCGTAGCGGGTCCACTGCGTGATCTTGCGCCGCCCCATCTCGCCCTCTTTGGAGAGCTTCTCGAGGGTAGGCACCACCACCGTGAGCAGCTGCAGGATGATGCTCGCGCTGACGTACGGCATGATGCCCAGGGCGAAGATCGAGAGCTGCTCGAGGGCGCCGCCGGTGAACAGGTTGAAGAGGTTGAGGAATCCTCCGCTGGACTCGATCGCCTTCTTCATCACCTCGCGGTTGACGCCGGGTGCGGTGACGAAAACGCCGATGCGGTACACCGCGAGACACATCAGGGTGAAGGCGAGCCGCTTGCGCAGCTCCTGGATCTTGAACAGGTTCGAGAAGGCGTTGGCAAACGACACGGCGTCTCCTGGAGGGCCCGAATTCTAACGTAGTTTAGGCTTTTCGGCGCCTGCTGCCGCCTTCTTTTCCGCGGCCTTCCGCTGCTGGGGTGTGACCTTGGGCGGCAGCACGATCACGTCCACCTTGCCGCCCGCCTTCTCGATCTTCTCCTTGGCGGATGCGGAGAACTTGTGCGCGCGGACCGAGACCGGCTTGGTGAGCTCGCCGTCGCCGAGGACCTTGAGGCCATCCTTGCGCCCCTTCACCGCGCCCGCCTCGACCAGCTTGTCCACGTCCACCTCGGCGAGTCCCAAGCGCTCCAGGTCGCCGACGTTGATCAGCGCGTACTCGACCCGGAACGGATTCGTGAACCCTCGCTTGGGAATGCGGCGCTGGATCGGCATCTGGCCGCCTTCGAACCCGATGAAGTTCATGTTGCCGGTCCGGGCCTTCTGGCCCTTGCCGCCACGGCCGGCCGTCTTGCCCAGCCCGCTGGCCTGGCCCCGCCCGACCCGCTTCTTTTCCTTCACCCCACCACCCCTCGGCGGCGTCAATCTCGTCAGCTCGTTCATCTCTGTTCCCTCTCAGGCCTTCGAGACTTTTCCGAGGCAGCTCTCTGGGACTTCTGGCGGAAGCGGCGGCCGAAGGGTTTGAATTCCTCGTTCGTCTCGGACCACTCGATCAGATAGGCGACCTTGTCGATCATCCCGCGGATCGCGGGCGTGTCCTGCAGCACTCGCTCGCGGCCGACGCGGGTCAACCCCAGGCCGCGCAATGTCTCGCGGTGCCTCTCGGTGTGGCCGCTCATTCCGCGGACCAGCTTCA
>Ga0209267_1001602_pt1 | contig 15285 bp, 8 predicted proteins | sample GraSoiAngelo_137_FD_185894 | JGI IMG/M metagenome (GOLD analysis project Ga0209267, IMG submission 185894) | Grasslands soil microbial communities from the Angelo Coastal Reserve, California, USA - 14_0929_09_30cm (SPAdes) (version 2) | ecosystem: Environmental > Terrestrial > Soil > Grasslands ... | reverse complement strand
AATATCCCCAAGCCGTCGCCGCGCTCGGGCGCCTGGAGATCGAAAGTCTCGCCACGCGCTACCTGTCGCGGACCCAAATATATCGCCCCGCGGGCAAGCCGCGCTTCGTCGATAAGATGCTGGGCAACTTCGGTCATATAGGCTTCATCCAGCTGATGTTTCCGCGTGCCGCGATCATTGACGCGCGGCGACATCCACTTGGCTGCGGCTTCTCCTGCTACAAGCAGCTCTTCGGCCGCGGCATCAATTTCAGCTACGACCTCGAGGAACTCGGGCGCTATTACCGGGACTACGTCGGCCACATGGAGCACTTCGATGCCGTCCTCCCGGGGCGGGTGTACCGCGTGCATTACGAGCGCCTCGTCGACGATCCGGAAGGCGAGCTGCGCGGGCTCCTTGACTACTGTGGCCTGCCGTTCGAAGCGCGGTGCCTGCGCTTCTACGAGAATCCCCGCATCGTGCAAACCATCAGCTCGGAGCAGGTCCGCCAGCCGCTCTATTCCGAAAGCATCGATCAGTGGCGTAACTACGAGCCCTGGCTTGCGCGGTTGAAGGAGACGCTCGGCGATCTCGTGCAACGCTACCCGGTAGCCCCGCCTGCCGCGCGCGGCAGCACAAGCGACCGTGGCCGATAGTGGCGCGATGCTCGCGCGGGCGCGGGCTGCCCACGACCAGGGCCGCCTCACCGAGGCCGTGCCGCTGTACCGCGAGGTGCTCGCCCGCGAGCCTGGCAATACCGATGCACTGCAGCTGCTCGGTCGCGCCATGGCGGCTCTTGGGCAGACGCAGCAGGCGGTGCGCCTGATCGAGGCAGCCGCGCAGCTGCAGCCTTCCAATCCCGCCATACAGGCGAATCTCGGCGGCGCCCTGAGTGCAGCCGGGCGTCACGCTGAGGCGCTCTCCTGCTATGACCGCGCGCTCGCCCTGCAGCCCGATCTTGCCGGGGCGCATCGCGGCCGCGGCATGGCGCTCATGCGCGTGGGCAAACCTGCAGCAGCGCTGGTGAGTTTCCGGGAAGCGGCCCGGCTCGCTCCTGACGATGATCAGGCGCAGAACGGCGCGGGCGTGGCACTGGAGCGCCTCAACCGCCCCGACGAGGCGCGGCGCTGCTTCGAGCGTGCGCTCGCGCTCAATCCACGCAACGCCGAGGCGCACCACAACCTCGGCCTGATCGAGGCGGCCGCGGGACGCCACGCCGAAGCGCTCACGAGTATCGAGCGCGCCCTCGCGCTGCAACCGAACCAGCCGGCGCTGCACGGCAACCGCGGGACCGAGCTGCTCGCGCTCGGCCGCCAGGCCGAGGCGCTCGCGAGCTTCGACCACGCGCTCAGGCTCGCGCCGCAGGATGCGGCCGTGCATCACAACCGGGGGCTCGCGCTGGCGAGCCTCAAGCGACACTCCGAGGCGCTCGCGAGCTTCGACCACGCGCTCAGGCTCGCGCCCGATGCGCCCGCGACGCAACTCTGGCGCGGCAGGACCTGCCTCGAGCTCGGCCACCCCGCCCCCGCGCTCGCAAGCTTCGACCGTGCACTGGAGCTGGCGCCACGGCAGTTTGACGCGCATCTCCAGCGCGGCATCGCGCTCGCGGCGCTCGAGCGTTACCAGGAATCCCTGGAGAGCTTCGACCAGGCGCTGGCCCGCGACCCGAATTCCGCGGATGCGCTCAACAACCGCGGTGCAGTGCTGGTGCGGCTGTTCCGGCCCCGCGATGCTCTCCCGGACTTCGCGCGCAGCATCGCCCTGAGGCCCGACTACGCCGAGGCCTTCACCAACGCGGGCATTGCGCTCAGGGGCTTGGGGCGCTACCAGGAGGCACTCAACCACCTCGATCGCGCGCTCTCGATCAGGCCGAACGATGTGACGGCCACCTGGACCAAGGCGCTGCTGAAGCTCGCGATGGGAGAGTTTCGCGACGGCTGGCCGCTCTACGAATCGCGTCTGCAACTGGCACACATGCGGCAGCTGCAGCGCACGTTCGCGGCGCCGCGCTGGACGGGCGCGCAGCCGTTGGCGGGCAAGACCCTGCTCGTGCATGCCGATGAGGGACTCGGAGACACGCTGCAATTCTGCCGCTACCTCCCCGTCCTTGAAGCGCGGGGTGCTCGCGTCGTCTTCGAGGTGCAGCCCACTCTGAAGCCGATCCTGGGTTCTCTCGCCATGCGGGGTGCCTTGGTGGGCCGCGGCGAGCTGCTCCCCGAGTATGACCTGCACATCCCGCTCCTGAGCCTGCCGCTCGCCTTGCGCACCGAGATCGACACGATTCCGGGCGGCGTCCCGTATCTCAAGGTCGATCCCGTCGCGGTGCGCTCCTGGGGCGAACGCCTGGCTGAGTTGCCGGGACGCAAGGTCGGGCTCAACTGGCACGGCAATCCCGAGGCCGAGAAGTTCTCGGCGCTCGACGCGCGTTCCTTCCCGCTCGCGGCCGCCGCACCGCTCGCGCGGGTGGCGGGCGTGAGCCTGGTATCGCTGCAGAAGGGTCCCGGTGCCGGGCAACGCAGCGAAGTCGAGTTCGGCCACGCGCTCGCTCAATTGGCCGATCCACTCCGCATGGGCCCCGAAGAAATGGCGGCAGAGACCGCTGCGATCATCATGGGCCTCGACCTGCTGATCACCTGCGACACCGCTCTCGCGCACCTGGCGGGGGCGCTCGGCGCTCGCGTCTGGGTCGCGCTGCAGTCGGTGCCGGACTGGCGTTGGCTCATCGATCGCGACGACAGCCCGTGGTATCCGACCATGCGGCTGTTCAGGCAACGCACGCCCGGGGACTGGCTGGAGCTGTTCGAGCGCGTAACGGCGGAGCTGCGGGCGCTGGCATGAAACCGGGTCGCAACGATCCGTGCCCTTGCGGTAGCGGCCAGAAATACAAACGCTGCTGCGGACTGCAGCCCGTCACGGCGTCGCCCCCGGCAGTTCCGGGCGAGCACGAGATTGGCGCGCTGGTCGCTCTGATCAATCAGGGGCGCTTGAGTGAGGCGGAGCACCGCGCTCGCGGACTTCTCAAGATCCATCCGGACAGCGGCATGCTGTGGAAGACACTCAGCGTGGCGCTGATGCGGCAGGGTAAAGAGGCGCTTCAGGCGCTGCGCAAGACCGTAGAGCTGATGCCGCAGGATCCGGAAGCTCACAGCAACCTCGGCACGGCGTTGCGCGCTCGGGGGCAGTGGAGCGAGGCACTGGCGAGTCTGCGCCGGACACTCGAAATCTGGCCGCACGACGTGCGCTCGCTCATCGATGCAGCCGATACCATGCGCGCATTGGGACAAGCCCGCGAGTCAGTGGCTCTCTATCAACGGGCGCTGCAAATCGACGCGCGCGCGGTTGAAGCACAGAACAACCTCGGCAACGCGTTCCTGGAACTCGGTCAGCCTGCCGACGCCGTCGGGTGCTACCGGCTTGCGCTCGAGATCAGAGCCGACGATGGGGTAGCACACTGCAATCTGGGCACCGCTCTCAGGCAACTCGGGCGGCTGCCAGAGGCGCTCAGCAGCACCCAGCAGGCTATCGCGCTCGATCCCGGGTTGAGCGTCGCGCACCACAACCTGGGGCTTGTGTTCGAAGGCCTGGGACAGCGCGAGCAGGCGGTGGCGGGCTACCGGCAGGCGCTGGCTCTGAAGCCCGACTACGTGGAGGCGCTGAACAACCTCGGGAGAGTGCTGCCCGAAGTGGGCGAACTGCACGAAGCCGTATCCCTTTGCCATAAGGCCATCGAGCTCGATCCGCAGCGCGCCGAGAGCCACTGTTACCTCGCGAACGTGCTGTTCGAGCTCCGACGGTTCGATGCAGCGGCGGCCAGTTACCGCCGGGCGCTGACGTTGCAGCCCCGCGATGCCTTGGCCCACGCGAGTCTGGGGGCGGCGCTGCGCATGCAGGGTGATGCCGCCGCGGCGGAAGCCAGCTGTCGGGCAGCGCTGGCCATCGACCCGAATTCGGTCGCGGCACTTTCGCTTCTGGGTGAGCTGCGCGCCGACCGGGGTCAATTTTCCGAAGCGGAGGCATCGTTTCAGCGAGCGATCGCCATCGATCCGAGCTTCTGCTTTGCGTTTTACAGCCTCGCGACGATTCGCAAAATGACCGTCGACGATACCGCCTGGCTCAAGGGCACCGAAGCCCTGCTTGCGAAGCCGCTGCCGCTGGGTCACGAGATCAGTCTGCGATATGCGCTCGGCAAATACTTCGACGACGTCAAGCAATACGATGAGGCCTTCAGCCACTATCGACGAGCCAACGAGCTGACCAACCGCTACGGAGTCAATTACGACCGCGCCGGACTGGTTGAACGCGTTGACCGGGCCATCGACGGCTTCGATGCCGCAGCTATTCGCCGGCATCAGTCCCACGGACATACTTCTGAGCGCCCGGTCTTTATCGTCGGTATGCTGAGATCCGGCACCTCGCTGACCGAGCAGATTCTTGCCTCGCACCCGGCAGTGTTCGGTGCCGGTGAGCTGCCTTTCTGGCAATCCGCGTACGCCGCTTATGAGGCGGCCGGACTCGAGGGCCACGACGGTGGCGCCCTTATACCGGGCATGGCACGCGACTATCTCGATCACCTGACCGCGTTATCCGACGACGCGCAGCGGGTGATCGACAAGATGCCCCTGAACTTCATGAGCGTGGGACTGATCTGCGCGGCGTTTCCGAAGGCGCGAATCATCCATGTGCGGCGCCATCCTATCGATACCTGCCTGTCGATCTACTTCCAGTATTTGTCACACCTGCATCCCTACGCGAACGATCTTGGCAACTTGGCTCACTACTACGGCGAATACGTGCGCGTCACCAATCACTGGCGCGCCGTGCTTCCCGCGACGATGCTGCTGGAGATTACTTACGAGGCGCTGATCGAAGATCAGGAGCTCTGGACCCGGCGGATGCTGGACTTCCTCGGACTGCCGTGGGATCCGCACTGCCTGGATTTCCATAAGACGGATCGCACCGTGATTACACTGAGCAAATGGCAGGTTCGGCAGAAGATTCATGCCTCATCGGTCGGGCGCTGGCGCAGCTATGAGAAATACGTGGCGCCGCTGCGGCACCTGGTGGAACTTGTCCCTAGCGGCGGCGGCCCTCAGCCCATGTGAAAGACACTGTCGATGTAGAGCTCGGAGCGCTGAAAGTCGATCGCGAGTGCATTCACCGTGCCCAGCACGTCCATCCCGATGATGAGGGCGGGTCGCGACTCCATACCCCAGACCCGGAAGATATGGAAATCACCGTACACCACGGTGACGTTGGAGATCTTGACGCCGCCGAAATCGATGGTGGGCGCCTTGTCCACCTGTCCGGAGGCGACCTCCGTCGTTGCTCCGTAAACGTCGGTGACCCGGGCGACCTCGCCCTTCCGCCGCCGCCAGGCGAGCGCGTCACGCAGGGCGTTGTTGGCGATCGTGCGCTCCGAGCCCGTGTCGATGACCGCCTCGACCCGCACGCCGCCGACGCGGGCACTGACCGCCAGCAGTCCGCCGGGCAGCAGCCGCGCCGGGACGCGGTCGAAACCTTGCGGTGTGCCGCCGTTTCGAGTGCGGCTGATGACGACGCGGTTGTGCTTAAAGTCGACGAAGATGCGTTCACCCTTGAGGCCGGCGACTCCAAGGATGCCGTCCGCGCCCGCCATCAGCGGTGCCCACACCACCGGGAGGCGCGTGTCCTCGATGACCAGATCGCCCGCCTGAATTCTGTGGATCAGGACCGAGGAGACGTCAGCGGTACCCGTGATCCCGTTCACTTGCATCGGTTGGTTCGCGGCCGGCGTGAGCCCGAGCGTGTGGGCGAGGTGCGGGGACACCGTTGACCAGCTCGCCCCGGTATCTACGATGAATCTGAACGGCCCCTGGCCGTTCACCATCACCGGCGCGATGATGCGTCCGATGTGATCGAGTCGCGTCGGCGAGGCGAACAGCAGATCGTCGGCCTCCGGAGAAAGTCCCCGGGAGGCGTCCGCCGCGCCCTGAGGCGGTGAGCTAGCATCCGGGAGCGCGGGGGCCGCATTCGCCGCGGTCGCCATTACCGTGAGCAGCACGCCCGGCAGGTGCAGAATCCGCGTGGCCAGCATAGACCCACCTAGCCAGATTACAGGCCTACGATAAACCCGCCGCGGTTCCGCGGGGTGTCACCCGTCCCATTTCCCGCACCGCCCGTCCCAAGGCTTCCACGGAACGCAGCCCTCGGCACTGTTGTATGTAACCAACACACGGGAACGGGCGCCCCCGCGAGCGGCTCAGGATAGGGCGTAAGCGGCCACTTGAACCGGTTGAACGGCTGTGGAAGAGGATAGCATGATTTGTTGTTTTTTTTCCAAAAACGTTGCACCCTGTGGCGCCGCTGCTAACATCGCGACCACGCGATTCGGCCTGGAGCTCGGGGCTAAGCACCGGGGAGCTCGCCGCCAGCAACACTCGAACAGTTCCGCATATCAGGAGGAACTCCATGTCCAGCACCAGACAGATCAGTGGCGCCGTGCGCCGCGCCCTCATGCTGAGTGCCGCGGCCGCCACCGCGAGCCTTCCCGCGCTGGCGCAGGTGAAGCCCGAAGCGGCTCCCCAGGTCGAGACCATCGTCGTGACCGGATCCCGCATCCCGCAAGTGCAAATCGAATCCCCGAGCCCGCTGACGAGTGTCACTCAGGAAGCCATTCAGCAGAGTGGTGTCACGCGCGTCGAAGACCTGCTGAACAGCTTGCCGCAGGTGGCGGGTCAGTACGGTGCGGGGCTCTCCAACGGTGCCACCGGTGAGGCGACTGTGTCGCTGCGCGGCCTCGGCGCCAATCGCACCATGGTGCTCGTCAATGGGCGCCGCTTGATGCCCGGCGATCCCACGCAGAACGGCAACGCGGCTCCCGACCTCAACCAGCTCCCCACCGGCCTCGTCGAACGGGTCGACCTGCTGACGGGCGGCGCCTCCGCGGTGTACGGCGCCGACGCCGTCGCAGGCGTGGTCAACTTCGTGTTGAACGACCACTTCCAGGGCGTGCGCTTCGAGGGCAATTACAACTTCTATCAGCACGACAACCGCGACAAGAGCGCTCAGGCCGCCAACACGCTGTTCGGCTTTACCGCACCCAGCGGCAACTCCACCGACGGCTATGCGCGCGACTTCGGCGTGATCGCCGGCAGCAACTTCGCCGACGGCAGGGGAAATGCAACCGCCTATGCAGGGTATCGGCGCGTCGCGCCCGTTCTGCAGGCCAAGCGTGACTACAGCAACTGCTCGCTCACCAGCACCACCACGGGCGGGGTCAGTGCATTGGGATGCGGTGGCTCGACCACCTCCTTCGTGGCCCGATTCAACGTCCCCGGATTTGGCACTCAGCACTTCAACCCCGCCACCGGGGATGTGGCGGCCGGGTCCCCGCCGCTCTACAACTTCGCCCCGCTGAATTACTACCAGCGGCCGGATGAGCGCTACACCGCCGGTGCGTTCGTTCACTACGACCTCAACGATCACGCGCGGGTCTACTCCGAGTTCATGTTCATGGACGATCGTTCGATCGCCCAGATCGCACCGAGCGGTGCGTTCCCCGGCGCGGGACCCGGTGCCACGGCGACGGGCGTCCCTGATGGTACCTTTCTCATCAATTGCAACAATCCAAACTTGTCGCCTGGAGAGTTTGGCACGCCTGCGGTGGGCATCACACCTGCGACAGGATGGTGCCAAGGGGATCCCAACCACCCGGACGTGCACGTGGCACTCCGTCGTCGCAACGTCGAGGGCGGCCCGCGGTACGACGACCTGGGGCACACCTCCTACCGGGCCGTGTTCGGCGTGAAGGGCGACATCAACGATGCGTGGACCTATGACGCGTACGGCTTGTGGGGTACGACTCGGTATTCCGAGGAGTACTTCAACGATGTGTCCAAGCAGCGCATGGCGTTCGCCTTGCAGGCGGTCACCAATGCCGCCGGGCAGGTCGTGTGCAAGGCGAACGCCAGCGGGGTCATCGCAGCACCGGGTTGCGTACCGTGGAATATCTTCTCGCTGAAGAACGGAGGGGTCACCCCGGCTGCGGTCCAATACATCTCCATCCCCGGGGAAGACAAGGGCGGAACTACGGAACGGATCGTGGACGCTGCCATCACGGGCGATCTGGGCAAGATGGGCGTGAAGCTGCCCACGGCGCATGACGGCCTCGGCGTCAGCTTCGGCGCCGAGTACCGCTCGGAGGCCAGCGAGCTCAACCCGGACATCACCTTCCAGACCAATGACTTGGCGGGTCAGGGCTCTCCCACCTTGCCGACCATCGGCTCACTGCACGTCGCGGAGCTCTTCGTGGAGGCTCGCCTGCCGATCCTCGCGGACCAGCCGTTCGCCAAGTCGCTGATCTTCGAAACCGGGTATCGCTATTCCAACTATGACCTGTCCTTCGGCTCGACCAACACCTACAAGGCCGGCCTGCAGTGGGCGCCGGTCAACGATCTGCGGTTCCGCGGCATGTACCAGCGAGCCGTTCGGGCGCCGAACATCCAGGAGCTGTTCCTGCAGCCTCGAGTGCAGCTGGATGGAACCCAGGATCCTTGCGCCAATAGCGCCGCTACCGGCCTGCCCACTGCCACGGCCGCACAGTGCGCGTTGACTGGGGTGACCCCTGCAGAGTACGGCGCCATCGCCAGGAATCCGGCAGCCCAGTACAACGGTCTGGTCGGCGGCAGCACGAGTCTGGCACCGGAGAAGGCCGACACCTATACGGTCGGGCTGGTGCTGACGCCGAGGTTTCTGCCCGACTTCAACGCGACCATCGACTACTACAACATCAGCATCAAGAACCTGATCTCCACTTATGGTGCCAACCTGATCCTGCAGACCTGTCTGACCAGCGGCGACCCGTTCTACTGCAGCAAGGTCCACCGCACCCAGGGAACCAGCACGGTGGCCGACGGATCATTGTGGATCAACACCGACGGGTACATCGCGGACGGGAATTTCAACTTAGGCTCCCAGCGAGCGAATGGAATCGACCTCACCACCCAGTATCGACTTGACTTTGGTGGAGCCGGGAGACTGGCCTTCGACTTCGTGGGCACCTACGTGTTGAAGTTCGCCACCGAGCCGGTGACCGGGCTCGGTAGCTACGACTGCGCCGGGTACTACGGTCAGACCTGCGGTGTACCCGACCCCAGGTGGCGGCACAAGCTGCGCGCGACCTGGAACACTCCGGTGCACGGGCTGGACGTGTACACCTCCTGGCGGCGTATCAATGGGGCCAGTTTGGAGATCCTGAACCCGAGCCCGCTGCTGCACGGGACGCCCGGTTTGCCGGTCAACCCGGGACTGCGCGTGGCGGGCAGGGACTATGTCGATCTGGGCGGGTCCTATGCCTTCGCCGGACACGCGACTCTGCGCGTGGGTGTCAACAACGTGTTCGACAAGTCACCGCCCCTGGTAGGGTTCGCATATATCGGGACGGTGTTCGGCAACGGCAACACCTACCCGCAGATCTATGACGCGCTGGGCCGGTACGCATTCTTCAACCTGGTCGTGGACTTCTAAAGTCTGGGACTTGAGGCGATCTGCCGAAGGCGGGCCCCGGGCCCGCCTTTCTTTTTGGGGGTTCCCGGACCGGCGGGGTTTTTACACGACCCGGTTGTGGGCATATTCTGCCTCCCGTCGACGCATACAGCCCGCGAAATACTATGAGCGCCGTAGCAGCGGATGACGCACGCATTGGCTCCATGATCGACGCCGCCGACAAAGCCGCCGCGGCCGGTCAGCACGCCGAAGCTGCCCGCCTGCTGGCCGCGGCCGAGGCGGCAGCTCCGGGAAGCCCCCAGGTCTTGAACGCCTTGGGGATGCTGGCCCTCAAGACGGGTGAGTTCGCCGCGGCCAGGCGGCGCCTCGAGCAGGCGGTGCACCTGGATCCGCGGGCGCCGTTGCTGTGGTTCCATGTGGCACTGGCGCGACGGGCCCAAGGAGACGCCGAAGCGGAGGCGGCCGCCTTGGAAAAGGCTCTGGAGCTGGACCCTTACTTCTACCTCGCGCTGCTGCAGAAGGCGACGCTGCTGGAGAGGCGTGGCCAGCACCGGCAGGCGGCACAGGTTTACCGCGCCTTTCTGCAGTGCGTTCCCCCCTCCGCCCAGCAGAACCCGGCGCTGCAGCAAGGGCTCGAGCACGCACGCGCGGCGGTTGCCGCCAATACGGCGGCGCTCGAGAGATTCCTGCAGAGCCGGCTGGCGGCGGCGCAGGCCGCGCACCGGGAGGCCTCTCAGGAGCGATTCAATCACTGCCTCGACGTGCTACTCGACAAGCGGCGCATCTACGCACCGCAGCCCAGTCTCATGCATTTTCCCAGGCTGCCGATCCTGGAGTTTTATGAGCGCACCGAGTTCCCCTGGCTGGGGGCGTTCGAAGCGGCGACGGAGCAGATCCGCAGCGAGCAGCTGCAGTGCCTCGCCGGCGATGCCGACGGCGTGGTCCCCTATGTCGACTATCCGAGCGGGTCGCCGCTGAACCAATGGCGGGAGCTCAACCGCTCGCGGCGCTGGAGCGCGTACTACCTGATCAAGGGTGGTGTGCGGCAGGAACAGCGCCTCGGGCGCTGTCCGCAGACCGCGGCGCTGCTTGCGGCGGCGCCTCTTGCCGAGGTGCCGGGAGAGGCGCCCACGGCTTTTTTCTCGATTCTGGAGCCGCGCACGCGTATCCCGCCGCACACGGGTGTCACCAACACTCGCCTGGTCGTGCACGTCCCGCTCGTGATACCGCCGGGCTGCGGCTTCCGGGTCGGCTCGGAGACTCGCCAATGGCAACCGGGTCGGGCGTGGGTGTTTGACGACACCATCGAGCACGAGGCCTGGAACGGCAGCGACGAGCCTCGGGCGATTCTGATCCTGGACATCTGGAATCCCTTTCTGACCTCCGCCGAGCGCGCACTGGTGAGTGCAGCGACTACGGCCCTGAGCGAGTACTACCGTGAATAGCGGTTGGAGCGGCTTCACTGTCGCCTGCATCGCCGCTGCCCTGAGTCCCCCTCAGCCGGCACGGGCGCAACCGCTGGAGGAGGCCATCAGGGCCTGCGCGGCCGAGACCGATGTCTTGCGCCGCCTCAGGTGTTACGACCAGGCGGCTGCGCAGCTCGTCGGCGCACAGGTTCCGGCGGCCGCCCACGCGTCCTCTCCAGCGGACCGGGACGGACCGCGGGCCGCATCACCCGAAGCCAGTTTTGGCCTGCGTAACGGTCCGCTCGACGACAGAAGATACGCCGCGGCGCCCAAGGAGATCACGGCCACGGTGATTCTGATCGAGATGCGTCGTTCGAGCGGGGCGCTCGTCGTATCGTTGGACAACGACCAGGTATGGGAGGAGAACCAGCCCAGCGAGTACTTTCCGCTCAAAGTCGGCGATTCGGTGCGGATCCGCGCCGCGGCACTCGGCTCCTACATGATGTTCGCGCCCTCCAAGCGTTCCACCCGCGTAACGCGGATCCGCTAGCTTGAGCGCTGCGTACGATCCCGACACGCTCGCCGAGCTCGCCGCTCGCGATCTCCAGGACCAGCGGATCGCGGAGGCCGAATCCAAGTGCCTGCGCGCACTCAGCACCGATCGCCACCATCGCGGCGCGTTGAACGTTCTCGGGATGGTGCTCCATGCCCAGGGGCGCCACGAGGACGCAGTGCGCGTGTTCAACGCACTCACGCAGTTCGAGCCGCGCAACGCTCAGTACTGGGGCAATCTCGGCACTGCGTTGCGCCCGACGCGTCGCTACGACGCCGCACTCGAGGCTTACGATCGTGCCCTCGAGCTTGGCGGCGTCACACCGGACCTGCTCTACAACATCGGCGTTCTGCACGTAGATCGGAACGATTACGAATCTGCCTGCGCCCTGTTCAGCCGAGCGGTCGGCCTGGCACCGGCCGACGCCGGACTGCGCCTGGCATTTGCTCAATGCTGCTTCGACATCATGCGCAACGAAGAGGCCGTGGCGATTCTCGAGGACTGGCCGAGCTTCGCCGGGCTGACGCCTCAGATTATCGCGGGCATCGCCCATCTGTTGGTCGCGATGGGCGAAACGCGGCGCGCACAGCCGGCTGTGGCGCGTGTGCTGGAGAATGCCCGCAGCGGTGGACCGACCTCGCTGCGGCTCGTGCGGCTGCTCGAGCGCACCAACCGCCTGAGCGAAGCGCGCGACACCCTGGACCGCGTCAAGGCGAGACCGGAGATCAGCAGCGCCGACGCGGATCTGCTCTTGGTGGAAGCCCTTCTCGCGCAGCGCGAGGGCGCCGACGAGGAGGCGTGCCGGCTGCTGTCCACGGTCCTGAAGCATCACGACGACTTCCTCCGGCGGCATCATCTCCTGTTCCCGCTCGCCAAGTCGCTCGATGCTCTGGGGCGATACGAGGAGGCTTACGTGGCGCTCGAGGAAGCGCACCGCTCGCAAGTCGCCTTCCTCATTACCGCACTGGGCAAGCAACCGACCGAGGGCTCCCCCGCCATCGAGCTGGCCCGGGACGGCTGCGATCCCGGGGATATCGCGAGCTGGGAGGATCCGGGCGCGCCCGGCGTCGAGGACAGTCCGATCTTCATCGTCGCGTTTCCGCGCTCGGGCACGACGCTGCTCGAGCAGATCCTCGACGCCCATCCCTTGCTCAGATCGATGGACGAGACACCGTTCCTGAAGCAGGCGCTCGAAGACGTGCGCGCCCGTGGCGTCCGCTACCCCGCGGAGCTCGGAAAATTGAGTGCGGCTCAGCTGCTGGAGATTCGCGACCGCTACTGGCATCACGTGCGGGGCAAGGTCGAGCTCCAGCCGGGACAGCGTCTGGTAGACAAGAATCCCCTCAACATGATGCGGCTGCCGCTGATTCGCAGACTCTTCCCCCATGCACGCACCGTCCTCGCCGTGCGCCACCCGTGCGATACGCTGCTGAGCTGCTTCCAGCAGCAGTTTCGCGCCCCGGACCTCGCCCTCATCTGCCGCGACCTGCCGACGCTGGCGCGCAATTTCCGCACCGCGTTCGACTTCTGGTACGCACAGCTGCCGCTGCTCAAGGCGGCCACACTCGAGCTGCGCTACGAAACACTGGTGGCCGATTTCGCCGCCGAGGTGCGCAGGCTCGCCGAGTTCCTGCTGCTGCCCTGGGATAAGGCGCTGCTCGCCCCCGCTGAGCGCGCACGCGCCAAAGGCTATATCAGCACGCCCAGTTATTCGCAGGTGATACAGCCGATCAACCGCAAGTCCGTCGGCCGCTGGAAGCCCTACCAGCGACACTTCACCGAGGCGCTGCCGATCCTCATGCCCTGTGTGGGGCGCTGGGGCTACGCGCTGTAAGGCCCCGCGGCTGCGCTCTCAGCCGTCCTGACCGGACGGCACGGCATCGAAGGCGATCGTGGTGCGCACCTGCGGTCCCTGAATGGCGTTGGTGCCGTGCCACATATACGACGGAAACAACACCAGCAGTCCGGCCCGCGGCTGCACGTGTCGCGCGGCGTGCGCCTGCGGTGTGGCAAAGCGCGGCTCCCCGAACTTGAGCCAACCGGACCTGAGCGCCGGATCGTTGACCTCGTCCGGCACGGCGACGTAGTAGGCCGAGCTGATCCAGCCCTGATTGTGATAGTGGTTAACGTGAAACCCACCGCAATGCAGCTGCACCGACCACCCGGCCTTGATGGCCGCGGTACCGCGATTGCGTGCCAGGAGCGGATGCCCGGCATCTTGACCGAGCTCCTGCACGTAGACGCGCAACGGCTCCGCAAACGCCCCCATGATCGCCTGGATGACCGGATCGGGGTCCGTCATCAGATTGCGCGTCGTTTGGCTGCCGTGGCGCAGGCTCTGGTCGAGCGGATGTGACTCGAACGCATGCCGCGCGCCTAGCGCGTCTATCAGTGCCGCGTTCAGCTGCGCCATCGACGACCACCCCGGCGGCGGCTCGACGTCGAAGCAGCGGACGAAGCGATCGTAGTCGAACAGCTCCGGGTAGCGCGGCTCCCCGAGCAGGCGCGCCGCGGTTGCCTCGTAGGCGAGCCAGTTTTGTCCCAGCGGATCGCGCGCGAGCTGCGCGCGGATGAACGGCATGGCATCGTCCGGGCGGCCGCGTGACAAGAGGATCGACACCAGGTTCTCAATGACTCCGGAATCACCGGGTAACCCACCGGCCGCCTCCAGCGCGTGCGTTTCGGCCTCCTGCAGGCGCTCGGTCTCGCGCAGCACCTGCGACAGCAGGAATCGCAACTCCGATACCGGGCCGAGTCGCCGTAGCGCCTCCAGCAGCTGCAGTTCGGCGAGCTCGTGTTGCCCCGCGCGGACCAGTACGCGCGCCAACAGCGCGAGCATGTTCACGTCGCGTGGGTCGGCGGCAACCGCTGCGGCAAGGTTGCGGGCAAAGTCCGCATCGCCCCGCATGTAACGCAGGCGCGCAAGGTTCAGCTGAGCGTCGGGATGCCTGGGCCGCAGCGTGACCGCCTCGAGGAATGCATGTTCGGCCTCGGCAACCCGATTCAGGAGCAGGAGCGTCTTGCCGCGACTGAATGCGACCTCGAAGCCTCGCATACCCAGAGCCTGGGTGCGCTCGAGCGCGGCGAGCGCCTCTTCGGCTCGATCCATGCGCTCCAGCACCGACCCGAGATTGTGGTAGGCGAGACCATAAGCGGGATTGATCTCGACCGCCCGCCGATAAGCCGCTTCGGAATCCGCGAGCCTGTTCTGCCGATCCAGGATCACGCCGAGCAGGCACCAGGCCTCAGCGTCGGGCTCGTTCGCGCTGATGAGCTTGCGGCACTCGGATTCGGCTTCGGTGTGGCGCCCGAGATCGCTCAAAGTCAGTGCGAGGCTGTGGCGTGCCGGGCGCTCCCCGGGTGCCAGCTGCAGTGCGCTGCGGTACACCGCTTCGGCTTCGGTGTGGCGCCCGCCGCGGCGCATGTGATTGGCCAGATTGACTCGCAGTGCGAGATCATGGGGCTCCAGCTCAATGCTGCGCCGCATGAGGCGCTCACCGTCCTGCGGATCACCGCTGCGGGCGCGAATCAAGCCCAGGAGATGAGTGGCGGCGGCATCGTTCGGCGAACTCGCGAGGATGGTGCGGCACGCGGATTCCGCCTGCGACAGTCTCCCCTCGTTGAGCAGCGCCGCAATCCTCCCCAGCGGGGTTGCGGCGTCGGGCGCGGTCGGCATGCACGGACTCGCTCAGCCGGCCGACGGCGGCGAGCACGAGCGCGTCCAGTCCTGCGCCGTCGCGCCGGGGTTGTGCCAGCCGCAGGGACCCGTCAGGAGTCCTTCCGCCCGCGGCGGTCCCCAGCTGCCCGGCGCGTAGAGCACGGGCGGCTCGGTCGGGTGCAGCACCGGATCGACGATCTTCCACG
>Ga0209267_1001600_pt1 | contig 15287 bp, 14 predicted proteins | sample GraSoiAngelo_137_FD_185894 | JGI IMG/M metagenome (GOLD analysis project Ga0209267, IMG submission 185894) | Grasslands soil microbial communities from the Angelo Coastal Reserve, California, USA - 14_0929_09_30cm (SPAdes) (version 2) | ecosystem: Environmental > Terrestrial > Soil > Grasslands ... | reverse complement strand
AGAAGTTGCCCTCTTCGAGCTTGGGCATGAACTCGGTGCCGGTGGCGGCGAGCAGGGCGGCCGCGGCCGCGACCGGCGCGAGCGCGATCGCGATCGCCGCCCAGCGGCGCCGCAGCGCGAACTCGAAGAGCGGGCGGTACGTGCGATCGACCCAGCGCAGGAAACGGTTGTCGTGGCCGTGCGGGGCTTCGTGGCCTTCGCGTTGGTCGCTCCTGGGATCGACGCGCAGCGTCCAGGCCGCAAGCACGGGTGTGAGGGCGACCGAGAGTGCGACGGCGCCGCCGATGGCGAACGCATAGGTGTGCGCCATCGGGGAGAAGATCACTCCGGCCACCCCGGTCAGGGTGAAGAGCGGAATGAACGCAAGGGTGATGATCAACGTCGAGAAGAACAGCGGGCCGCCGATCTCGCCGGCCGCGTCCACGATGCGCGCCCTCAGGGTCCCTCGCCCGCGCGGTCCCAGGTGCCGGTAGACGTTCTCCACCATGATCACGGTGGGCTCGATGATGATGCCGAAGTCCACGGCGCCGAGCGAGATCAGGTTCGCGGGCGTTCCGGTGAAGACCATCCCGCAGAACGCCGCCATCAGCGCGAGGGGGATGTTCACGGCGGCCACCGCAGCCGCGCGCGCTTGCCCGAGAAACACCCAGAGCACGACAGTGACGAGCAGCATGCCGATGAGCAGGTTCTCGAGGACCGTGTCGGTGGTCAGCTTCACCAGCTTGGCGCGGTCGTAGTAGGGCTCGATCTCCATGCCGATGGGGAGCACGTGGTTCTTGCGGATGAGATCGACGCGCTCGTGCACGCCCTTCAGCGTCTCCAAGGACGAACCGCCGTAACGCATGAGCACGATGCCCTGGACCACGTCCGCCTCCAGGTCCTTGCCGACGATGCCGAGGCGAGGGGCGGCGCCTTCCCGGACCTGCGCCACGTCGCGAACGCGCACCGGGGTGCCGGCCTTCGGCTGCGCGAGCACGATCTGGCCGATGTCGTCGAGCGAATGGATGAGCCCCAGGCCGCGCACGTTGAACGATTGCTCGCCGAGCGAAAGGCGCTGCCCGCCCACGTTCTGATTCGCGTTGGCGATCCCCTGCGTGAGCTGAGCGAGGGTGAGCGCGTGGCCCTTCAGACGGTACGGATCGACGTCGACGTGGAACTCCTTCGTCTCCCCTCCGAATCCGACCACGTCGACCACGCCAGGGACCTGGCGGAACTGCCGTTCGAGGATGAAGTCCTCGGCGGTCTTCAACTCGGCGAGCGAGTACCCGGGCCCCATCACCCTGTATCGGAAGATCTCGCCGATGGCGCTCCACGGCGAGAGCTGCGGCTGGAGGCCGGGCGGCAGCTGGATGAACTGCAGCCGGTTCACTACGCGCTGCTGCGCGGTGTGATACTCGGGGTTCCAGTTGAAATAGCACTTCACGTCCGAGAGCCCGAAAAGAGACTGCGAGCGGATGTGCTCGAGGTCGATCATCCCCGCGAGCCCGTTCTCGAGGGGGATGGTGACGTACCGCTCCACCTCCTCGGCGCTCCATCCGGCGGGCTGTGTGATCACTTCGATCATCGGAGCCACGGGATTGGGGTAGGCCTCGATGTCCATCCGCGAGTAACACCAGAGGCCGACGCCGAGCAGCCCCACGGCAAGCGCGACGACGATGAAGGGCGCCGCCAGGGCCTTCTCCACCAGCCAACGCATCAAAGCATCCCGCTCAAGAGCAGCGCACCGGAGATGACCACGGCTTCGCCGGCCTGGAGGCCGGACTTGACCGGGACCGGATCTCCTTCGCTTTCTTCGAGCAGCACCCGCCGACGCTGGAACCGGAGCAGCCCGTTCTCGGTGGTGCCGGCCTGGACGAAGACGACCCGCTCGTCGCCGACGTGCAGGACGGCGCTGCGCGGAACGACCAGCGCCTTGCGCGCCGGGGCGGCGATGGAGACCGTCGCGTACATCTCGGGCAGCAGCGCGCGATCCGGATTGCCCAGCGTGCAGCGCAGGCGCGCGGTGCGGGTGACCGGATCGAGGGTCGAGGAGATCCACTCGATGCGCCCCGGGAAGCTGCGGTCGGGATATGCGATCACCTTCACCTGGACCGGAGCGCCCGGCTTCACCCGGGCGAGGTCCACCTCGTAGACGTCCGCGAAAGCCCAGACGGAATCGAGTGAGCCGATGGTGAACAGCTCGGGTGCAGCGCCGCCGGAAAGCTGGCCCTGGACGTCCGTGCCGGGATTCGCCGCGCGCGCGATCACTTCGCCGTCGATCGGGGAGCGGAGCGAGAACCGCTGCGTCACTCCCTCCAGACCGCGCACCCGGAACAGCTCCGCGCGGCGCCGTGCCCGGGCGAGTTCGGCGCGCGCGCGTCCGTAGGCATTCTGCGCCTGGTCGAGCTCCCGTTGCGCCGCGGCCTGCGCTTCCACGAGCTCCTGCTGGCGTTTCAGCTCGCGTTCGGCCGCGGCGAGGTCGGCCTCGGCCTTGCCGATGTCGGCGAACGCCGCCCCCACGTCCGGCGATTCGATCTCGAGCAGCGGGTCGCCCTTGCGGACCTGCTGCCCCGGCGCGGCGTCGATCCTGACGATCCGACCCGGGACGGGAGCGAACACATGGGCGACGCGAAGATCGTCGAAGGCGATCCGCCCCGGCTCGTCGAGGGTGCTGGCGATCTGTTGCTCGTCGATCACCTCGATCCGCATCTGCTGCGAGTCCAGCTGCTGGCGCGAGAGCCAGACTTCTCCCGCGGGCGGCCGCGCTTGCTCGCGATCCTCGCGGCGGGCGCAGGAGAGCAGAAGGAGAAGCGGAAGGGCGCGCCTCACGTGCGCCCCACCGCCGCGTCCAGCCGGAACACGGAGAGCCAGAAGTCGCGCACGTCCCTCAGGTAGTCGGCGTGGACCTGCGCCCAGGTCCTCTGGGCGTCGAGCAACTCCAGCAGCGATGCGGCGCCTTTCTCGTACTGCACCTGCACGAGGTCGCGGACCCGGCGTGCGCGACCGAGGAGGCGGGTCCGCAGCCGCTGCACCAGACGGCGGTTCGCCTCGACCGCGGCGCTTGCCTGCTGGACCTCGATGAGCGCTTGCGCCCGCAGCTTCTCCTGCTGGATGCGCTGCGCGCGCAGGTCCGCTTCGGCGCGCGCGATCTCTCCCGCCTGCCGGTAGAAGATCGGGAGCGGGAGCTGCGCCCCGAACATCAGCGTCGGCGGCTGCAGCGCGTTCTGTCCCGATCCCTCCTGCGCATATTGGGCGGAGAGCGCGACGTCCGGGACCCGCTGCCTGCGTGCGAGCGCGAGGGCGGCTTCCGCGCGCGCCTCCTGCGCGGATGCGGCGAGCAGGTCGGGCCGGCTCTCGAGCGCCTCTCGCGCGAGGAGGTCGAGCGCGGGTCCTGCCTCGGGCAGCGCGCGGTCGAAGAACGCCGGGTCGATGGTGAACTCCTCCAGCGCCGGATCGCGCACGCCGAGGAGGAATGCGATCTGCAGCCGGGCGGCGATCAAGGCCTGCTCGGCCAGATCGACGCCTTGCTGGGCTTGCAGCGCCGCCACCTCCGCCCGCGCCAGCTCGGCTTCCGAGACGGCTCCGGACCGCAGCCGCCTCTCGTCGAGCGCGCGCGTGCGCTCGGTGGATTCGGCGAGCTCGCGGGCGAGGGCGAGCTGCGATTGCTGCAACGCCCCGTCGAGGACGGCCTGCCGGACCTGGAGGGAAAGCGTGCGAAGCGCGTCGTCGCGCGATCGCTTCGCCGCCGCCAACGCCGCGCGGGCGACCTCGATCCTCAACCCGCGCTTTCCGCTGATCAGATCGGACAGGGCCGACGGATCGGTCAGTCCGATCGACCACGCCGTCGCCGAGCATCCCGGACACGCGCGCGGGTCATAGTCGAACGACCGGCCGGCGCTCGCCGAGAGCAGCGGATTGGCGAACGCGCCCGCCGCCGTCGCATCGCCTCCGGCGGCCGCGATCTGCGCCTCCGCGATCAACAGATCGAATCCGCGCTCGCGAAAGATGTGGAGCGCGTCATCCATGGTGAGCACCGTTGGAAGCGCGGCCAGCGCGAGCGCTGCGACGAAGTACACCCAGGGTTTCTAACGGTACCGTCTCCCGGGGAATTCGGCCGGAGGTCGGTCCGACGACGGGCGGACTTCCCGGTTGACAGCATGTGCGTCGCCATCCGAGAAGCGGCGCCGTGAGAGCGCAGCTCGTCCGCACCGCGGTGCTGGAGATCTACGAGGAAGTCCGCCGCGAGGGCGCGCGTGCGGACCAGGCGCTCCAGAGCGTTCTGCGGCGCGAGAAGCTGCTTCGCAGCGTGGAGCGGCGTGCGGTGTCCGACGCGGTGTATGGGCTCCTGCGTCTGCAGGGGCGCGTCGACCACCTCCTGCAGCGCGCCCTCGGCACGCGCAAGCTGGCGCTCGAGAAGCTGGCGACTCCCACGCAGCACCTGCTCAGGTACGCGGCCTACCTCGTCCTGGGAGAGCGGCAGTCGGCACGGAGCGCGGCGGGACTCGCCGGTCCCGAGGTTGCGGCCTGGCAATGGGCGCTCGAGCTCGTCTCCGACCCCGAGAAGCTCGGCGCTCCGGACGATCCGCTCGACGCGCTCGCCGCCGAGACGTCGCTGCCGCGATGGCTGGCGAAGCTCTGGAGCGAACAGCTCGGCCCGGCGGAAACCCGTGCGCTCGCGGCGGCGCTGAACCAGCGCGCTCCGCTCACGGTGCGCGCGAATCTGCTGAAGAATACCCGGGACGAGTTGCTCGCCACCCTTCGGGCAGCAGGCTCGCGCGTCGAGCCGACCAGGCTCTCTCCGTGGGGCGTCACGTTTACCGGACGCACGAACGTGTTCGCGCTGCGCTCGTTCAAGGCGGGCCTGTTCGAGGTGCAGGACGAAGGCAGCCAGCTGATCGCGCTCGCATGCGATGCGCGGCCGGGACAGGTCGTGGTCGATGCCTGTGCCGGAGCGGGGGGAAAGACGCTCGCGCTCGCTTCCGAGATGCGCAACAAGGGGCGGCTGGTGGCCTGCGATCGCGACGGCCGTCGCCTCGACGAGCTTCGCCCGCGGGCGCGGCGCGCGGGAGTGCACAACTGGGAGGCGCGATCCGTGCCGGAATCGAGCGACGCGCGCCTCGGCGAGCTGAACGAAAGGGCCGACGTGGTGCTCGTCGACGCTCCCTGTTCCGGGCTGGGAGCGATCCGGAGGAACCCGGATGCGCGCTGGCGCCTCGACGAGGCGGAGGTGGATTCTTTTCCGCCTCGCCAGAGGGAGATCCTCGACCGCTACGCGCGGCTGGTGAGACCAGACGGCCGGCTGGTGTACGCGACCTGCTCGATCAATCGCCGCGAGAACGAGGACGTGCGCAGCGCTTTCCTTGCCGCGCATCCGGACTTCGAACCGGCGCCGGTCCTCCCACAATCCGTCGGGCTGGGGGTGGGCAGCGAGGTCCAGTTGTTGCCGCACCGGCAGGGAACGGATGGGTTCTACATCGCGGCCATGCGCCGCAGCCGCTGAGCGAATTCAGATCTTTGCCGGCGATTCCAGGAGGGCCTCCTCCGCCGCGTCGGTCGCCCGCCACTGCGCCAGCAGCACTCCCGCGATCACCACCGCCGCCGCGCTGAAGAATGCCGCCGTCATCCGCTCGCCGAGGACGAGGTGCCCGAGCAGCGCGGTCGCGAGCGGCTGCAGGTTCGTGAAAATGGCCACGCGCGCGGCGGCGAGGTGGGCAAGGGCCCAGTACCAGAGCAGGTATGCGACGACGCTGGTCATCAAGATCAAGTAGCCGACCCCCCACCATGCCGCGGCCGACGCGCGGGCGATGTCCACCCGGTACGACGGCACCAGCAGGGCTCCAAGGCCGAGCGGCAGGTAGAGCACCGTCCCGGCGATCAGCGTCCAGGCTACGGTCGGGAACGCGCCGAACCTGCCGACGACCTCGCGCCCTTCCGCCGTGAAGATGGCCCAGGCGATCACGCCGACGATCAAGAGCAGGTCGCCGACCAGTGGTCCGCTGGAGATGTCGAGACCTCGCTGGAACAGCAGGTAGACGGTCCCTCCCAGCGCCAGCGCGGTCCCTACCATCGCGCGCCACCCCGGGAACTCACCGATCAGCGCCTGCGCGAGGAGCAGCACGAAGAGCGGCGTCAGCGTGTAGAGCAGCGCCGCGTGCGAGGCCGTCGAGAGTTGCAGGCCGTAGAGGAAGAAACCCTGGTTCACCGGAACGCCGACGAGGGAGAGGAAGAAAAGCTTCTTCCACGCCTCGCGGGGCGGGAGCCGCTGTCCGGGCGGGCGAACCCGCCGCAGCATGATCGTCAGCAGCACGGAGGCGCCGGCGAATCGCAACAGTCCGAGCGGCAGCGCCGGAATCTCCATCAGCGCCCGCTTGGCGAAGAGGTAGTTCCCCGCGGAGACCAACGTGTGCGCCAGCAGCGCGCCGTAGAGCGCGACGGCGGAGGGGCGAGCGCGGACGTGCATCGGCCGTCCCGTTCTGCGTAGATTGGGCCGCCATGTCAACACTGGAACGACGCTGTGTGGTGGTCACCGGAGCCTCGGGAAACCTCGGCGCCGCGGTGGTCGAGCGGCTGCAGCGGAGCGGCGCGAGCGTGGTCGCCCTGACGCGCAAGCAGGTGGATCTCTCGGTGGAGGCGCAGGTGGAGGCGGCGTACGACAAGGCCCTGGAGCAGCATGGAGCGATCTGGGGCTCGGTGCACTGCGCTGGCGGCTGGATGGGAGCGCCGTTCGCGCAGACCTCCGTCGAACTGTTCGAGAAGATGGTCGACATCAACCTGCGCTCCTGTTTTCTCTGCTGCCGGGCGGCGCTGCGGCGGATGCGCGGCGAAGGGCGCATCGTGAACGTGGCCGCGCTGAATGCCGCCTCGCTGAGCGGCGTGCGGGGCTCGGCCGCATACGCGGCCGCCAAGGCCGGCGTCGTGGCGCTCACCAAGGCGATCGCGGAGGAAGGTGGCGGCGTGCGCGCCAACTGCGTCGCGCCAGGAACCATGCGCACGCCCGCGAACGGCAACCTGCCGGGGCAGGTGCCCGTGGAAGAAGTCGCGGAGGCGATCGTCTTCCTGGTGTCGCCCGATGCGGGAGCGCTCAACGGCGCAGTGCTCACGTTTCCGTCGCGCTGAGGCGCTGCCGCGCCTGCTCCCGTACCCCTGGAGCCGGATCCTGAGTGAGCGCGCGTGCGCGCGCCGCCGCGACTTCGCCGACGGCCAGCGCGGTCCGCACCAGCCCGTCGCGTCCGGCGCGCAGGAGCGGGGTCCCTTCGAACCGGCGCCAGGTTTCCTCGTCGCTGAGCGAGAGCACCTCGTCGGTGCGCAGCGAGGCGGTGCGCGCGCGAAGCTGGACCAGTGCGCCCGGCGTTGCGCGGCGATTCCACGGGCATGCATCCTGGCAGGCATCGCATCCGAAGAGCCGGCCTCCGGCGCGCCGCGCGATCTCTTCCGGGATGGCATTGCGGTGCTCGATGGTGTGGTACGCGATGCAGCGCGCGCAGTCGACGTAACGGGGCTCGCGGATGGCGCCGGTCGGGCAGGCCGGGATGCAGAGCGTGCACTCGCCACAGCGGTCGGGGTGCGCCGCGTCAGCCTCCAGGTCCGCGTCGGTGATCAACGCGCCGAGCAGCAGCCAGGATCCCAGGCGCTCGTGGATCAGGCAGCCATTCTTGCCGATCCAGCCGATGCCCGCCTCCTGCGCCCAGGCCTTTTCCATCACGGCACCCGCGTCAACCTCGGCGTATACAGAAGCACCGCGCTCGCGCAGCCAGGTCGCGAGCTTGCGCACGGGCTTGAGCAACACGTTGTGGTAATCGCGCCCCCGCGCGTAACGCGCGATGGCCAGCTCTCCGGGAACGGGCTCCGGATCTTCCGGCGCGGGAGCGTACGACGCGGCGACCACGATCACGCTGCGTGCCCCAGGGACGAGGCGCGAGGGGTCGAGCCGCTCTTCCCGCCGCGCGCGCACGTACGCGAGCTCCGCGTCCCATCCTTGCGAGAGCCAGCGATCGAGCGGTTCCGGCGGAAGCGGATGCGCGCGCGCAACCCCGCAGAGATCGAATCCCAATTCGCATGCGCGCGTTTTCACCTGCGCGGCCGTGACCTCCACGCGCTACCTCTTCCAGGTGATGGCGAGACCGTCCCGGATCGGCACGATCGTCGAGACCAGCCCTTCGCTCCCGAAGATCAGGCGAGTGTATTCGCGCAGGCCCGCGGTCGCCGCATCGCTCTCGCCCCGCGCCACCGCGCCTCCCCAGAGCACGCTGTCGGCGAGCACCAGGCCCCCCGCCCGCAGCTTCGGGAGCGCGATGGCGAGCGCCTTCGGGTATTCGGCCTTCTCCCCATCGAGGAAGACGATATCGAGCCCGGCCTCGCAGCGCGCCAGCGCCTCGAGCCCGTCACCCGCCGGCTCGAAGCGGCAGCGCTCGAGCAACCCCGCCTTGCCGAGCCATGCGCGCGCCCGGTCCAGGTTCTCGCGGTCGAAGTCCGTCAGCGTCACCGTGCTCGCCGGCTCGAGGACCCGCGCGAACCAGAACGCGGAGTAGCCGAAACCGCTCCCCACCTCGAAGATTCGGCGCGCCCTCATCAGCAGCGCATACTGCGCGAGCAAGGTCCCGAGGGTCTGACCGACGATGGGATAGCCGTCGCGCTCGTCCGCGTACCGGCGCATCTCCGCTTCCACCGGGTCGGGCGATCCCGCCAGACGCGTCAGGTAGTCGTCGATCAGGGGATCGACGATGTCCATGTCGCCTTGCATACAGGGTCTAACGTAGCGCAAAACGCCGGGATGGCGCGGTTCCTCTATCGGCTTTCCTGTGGATCCCTGTTCGGGGCGCAGCTGTTCTTCGCCGCCGTGGCCGCGCAGGTCGTGTTCCCGCGCGACGTCGCGGCGCTGCCGCGCGAGCACCCACGCCGGCAGCTGGCGGCGGACCTCGTCGGTGCCATGCTCGCCCGCCTGGACGCGGCGACGCTGGCGCTGACCGCCCTAGCGGTGGTCTGCGCGGTTGCGCTCGGTCGCCCGAGGAGTGCCATCGCTCCGCTGCTCGCAGGGCTCTGCGCGGCGATATCCGCCCTCGCCGTCACCCCCGCGATCCAGTCGATGCGCGCGGCCGCCGAGACCACTTCCGGACGATTCGGCTTGCTCCATGGGATCAGCTCCGCGCTGCTCGTCCTGCAGATGATCCTTCTCGCGCTGGCCCTCTGTCGCGCGCCGGAGTCCTGACCTGCGCCACGGGATTGACATGCCGTACAGCAAGGCTAGAACCGCCGCCCATGTCCATTCCAGTCACGCTGATCCCCGGCGACGGCATCGGGCCCGAGGTGGTCAACGCCGCCGTCGAGGCGATCGAGGCGGCGGGCGCGAAGCTGGAGTGGGAGCGCGCGGCCGCGGGGGCGGGCGCCATGCCCACCCACGGGACGCCCATTCCCGCGGAGACGCTGGAGTCGATCCGGCGCAACAAGCTTGCTCTCAAGGGGCCCCTCGCGACCCCTATCGGCGAGGGCTATCGCAGCGCGAACGTCGCGCTGCGGAAGGAGTTCGATCTCTACGCCAACGTCCGCCCAGCCCGGAGCTTCGCGGGCGTCGAGACGCGCTACAGCGGCGTCGATCTGGTGGTGATCCGCGAGAACACGCAGGGGCTTTACTCCGGCGTCGAGCACTACGTCGACGACGAGCGCAGCGCGGCCGAGACCATCTCGATCATCACGCGCAAGGGCAGCGAGCGGATCATCGAGTACGCGTTCAAGTACGTGAAGCGGAACAAGCGCCGCCGGCTGACGCTGGTGCACAAGGCAAACATCCTCAAGGCCACGAGCGGCCTGTTCCTCGACACCGGCCGCGCACTGGCGGCGAAGCACCCGGACGTCGAGTTCAAGGAGATCATCGTCGACAATTGCGCCATGCAACTGGTGAAGAACCCCAACCAGTTCGACGTGCTCGTCACCACCAATCTGTTCGGGGACATCCTCAGCGATCTCACCAGCGGCCTCATCGGCGGCCTGGGCCTCACCGCGGGAGCGAACATCGGCCGCGAGGCGGCCATCTTCGAGGCCGTGCACGGGACGGCGCCCGACATCGCGGGCAAGGGCATCTCCAATCCCACGGCGGTGATGCTCGCGGGCGTGATGCTGCTCGAGCACATCGGCGAGCGCACCGCAGCGGAACGGCTGGTGACGGCAGTCCGCGAGGCGATCGCTTCCAAGGAGGCGGTCACGCCGGACCTGGGCGGGTCGGCCACGACGCGGATGTTCACTTCAGCGGTGCTGAAAAGGCTCAAGTAGCCAGGCCGCGCCTTCGCGCTGCTCGATGCCGAGCCGGGTCAGGCCGCGTCCGAAACACGGGCCACCCGTGCAGGCGCCCGTCGCCGGATCGAACCGCGCGCCGTGCGCCTGGCACTCGATCTCGCCGGAGTCGAGCCAGAGGCGCCCGTCGCCGATGTCGACCGGCTGGGCACGGTGCGGGCAGACGTTCAGGTACGCGTGGACACTGCCGCTCGCGTCGCGGACCGCGAATCCCTCGAGCTGCCCCAGCGGAAAGCGCAGCGACTCGCGCGGGCGCAGTTCCGCCAGCTCGAACAGCTTCATCTCGACGGCACCCAGGGGATCTCGCGCCCGCCGGCGCGCAAGTTGGCGGCGCGCGCCATCACGAACAGCAGATCGGAGAGCCGGTTGAGGTACGCGAGCCCCTGATCCGGCACCGGTGCCGACTCCGCCAACTCGACCACCTTCCGCTCGGCTCGGCGGCAGACGGTGCGGCAGAAATGCAGCGCCGCGCCGGCGCGCGATCCGCCGGGCAGGATGAAGTTCTTCATCGGCGGCAGCTGTTCGGTCAGCCGATCGATCTCGAACTCCAGCCGCGCAACGTGGTCGGCGGTGATGCGCGGGACTTCCTTGGGGGCGGCGTCCACGTCCGGTGTGGCGAGCTCGGCGCCGAGCGTGAAGAGCTCGCTCTGCAGGGAGTCGATCAGATCGCGCAGGTCTCCCGCAGGCACTTCCTCTCGCGCCATGCCGAGGGCGGAATTGAGCTCGTCGACGTCGCCATATGCGGAAACGCGCAGGTCGGCCTTGCGCACGCGCGGTCCGCCGAAGAGTCCGGTCGAGCCATCATCGCCGCGACGCGTATAGATCTTTGCCAAGCTGCCTCCGCTGCTCGCTGATAAGATCGAAGCCTGATGCGCCGCAAGGGCCTGCACTGCGGACCGGCCGTTCTTGCCCTGGCGCTCGCGGCCTGCGGGGGCATGAAGGACGCTGCCGCGGTCGCTGACAAGTTCGTCGATCGCTACTACGTCGAGTCCGACCAGGACGGGGCCCTGCCGCTCACCACCGGGATCGCCACCCTGCGCCTGAAGGACGAACTGAACCTGACGCGAGAGGCACGGCAAGGAAGCTCCGGCATGCCTCTGCGGCAGGTGCGCGTCTACTACACGCGCAAGGCGCTGACCGGCGACGAGGCGGAGCGCGTCGCGGACTACGAGTTGGACATCCGCCCGCAAGGCGGAGGCTCGCTGCAGCGCGGCGCCCAGGTGACGCTGTCGCGGCAGCAGGACGGGACCTGGCGGGTCTCCCGCTTCTCGGAGAGCCAGCCGCGATGAGGGTCGATTTCAAGGTGAGCGCCGACGCCGCCGGCCAGCGCCTCGACAAGTTCCTCCGCAAGCGCCTGGACAACCTGCCGCTCAGCCATCTGTACAAGCTGGTGCGGACGAAGAAGGTCCGGGTGAACGGCGCGCGCGCGGCCATTGCCCAGCTGCTCCAGCCGGGCGACGAGATCACGGTGCACGTCCTGCAGGCCGCGCAAGCGCCGCCGCCGAAGCCGGCCGCGTCCGTCCGGCAGGATTTCAAGGTGCTCTACGAAGACGAGCACATTCTCGCCGCCGACAAGCCTGCCGGCCTCGCCGTCCATCCGGGCTCCGGGATCAGCGGCGACACGCTGGTCGACCAGGTGCGCGCCTATCTCGCGCGACAGGGGCGCGTGACTCCCGAGGGAGAGTTCAAGCCCAGTCCGGCGCACCGTCTCGATCGCGAGACCAGCGGCGTGGTGATCGTGGCGAAGACCCGGCAGGCGATGGTCCGGCTGACGGAGATGTTCACCGCCGGCGAAACGGACAAGACGTATCTCGCCCTCGCCAAGGGCCGCTTCCAGCGCGAGGAAGGGAGCATCGATCTGCGCCTCGCCGAGCACCAGCAGACGTACGCCTCCAAGCGGCAGCGGGGCGTGAATCTGCAGAACGCGCTGACGCGCTGGAGGAAGCTCGCCGGCGGCCCGGAGGCGACGCTGCTCGAGCTGACCATCGAGACGGGCCGCACCCATCAGATCCGTCGACACCTGGAGGCCATCGGCCATCCCGTCGTCGGGGACTCGAGATACGGCGACTTCCCCTTCAACCGCGTGGCGCAGCGCCAGTGGGGGCTGCGGCGCATGTTTCTGCACAGCATCCGACTTGCCTTGGCGCACCCGCTGACACGAAAGCGGCTGGTCTTCGAATCGCCGCTTCCGGAAGACCTGGCCGAAAGTCTGATGCGCGCGGGCATCCACTGGAAAACACGGATATCCTGATCGGGATTCAGCGAGCGCCCGGCCGTCAGCAACTTGCCAGGATGAACTCCCCCGGTTCTGATGTTCCACGTAGGACCCGAACGATGCCCAACGAACTGCCGCCCCTCAGAAGCCGGATCTACGCGCGGCTCGTCGCCGACCGCGGACCCGGCAAGAAGAAGCTGTGGGTCCTGATCGCCATTCCACTGGGCGTCCTGGGCGGGTTGGCCGTCCTGGCCCTTTTCGGGCTCTACATCTGGCTGGCCCGCGGGCTGCCGTCCATCGACTGGGCGCGCTACTACCGCCCGCCCATCGTCACCACCATCTGGAGCGGCGACGAGCAGCTGATCGGCGAGTTCTACGACGAGCGGCGCGTGGTCGTCCCCTATGGCCGCATCCCCAAGCGCCTGAAGCAGGCCGTCATCGCCAGCGAGGACGCTGGCTTCTTCGAGCACGGCGGCCTCAGCTTTACGGGCCTACTCCGGGCCCTCTTTCAGACGTACGTGCTGCACAGGCGCGTCGTCGGCGGCTCCACGCTCTCGCAGCAGACCGCGAAGGCGATCATGGCGTCCGTCGAGGGCGAGCAGAGCGTCCACGTTCGTTCGGGCTGGGCCGGGGTGCGGCGCAAGGCGCGCGAGTTCATCCTCACCCGCCGGCTGGAGAACAACTTCGACAAGGAGCACATCCTCTGGCTGTACCTGAACGAGGTCTATCTCGGTCACCACAGCTACGGCGTGCAGGCGGCGGCGGAGAACTACTTCCGCAAGAACGTGTGGGAGTTGTCGCTCCCTGAGATCGCGCTGATCGCCGGGCTGCCGCAGGCGCCGAGCCAGTTCTCGCCGTTCGCGCACCCGGAGAAGGCGAAGGCCCGGCGGGCGTACGTCCTGCGCCGCATGTTCGAGGAGGGGATGATCACCGCGCAGGAGCGTAAGGAAGCGGAGGACGCTCCCATCCAGGTCTACCCGGTGCAGGACATCTTCCGCGAGACGGCGCCGTACGTGACCGAGCACATCCGTCGCGACCTGGTCGCCCGGTACGGCAACGATCGGCTGCTCAATGAAGGCTTGAAGGTGTACGCCACCGTGGACCTGGAGCGCGAGCACGATGCGGTGGCCGCCACGATCAAGGGCGTGATCGAGGCGGACAAGCGGCAGGGCTTTCGGGGTCCGCTCCTGCAATTGAAGAAGAAGGACTGGGAAGACTTCATCAAGAAGGAGCAGGCGTTCCTCGAAAACGAGGGCAAGCACGACGAGGTGATCGCCGCTCTGGTGACCTCGGTGGAGAAGGAGTCGGCGAAAATCCGCGTTGGGGATCAGGAAGGCGTGGTTCCGCTGGAGCAGGCCGCCTGGGCGCGCAAACCGAATCCCGAGCTGAACTCCGAGTACACGAAGATCACCACGCTGCGGCCCGTGCTCTCCGCGGGAGACGTCGTGCTGGTGCGCGCCACCGAGACCAAGGGGGTGTGGGCGCTCGAGCAGGACCCGAAGCTGCAGGGCGCCCTGATCAGCACCGACCCGAACAGCGGCTACGTGGTGGCGATGATCGGCGGATACGACTTCGAGAAGAGCGAGTTCAACCGCGCCTTCCAGGCCTGTCGCCAGCCGGGGTCGGCGTTCAAGCCGGTCATCTACAGCGCGGCCATCGAACAGCGCGGGTTCACCGCTTCCACCGTCCTGTTGGATGCGCCCATCGTCACCGACGACGACTCCACCGGCCGCCGCTGGAAGCCGCAGAACTACGAGGAGGAGTTCAGGGGCGAGGTGCCGGTGCGTCAGGCGCTGATCCACTCCATGAACACGCCGGCCATCCGTACGCTGCAGGCGGTCGGGGTGAAAGCGGCTGCCGCGTGGGGGCACAGCCTCGGGCTCACGACCAAGATCAACGAGGACCTGTCGATGGCGCTGGGCTCCTCCTGCGTCTACCCGTCCGAGCTGACAGGGGTATTCGCGACGTTCGCGCGTCTGGGGAAGAAGGCGAAGATGATCTACCTGCGCCGCGTGCTCGATCGGGACGGCCGCATCCTCGAGGACCACAGCTCGTTCTACGACCCGTGGACCGAGCTCGACGATCGCGTCGCCGCCGGGTACTCGAAGCTGTTCGACGTGCCCGAGCAGGTGATGACGCCGGAGACGGCGTTCCTCATGCAGCAGCTGATGACGGAAGTGTGCAAGCCGCCGGGCACGGGAGGCCGCGCCGCGGCGCTCGCAAAGCCCGTCGCCGGAAAGACCGGCACCACCAACGACCTGTTCGACGCCTGGTTCCTCGGGTACACGCGCGATCTGGTGACCGGGGTCTGGGTGGGCTACGACACCTACGAGACCCCGATGGACAAGTACGCGACCGGCGGCCACTACGCGCTGCCCATCTGGCTCGACTACATGCAGAAGGCACTCAAGGGCGTGCCGCAAGGTGATTTCGAGTCGCCCAGCGAGAAGATCGTCTGGGTGAACATCGACGGCGATACCGGCCAGCGCGCCACCGCCGAGACCCGGCAGCCGGTCCTCGAGGCGTACCTGAAAGGGAATGAGCCGCCGGACGAGGCTGGAGCGGTCGCCACTGCGCCCGGACAGCCCTCCCAGCCGCAGCAAGCCCCGGACGCGGCACAGGCGGCGGACCAGATGCTCAAGGGCGGCCTGTAGTACACATTTTCATGACCGGCCTGGGAGTCTTTCCGCTCCAGCTACGCTTGAGCGCAGACCGATGGCCAGCCGGACCAAGAACATGTGTTCTAGTCCCAGGCGCCGGACGGCACGAGGTGTTAGAAAGGGCCCATGCTCGGCGGCCTCTCGATGAC
>Ga0209267_1001599_pt1 | contig 15294 bp, 8 predicted proteins | sample GraSoiAngelo_137_FD_185894 | JGI IMG/M metagenome (GOLD analysis project Ga0209267, IMG submission 185894) | Grasslands soil microbial communities from the Angelo Coastal Reserve, California, USA - 14_0929_09_30cm (SPAdes) (version 2) | ecosystem: Environmental > Terrestrial > Soil > Grasslands ... | reverse complement strand
ACGCGCCCAGGCGGAGAGCCTGCAGTTCCTGGAGACGTTCTGGCGGAGCAAGCGCCTGGATTCGATCTACACCGCCAGCGAGCAGATGCCGGTCAGCCCGGTCGCGCAGGTCTTCCGCGCCGGCTACGTCGAGCTGTCCAAGGTGACGCAGGCACAGCCGGTGCCCGAGGAAGGTTCGCTGCACGATCAGCTGGGCGGATTCGAGAACGTCGAACGCGCCTTGGCACGGGCCGCCAATGCCGAGCTGACCACGCTCGAGCAGAGCATTCCCTTCCTGGGAACGACCGCCGCCGCGGCGCCGTTCGTCGGCCTCTTCGGAACCGTCTGGGGCATCATGGGCGCCTTCCGCGACATCTACGCGGCCGGAAACGCGAACCTGGCCACCGTTGCGCGACCGATCAGCGAAGCGCTGATCGCCACCGCCGTCGGCCTCTTCGCCGCCATCCCCGCGCTGGTCGCGTTCAACGCCTTCAACTCCCGCATCCGGGTGCTGGACAACGAGATGCGCAACTTCAGCGCCGATTTCCTCAACATCATCAAGCGCCACATCTTCAAGAAGGCAGCCTGATGGCATTCGGCCCGGCAGAGAGCGGCCCGCGGCGCGCGATGACCGACATCAACGTGACGCCGCTCGTCGACGTCATGCTGGTGCTCCTGATCATCTTCATGGTCACCGCTCCGCTGATCCAGAGCGGCGTGAAGGTGGATCTCCCGCGCGCCTCGGCGCAACAGATGGAGCACCAGGAGGAGAAGCTGGTCCTGACCATCACCCGCGACCGGCGCCTGTTCCTCGGCAACAGCGAGATCCCGCCCGCCGATCTGGAGAAGAAGCTCTCGAGCAACGCGCGGATCCAGAAGGAGAAGGAGCTCTACCTGCACGCGGATCGATCGCTTCCCTACGGGCAGGTCGTCGAGATCATGGCGGTCGCCCGCCGCGCCGGGGTCGAATCGCTCGGCATGATCACCGAACCCGACCGGGAGCTGAGGCGGCCTTGATCGGCGGCGCACCTCCGAGCCTGCTCGCGCCCCAGGGCCGCATGCCGGCGCTGCCCGCGGTCGTTCTCGCCATCGCGCTGCACGTCGGCGTGTTCGCCGCCGCGTTCGTGCTGCCCCGGCTGTTCGACCGGCGGCCGCCCCCGCGCAAGCCGATCATCGCGCACCTGGTCGCGCTGGGCCGGCCGCGCGATCCGCGGCTTCTTCCCCGCAAGGAATCGCCGCCGCCGAGCGCGGCGTCGCGGCCGGTCCCGGTCCCCTCGACCTCCGCCGCCCCTTCGGCTACGCCGCCCAAGCGCGAGCCTTCGCGCTCCGAGCTGATGCAGCGGGCGCTGGCCCGCGCCGCGGGAAAGGCGGACACGGAGGCGCGAGAGCCGCCGGATCCGGAGCGGGCCGGATCGCCGTCCGGTTCCGTGGAAGGCACCGCCGCCACCGCGGAGGAAGGCGATGCGTACTTCACGGCGGTGCACGACGCGATCCTCGAGCACTACGTGGTGCCCTCGGTCATCTCCGAGCGGGAGCGGCTCTATCTCGCCGCCTCCGTTCTCGCCTGGATCGGACCCGACGGCCGCATCCTCAGGTATGAATTCCAGAAGAAGTCCGGCAACGGATTCTTCGATCAGGCGCTGGAGCTCGCCATCCAGAAGACGCGGCTGCCGCCGCCCCCGGCGGACCTGGTCCGCCCGCTGCGCGACAACGGCGTGCTCCTGAATTTCCGACCGTGAGCGGTCATGAATCTCGCCTTCCTCCTCGCAGTGATGCTCGCGGCCGTGGACCGGCCGGTGATCGATCTCTCCGGCGGCCGCATCCAGCCGCTGCCGCTGGCGATCGCGAAGCCGCTCGGGTCGCAGGAGACGGGCACGGCGATCGAGGCGGTGCTCGCCCAGGACTTCGAGCGCAGCGGCCTGTTCCGGCTGCTCGATCCCGCCTCGTTCCTCGCGCCGCCGGACGAGGGAATGACGGGGATCGACTACTCGAAGTGGCAGACGGTCGGCGCGCAGGCGCTGATCAAAATGAGCTGCGATGCCTCGCCCGACGTGAACTGCGAGATGCGGCTCTACGACGTCGCGCGCGGCCAGGAGCTGCTTCACGGGACGTATACCGCTCCCCGCCCGGCGCTGCGGCTCGCCGCGCACCGTTTCGGCGACGACGTCGTGCGCTTCTTCACCCGTGAACCCGGAGTGTTCCAGACCCGGATCGCCTGGGTTCGCGAGGGCGAGACCGGCAAGCAGGTGATGGTCTCCGACTGGGACGGCTTCGGCGTGCAGCCGCTCACCGGCGCCTCCATCAACCTGCTCCCCTCCTGGAGCCCCGACGGAAAGATGATCGCCTTCACCAGCTTCCGCGAAGGCGGGGGCGCGCACCTGTACACCGTCGATGTCGCGTCCCGCCAGGTCCGCTCGCTCATCGGCCTGGGAGATTTCGCCACCGGCGCGTCGTACTCGCCGGACGGATCGCGCCTGCTCTTCTCTTCCTCGCAGAACGACAACACGGACGTGTACGTCGCGCAGGCCGACGGCAGCGGCGCGCGCAGGATCACGGAAGCGCGCGGGATCGACATCTCCGCGTCCTGGAGCCCCGACGGCAAACGCGTCGCCTTCGTCTCCGAGCGGGCGGGGACGCCGCAGATCTACACGATGGCCGCGGATGGTTCGGACGTGCGTCGGATCACGTTCCAGGGCAACTACAACCAGGAACCGGCCTGGAGCCCGAAGGGAGACCTGATCGCGTTCTCCGGCCGGGACGAGCACCGGGTGTTCGACCTCTATACGGTCGCGGTGGATACGGGGAAGGTGACGCGCCTGACGCAGAACCAGGGCACGAACGAGAAGCCGGCGTGGGCGCCCAACGGGCGGTATCTGTTGTTCTCGTCCACGCGCAGCGGGAAGCGGCAGGTCTGGATGAGCCAGCCGGACGGGTCGAATCAGCGGCCGGTCACGTCCGAGAAGGTCGGCGCGGCCGACCCGGCGTGGGGACCTCTGCCGGGGAAGTAGCAGCTTGGACGTCGACGTCGACGGCTCAAATCGTTCCGATCGAGAAGTAAGGTGCGTAGGCGGGCTCGCCGAGGAGCTGATCGGGAGCGACGTTCACGCCGAGGTCGATCGACATGCGGCCGATGGGCGTGAGCCAGCGAAGTCCGCCTCCGACCGCGTGCCGCAGGACCAGAAGACGCCGTCCGTTCTCGTCGCGCCCAAAAAAGTTGACCGGCGTTCGCCAGAGGTTGCCAGCGTCCCAGAACACCGCCAGCTCGAACGACTGGGTGAACGGCACCCGAAGCTCCGTGGTGAGGGCGATGAATTGATCGCCTCCGTCGCTGGTCCCGCCCGCGGCGAGGAGCTGCGCCTTGGCCGTGCAGGCGAGATCGCTCAGGGTCGCCTCGCAGGCCCGAACCAGCGCGTGCGACTGGTCGATCAGGTCCTGCGGCTGCAGCCCGTCCTCGTGGAAGCCGCGCAGCGAGGTCGCCCCGCCGAGGTAGAATCGACGGTCGCCCGGCGTGAGCGAAGCGTCGTCGAGCTGGAAGACGCGCCCTGCGCGGGCGGAAAACACGATGCTCGCCAGCGACGGAAGCGGCAGATACGCGGCCACGAGCCCCTGCAGCTTGAAGAGGTTCACGTGGACGCTGCCGGCCTCCACCGTCTTGCTGCCGGTGAACGATCGCTGGTAGTCGCCGCCGAGCTGCAGCAGGATGCCGGAGCGCGGTCGGGCCGGATCGTCGCGGAGGTCGACCAGCGCAACGGGCCGCAGCGACCCGAACAGCATCGTCCCTGGCGGCAGACGGCGGATGCGCTGGTCGAGGCCGCTCAGCGTGTCCTCGATCGACTGCACCCCCACGCGCAGGTCCTGATAGCCGACTTCGTAGGCGATCCCGGCCGTCACCGGCCGCCGGCGCGTGAGATCGACGCTCGCCTGCGCCGAGAACTTCGTCAGGTCGTACGACGGCCGCAGGGCGCGCTCGTGGATCAGATCGATGCCTGCGCGCAGCTCGTTGGTCAGCGGATAGAGCCGCGGCGCTGAGAGCCCGAGGTCGATCACGCGCTCGATGGGAATCCCTTCCGGATACTTGATGCGCGTCTCGTACTGCGAGACGTCGGTGCAGGTGGGCAGCGGGCAGTAGCGTTCGGTCGGGAAGCGGGTGAAGGGGAAGTCCGCCTTCGCCACTGCCGTGAAGGTCAGGTTGCGGCCGAGGATGTTGCCGTGCGTCCACTGCGCAGCGGTGCGCGGTCCGTCTGCAAGCGAAAACCCGATGCTCGCCTGGAAGTCACGGGTGGGCCGTTCCCGGAGCTGCACCTGCACGGTCTTTTCGCCCTCGGGCACGTCGGGGTTGCGCGGTGTGAGCGTGGCGGAGAAGAACAGTCCGGTCCGCAGCAGGGCCTGCTGGCCCCTGTCGATTGCCTCCGGCGTGAGGATGTCGCCTTGCTTGAGGCCGACCAGGTCGATGACGAGGCCCTCCACCGTGCGCCTTTGACCGATGACCTCCACGTAGCCGACGTGCACGATCGGCCCGGGCTGGATGCGGTAGCGGACGTCCACCCGCGACGCTCCGTCCGGCGTGTCCTCGAACTCCTCCTCGTCCTCGACGCGCGCATAGAGGTGGCCGCGTCGGGTGAAGATTTGCGTCAACGCCGCGCGGCCTTCCTCCGCTTGCAGGTAGCTGAAAGGGCGGCCCTTGCGCAGCACGATGGCGGCATCGATCTCCACTGGGGGCACGTCGCCGCCGCCCTCGACCAGGATGCGGCCGACGCGGGTCTGCTCGCCTTCCTTGATCGGGATCGTCACCTCGACGTGGGCGAGGTTCCCGCCGATGGGGTCGAGCCGCGGCGGCCCTGCGCGCGCCGACAGGTATCCCTGCGACTTGTAGAGATCTTCGATCTGCTTGAGAGCGCGGGCGTAGAGCACAGGATCGAATACGGCATCCGCATCCACCGTGGTCCGAGGCGGGTGCCCTCCGCGGATGGTCCCCATCACGCCCATCCGCTCGACCAGCGCCGGATCCGCACCCGAGGCTGGGTCGTGGAGGATGTTGTCGCGCAGCTGCAGCAGGACGTGCTCGCGAAGCTGCCCCGTCGGCATTGCGCGGTTGCCGGTGAAGATCAGGCGCTCGACCCTCACCTGAGGGCCTTCCTCGATGCTGAACACCACCTCTTCGGCGCCGTCCCGCGCGAACATGCGCCGTTCCGCAACCTTTGCGCGCAAGAAGCCGGTGCCGACGTAGAAGCGGCGCAGCCGGCCCGCCATCTCCTGGGCGGTCTGGGCGTCGAGGGGCTCCTCCGAGTCGAGCGCGGGCGCGAGGGTCGCGGCGAGCACTGCGTCGGAAAACGCCCGGTTCCCACGCAGCTGGAATCGGACCAGGGGACCTGCCGCGACCGGAATGACCACACGGGCGTCGCGCATCCCGAGCTCCTCGATCCGCGCCGGATCGATGCGCGCCCGCAGCCGCCCTGCCCGCCGATACCTCTCGCGGACGCGGCGGATCGCCTCGTCGAGGGCGACGAGGTTCAGCACGTCGCCCCGGTCCAGTCTGAAGGCGGCGGACAACTGATCGCGGTCGAGCCCGAGGTCGCCCTCGAAACGAACCTGGGAGATCCGCGTGGCCGGTCCTTCCTCGATGCGCAGCTCGAGCGCGACTCCACCGGGCGCCGCCTTTCGCACCGGCGTCACCTGCGCGTGGCGGTACCCGATCCGGAAATATGCCGCCCGGATGACTTCGCCTGCCGTGCCCACCTGGTCCGGCTGGAACTCTGCATTGACCTGGAGGTTCGCGTTCTGCAGGAGGAAGCTCTCGGCCAGCGCACTGTGCCCAAGAAACGTGACCGAGGTGAGTCGCTCGATCGCGGTGAGCACGAAGACGATGCGGATCCGCCCATCGCCCATCGCCTCTGCATAAGCTGCCACCCGGGAAAACCGGGCGCTGGCGTGGAGCGCGCGGACCGCGTCGCGCACGTCGCGCGTGTCGAGCGGCTGGCCGGGGTGCAGAGCCACCAGCGGGCGCACGGACTCGGCGTCCGCGCCCTCGTAGGCGATCTCTCCCACGCGCGGGGGCTCCGGCACAGGGCCCTGCGCGAGCAGGAGCGCGAGGAGCGCGGCGAGCACTACTCGCCCTCCCATTTGAAATGCAGGTCGATACCGAAGTCGGTCCCGGTGCCGCTGGTGACGTGCTCGTTGTCCAGCTGGAGCCGCGTCGACAGCGCGTCCGAGAGCTGGTAGCTGACCACCCCCCGGTACCTGCGGGTGCTCAGGCCCTGCAGGACGCTCAAGTCCAGACGGTCGCTGATCAGGTGCGACTGGAAGCGCGCCATCGGCTCGAGGCGGTTGGTCGCCACGGAGAAGTCGCTGGCGAAGTCGATGTTCGGATCGCGGAGGATGGCGTTCTTCGGGATGAAGCGGCGCACTTCCGCGGAGAATCCGGTCGCCTTGTTCAGCGCCTCGATTCCGATGGCGAGGCCCGAGTCCGCCGCGGAGAACGTGCTCTGCTGCAGGTTGGTGGAGACGAACCCGAAAGTGAGGAGGAACCCGAGGTCCGCTTCCGCCAGAGCCGGCTCGGAGCTGAGCGAGACGTGCGGCTCACCCGGGCTGCCAAAGGCATGGAGCCGCACCTTGTATTCCTTCACCTGCGAGCTCGCCTGGAAATCGAAGGTCGGCCGGATGCGCTGCCGGTCGGTGAAGGTGAGCACGCCCTGTTCGATCTGGAATTCGTTCCCACGGAAGGTGGCGGTGCCGTGGACGGTGTTCACGCTGCCGAGCAGGCCGATGGAGCGGGAGGTCCCGGTGATCTTCAGGTCGCCCTTCAGGTCGGTGCGGGCGAGGTTGTTCTCCACCCGCACTCCTCGGGAGAGGCGCACGTCCAGGTCGAAACGCACGACGATGGGGCTCTTGGTGAGCACCTTCGGCGCGGGCGGACGCCGGGAGAAGTCGAGCAGCGACTTCTCGATGTCCACATCCTCCGTGTACTTCAGCTGCGAGAGGATCAGGTTGCCGCCCAGGATCGGCTCGAAGGGCGGCCCGTGGAGCGTCAAGTCTCCGTCGACGATGGCGCCGACGCTCTCCTGGAAGCGCACGTTCACGTCGCTCACGTGCGCGGACATGTCGATCTTCCTCGGAACGAGTCGCTCCATCTCGATGCCGCCGGAGACGCGCGCCTCGCCGTTGTTCAGCTTGCCCGAGAGGGAATCGATCACCAGGGCGTCCTGCGAGAACGAGATGCTGCCGTTCAGCGCCCGGGCGGCGACGGGCAGGCCGCGAAGGCTGCCGGCGCCGTCTTCGATGCGGATGTTGCCGAGCACGGTGGGGTTCTTCAGCGTGCCGCCGACCGTCGCCTGGACCAGGTACGTCCCCGAAGCATGCTCGACGTCTGCGAGCAGGCCGGGAAGTACCCGCCCGTCGATGCTCGCGCCGAGCCGCAGATCGAGCTTGCCGTCCCGTCCGCGCCCGCCGGAGAGATGCGCGGTGGTGAACGGCGCGCGCAGCGCGAGACGCTCGGTCCGGATTCCCTCCGGACCGAAGGAGACCTGCGCCGGCCCGTCGTTCTCGAATGCCAGATCGCTGCGGACGATGAGGAGCTGCGACAGCGTCATGGTCCCGGCGCTGTCCCGCAAGCGCAGCAGCGACCCATGCGCCTCGAACGCCGCCGTCAGCGAGCCGCTCTCGATGTCGAAGTCGGGCGCGAGCAGATCGACGTACTGCGGCAGATCGGGTATCCGCAGCGTTCCCTCGCAGGCGTAAGGGAAGTCTCCCTCGAGCCGCGCGTGCCCGCTCACCTTGTGCGTCCCGACGGTCGCGTTCCAGGTCATCGCCTTGTCGTCGATCCGCAGCTTCAGCTCGCCCTCTCCCAGGTCCGCCTCGTCCGCCATCCCCTCGGTGAACTGGAGCGCAACCTCGAGGCGAGGGCGCTCCGCCACGCCTCCGACGTGCGCGGTCAAGCGTAGCGGACCCGACAGGTGGGCCCGCTCGGCCCTGTCGAGGTCGGCCAGCGTGAACTTTTCCGTGTGCGCGTCCAGGTCGAGCTGCCACTGCGGCCCGAACCGGCCCGAGACGCGCAAGGCCGCCTCCCCATGGCGGAGCGTCAGGTCTTCGATCTGGAGCCGCGGCTCGTGCCCATGCAGCGACAGGCGCGCCTCGCCGGCATCGAACGATTCGCCCCAAAGCGAGAGGTCGCGGAACTGCAGCGAAGCCGTCCCCGACGGAGCGGCGGCAGGCCCCTTCACGTCGATCACGCCCGCGACGCGTCCGTCCACCTCGCCGGGGTCCTCGATCGCCGAGAGCGACGGCACCATCCCGGACGCCAGATCGACGAGATCGTTCAGGTACGCGTCCGGGAGCTCGACGTGCGCCTCGAGCGGTGTGGTCGAGCCGCTGAAATCGATCGCGATCCGGCCGCGATATTCGCTTCGATCCTTGTGCCCGCGGATGTCGTCGAAGGTCAGCTTCGTCGAGGTCGTGTCGAAGGCGACGTGGGTGGTGACGTCCCCGAGCGACAGCTCCATGAAGTGGACGTCTTGCGCCGCGGTCCTGCCTTCGATGGCCAGCTCCTGGTAAGGCCCGCTCACGCTGGCCGCGAGCTTCACCGTGCCGCTCGCGGGCAGCGGCCCGAAATGGCCGCGGAAGTCGTCGAGCGAGAGGTTTTCGGTGTGAGCAGCCAGCTGCATCCCCTTGGCCTGGTCCGTGAAGAACGTGCTCTCCACCTGCACGCGCGATTCGCCCACCTCGATGGCGACGCCCTGAGCGACGATCTTGTCCGCGTCGGCCAGCACCGCTCCCGCGAGCTTGCCGCGGGAGAATTCGAACATCTTGCGGGCCTGGGCGCGCTTCTCGTAGGTCCGGTCGAGGACGGCGAAGTCCGCGAGCTCGAGCGTGGTGTCCCCGGCGAGGTTGAAGGGCACGATGGTGCCCTTCGCCTGCACGCGGCCGCTGGCGCGCAGCACCACCCAGGCATGCTGCAGCCCGAGCTTGCGCAGGAGCTCGGCCAGCTCCATGTCATGGAGCTGCAGGTCGGCCGTGAGCGGCAGGCTGGCGTCGGCGAGGGAAACCTCGAGGGAGCCGTTGATCTGGCCGCGGCCGGTCGGGACCTCGAGGCGATCGACGTGAACCCGGGACGGCGTCAGATCGAAGCGCAGGCTGGCGTCGCCGGGAAAGAAGCTTCCCAGCGTCACCGCCTTGAGCCGCAGATCGCCCCTGAGGTGCGACGCGCCGCGTCCCCATGAGACCGTCGCGTCGGCCGAAACGCCGCCCTTGATGCCATGCACCTTGCCGGGGAGCAGGCGCGCCGCGGCGGTCTCCAGATCGTCGATCCGCACGTTCGCCGCCATCTCCAGCCGCGGATCGCAGAGGTTGTCCAGCTTCCCTTTCACGAACAGCGACGCTTCGGTGCCGATCAGGTCCGCGCGCCGCAGCTCGACCGCGCCGCTGCCGCGCAGGTCGACGAACGCCGCCGTGCGCGAGGAGATGAGACCGATGGCGCGGCCCGGCAGCTCCACCGATCCGCCGCGCGTCGAGACACTGACCGACAGCCGCGGACCGCGGCCCTTGATCGCAACCCCCAACCGCGGAACCTCGACATGGGCCCCGGAGCTGCGCACCTCCACGCTCGCCTTGCGAATCTTCACCCTTCCGAACTCGAAGCGGTCGAGGACGTCGGGCAGGCATTGACCGCCCGCCGCGGGGGACCCGCCGGCTTCGTCCAGCGCCAGGCGCAATTGCGGATGGTCGATCTCCAGCCGCTCCAGCCTGACCTTCTGGAGCAGTGGGCGCACCGTCACTTGCGCAAACACCCGCGCGACTTTCAGATCGATCCGCCCTCCCGGGTCGCCGACGCGGAGCCCTTCGATGGTGAGCTTCCCTTGCTCGGGCTGCACCGAGCATTGGGACACCTGCACCCGGGCCGCCGTCGCCTCCTCGATGGTCGCAACCGCGTAGGCGCAGAGATTGTTCGCGACGAAATCCGTGCGCAGGAAGACCATCGCCGCCCCGGACACGACGGCGGCGGCGAGTCCCAGCGCGACGAGAATGCGGCTCAGCACCGGTCAGCTCGGCTTCGCGAGCCCTGCCAGGTACCGATCGATCTCCCCAAGGTCGATCGGCTTGCCCTTCTCCGCGGCGGCGGGCGGCGGGACGGACACAGGTCTGCGCGAGGGGGCCGGGCTGGCCGCCGCGGCGCCGCTGAGCGCCAGTTCCCGCGCCACGCGCTCGATCATCTGTTCGTCGATCATCGGTACCCGCGTCACGTATCCCTCGAAGAGCGCATTGTCGCACAAGGTGTTGATCACGCGTGGGGTCCCGCTGGAAAAGCGGTGCACGGACTGCACCGCGCCGGGCGTGAACGGCATGCGGGCAGCGCCGGCGAGGCGCAGCCGATGCTTGATGTAGGCCTCGGTGCTGTCCGCGTTCAGATGCTCCAGCCGGTACTTCATCGCCACCCGCTGCGCCAGCGGCGGATCGAGCTGCAGGTTCTGCTCGATGTCCGGCAGCCCGAAGAAGATCAGGTTGAGGAGCTTGCGCTCTGGCACTTCGAGGTTCAAGAGGCCCCGGAACTCCTCCATGATCTCCCGGGTGGCGAGCATCTGCGCCTCGTCGATCAGGACCACGGCCTTCCTCCCGGCCTCGTGGATGCGCACCAGGCGCTGGTAGAGCTGCCCGAGCAGGGTCAGCTTGTCCTCGCTGGGCGACTCCACGCCGAGTTGGAGCGCGACGCGCTTGAGCAGCCAGGAGGCGGTCACGCCGCTGTGGATGATCACCAGCAGCGCGGCTTCGTACTCGTTCTCCGGGAGCGAGTCGAGCAGGCGGCGCGCGAGCGTGGTCTTCCCCGCTCCGATGTCCCCGACCAGGATCCCGAGGCCCTTCATCTGCGAGCAGAGATGCGTGAGCCGTACCAGCGCCTGGGAGTGCTGTGGCGAATTGAAGTAGAAGCGCGAGACCGGCGCGTTGGAGAAAGGTTCCTGGTTCAGCTCGTAGTAGTCGAGATAGTTCATCAGACGAAGCCGATCTTGCGGTTCTTGCGCGACGGCTCGTGCGGAGGTTCAGGCTCGCGGCCGCCGCCCGGACGCGACCCCGCGGTGGGACCGGAAGTTCGTTGCGCCGCGGCCTTGCGAGGCGCCGCGACCGGGGCAACCGGCCGCCTCGCGAGGGGCCGCGACGCCACGTTGACCCGTCCAGCCAGTTTCGTGATCCGCGCCGCGACGTCGCGGAACCCGGGATCGTCGTCGTGCACTGCCTGGTACTGCTCCAACGCCTCCGGGTTGAGCCCCCGCGACTCGTAGACGACGCCGAGCTCGAAGTGCAAGGCGTGGCTCGCAGTCGAGGTGAGGTCGGCCAGCTCGAGGCCCTGCTGGAAATGGCCGACGGCGGCTTCGGCGTTGCCGCGTTCCGCCTCGCACAAACCGAGCATGGTGAGGGAGTCCGCCGCCCGCGTGCCGCCGCCGTAGCGGAAGGCCACCTCGAACTCCGCGATCGCCTCGTCTAGAAGCCCCATCTCCTTGTACGCGATGCCGAGATCGTAATGCGTCTGTACGTCTTCGGGCCGCACCACCTGCTTCACCTTGGCGCGGAACTCTCCCAGCACCTCGTCCGCCGGTACCTGGAACGACTCGAGCACGTCGCCGTCGAGCGGTTGGTCCTCCTCCTCCTGCGTGAGCCCGACTTCCGCTGCCAGCTCGGCCGCCAGCTCGGCCGCGAGATCGTCGTGCTCCGCGTTCCGGTTTGCCGCCGCGGCGGGCGTGTCCAGCTTGCGCAGCCGCTCCACCGCGCCCGGATAACCGGGCGAGGCCATCGTGATCGCCTCGAGGATCGCTCGCGCGTCCTCCGCCAGACCCGCATGGATGAAGAAGTCCGCCTCGGCCAGCTCGGCGGCGAAGTCCTCCTCCTGCGACTCGACCAGCTCCGGCTCGACGACGTCGGCCTCGTCCAGGACCGCCGCCGGCTCCAGCTCCGCGTCGCCGGCGGTGGCGAGCGCTTCCACTTCGATCGGCGCCTCTTCGAGCACCAGCCCGTCCTGACCGCCGGTGCCCGCCGAAGCGAGCTCCTTCAGCTCCGCTCGCACCGCCGACGCGCGCGGGTCGCGTTTCTCCGTGCAGAGCTGAACCATGGTGGTGAGCGTCTGGATGGCGTCCTCGGTCCGTCCCATCGCCAGCGCGACGACCTTCGCTTTCTCGTGCGCGTCGATGTTCTTCGGGTCGACCGTGAGGATGCGGCGGAGGTGCTCGAGGGCTTTGTCGTGAAGGCCGTACTTGACGTAGACCTCGGTCTCCTTGAGGAGCTTCGGGACCTGCGCCACGGTGGCCGTAGCGGAAACGCCGCTCGCCGCCGCGACCGGAGCGCTGGGCGGTCGCGCCCCCATGATCGGCGCACTCGGCGGCCGCGCCCCCACGATCGGCGCACTCGGCGGCCGCGCCCCCACGATCGGCGCACTCGGCGGCCGCGCCCCCACGATCGGCGCACTCGGCGGTCGCGCCGCCACGATCGGCGCACTCGGCGGCCGGGGTTGAGGCGAGACTGGCGACCGGGCAGCGGCCGGAGCGGGAGAGGATGACTTGACTGCCGGCGCGGGCTTCGCAGCCGGAGTGGGTTTCGACACGGCGGGCCGCGCCGGCTCGGGAGGTTTCGGGCGCAGCGCCTCTCCGCTGTTGACGCTGCTCAGCGCTGCCTTCACTTCCTGGTCGTCCGGCGCCAGCTCCAGCGCTTGCTTCCAGGTCTTGCGCGCGTCGTCGTTGCGCCCCCCGTCGAGGTAGACGCGCGCCAGCTCCTTGAGCACCGAGACCGTCTTCGAGACCTGTCCCAGCTCCTGGAAAGCGCGCGCGAGCATCTGTAGCGTGCTCAGCTCGCGGGGGTCCGCCTTGAAGCAGATCTGCAGCTTCGCCAGCGCCCGCTTGGAGTCGCCGCGGCTCAGGTATTGCTCGGCAAGCTCCTTGGCGAGCCCGACGTCCGCCTGGTCCAGGTGGCTGATGCGCTCGGCGACGCGCAGGTAATCGTCGTGCCGGCCGTTGCGCTGCAGATACTGGGCGGCGCGACGCAGCTCCGCCACCGCCTCGATGAGGTTGTCCTGCCGCGCATACTGCTCGCCGAGACGGATCCTGGCCGCGACGTTGTCCGGGTCGAGATCGACGAGCTTCTTGAGCGTGTCGAGGCTTGCCTTGGTGTCGCCCGACTTCTCGTGGAAGGCGGCGACCGCCTGCCACTCCTTGGTCGCGTCGCCCACCAGCCCGAGCTGCTGGTACAGCTCGGCAAGGCGGACGTTCACTTCGACGCGCTCGATGACCTTCAGCACCTGCTTATAGAGCGCCACCGCCTTGAGGTAGAACCCCTGCTGCGAATAGGTCCGGGCGACCTTCTCGAAGCAGTCTGCCGCCTCGGCCTTGCGGTTCATCTTCTGGTAGAGCTCGGCGAGCTTCTGCAGGATCCGGACGTCGTCCGGATCGAGCTCCAGGACGCGCTGGTACTCCTTGACCGCTTTGTCGAACGCACCCTTCGCGATCAGCTTCGCGGCCGACTCGATTGACTTGTTTTTGTCCATCGGCCGGAAGCTCGTTTGGGCGGTGGGAGGGGACGTAACTCCAGCGACTGAACGTAACGGTGAATCTGCTTTGGGGTCAAGGATGTAGACCGAGGTAGGCGCCCGCTACCGCCGCAAGATTTCCCACCCTGCGGCACCGCGTCAGTTCGGGTTGTCCGCGAGCAGCTTCTCCACCAGCCTGGTATCGTACCTACCCTGTACGAACGGCTCGTACACGAGCAATTTCTTGTGGAAGGCGATGTTCGTCTTGATGCCCTCCACGATGTATTCCTCGAGGGCGCGGCGCATGCGCATGATGGCGGCCGGCCGGCTGTCGGCGTAGACGATCAGCTTCGCCACCATCGAGTCGTAGAACGGCAGCACGCGATACTGCTCGTAGGCCGCCGAATCGATCCGGACGCCGAGCCCGCCGGGGGCGTTGTAGGCGGTGATGAGCCCGGGTGAGGGCGCGAACGACACCGGATCCTCAGCGTTGACGCGGCATTCGATCGCGTGCCCCTTGAGGACGATGCTCTTCTGCGTGCGCCCCAGGTCCTCGCCCGCCGCCAGCCGGATCTGCTCCTTGACCAGATCCAGGCCGGTGACGCTCTCGGTCACCGGATGCTCCACCTGGATGCGGGTGTTCATCTCCATGAAGTAGAAGTCGCCGCGCTCGTCGAGGAGGAACTCGATGGTCCCGACGTTGTTGTAGCGGACCTTCTTCATCGCGTCGACGGCGACGCGGCCCATCCGCTCCCGCAGCTTGTCGTTCAGCGCCGGCGAGGGGCTTTCTTCCAGCATCTTCTGGTGCCGGCGCTGGACAGAGCACTCGCGCTCGCCCAGATGGATGACGTTGCCGTGCTCGTCCGCGACGATCTGGATCTCGATGTGGCGCGGCCGTTCCACGTAGCGCTCGACGTACATGTCTCCATTGCCGAAGGCGGCGAGCGACTCCGCGGAGGCGGTGCGGTACATCTGCGAGAGCTGCTCCTTCTCCCGGACGATCTTCATCCCGCGCCCGCCGCCTCCCGCGGCCGCCTTGAGGATCACCGGAAAGCCGATCTTCTCCGCGAGCCGTCCCAGGTCGCGCTCGTCCTGCACCACGCCTTCGCTCCCTGGCAGTTGCGGGAGCCCGCCTTCCTTCATCGCTTCCTTGGCGCGGATCTTGTTGCCCATCATCCGGATCATCTCCGGGCGTGGGCCGATCCAGCCCAGGCCGGAGTGCTGGACCATCTCCGCGAATTCGGCGTTTTCGCTGAGGAAGCCGTAGCCGGGGTGGATGGCGTCGGCCCCGCTCACCTCCGCCGCGGAGAGGATGGCGGGAATGTTGAGATAACTCTCTTTCGACGGCGGCGGACCGATGCAGAGCGACTGGTCCGCGAATCGGACGTGCAGCGAGTTCGAATCCGCGGTGGAATGCACGGCGACGGTCTCCACGCCGAGCTCGCGCGCCGCGCGGATCACCCGCAGCGCGATCTCACCCCGGTTGGCGATGAGGATGCGGTGAAACACTAGACCGGCTCGAGGCGGAAGAGCGGCTCGCCATATTCGACCGGGCTGCCGTTCTGGACCAGTACCTCCATCAGGCGCCCTGGCTGCTCCGCCTCGATCTCGTTCATCAGCTTCATCGCCTCGACGATGCAGAGCACCTGGCCCTTCTTCACCACCTGCCCCACGTCGACGAACGGCGGGGTGTCCGGCGAAGCCGATCGGTAGAAGGTCCCCACGAACGGCGAATTGACCGTGAACGTCTTCTTGTCCTCCGCGGGCCTGGCAGCGGGCGAGGGCGGCGGGGCAGCCCCGCTCGGCGCCGGTGCCGCGGG
>Ga0209267_1001595_pt1 | contig 15319 bp, 16 predicted proteins | sample GraSoiAngelo_137_FD_185894 | JGI IMG/M metagenome (GOLD analysis project Ga0209267, IMG submission 185894) | Grasslands soil microbial communities from the Angelo Coastal Reserve, California, USA - 14_0929_09_30cm (SPAdes) (version 2) | ecosystem: Environmental > Terrestrial > Soil > Grasslands ... | reverse complement strand
TCCGGTGTGCCGGCAAGGAGCTGATTGATTGAGTTGAAGGCGCTGATGATTTGTTCGCGAACCCCGAGTGCGGTGCTCGGTGGCAGCCGATCAATCAGGCCAGTATAAAAGGTGAAGGGTTGGCGGCCAGCCTGAACAAACGCCCACGCATCGCTCAGCAAATTCACCTGATCGGGCACGTTCATCCCGGGCAAACTCGCAAGTAGCAGCTTCCACGATGCCTCATCGTATGCGACGCGATAATTGCCCGCGCCTTCGACGTTCAGTTTCAGCGCGCGCTCAGAAGGGACATCTTCAAGCGTCGCCATTTTCTCCGACATCAAGAGCGTGGCCGGCGCGCTCTGGCCATCAATAAAATAGGTGAGGGGAATCTTCCAAGCGGCCGTGTTATCGCGAAAATTAATGGTGAAATGCTCTTGTGAGAGCGCGACCTTGCCATTGGCTTCCCGTCTCACATTCACGACGGGAAAACCGGGCTGCTCGGTCCAGCCGGCTGCAATTTCGACAATGGGCTTGCCGGAAGCTTCGGTCAACGCATTCCACAAATCAGCGGTGATTGAGTTGGAATATTTGTGGGCCTGCATGTAACGCCGAATTCCATCGCGAAAGGGTTCTTCGCCCAGAAAGCTTTCGAGCATGCGCAGAAAGGTCTGCCCTTTTTTGTAAGTGATATCGTCGAAAGCGCTGTTGGCTTCGGCTTCGGTGGCGACTTTCTGCTGGATTGGGTGGGTGGTGGCGCGAGCATCGCCTTCCATCGCTTGTTCCTTGGCAATCCCGATCCTCCGGGCGGGATCGCGTGGAATCCCTTTCTCCAGCCAGACTTCCCATTGCGGATTAAAACGAGCGGTGCATTTCGTGCCCATCCAGGAAGCGAACCCTTCGTTGAGCCAGAGATTGTCCCACCATGCCATGGTGACGAGATCACCGAACCATTGATGGGCGACCTCGTGTGCGATCACTTCATAAACGCGTTGTTTGGTCGCGGCCGACGAGTTTGCCGGATCAAATAACAATGCCGTTTCGTAGTAAGTAATACCGCCCCAGTTTTCCATCGCGCCGCCGAACCCGCCGGGAATCGCAAGCTGGTCTAGCTTTGGCAGCGGATAAGAAACCCCGAAGTATTCGTTATAATAATGCAAAATTTGCGCAGTAGCTTCCAATGCATAACGCGCGCTTTCCGCTTTTCCTTTTGTGGTGGTGATGCGCAGCTTTACTCCGTCCACTTCCGATTCGATCGCGTCGAATTCGCCTGCGCAAAACACATTCAAATAACTGGACATCGAAGGCGTCGGTTGAAATTCCACTTCGCGGCCACCCGCGACTTTCTTTTCACTGGCAATCGGCATGTTCGAAACGGCCATCCAATTTTCCGGGACAACTGCGGTTAACTGAAAACGCGCGCGAAAAACCGGCTCATCCCAGCAGGGGAAAAGTCGCCGTGCATCACTGGCCTCGAACTGCGTTCCGAGGAACATTTTCTTCGCGCCTGTACCTTGCTCCTGATATTTGGCGTAGAAGAGGCCGCGGCCAAATTGATTGATTTTACCGGTGAACCTAACCGCCAGTGTGTGTTCTCCCGGCGTTAATTCTTCAGGCGTCGCAATTCTCAGCAGTTCGTTTTTGGCATCGAATTTGGTTTTCGGAACTGTTTTGCTGTCAATTTCAGTATCAGTAATCGTGAGATCGAGCGCATTCAAAATGATCTCACGACTCGGTTCTTGGACATTCAGCTTCACCGTTTCCCGGCCAGCGAAGGTAAGCTTTTTGAGATCGGGTCTAATCCAGATTGCGTATTCAGTGGGCCGAACCTGTTTCGGCAATTTTCCCGGTGTGCTGGCGAAATCGAAAGGTTTTTCGGCGTGGAGAGAAGTCACAACGACAAAAAGATAAACCAGAAACGCGAAGCGCATCCGCTCACTAAACAATAGCGGCAATAAATTGCATCTTCTTGAGCCATCAAGCTATCTCACAAAGTGCCGCAGAGTGTGAAGTTAACATTTGAGTGTTGCATATGCGACATTCAAATGTTAACTCCAAAATACGACACCTGTTCGCGGACTTCGGTCATCGGCCGATCAACGGCTTTTACTGCACTACCAACACGATGACAAGCTGGCCATCGCCTACCTGCGGGCCGCGAATTACCAGCGGGCTCGCTTTGCTCAATCTGGCTTTCGTTTCCAACAACAGCTTTTGTTCCTGAAAAAGCTTCAGATTCAGAACATAGGCATTGGCCTTTTCGCCCCGAGAATCGACATGCAGTGAAAAATATTTACTGGTCGCGAGCCAGTCTTCTTCGCCGGTTTTTAATGTCTTGCGCGCTTCACCGATAAGCTGGAACTGGGAATAACCAAAAAGTTTCCGTAAGGTTCCTTCAATTTGGGTTACTTCCGCCGGCGTTGGTTCGGTCGGAGGGGAATTGGTCGCGATAATTAATCCACTCCAGACAGTTTGTTCTGGAAGTGACGCCCCCCCGATACTAAGCGCGACGGATAGAATCGCGACTTGTAACAGAAGACGCGGTCTCATTTTTATTTTGCCGCATATTCGGACGGCAATGATTGCAGACCATCCACCCAAAGGACGGTCACGTGATCGTCCTTTTTCTCGAACATCGTAATGGTCGCGTTCGGACTTACGATCGGATCGACCCGAGATTCCAAAATCTGGGTCAGATACTGCGACTGACTCGACGGCGTCCTTTCGCGAAATACCAGCACTGTGCAAATCGCGAAGACCGCGAGCGAAGTGATGCCGCCCCAAAGCAGCCGACGAATCGTCCACCAGCCGGTCTGAATTGCGTCAGGCTCCGATCGCGCCGGCGCGTTCTCGCGATCCAAACGTTCCCGTAATTGATGGCTGAAGAAATCAGCGTTGCTCAGCGCCATCGCTTGCTCGCGCAAGAGGGAACCGACTTGTTTCGCACTTTGCTTCTCCGCTTCCGCTGCGGTCCTATCCGGGAGGGAGGCAAGGAACTCCTCGAGCTCACGACCCGTTAGCTGGTCGTCGATCCAAGCTGTCCACTTCTCCTCAAACGTTTTCATAAACATCCCTCAATAGGTTCTGCAGTTTTTTGCGCGCATAAAACAGGCGTGACATCACTGTGCCGATGGAACAACCGAGTGCTTCCGCGATCTCGTGATATTGCATGTCTTCGGTTTCCTTCATCAAAATTACCGCCCGATGTTCCGGCGAAAGTTGGGCAATCGCCTGATCGATCCTTGTCCGCACCTCGCGCCGCTCCATTCGCTGGTGCGGCAACGGCTCGGCCCGCGGAACGGTCTTCGAGGCCGGATCGATTTCTCGCAGCTGAACATTGTCATCGAATTCTGTCCCGCCGCCTTTGACCTGTTTTTTGCGGAGCCAATCGATGGTCACATTCATCACGATCCGATAGAGCCAGGTATAAAATGAGGACTTCCCGCGAAAGCGATCGATGGATTTCCACGCTTTCACGAAGCTGTCTTGAGCAAGATCCCAGGCATCCTGCTCGTTATGGACCATGTTGTAGATCATTCCAAAAACTCGGGTTCGGTAGCGTACTACCAGCTCATCAAATGCCCCGCTGTCACCTTTCTGGCACCGTTTTACCAGCTCCAGTTCGGAGACATCGGGTTGAGCCACAGACGCTTCCGTTTGCATAATTGGACGGAGGCGCAGCGATTTAATTCATTCAACCCCGAAAGCCTTCGGAGCCGAAGCGCCGGCGCCATTCGCAGCGATATTCCCCTATCAGCGTGATAATTCCATCGCGCACTTGGAAAACGCGTTGCAGAAGGACCGCATGCTGGGGGGCAGCGATCCGCTTCTCGCGCAGGAGCGCCGCGGCTGCGTCCATCGAGAGGGTGATCGCTTTTAGAGCACGTTTCAAATAGGCGATCGTCATTCCGATTTCATCGACGTCTTCACCGCTCAAAGCGGCGGCCAGTTTTGCGCTCGCCAACGCCGCATGCGTGGCCAGTTTTACCGCTGAAGGCTCGTTTTGCAGGGTCGCGTCCTGATCAAACATGTGATCGATCCAGACGGTCAGGGCAAAGGCGGCGCGGTAAAGGCTGTGGTCTTCGAAGGAATCCGGCGGCGGCGGTTTTTCTTCCCCATCTTCCTCCAGCAACGCGTCGACCTCCTGGGTCCAGTCGCGCCCATCGAGCAGCTGGGTCCAACCCATTTCACGCGCAATGATTTGATCGCGATTTGGATCATCCAGATACCTCTCTAGCAATTCCATATATTTCTCGGTCTTATGGTCCTGCTGCTGGAGAAAACGCTCCCAATCGTATTCGTCCCAAGCGCGTTCCGGCTGGTGATCGAATCCGGCCATGAACAAATAAACGCCAGCTTGCAATAGGGCGCAATTAATTTAGCCGCTTGATTCGAGAACCGGCGCGGCCAAGCCGCGTTGTGTTTGCAAGCGCAATTGCCCGCAGGCGGCGGCGATGTCATCGCCTTTTTCGCGGCGAAGGGTCACACGCGCCCCGGCCGCACGCAGAACGGCGAGAAATTTTTTCTGACGATCGGGAGAAGGCTGCGTCCAAGCCAGACCCTCAACTTTGTTGTATGGGATCAAGTTAACTTTGGCTTCCAGTGCGCGCGCATGTTTTGCCAGCTGGCGCGCTTGTTCGTCCGAATCGTTTACTTGCGCAATTAAGATGTATTCGAACGTGATCCGCTGTTTCTTCCGGGAGGTGAAATAGCGGCAAGCATCAAGGAGCGCGCTCAAGTTATACTTGCGATTTACCGGCATGATTCGGCTGCGCACATCGTCGTTGGCGCCGTGTAATGAAACCGCCAGCCGAATTTGCAGCGGTTGATCTGCCAATTGGCGAATTTGCGGAACCAACCCACTGGTCGAGATCGTTATATGACGCGCGCCAATCCCGATTCCCCAAGGCGAATTGATGATCTGAATCGCGCGCAGGAGATTATGATAGTTCGCCAGCGGTTCGCCCATTCCCATAAAGACAATGTTGTCGATGCGCTCGCCGGTCGCTTCTTCGACCGCCATGATCTGATTCACGATTTCATCCGCGCGCAGGTTTCGTTTCCAACCATCCAGCCCACTCGCGCAAAATTTACAGCCGTAGGCGCAACCGACCTGAGTCGAGATGCAAATCGTGCGACGATCCGAGGGCGATCCATAAAGCGCGGGCGATGCCGGGATCAGGACCGATTCGATGAGATTGTTGTCGCTCAATTGAAAAAGAAATTTCCGCGTTGTGTCTTTGGATCCGAGAACGCGAACAACATCGATTTTGCCGAAGCAGAAATTGTCCGCGAGTTTGGTGCGCAAAGCTTGCGGCAAATTCGTCATTTCGGTGAACGACGTGACGCGCTTCCGGTAAAGCCAATCGACAATTTGACCGGCGCGATACGATGGCTGGGCAATCTCGCGCAGCTTGTCGAGATGCAACGATTTGATATCGCTTTTGGCCGACGCGCTCACAGTCGAATTTAGCTGATTACCGTTGAAAAGCAGCCGGACTGAGCTCGTAGAAACGAAGATTGCGTCCTATTCTCCTTCTCGTTCCCAAACTCAGTTTGGGAACGTGCTGCGCTCTTGGAACTTCGTTTCTCCTTTACGAATGCTTTCTTTCGCCTTGAAGCGCTGCGGACACACGCCAGTTTGCGCGCATGTCGCTGCAACGGAGGCCATGGCTGATTGGCTGGGAGGCGGCCAAGGCAAACGCAGCGCCGGCATTTGTTCTTCAAAGCATGATGCTGGCGATTTTGCTCGCGTATTATTTTCATCCGCCGAGCGCAGCGCTTCTGAACGCGCTGGCTGATTTCAAGCAGCGGCATGGTCTTGCCTTTGTTTTGATCGCGTCGCTAATCGTCGGGGCGGTGTTACCGGAGCTGTTTGTTATCGTCTTTTTTCAGCGCGGTCGCGTTCGGCTGCAAAATGCGCGCAACTTTATTTTTAACGCACCATTTTGGGCGTTCGATGGCTTTCTCATTAACCTGATGTATCGCGCTCTGGCGGAGTGGCTGGGCGATCGCACCAGCGTCCCGATTGTGGCGGCTAAAATCTGTCTCGACCAATTTGGTTACAATCTGTTTTTTGCTGCGCCTTTCGGGATCTGGGGATACGCATGGAAAAATGGTGGGTATTCCTTCGCGAAACTGCGGCCACTGCTCACCTGGCAATATTATCGCGAGCATGCTTTGCCGGTCCTGATCGCGACCTGGGCAGTTTGGATCCCGTTAATGGCGGTTATCTATTCGCTGCCATTGGCGCTGCAATTTCCACTCTTCGCCCTCGCCCTTGCTTTCTGGGTTCTGATGATGACTTACATGACGAATCGCTTCGCTGGGAAAATCGAGGCTGACGGGGAGTTGCCAATTTCTGTGGTAGGTGATGTTAGAGCGTTGAAGCGTTGAAACTTGTATCGGCTCTTCGCTCTGACCCTTCAACGCTTCAACTGTTTAAGCGCATTTCCATTCAGGAAATGCACAAGAGCTTCGTGAACGCCGGCACCGAATTCGCGCTCGGCTACGTAGCCACGGGCCGATTGCACCGCGTCTTTCACCTGGTCGATCGCATTCGCGGGGCAGGCTGGCATCGCGGCGAAACGACCGTCGAGCATTGAAACGTCATTGTGATGATCGCCTGCCGCGAAAATCTCTTCGCGCGGAATATTGAGCAGCCGCGACAGTTCGGCTAGGGCAGCGCCTTTATGGTAATCGGCGTGACAGAAACGCAAATAGATGGTGTTGCGCTGATAATTAAATTCGGGCTGTCTAGTTCGCACCTGCTCGACGAATTCCGTGATCCGATCCATTTCTTCTTCGCTAGTTGCAATCACGCCCTCGGCCGCAGCGCCGAGATAGATCACGCGCGCTTTGGTTTTCCGGCTCACGAAATCGATGATCTCGGCGAAAACGGATTGGGCGGAATTGAATAACTCCGCATGGGCCTGCGCACAACGATCGTTCCAATCACCAAATGGCTCCCACTTGCCGCCATTGCGCGATGGCCGAAAGACATCGCGTTCGCTGGTGAGGATGAAATCGGGTCGAATGGGAAATTCGAAATCGAGCAAACCTGATTCGAGCAGTTCGACCGAGCGACCTGTGTTGATGGTCCAGAGGGCGCCGTCACCCTGCAACTGCCCGATCAGCTCGATGCAAGCCGGATCGAGCACAGGCTCGTTGTCATGAGCGACGAGAGTGCCGTCGAAGTCAGTGCTGATCAAATGAATCTTTCGGTCCACGGGGGTAACTTAGAAATTGATTTCACCGGCGCAACGAGCAACGGTTTTGATGATGAAGTCCGCTTACGAGTTGGCAATGGAACGGCTGCAAAAAAGCTCGCCCAGCCTGACATTGACCGCCGAGCAGAAGGCGGAGCTGGCGGAGATTGATTCCTTGTTCAAGGCGAAGATTGCGGAAAGGAAAATTTTTCTGGCCGACCAGATTAGGCAGGCTGCCGCCGCTGGGAAATTCGATGAGATAGAATCGCTCGAGAAACAACTAACGGCGGATGTAATTAGGCTTCAGGAAGATTGCGAGAGCAAAAAGAAAAAGCTGCGCGCGACGTTTGGAGCCAGGTAGTTAGGGTCGCGATGCTTTCCCAGAGCGTGACCCAAAGTTAACGCCGTCATCCCGAGCATAGTCGAGGAATCCCGGTGCGGAAGGTTAAAGGTTTCATGGCGGGATCCCTCGACTACGCTCGGGATGACGGTGGCAATGCCAATGCGTTCTCGTTTTCAACAGCGGTATCATCAGCTGAGAAATCGCCTCTAGTTTGCGCCGCGGGTTGACCGCGTTTCGGTAAATTCGGATCGAGGAAGCCAAGCATGTGGGCATGATTGATCACGCGAACGCCTTCCTGTTTCTGCAGCTCGGCAATCTGCCGCTGGAATTGTTCCATTTTCGTCCAATGCACTTTCGGACGAAAATGATGCTCCGCGTGGTAGCCGTTATAGAAGAAAATCCAATTGTAAATCTTCCCGTAGCTACTTACGCCCCACGCGATCGGTTTGTCCGGGTTAGCGCCATAGTGACGGAAATATCCATTCAAGTAGCTGAAGCAATGACCCAGGTAGAAGAAGGGCAAAAAAAACAGCATGTAACGCCAATTGATAAATCCGATCGGGTTTGTTGGAACAACAAGCGCCATCGTGACCAGCACGCTAATGAAGGCAGTGAGTTCGATTGTGCCCCAACGGACATCGGCGTTTCCGCGCTTTGCTAGTTCGCGTTTTATCGCTGCGGGATTGTCGCGAAAAAAGCTGAGAAAGACATAGCCCCACGGGTTTTCTGCCGCCCCTTCATGGCCATGCTTGTAAATGGAAATCCAATCGACGGTCTCGCCGTGTTCATCGGGTCGATCAGCGTTTCCCTTGTGATGCTGCATGTGCACGGCGTCATAGTAGGTCTGCGAAAAACAGCAGGCGATAGATTCAATCAGGCCAAAAACGCGGTTCATCCAATCGGTCCGAAAGAACGGGTTATGGATGAAGTTGTGAGCAACGCCATTGATATTGGCGTTGATCATAAGCGCATAAACGAAACCCATGATCAGCATCATCCACAGAGGGGTGAACGGAAAAAGCAAATACATCGCCAGAAAGTAGAAGAAGTGAAATAGCCCGGCGAGCGCGGGCACAATGTCCCAACGCGTATGCGCGAAAATTTTCGAATCTGTGGTAGGCCGCTCGATATGGATGATGTCAGATGCGTTCATCAAGGCGGCAAAACAATTGCGCTGTCCGAATGCAAAAGCAACTCTGACCGGCACGATAGAGATTGTGTTCAGCCTCAGAGCTGAGACATCGCAACCGCCCCTTTGCTGTTCGGAGGCGAAATCAGGTCACCCGCCGGGGCGTGAGGAAGGTCTACCTACTTTTACCTTGGAAAAGCTTGTTCCGGGGGGAATAGCCGAGGTAAGCTGATAGCATGGTCGGGCGAGTGAACGGCAGGGCGCCTCGGGCTGCCGGCGTGGCTCAAGCCTGCTGGCAGATCCAAGATTCATATGGTTACTGCGGGATAACATAGTAATTATGGAAGCAAGCGTTATACCCCTTGGACCCGGACCCTCTCTCGAAACCTGGATTGGTCTAAGTCGCTAAATCACAACAGATTGCAGGGGTTCAAGCCAACTCTTTGACCCTAAGCCGACATCTCGGTTGCCCTTACGAAACAATCTGGTGACGACCATAGCAAAATTACCGTTTTGCCTTAGGCGGCACGGGATTTGTTGTTGACGCTGCGACGCATTTATGAGAATTGTGGGTTCGCCGGGCTGGAAACGCTATCCCGTCACGTTTAAGGCCGGAGATTGGGACTAAATGATTGCTCGTAGCATCGTTCTCATCGTCGCCACCATTTGTACTACCCTTGGTTATGCTACGGTCGTAGATCTCACGGGATCCAATGACAGTGGCGCAATTAATGGTGCGCAGTTTGTCTTCACGGCCCCGCAGCCCACCGGCACTGGCGTCATTCAACCGTTCTTGCGGGTGGAGAATACACCAATCGAACAAGGTTATAATACGTCTGGCGGAACTCCGTTTGACGATAAAGCCGGCCCCTGGACACATGATCTGACGTTTGGCGATCTCCAAAACACGCAAGTCACTCTTGGCGGCGTCAGTTATTTCAAACTTTTGCTCGACGTCAATGAACCCGGCGGCAGCAAGTCACTGATATCGCTGGATCAGCTGCAATTTTATACCTCTACCGCGGGCAGTCAGACGACCACCAACGTCGGCTCGCTCGGAAGCTTGCGCTATACGTTCGGCTCCGAAGACCGTGTTATCCTCGACGCCTCACGAAACCACGGTAGCGGTTCCGGAGATATGTATGCCTATATTCCGACGTCCGATTTTGCCGGCAGCAAGAAAAGTGACTTCGTCTATTTATATGCGCACTTCGGCAATACCGATGCCAGTCAGGCCGGGTTCGAAGAGTGGGCACTGGTGAATGTCGCGCCCATTCCTGAGATGAACGCGTTGTTTCCGATTATCGGTTTTTTTGCACTGGCCTTCGCCACGCAACATTTGCGGCGGCGTCACACGCGGCAGGCGAGCGGCATCTAGTTTTCACACGTTAATATTGCGGTGTTTGGCGGAGGCTATCGCAAATTGCCGTCTCCGTTTTTTTGCCGAATCGGATGACGCGGTGTTGCAAACGGTCCCGCGTCACGCGTAATCTGGCGCCCGCTTATGTTCGCGCTTCAACCGGAGATGAAGGTATTCAGCGGTTCGGCCAACCGCGAGCTGGCCCAGCGCATTTGCAATTACATTGGGGTGCCGCTCGGCCAGGCCACGATTAGCGCATTTCCCGACGGCGAGACCTACGTCAAAATCGAGGAGAACATTCGTGGCCGCGATGTTTTTATTATTCAGCCTACTTGTCCACCGACCAACGATCATTTGATGGAGTTGCTCATCATGGTGGATGCTGCGAGACGAGCCAGTGCTGATCGCATCACCGCAGTGATCCCGTTTTTTGGATACGCGCGTCAGGACCGAAAAGATAAACCGCGTGTTCCAATAACGGCCAAGCTGATCGCAAATCTGCTGGTCGCAGCTGGTGTTCATCGCGTCTTGACGATGGATCTCCATGCGCAGCAGGTGCAGGGGTTTTTCGATATTCCGGTGGATCACCTCTATTCCATGCCGGTATTGATCAAATATCTTCGCCAAAAATTGACACGACAAACCGTGATCGTGTCGCCGGATGTAGGTGGATTGAAGATGGCGTCGGCCTACTCGCAAGCACTCGGCGCGGGCCTGGCGATTGTGGCAAAACAGCGCAAGAGTGCCACTGAAACCGAGGCGTTGTATGTCATCGGCGAGGTGGAGGGTTGCGATATTTTGCTGGCCGACGATTTGACCGAAACGGCGGGCACACTCACTTCAGCAGCGACGATTTTAAAGAAACATGGTGCCCTCGATATTTATGCGGCGGTTGCGCATGCAGTGCTCGTCGATGTCGCTATCCCGCGGTTGCAAAAATCTGAAATTAAGGAATTAGTAACGACCAATAGCATTCCCGTGCGCGCGATCGAAGGTTTTCCGGTCGAGGTGCAGTGCGTTTCGGAACTTCTCGGCGAAGGGATGAAGCGGATTCATAATGATGAATCGGTTTCGTCGCTGTTTAAAATCGATAATGGCAAAGGTTAAACATGGCTAAGCAAGTAAAACTGACAGCAGAGCGCCGCGAAACGACCGGCCGCTCGGCGATGCGCAAATTAAAGGGACGCGGAATAATTCCGGCCATTGTCTACGGCGGCAAAGATAAGCCGCAGCCGCTGCAGGTTTCGCGTCGCGACATCAACGTGATGCTCAGTCACGCATCCGGGGAAAACATTCTGGTAGAACTCGAGATCGCCGGCGAGAAGAGCTCGCGTATGGCGATGATCCAGGAAATTCAACATTCCCCGGTGGGCGGTGATGTGTTGCATGTCGATTTCCATGCCGTTTCGATGGACGAGAAAATCGAAGCGGATATCCCGCTCGAAGCAACCGGCACCGCAAATGGCGTCAAAAATTTTGGCGGCCTGCTCGAACAAAACTTGCGCGCGCTGGCGGTAGAATGTTTGCCGCGCAATCTGCCGGATAAGATTACCGTGGATGTTTCCGGGTTGAACATTGGCGATTCCATTCACGTTCGCGACATCAAGTTGCCCGACGGTGTAATGCCAAAAACGCCAATAGATCTTACTGCTTTCTCAGTCCTAGCCCCAGCGGTGGAAGAGGAGCCGGTAGCAGCGGCGGCTGAAGCGGCAGTTGGTCCGGAAGTAATCAAGGAAAAGAAAGAGGAAGGCGAAGCGGCGGCACCGGCGGCGACCGGTGCAGCGAAAGCAGCCGCTCCGGCAGCGAAAGAAAAAGAGGTCAAGAAGTAATCTTGCATTCTGCTGGTGGATCGGGCGCTAGTGCCAGTCCGGCTCGGACCTCGATGCCCAATCTAATGCCGTTAGGTCAATCTCATCTTGGTCAGATTCGTTTGGTCGCCGGTCTGGGTAATCCCGGCCCAGGATATGCGGGCACGCGTCACAACATCGGTTTCATGGTGGTCGAGTACCTTGCCGCTCAGTTTGGCTCAATCTGGAAGAAATCGATCAAGTGGGACGCGCTCACGTCGAAACATGGCGATACTGTGTTGGCGAAACCGACAAGTTTCATGAATCGCAGCGGTTATCCCCTTGTTGCTATTGCGCAATTCTACAAGATTGCTGCGCCGGAAATTCTGGTGGTGCTGGATGATTTGGCCTTGCCGCTGGGTCGCATTCGGATTCGCCCCGGTGGTGGCACCGGCGGCCATAACGGGTTGGAATCAATTATCACGCAATTTGGAACGGAGGAAATTCCGCGGCTGCGCATCGGGATCGGCGCAGCGCCCCGCGATGGTGGAGTCGATTACGTGCTTGGCCGGTTTTTCGAGGAGGAACGACCGCTGGTGAAATCCGCGATCGAACGCGGCGTCGAAGCGGTCAAATGCGCCGTTGACAACGGCGTCGTTTCCGCGATGAACACGTTCAATAAAATTCAAGAACCATGATGAATCGTTACGAAGCGCTGCTCGTGCTTAATACCCAGGGGAAAGACGATACCGTAAAAGACGTCGTCGAGCGGCTGGAATCGGAGTTTGAAAAAGAAGGGGCGAAGATCGAGCAAGTGCAAAAGATGGATAAACGGCAATTTTCCTACGCCGCCGGCGAACTGGACGCGGGGCACTATGTGAATTTCGTTTTCAATGCCGATCCGCAGCTGATTGCGAAATTGCGGGCGAAATTCAAGCTCGATCCCGAGGTTTATCGCCAGCATTTTCAACGGCTGAAGCCAAAAAGTGAAAAGACACCGAAAAAGGTCGCGGCCGAACAATAACTTCGGTAAAACGAGGCATGGCCAGTTTTAATAAAGTCATTCTACTTGGAAATCTGACCCGCGATCCCGAAGTGCGTTATACGCCAAAGGGAAGCGCAGTGGCAGATCTTGGAATTGCGGTGAATCGGCAATACACGTTGGAGAACGGCGAGAAACGCGAGGAGGTCACGTTTGTGGATGTCACCTTCTGGGGGCGCACGGCGGAAGTTGCCGGTGAGTATCTGAAAAAAGGGCGGCCGGTTTTTATTGAGGGCCGGCTCCAGCTCGATACCTGGGACGACAAACAGTCGGGACAAAAGCGGAGCAAGCTCAAAGTAATCGGCGAAACGATGCAAATGCTGGGAAGTCCTCGCACCGGTGGTGCTGCGAATGGCGGCGATGAGGGAGATCGCGCCGGGCGCGTTGCCAAACCAAGTGCCCCGCCGAAATCCACGGCGACGGCGGAGGCCGACGAAGACGAAATCCCGTTCTAGTCGCTGCGGGTGAAGTTGTAGCGGTGCTGTGTCAAGCACCAAAATCGAAGGGATAGGCGCTCGCCGCGGCGAGCGCCTCTACAACTGAGCCGCGTGGGTCAGTCATTTGTATTAACGTGTCACCCAGAGCCGAGAAATGAATTCCACCGAAGCCTGTATCGCCCTCAACATGTTGCCGACGATGGGGCCAGTGCGGTTGCGCAAGCTCCTCGAAGTGTTTCGTCAACCAGAGCGCGTTCTTACCGCGAGGCGTGCTGAACTGCGCAGAATTGAAGGAATTGGCAACGAAGTCGCGGAACAGATTTCGAATTGGGAGTCGATTGTCGATCTGGGTGCGGAGTTAAAAAGAATATCCGATTTCGGTGCGAGCGTGATTACGCAAGAATCACCGCGGTATCCGAAGTCGCTGCGCGAAATTCATTCGCCACCCATCGTGCTTTACGTTTGGGGTGAGATACAGGAACGCGATCAACACGCCATTGGCATTATTGGCTCACGACGGACAACCCATTATGGGACCGAATCGGCTAAGAAACTTTCCTACCAGCTGGCTTACGCCGGTTTGACCGTCATCAGCGGCCTGGCGCGTGGCATTGACACGGCGGCGCATCAGGGCGCGCTTGCAGCTAAAGGCCGCACTATCGCCGTGATCGGCTCGGGATTGTCCAAACTTTATCCCCCGGAAAATGCTGCACTCGCCGAAAAAATCCGGACCGGAAATGGCGCGATCCTTTCCGAATTCTCCATGGAAATCGAACCCGATCGCCAAACATTTCCAATGCGCAACCGAATCATCAGTGGCTGCAGCCAGGGAATTCTGATTGTTGAGGCCGGTTTAAACAGTGGCGCCTTGATCACGGCGTCGCAGGCGATCGAGCAGGGCCGCTCAGTTTACGCAGTGCCGGGACACATCAATGCTCCGAGTGCGATGGGATCCAATCGCCTGATTCAACAAGGTGCGAAGCTGGTGATGGATGCTTCCGATATTCTGGATGATCTGCAAATTCTCTTGCCGGAATCAAAACCGATCGCCGCTGCCGCGCGGCCATTGCCTGAATTATCGGAGTCGGAGCGCAGCGTCTATGACGCGATTGAAGCGAGTGAAACGGCTATCGATGCCATCGCGGCTAGATGCAACCTGCCGAGTCCGACGGTGTCTTCTGTTCTTTTGCGCTTGGAATTAAAACGGCTGGTTAAACAGTTGCCCGGCAAATATTTCGTAAAGCTGGGATAAGCCTTCTGATCCGGCATCTCGCCCGGGTCTTGCTTTTACCAATTTGCAATTCGGGCGAAGCTGAGCTTCGATTCCACCCTTTTCATGTCCAAAACTCTGATCATCGCCGAAAAGCCAAGCGTGGCCATAGACCTCGCCCGCGTTCTCGGCGTCAAGAAATCAGGCGATCACTACGAGAACGATCGTTATGTGATCTCATCGGCGATCGGCCACGTGGTCGAAATGATTCCGCCAGAGGGCGCGGAAGTGAAGCGCGGAAAGTGGAAGCTCGAGAATCTCCCGGTATTGCCGGACCATTTTGATCTCGTGCCGAAGGAAAAGACCAAAGGCCGTTTGTATTTGCTCAAGAAACTGGCCAGCCGGCCGGATGTGACCGAAATCATCAATGCCTGCGATGCTGGTCGTGAAGGCGAGCTGATTTTCCGCAATACCATGCGCTGGATCGGAGGGAAAAAACCGACACGCCGGCTTTGGTTGCAATCGATGACGGCTGACTCAATCCGCGCCGGATTTGAGCATCTACGTTCGGAACAGGAAATGCGACCGCTGGCCGACGCCGCCCGGTCGCGGGCGGAGAGCGACTGGCTCGTCGGCATCAATGCCACCCGTGCGCTAACTTCTTTTAATTCGCGCAGCGGCGGATTTCAAATGACTGCCGCGGGCCGGGTGGAGACCCCGACGCTGGCGATTCTAGCTGGTCGCGAAGAAAAAATCCGCGGGTTCAAGCCACGGCCATATTTCGAAGTTCATGCTGAATTCGGAGTCGAGGCCGGAAACTATCG
>Ga0209267_1001593_pt1 | contig 15336 bp, 13 predicted proteins | sample GraSoiAngelo_137_FD_185894 | JGI IMG/M metagenome (GOLD analysis project Ga0209267, IMG submission 185894) | Grasslands soil microbial communities from the Angelo Coastal Reserve, California, USA - 14_0929_09_30cm (SPAdes) (version 2) | ecosystem: Environmental > Terrestrial > Soil > Grasslands ... | reverse complement strand
GGGTGAGACATTGCGGAGATGACGGAGCACGCCCAAGCCGTCGGTACCGGGCATCTTTAGATCGCTCAACACCAGATCGAAATCGATCTTATTGATGGCGTCGATCGCACCATCGCCGTTTTCCGCTTCATAGATGTGATAATCTTCGCTCTCCAACACTCGCGCCAGACTTTTGCGCGGCAAGGAGTCGTCGTCCGCTATCAGGATAGTCGCACTCATTTCGTGTTTTGTTTTGATGGGAGCGATTCTTGTGAATTAAAATACGGGCAAAGGCTGTGCCAATTGAGAAATCCTAAAAAAGACACAGAACTTAAAACACTGCCCTTCGATTCGATGTCACAATTTTAGGACAAAAGCGTGACCGTTGTCCTATTTTCACTACACCGGCTTAACGCATTGCATCTTCAAAACTGAAGCAGCCTTCTGCCGTTTCATGCCCGCGTCCGAGACAGGCGTGCGATCTCTTCCAGCCGACTAGCTAATTTTTTTGCGATCGCGTTTAGGAGCTACGAACTGTTCGGATTCCTATTTAAAAAATTAATAGTTGCACCGCAGACCGCGCCCACAAGACAAACATTAGGACCATCCCAACGGCCGGCACTAGGAGAAAGAGTCCCCCGGCGATATCAAGAGGAGCAGACTTTGGGCAAGAAATTCCCACTGGACGTCGCGTGCGAATATTTTCATTGGGCGTGAGTTCATCCGAGGATGAATTCGGTTTTTCTCTGATCAAGGCGGAGGCAAACAGTCTCAGTTCTTGACGCTGTTCGGCCGGGCGCCGGAAGATTGTCCCACAATGGGGAACGGACCCGACCTCAGAAATAAAAACACAGTAAACAATGTAAACGAAATCCGCTCCGGCATGATATTTGTTCACCTCCTAGATACTGCGATTTCAATGGACATTGACGGAACGAAGTTTGGAGGATAATTTATGAATATAAAGTTCGCCTGATTTTCGTTAAGGTAGATCCGAGTCAAGCAGCAAAATTTGATCGCCCACGACAGAAGTACATTTCGAAATGACTGAGCTGACAAACATCGCAAACTTGGCCTATGTCGAGGCACTCTACCGTGAATACCTCACAGATCCGTCTGCCGTTGCGCCTGAGTGGCAAAAATATTTCGCCCAATCGAACCACGAAAATGGTCACCCGGCGTCTTCCGCCTGGGGGGCCGAATTCCAACCTCCCCCCCGCCTCGTTGCCGCTCCGGTGAATGGACGCGCGCAAGAGCCCTCGTATCAAACGGCTCTGACGCTGCAAAATCAACTCAACGAAATGATCCGCGCGTATCGCGCCCTCGGACACCTGAAAGCGCGCGTGGACCCTTTGAATCTACGCAACCTAACCGAAGCGAGATTAGAGCCGGAATTCTTCGGTTTCACAGACTCCCACATGGACAAGCTCTTCGCGTCCGAGTCGATGCCCCTGAGCGGACCCTTCACTTTGCGCGAGATTCTTCACCAGCTTCACAACACCTACTGCGGGCCGATCGGCGTGGAGTTTATGCACATCGATGACCCCGGGATTAGGGATTGGTTGCAGCGACGCATCGAGCCGACGCAGAATCGTTCGGAATTCAACCGAGACGAGCAAGTTCGAATTCTCACCCGGCTGATCGAAGCCCACGCCTTCGAACAATTCATTCGAAGGAAGTTCCTCGGCGCGAAAACCTTCTCCTTGGAAGGCGCGGAAAGCCTGATTGCTCTAATCGACGTCGCCATCGAGAAAGCCGCCGAAGACGGCGTGAAAGAAATCGTGCTGGGAATGGCTCACCGCGGTCGTCTGAACGTGCTCGCTAACATTTTGCACAAGAAACCACGCGACATCTTTCGCGAGTTTATCGATCCGTCGGTTGCGCACGCCGACGGCAGTGGCGATGTCAAGTACCACTTAGGTCATAGTGATGATTACCAGACTCGGGCGGGCCACAAAGTCCATTTGTCGTTGTGCTTTAACCCGAGCCACCTTGAGTTCGTAAATCCAGTGGCCTTGGGGCGCATCCGGGCCAAACAGGACCGAACCGGTGACACCGAGCGGGTCCGCGGCATGGTGCTTTTGATTCACGGCGATGCAAGTTTTGCCGGTGAAGGCATTGTTCAGGAGAGTCTGAATCTCAGCCGGCTCAACGGCTATGAGGTCGGCGGCACGCTTCACGTCGTTATCAACAACCAGATCGGATTCACGACGGCTCCGAGGGAAGCGAGGTCCTCTGCTTACGCGACCGACATCGTCAAGATGCTGCAAATTCCCGTTTTTCACGTGAACGGTGATGACCCCGAAGCCGTCGCCCACGTAGTGCGACTCGCCTTGGATTTCCGGCGAGAATTCAAGCAAGACGCCGTCATCGACCTGTACTGTTATCGGCGCCTCGGCCACAACGAAGGCGATGAGCCCACGTTCACACAACCACGGCTGTACCAAGCGATTAAGAAGCAGAAACCCGTACACGAGCGCTATCTCGAGCGTTTGGTCGGGCTTAACTCCTTCACGCGCGAACAAGCAGAGGAGTTTAAGTCAAGACGGCTTGAATCGTTGGAGCAAGAATTGTCGCTGGTCCGAAACGATGGCCATCCGCCGGCAGCCGAAGGGTTTCAAGGTGTCTGGGCCGATTATCACGGCGGTCTCGAGAGCGAGGCGCGGGAAGTTGAGACTAGCATCGAGCCTGATCGTCTTTCCGCTTACCTGGATAGACAAACGCGATTGCCGGAAGATTTTCATCCCCATCCGAAGATCGAGCGCGCCATAGAGGCTCGACGAAAAATGGCGGAAGGGAAACAGCCGCTTGATTGGTCCGCGGCTGAATCACTGGCCTTCGCGAGCTTGGCCACAGAGGGGATACGGATAAGGCTTAGCGGGCAGGATAGCGCCCGCGGAACTTTCAGTCATCGGCACGCCGTTCTTCACGATTATCAGAACGGTCACGAATACTTTCCCTTGCAACATCTGGCTCCTGATCAGGCGCCGATGGAAATTTACAACAGCCCTCTGTCCGAGGCCGGCGTGTTAGGTTTTGAGTATGGATATAGTCTCGACTTTCCGGACGGACTGATTCTGTGGGAGGCCCAATTTGGAGATTTTTCCAACGCCGCGCAAGTGTTCATCGACCAGTTCATTACAACGGCGGAGGAAAAGTGGCGAAGGCTGAGCGGGCTTGTGCTGCTATTGCCCCACGGATTCGAAGGAATGGGGCCTGAGCATTCGAGCGCCCGTCTCGAGCGGTTCCTCCAATTAGGCGCCAAAGACAATATCCAAGTCGTATATCCGACGACGCCCGCTCAATATTTTCACTGCCTTCGCCGACAGGCTCTGCGTAAATGGCGCAAGCCGCTGGTCATAATGACGCCCAAGAGTCTTTTACGGCACCCTCAGGCAACCTCGAGCCTCGACGATTTTTCACAGGCAAGATTTCAGCCGGTTATCACCGGTATTCTTGACGAATCTCACGCTGCGAAGCGAGTGGTACTTTGCAGTGGGAAAATCTATTACGACCTCGAGAAAAAGCGGCGAGAGTTAAACCGGATGGAAGTTCCGATCATAAGAATCGAGCAGCTCTATCCTTTTCCAGATGAGGCCATAAATTCTGCTCTCGATCCTTACCCCGACGATGTCCCACTTGTTTGGGCGCAGGAAGAACCCGAGAACATGGGGGCCTGGTGGTATTTGAATCTTAAATTTAGACGCACCCTGTTCAAGAATCGGGCTGTGTCGGTCGTATCGCGTAAGGCCTCGGCCAGTCCGGCGACCGGCTCGGCGACGCGACACAAAGAACAGCAAGAGCGTTTACTAGCCGCGGCCTTCGACATCCTGTGAAACTCTGACAGATAACCAGCGCTTGCGGGACTAACCTTCGGCTCAGGAGTTTGACCATGCCCATAGAACTGACGGTACCAGAAGTCGGCGAATCGATTTCAGAAGTGCAAATCGGTGAATGGTTCAAAAACGAGGGTGATTACGTCGAGCGGAATGAAGAACTCGTCGTCATTGAAACCGATAAAGCCACGGTAGAACTCCCCGCCCCGGGATCTGGCAAAATCACAAAAATTCTCAAGAAAACCGGGGATACGGCATCGGTCAATGAAGTCATCGGGTATCTTGACACCGACGCCAGCGATTCGGAAGAACTCTCAAAAAAGCGCTCCGCCAGGACTCCCGGTCAACCGAGCCGAGAAGACCTCGAACAAGAAGGCAGCAAGAAAACCTCGCAAGAACAGACAGCTGATGCAAAGGAGTCATACAAGAAACCGACAGAAACACGAGCGGGCGAAAAAAACCAAGCAGGCGGGGAAGCGGAATGGGAAAAAGCAGAAGAAAAGGAGTCACCCAAAACTCTGGAAAACAATCCTGCAGTAGAAAAACAATCAAAAGAAAAAGAAGAGCGAGACAGCAGACCGATATCCGTCGAATCCCGAGCGCCGGAACAGAGTCAAACGGAAGAGACTCAAAAACGTTTGCGGCTTCACCAAGTAGATCGGGCTATACAACGCGCCACATCAGACGTTACTCCCAATCGCGAAAGGACGGAGCCCAGTAGTCAGAGAGAATTTCGGGAGCCACCGGAAGACCGTGCCGAGAAAGCTGTACCCATGACCCGTCTGCGCCGCAGAATTGCGGAACGATTGGTTCAGGCGCAGCAAACCGCCGCCCTATTGACTACGTTCAACGAGATCGACATGTCGGCGGTCATTGAGTTGCGAGAGAAACACCGTGAAGCTTTCAGCAAAAAATACCAGATCAAGCTGGGTTTTATGTCCTTCTTCGTCAAAGCCGCCATCGAAGCTCTGAAGTTCATTCCCGAAGTCAATGCCGAAATTCGTGGCGAGAGTATTGTCTACCGCACTTATTTTGACATTGGCATCGCCGTGGGTGGCGGTAAAGGCTTGGTTGTCCCAGTACTGCGCAATGCCGAACAACTGAGTTTTGCCGAGATCGAGCGAGCCATTCACGATTTCGCCCTGCGGGCTGAAGACGGCAAGCTCAAACCCGAAGAACTGCAGGGCGGAACATTTACTATCAGCAACGGCGGTATTTATGGCTCGCTCTTATCCACCCCGATCATTAACCCGCCCCAGAGTGGAATTCTTGGACTCCATGCAATTCAAGATCGTCCGGTCGTACGCCAGGGAACGGTTGTAATCCGTCCGATGATGTATGCTGCGCTCACTTACGATCATCGCGTTATCGATGGTCGCGAAGCTGTAACGTTTCTGAAACACATCAAAAACCTAGTCGAGGATCCGGCGCGGATTTTACTGGAAGTTTGATCGGCGGATCGTGGATGCGCGGTCAGCTCACAGGGATTTGCCGTTTGACAATCCCTTTGTAGACCTGTTAACAAAGCAAGGTACCAATAAAGCGCCGACAGTTCAGTCACAAGCAGTGACTCAATACTATCATGGAGGTGTCCAATGATAACTGCCAGTGAACTCAATGGCGTTCTCGGAATGATGCCCGCCTTTGCCACACCTGAGGCGGTCGATATTCGCGCGACCCAGACCATCGCGGTGGACAATCTCAAGGAAGGCGTCGATAAGATCATCAAGGATGGCGTCAACAACATCGCCACAACGGGTACCTATGGCGAATGCTACAACTTGCTTTTTGATGAATTTAAAACCCTCGCCGTAGCCACAGTGGAAGCGGTCAAAAAACGTGTGCCGCTGTTTATCGGTTGCACGAGCTCCAATCCACGCGAGGTCGTACAGAAGATGAACTTTGTCAAAGATCTCGGCGCTGACGGGGTGTTGTTGGGGGTGCCTTACTATGAGACGCTTCACGTTCAGGATGCCATCAAATTTTACCACGACATCGCCGATCTGTTTCCGAATCTAAACATCGTCATCTATCACAATCCCGACAATCACAAATTCACGATTCCGGTATCGGCCTTTAAGGAACTGGTGAAAAAATCCAATATCATCGGGATGAAGGACAGCCATCGGACGACTCAGGCATTCATGAACTTGCAGAAGATCGTTCGCGGAAAGCTTAGCGTCTTCGTAAACCAGACTCAGCTATACCCCTATTATAAGATGGGCGCGGCAGGTTGCTGGTCTACGGAAGTCTGGATGGGACCATGGCCGGTGCTATATCTGTTAGAAATGATGCGACGAGGCGAAGATCAAAAGGCGATTGAAGTGATCGATGATCTTATCGGAGATGGCAGCGGCGGCAAGCCTGTACCTGGCGCTGGGAATAAACGACCGGCGGAATTCGCCGATTATTGCAAGGTTGGTCCAACCCGCGTGCCTTTCGTAACCTTCCCCGAGGCCGAACTAGCTAAGGCTAAGCGGCGCGCGGAGCACTGGATGAAACTCAACGCCAAGTATCGTCCCCTGGTTGAAGCGCTAAGAGCTAAGTCGGCAGCATAGTCCGTTCGTCAGGAACGGAAGAGTGCAAAGAACCCCCGGCAAACCCGGGGGTTCTTTTTTTTAGCACAGGCGCGCCGTCGACGCCCATGCTATCTTTCTTGATAAACAACTGCGGTGGCTTTATCATATGGCGCGTTGTTGGAGGATTGATGAGTTTCTATGCGGATCCGTGGTTGCGCGAAGCTCGTAACAGTGTGAATTCTGGTCCCGGTCAGGCCTCGGCGACGAGCGGTTTAAGCTCACCAGAATTTGACAGGCTGGCGGAGGCGGTGGAAAAAGCGATCAAGGCGGCGCTGATCGAGAACCATGGCAGCATCCCGCAGCAGCATAATCATAAAAAGCTCGTCGCTCTCTGCGAGACCACGGGCGTCTGGGATATCCTTCCACCAGCGCTTAAAAATTTGGTTCAAGAAGTGGAAACTTACCGATTGACCTATGCACGCCAGCCCGACGGATCCGTCGCTACTTTCTCATCTCCAGAACAAGTGCAACGCTACTTCTCGGTTGCGCGCAGGTTGATTGACTATATGGAGTACCATGTCATCGGTAACGACTCGGTGCTGAAACGACTCAAAGTCGTGTAAATTACGGTCAAAGTCCCCTCGCTTGTTGGCAAGAGCAGCCGATCTCAAACCGTCAATAGCGTTCAGTCTGTGAAATTACCGAATCCATGCAAGCAAGTCCTGTTGCGACTCTTATCTACTGCCGAGGAAGACGAAAATCACCGCCATCCCGGCAATGGTCGCGCAAAGAAGACCGATGCCAGCGATGAAAAGCTCTCGTCGCGTGTCCTGCGTCCTTGGTGGCGGAACGTCAGGTATCAGTATCTTTCTGGATTTGAAAACGCGCGACATTGCGGAAGCAATAACGCATCTTCTATGCCAGATTTAAGCAATTCTCGCGGTAAAGAAGAATCGACCGTTTCTCGAAAGTTTTTCGCCCAAGGACGCAGAAAATTATTCAGCAGTGGCGTGGTGAGACGGCCTGATTCTGACAGGAAGCTGTCAATATGACACTTTTGTCTAAAACATCAACATCGGCAGCTCCAGCGAGGAGCTAAAGAGACAAGATCTCAGTCATTTTCGAGGGGCAATCAAGGAACGGCTGGGAACGAAACCAGAGCGCGCGCAAGCGGAGGCGCATGATTAATCCGCGTTTCTAGCTATTGCGTCTTATTAGCGTCTGGACGAACATCCGAGGACTTCACCCAGCCGATGAGACCCTTCTGGGTCTTAACCATGTACCACTCATTGCCACCGGCGGTTTGAACCATAGGGATGAGCGTCTCACCTTGGGAAAGCCGGTCTATTTTTTCTGATTCATCATCTTGACGCGGATAAAGGGAAGCTTCCTTCGAGGCAACGACCAATCGCAACGGGAGAGACCGCCCCCCCACGTTATCTATCCCCGAAGAACCGCCTTTGGCTTGTCCATTCTGCTGTCCGCCGAACGGGTTAGGGGCCGCACTGTCGTGCCTCTGGGTAACACCGCCGAGGCTTCTTCCGTACTCACCGAATGCCTGCGCCCTAGCCACTGTCGGTATCAAAAAGGCGAAAAACAATCCAAAGGATAATGGTTTCGTAAGCTTCATAGCGACGGTCCTTTCATAACAGCTCAGAATCCTCCAAAGGATACAATGTTAGAGCGCTCGTAACAACGAGCATGAACGAGCCGAGGGAAACTTTGATATTACTCTTGGCCTTAAGAGCGCGCTGTGAGCGTTGCGTCCCGCGCGACCCGACTCTCGCGTGCTTTCTCTCTAAAATCGGGAAGACTCGCTGAATTAAAACAAAAACCATGAATTTTGTGGTAATCTACGGTCGCGTTCTAAATAGAGCCAAACGGTGAATCCCGCCTTCAGGAACGACAGGCTTCAGATTTGAGATCAGCCGATTCGTGAAACAACTAAGAGTAATGCCTGAAAATAGGGAAGCAATTGTAATGACGGATCCAGAAACTCGAAACCACAAGCTAATGATTCTAATGCCCGTATATAATGACTGGGGAGCGCTTTCGATCCTGCTCCCCAGTCTGGACCGGGAATTGAACGTAGAGGGATTGAAAGCGGAAGTCTTGATGGTGGACGATGGGTCCACGATAACTGCGCCTCCAAATCTCGGCCAAAACTCTTTTACAGCCATCAAAAGCGTCGATATTCTTACACTTCGCCGCAACCTCGGTCACCAGCGCGCTATCGCCGTGGGGTTGTCCTACATAGAAGCGAATCGCCCCTGTCATGCCGTTGTCGTCATGGACTGCGACGGCGAGGACGATCCGCGCGATGTACCTCGCCTGATCAGGGAATGCCTCGCCAACGAAGGCCAAAAAATCATCTTCGCGGCCCGCACTCGACGCGCGGAAACCTTGGCGTTCAGATTTTTCTACCGCCTCTATCGGCTGATACATTTTTTATTGACCGGCGTGAAAGTTAGGGTCGGCAACTTTAGCGTGATACCTTGGCCCGTCCTGAAGCGTTTAGTGGCGGTTTCCGAGTTATGGAACCATTATGCGGCGGCCGCTCACAAAGCGAGATTACCGATGGCGCTGGTTCCAACCCAGCGAGGGAAGCGCTTAAAGGGCCCGTCCCACATGAACCTTGTTGCTCTCGTCGTACACGGGCTAAGTGCCATGGCCGTTTTCGGCGACCGCATCGGCGTACGGCTTTTGATCGTCGTATCGCTCGGGATGGTTTTAGCGGGTGGAGCGCTCATTGGCGTTGTTGGCATTCGCCTGTTAACAACTCTCGCTATCCCCGGTTGGGCCACTTATGTTTCGGGAATACTCCTGGTGATGTTGGTCCAGATGCTGCTGGTAATTCTCGTGTTTGCCTTCGTGATTTTGGCGGCGCGCGATACTGCCAGTTTCATTCCCGGCCGCGACTACGTCTACCTCACCGACGGAGTACAACGCGTGTATGGCAACGGCCGATGAATCTCCCTACGTGGGTCGGGAACTTGAACTGTTCGCTTCAGCGATCAATTGGAAACGCTACGTAAAGGCGGAGATCGGAGAATATTTGATCGGCGATGTTCTCGAGATCGGCGCTGGCATCGGCAGCACAACGCTGGCACTCCATGACGGCACGGCCCGCCGATGGATATGCCTTGAACCGGATGCCAACCAGGCGAAGCGGCTGCGGGCGGCGGTAACCAAAAGCTGGGGGTTTTGCGCGCCTGGTGTGATCGTTGGATCATTGCGCGCGCTCGCGGACCGGCCGTCTTTCGATTGCGTGCTGTACCTGGACGTTCTCGAGCACATTCAAGACGACCGGCGTCAAATCGAAGAGGCGGCACGTCTGGTTCGGCCCGGCGGCCACATCGTGGTCTTGTCTCCGGCTCACCAGTGGCTCTTCAGTGAATTCGATAAGAGCATCGGGCATGTCCGCCGCTACGACAAAAGGAATTTACGGTCGCTCATGCCTTCGGGATGGACCGAGAAAAAACTGGCGTACCTCGATTCCGTCGGCGTTCTATTATCCCTTGCAAATGCCCTCGCGCTCCGGCAGGCTTTGCCGTCGCGATTGCAACTCTCCTTATGGGATCGACTCTGCGTGCCCCTTTCCCGAATCGTTGACCGCGTGTTGTTGGGAAATTGCGGCAAGTCCATATTAGCGGTGTGGGAAAAACGAGAATTGAAATGATTCACCGAGACCACGTTAAGTCGATGAGCGGCCCTCTTCCGGATCAAGCTATTTAACCATCTTTTTCTAAGTCATTAATCATGTTCGATAGTTCACGCGTCGAGTCTTCCACAGGGCGTTGGTCGATTCCCATCGGCCTATTTCTCGGCTCACTGCTTCTCGTAGCCGCGACGCTCAAAGACTACGGCATAACCTGGGATGAGCCGGCGTATTTCCACGCCTCGGATCTGCAAAATCAATGGCTAGTTGAATTCGGGGAGAACCTCCTCCGGTTCGATCTCGGAAAATCGCTGCAAGATGAAAATATCAAAAAAGCGTGGCACTGGGATCCCTACCACGTACCCCACCCACCCTTCTCGAGAATCGTATCGGGTATCACTAAAGCGACATTCGCCCCTTATGTTGATAAGTTTGTCGCGTACCGGCTTGGGCCTGCATTGTTCTTTGCCTTGTTGGTAACCTGCATCTACGTCTGGATGAGGGATCTCTTTGACGAAGCAACAGGTTTGTTTTCGGCTCTGGCCCTCCTCGTTATCCCCAATCTGTTCGGCTTCGCTCACATCGCGGTGACCGACATAGCTCTTGCTGCGATGTGGTTCTTCACCGTGTATTGTTTCTCAAGGGGATTGGACAACTGGAGATGGAGCATTGTGCTCGGGCTCGTATGGGGACTCGCGTTAGCTACAAAGTTCCCGGCGCTGATGCTTCCTGTCCCGCTGCTTCTGTGGGCTCATCTGTACTTACGAGCGGACTACAGAAACAACTTGTTCTCGATGATATTCTTAGGCCCTCTGGTCGCGGTCGCATCGCAGCCATACATGTGGCACCAGCCGGGCCTTAGGTTTCTCGAATTTCTTTACGAAGGTATCAGCCGCGGTTATCGCCCCGAAACCAATTTTTCCATTTTTTTCCTGAACAAGATCTATTACACCGCCACGCTCCCCTGGTATTACCCATTTTTCATAGTCGGCATCACTACGCCAGAAGTGATTCTCGCTCTCGCGCTCTTGGGCGCCCTGCTGATTCCGTGGCTCAAGGCGCAGCGGGGGACGATGTTGCTATTTTTAATCAACGCCCTTTTTCTTGTTTGCCTGGCACTGGCGCCGGGCGCCGTGCTTCACGACGGAGTTCGTCAGTTGCTCTCGGCGCTTCCATTCCTGGCCGGGTTAGCGGGCGGGGGTTTTTATCTTCTCTTCAATTGGCTTGTCAGCGCGTGTCAGCGCGCTAGCGCCCTTCGGGGCGTTCAACACATAAAAGCCAAAGTTGCCGCGGCAACCTTGATCTTCCTTTTGTTCCCTCCTCTGCTCGATGTCTGGCTTTGCCACCCGTTCGAGCTCAGCTACTACAACCACCTCGTTGGAGGAATCCGCGGCGCCTACGCGCGAGGACTCGAAGTCACCTATTTCATGGAAGCGCTCACACCGGGCTTTCTAAGGTCCTTGAATGCAAAGCTGCCACCCAACTCCGTGATCAACGCCTCAACTGCCAATTTCATGTTCGCCTACTACCAAAAAGAAGGCCGCCTTCGCCCGGATATCAAGATGACAGATACGGGACCCTTCAACTACTACATCTTGCTCAATCGTCGGAGTATTCTATCAGCGCGCCAACAGCTTCTATTAAACGGCACGACTCAACCCTATCTTTCTGTGGGTATCGCTGGCGTACCTTTAGTCGCTGTCTTCGAAATCAATAGGCCGGGACAACGACCGTCCTCTTACGCCCACGCAGATAGAAAATAACCGAGGTAATAATGAGCACAATGACAGTCCCAACGGAGATCGCGAGCCCGATCGCAAACGAGCGGGGTTCGTAGCGAAACTCCACCGTGTGTCTCCCGGCTGACAAAGAAACCGCGCGAAAAAATAAATTGGCCCGGAGAATCTTTTCTTCTTTCCCATCTACATACGCTTTCCAACCCGGATAGTAAGAGTCGGCAAGAACCAAAATGCCTGCATCGTTCAGAGATGCGTCGATCACTACGCGCTGGTTTTCATAGCGCACAAGCCTTGCTGTAGCCTCCAACGGGTGCTTCGGCGTAGTCGGAACTGCCTGATCCAATACAACCTCCTCTACTGGATTGAATCCCGGTTCCAAGAGCCGGCGGAAAACCCTCTCTGAGCCCTGTTCCACCGAAATTCTATTAACGACATAGGTTCGCGGCAGGGGCTTGTCGATTTTATAGAGCCAGGAGAAAAATTGGGGGAAACGCGCCACGAATGTAACTCCCTTAACCGACATCGACTGGAAGGTGACCAAATAGCCCACGTTGAAGGTCCGTAACAGCTGAATCTGTTGCGCCGGTTCAAGCTGGTTGGCAAAACCGAGAAATTCAGCATATGGCCTTCGAGCCAGTGCATCGATCTCCTGCATGTAGTCGAAACCATAGATGATACCCGAGTTCGGGAGAAGGTCCTGAAACGATAAAGCGGTCGCCTGCTTGAATGACGGTTGGCCCTGGGCCATCAAGGAGCTCGGGTGCAAATTTCGGCTTGACGGATAGTAAAATAGTCGTGCGGGATCAACATCAGGTGTGCGTATAATGCGCTGTCCGTTTGTGGCAATCTGAGCCGATACTGGGAAAAGAAAACCTTGGTGTGCCCACGCAAGATCAATAAAAACAGCCGAGATCATGAGAACGCCGAAGAGAGATAGTCGGATCGCCTTTGCGCGTCCCAGGACCATCAGTAGCAGGAACCCCAAAGACAACACAACTTGCCTTTCCAGATTTGACAATACGGCTGCAACTATTTCGGCATGTGCTGGAGACAACAGCGGCTTGCCCGTTTGCGCAGTGACAAATCGTGCGATGACATCCACATGGAATCTGAGTAAAAAATATAGTCCCACCCACACCGCACCGATCACAGCCAGAGCGATGAAAGGTTTTTTGACGGTTTTCTCTTCTTTTAGCAGACTGTCAAGTCCCTGGAGAGTCATATAAAGGACAACCGCGTAGACGGGGAAAAAAAATTTCTCCGGGAAACGGAACGCGGCAAGAAAGGGTATACGCTGCAACAAAAAAGGATAAACGGGCGTATAGACGCCCAAAGCGAACGTCAATGAAAGAGTGACCAAACTCAGCAGAATAATTTTTTCGCGACTAGAACTAAAGCAAACCCACAGACTCACGCCAAAAATGCAAATCGCCCCCAAGTAATAGCTTACGAAAAACGGCGCCTCACGAGCAAAAAACAGACGCATACTCGCGGGTTCTGTCAAATCGACTTCCTTATCAAGAAACACAAGGTTCAAGAGACTCATGGGTTTAAGCGACCAATGGAGGACTTCTTGAGGAGGAATCGGTTGTTGCCTGCGCGACTCCGAGAAGAGCTCGACCGTCGGCAGCAGTTGGATCATCACAAGCATCAAGACCAACAAGTTAGCGGCAAAAAAGATCGCGATCACTTTGCGGTAAGAGACGTTTGGATACGATAGTTTGACTCGTATCCCATCGATCATTACCAACGCCATCGTCAAGGCGAACAGTTCAGGAGAGCCAGCCAGAAATTGAATGGCTAAGATGAGCGTGAAGGCCAAAAAATGTTTCCAGGAGGCATTACGAAGAACCTTTTCCCATGAAAGAATAATCCATGGTAACCATACTGCGGTTTGAAAGTGATTGAGCAAGTTAGCGAGAGATACGATTGTACCGCCGAGAGCGAAGAGCAAGGCGCCAACGATCGACAAGTAAGGTGGGTACTTCCAACTGCGGCAAAGGTAGTAAGCGCCGACTCCGGCGACAAGAAAGTGGAAGATGAAGATCGCGCGTATGGCTGGAAAAAACGACAGAATCAAAAAAAAGAGGTGCGGGGGATAAAAGGCACCCGATTGGAAGTCTGCCAGCAGCGGAAACCCCATGGCCGTGTGGCGATCCCAAAGCGGCAGCTTTCCGGATCTGTAACCTTCAAACAAGCTATACCGCATTGGATAGAAGTAAGTACTCAAGTCGCGGAAAAAGGGCACAGACTCGCTGAAGATGAGGTTTTGGCAAAACCAAAGGATCAAAAAAACTGTCAGTACAAGGCAGACTCTGTCCACCGTGGCCCTAACTGGAGCTTCGTTACTACGCATGGACTGGGACCACGATGAAGCAGCTTGCGATAAGATATCAATTACGAAATCGGTTAGGGGAAGCGATCTGACTACACAGAAAAAAAGGGGTGAGCCGTAATGACCACCCCTTTTTGTCACACCAAGTGCTCGTTATTGCAACGTGCCTTATGGGCAACCACCGGATGCTCCGGCGATTGCACCGCCCACGCTGGCATAGGTCCAATTGACGCCGGCGCAGTTAGCATGCGTTGCTGTTAGTACGAAGGTGCCATTGGTATTGTCTATCGCTGCGTTCATGGTTACACCTACGGTCTGATTATACCCGGCCGGCACCCCGTTGCTGAAGGCACCGCTCTTGTATACGGACGGTTGAGTGGTGGCAAAGTACGCCTCTTCGGCAGTAGCGGCGTTCCTCAGGTCTGATTTAACCTGAGCTTCATAGCCCCGTTTACGATAAGCCGAAAATTGTGGAATCGCGATCGCCGCCAAAATGCCGATAATAGCCACGACGACCAAAAGTTCGATAAGCGTAAACCCTAACTCGCTCTGCAATCTTAATTTCTGCATTTATTCTATCTCCTTTTCTATGCGGTTCTTACTTTGCTTACGGGCACCCGCCACTTGCTCCGGTGATTACACCGCCCACGCTGGCATAGGTCCAATTGACGCCGGCGCAGTTAGCATGCGTTGCGGTTAGTAGGAAGGTGCCATTGGTATTGTTTATGGCTGCATTCATGGTTACACCTACGGTCTGATTATACCCGGCCGGCACCCCGTTGCTGAAGGCACCGCTCTTATATACTGACGGTTGATTGGCGGCAAAGTACGCCTCTTCGGCAGTAGCGGCGTTCCTCAGGTCTGATTTAACCTGAGCTTCATAGCCCCGTTTACGATAAGCCGAAAATTGTGGAATCGCGATCGCCGCCAAAATGCCGATAATAGCCACGACGACCAAAAGTTCGATAAGCGTAAACCCTGACTCGCTCTGCAATCTTAATTTCTGCATTTATTCTATCTCCATTTCTATTTTTTAATTGGTTTTATCTGTTACTCTGTGTTCAATCATTCACTAGATTTTCCTTATTCTTGCGGCTCTACTTCCCGTTTGGACCTACCCCTCTTAAGATAGGACTCGGATGCTGCGGTTCTTACTTTGCTTACGGGCACCCGCCACTTGCTCCGGTGATTACACCGCCCACGCTGGCATAGGTCCAATTGACGCCGGCGCAGTTAGCATGCGTTGCGGTTAGTAGGAAGGTGCCATTGG
>Ga0209267_1001592_pt1 | contig 15355 bp, 18 predicted proteins | sample GraSoiAngelo_137_FD_185894 | JGI IMG/M metagenome (GOLD analysis project Ga0209267, IMG submission 185894) | Grasslands soil microbial communities from the Angelo Coastal Reserve, California, USA - 14_0929_09_30cm (SPAdes) (version 2) | ecosystem: Environmental > Terrestrial > Soil > Grasslands ... | reverse complement strand
ACGACGGCGGATATCAGGAGTACATGGTCGCTCCGGTGGACGCGGTCGCCCGGATGCCGGAGTCGCTCGATGCGGCAGAAGCGGCGCCGCTCATGTGCGCGGGAATCACGACGTTCAATGCGCTGCGCCACAGCGGCGCGCTCCCGAGTGACCTGGTGGCCATCCAGGGGATGGGCGGGCTCGGCCATCTGGGCATTCAGTTCGCGCAGAGGTTTGGCTACCAGGTCGTCGCCATTGGCCGCGGTCCGGAGAAGGCTGTGCTCGCGAAGAAGCTGGGAGCCAGCGAGTACATCGACAGCGGCCGGACGAACGCGGCGGCAGAGTTGCAGAAACGCGGCGGCGCCCGCGTGATCCTGGCGACGGCGCCGAGCTCGAAAGCGATGGCGTCGCTGGTCGCCGGGCTGGGGGTGAACGGCAAGCTGATGGTGGTGGGAGCGGCGCCGGACCCGATCGAGGTGACGCCCGCCCAGTTGATCTTCGGAACGCGGAGCATTCAGGGCTGGGCGTCGGGAATTCCGACCGATTCCGAGGATACGCTACGATTTGCCGAGCTGACGGGCGTGCGACCGATGATCGAGAAGTATCGGCTGGAGCAAGCGGGAGAAGCGTACGCGCGGATGATGAGCGGGAAGGCGCAGTTTCGCGTCGTCCTGACGATGTAAACTTGCCTCAGAGGCGCTGTAGACAATCGGAACGATGACTGAGCCGGGGACGGTCACCGCGCAACTCGAGGAGCTGGAGCGCCGTGGTTTTGGCGCCCATTTCGGGGTGGTGGGCAACGCCGTCCAGGTACTGAATGGAGGCAAGACGTTCAAGTCCGACGAGCTCGCGATCCGTGAGTACCACCGATTCGAAGGCGTATCGGACCCCGGCGATATGTCGATCGTGTACGCGATCGAGAGCCGAGACGGCACCCGCGGGGTCTTGGTGGACGCCTTTGGCGTCTACGCGAATCCCGCCGTCGGTCTGGCCTTGAGGGACGTGAGGATTCTCCGGCAGGGAGCGATCGCTTCGTAGAGACGTTCCTGCGAGCGGAGCCCGAGCTCTCCGTGCCCACGAATCCGCGCGGAGCTCCCGTCCGGGAGAATGCGCCGAGCCTTCACGGTGTCGGCGAGCTGGATCTCGAGGATCTCGCGGATCTGGGCCTGGAGGTGGGGATCCAGCACCGGGAACGCGATCTCGACGCGGCGGTCGAGATTGCGGGGCATCCAGTCCGCGGAGGCGAGCAGATATTCCGCGTCCTCACCGTTCTGGAAGTATGAGATCCGTGCGTGCTCGAGGTAGCGGTCGACGATCGAGATGACGCGGATCCTCGACGAGAGCCCGGGCACTCCGGGGCGCAGACAACATATGCCGCGCACGATCAGGTCGATCCGCACGCCCGCCTCGCTGGCACGGTACAGCTCCTCGATCAGGCGGCGGTCGACGAGGCCGTTCATCTTCGCAATGATCCGCGCGGATCGCCCGGCTCGGGCATGATCCGCCTCGCGGCGGATGCGCTGGACGAGCCCGTCGCGCAAATCCGTGGGCGCGAGCAGCAGGTGGTGGAATCCACGCGGGCGCGCATAACCGGTGAGGAGATTGAACAGCGCGGTGAGGTCCTCGCCGAACGAGTCGCGGCACGTGAAGAGGCCCAGATCGCCGTAGACGCCGCCCGTCCGCACGTTGTAGTTCCCGGTGGCGAGATGACAATAGCGCCGCAGGCCGTCGGTCTCTTGCCGGACGACGAGGCACGCCTTGCAGTGGGTCTTGAGGCCGGCGCGGCCGTAGACGACGTGGGCGCCGACCTCTTCGAGCGTACGCGCCCAGCGGATATTCGCCTCCTCGTCGAAGCGCGCCTGCAGCTCGACGAGGACCGTAACCTCCTTGCCGTTCTCGACGGCCGTGCGCAACGCGTGCGCGATCGGCGAGGCCGGGCTCACGCGGTAGAGCGTCATCTTGATGGCGAGCACCTTGGGATCGATAGCGGCCTCGCGCACGAAGCGAGTGACCGCGTCGAAGGCGTGGTAGGGGTGATGCACGAGAACGTCCCCCGCGCGGATCGCGGTCCAGATGTCGAGCGCGCTCTCGAACGCCGGGACCGGCTGCGGCGGCAGCGGGCGGTCCTTGAGCCTTGGGAGGTCGAGGGCCGTGTAGAGCTGGAAGAGATCCGAGAAGGCCGTGAAGTCCTCGCCCTCGCAACGGTCCTCGGGCGAGAGCTCCAGCTCGGCGCGCAGCATGGCCAGGATGTCGGATGGCAGATCGGCGTCGTACTGGAGCCGCACGGCCGTGCCGAGGCGTCGCTCACGCACGCCCTCTTCGATGCTGGCGAGCAGATCCTCGGGACCGCCCCGCGCGTGAAGATCCGCGTCGCGCGTGACCCGGATGGTATGGCTCGACAGGACGTCGTCGCCGTTGTAAATACTCGGCAGGTGCTGACGAATCACGTCCTCGAGCAGCATGAAGACGTGTTTGCCAGTGGAATCGGGCAGCGCGACGAAGCGCGGGAGAACCTGGCTCGGGATGTGGATCACGGAGAGCGAGCTCGCCAGCAGCGCCGACGGCGTCGACGGTCGGACGGAGACCACGAGGCACGGCGAGCGGTTGCCGAGGTACGGAAAGGGATGGCTGGGGTCGACGGCCAGCGGCGTCAGGACGGGTAGCAGCGTGCGGCGGAAGTACTCCTCGAGGAAGCGCTCTTGCTCGTCGCTGGTCTCCTTGGGGCGGAGCAGGAGGATCCCCGCGGCGGTGAGCAGCGGCTGGATCTCGCCGAGAAAGCAGTGGTGCTGGGCATCTACCAGCTCGCGGACTCGGGCCGTCACCGCCTTGATCGTCTCGGCCGGCGTGAGCCCGTCGGCCCCCGGCATCTGATCGCCCGCTTGGATGCGGCGCTTCAGCGCCGCCACCCGCACCATGAAAAACTCGTCCAGGTTCGAGCTGAAGATGGCGAGGAACTTCACCCGCTCGAGCAGGGGCACGCTCGGATCCTGCGCCTCCTCGAGCACGCGCCGATTGAACTCGAGCCACGACAGCTCGCGGTTGACGAACGCGTCCGAGTTCACTCAGCCTCTCCCGCGAAAGGTCTCGCGCACGAGAATGGCGTCTCGAATCCCCCGCGTGCACACCGCGAGCGTCAGATAACCGCCGAAGACCATGAGCTCCTCGATGACGATGGCTCCGGCCAGGATGATGTCGACGCGCTCAGCCTTGAGGCCGCGGATCCTGCGGCGCTTTCGTTGGGAGAGACCTTCGAGTCGCTCGCGGATGGCCGTGACGTCGGACTGGTGGAGCCGCAGCCCGTGGCGGCGCGTGCGGTCGCGACGGGTACGGAGGTGGATGCCGGCCAGAGCGCGGACGGTGCCACCGAGACCCACCACGATCTCGCCACGCGCGGCCGGTGGCAGATCGGCCGAGAGCTGCGTGCGGATCTCGTGACGGAGCGCTCGCAGCTCGCGCGGCGTGGGCGGATCGTGGTGGACAAAACGGCGCGTCGTCCGGACGGGGCCGAGCGACAGGCTCGCCATCGAGACGACCTTGCGGCGCCGCACCCGACTGAGTTGGAGGCTGGCGCCGCCGAGGTCTACGACGAGGCCGTTGTTGAACGACAAGCTCTCGAGGGCGGCGTCGACGCCAAGCCGGGCCTCGTCTCGCGCGCTCAGGACTTGCACGTCGATGCCCTCGTCTCGCCGGAGCGGGTCGAGCAACCCCTCGCGGTTCTCGGCATCCCGAACGGCCGACGTCGCGACCGCGACGATGCGCGGACCGCGACCGTTCGGAGAGTACCGCGCGAAAAAGCGGTGTACGGTCCGCAATGTCGCGTCGATCGCCTTGCGGGGCAGGGTGCCGGGCGCGCCGCCCCCCAGCCGCGTCGGCACTCGCTCCTCGGCGAGAACGCGATAGCCCGTGGTGGGGGTGACTCGGGCGACCAGCAGGCGAACGGCCGTCGAGCCCAGATCGACGACTCCGACCAGTTCGGCCGCCTCAGCCCCGCTGCGACCCGACGTCGGCCCGTTCGTCATATCCGTAACGTCAGTTCAGCCGAGCGCGGAGCCCATGGAGCATTCTCGCCGCGTGCACGTCACGCGGAGCCAGCCGCACTGCCCCCTCGAACTCGAGGAGCGCCAGCCACCAGCGTCCCTGCTTCATGTAGATCCGTCCCAGGTTCAGGAAGGGGAACTGGCGCGGCTCGTAGCGTTTGGCCTGCTTGGCCTTTTCAAGCCACGAGATCGACTCGTCCAGCCTGTCCTGCTGCATCAGGTAGACCCCGATGTCGTTGTACGGATTGCCGAACTCGGCATCGATCTCGATCGCGCGCAGGCACTCCTGGGTGGCCTCCGCCAGGCGACCCTGGAAGCTCATGGCCCACCCCAAGAAGGTATGGGCCTCTGCCGTCGGACACAGCTCGATAGAGTGGCGGTAGAGCTCGATCGCTCGATCCACCTTTCCCCCTATCTGGCAGCGGTAGGCCTCCCGCCAGAGTTTCGTCGCTCGTCTCAGAGTCGGTCGTTCTTCCATTTCTCCAGCTCCGTAGCTGTCGGCCGCCTACGTCCTCCCTTGTCCTGCGCGAGCGAGGAAAGGGGAGCAGACAGCGGGTCGCTTCCGTTCGCCGGATGCGGCGCGGACCGTTGCCCCGGATTCGACAGCCTGAGCCTTGAACGGTCGGGGAACCTCAGGGAGGCGTACATGGCCAGCGGACGACCCTCGAGGCTCCGGGCCTCGGGTGAGTCCGACTCGAGGAGCACACGACCGGTCACTGGAGCGCGCGCGCCCTGGGACTGGATCGCATCCCGCCCGCGGTCGAGCTGGGCGCTGCCGTAGGCGGCGAGCTTGAGAGCCGACTCGGTGCGCATCGCGTCGATCTTGAAGGGCCGTCCACGAGCATGGTGAGAGAGACTGAAAAGCGCTCTGGCTGCATGTTCGGACATCGCGGACCTTCCTGTCGCTCTCGGGCGACGCGTGGCACGACCGTGCGAGGCGGGTGCCCACATAATTACTATATTCTTTACTTGTTATATAATTTATATCGTGATATAAGTTAAGTCAAGCAGGATGTCGCAGCAAACCGGTTATCGCGCCAGAGAGGTTGCAGGCCGGCGATGAGCGGGTACTACCCAATGGAGAGCACGATGAACACCATGCTTCGCTGGTCCCCAAGCCGGCAATTCCACTTCCACCATGATGTCGATGACCTGTTCTTGAGGTTCGTCGACGGCGTCACGGACGAGACCGTTCAGCGCCCTGCTTCGTGGCTCCCTGCCGCGGAGGGCCGGATCGAGAACGGCACGTATGTCATCCAGCTCGCGCTGCCAGGCGTGGACCCGAAGGACGTCGCGGTGTCCCTGATGGACAACGTCCTCACCGTCAAGGGCGAGCGCAAGGCCGACCCCGACACCACGGACAAGGACTACTTCGTTCGCGAGGTCGCCTACGGCGGGTTCCAGCGGAGCTTCGCGCTCCCCGAGGGCGTCGACGCGACCCAAGTTGAGGCGAAGTACGCGAACGGCATGCTCGAGGTGCGGATCCCCGCGCCGCGTGCCGCAATGCCGAGAACGATCGAAGTCAAGGCCGCCTGATGGAGGGCAGCCGGGGGCCGAGGCCGTGCCGGGGCCGACCAGGACGCGCCCCGGTCCCCTGCTGCCGCACGGCCACATCGCGTCCGATTCGTCGTGTTGCTATGCCGTTCATTCGGGAAGTTGTTGAACGGCCTGAAGGAGGGTCCTCCAATGGCGAGAGAGCTCAGGTGCGCGGATCTGATACCCGGCTGCGACTTCGTGGCCCAGGGCACGCACGACAGCGAGGTGATGAAGAAGACCGCCGAGCATGCCAAGCGCGCGCACAGGATGATCGCGATTGCGATGGAGGTCGAAAGAAAGGCGCGCGCGGCGATCCGAGATGTGGCGGCCTAGCGCCAGTGCTTACGCATCACATGAGCATCCTGTGAGACAGGAGAGCAGAATGCTGGAGAACAGGACAAGGCTCCTTCTCATTCTTTCGCAGGACCTCTTGGATCAGGCTCGGGTCATCGCGGGCAGAGCGACGACGGCGCTCAAGCTGCCAGTGAGCCTCCAGATCGTCCTGCGTGCGCTGATCTGGGTGGGGCTGAAGCGCGAGAGTCACTCAGCGCTATTTGCCGACATCGAGCGCCAGGCCAGGGCGCTTCGCCAGAAGCGGAACAGAGTGCGGCGCGCAGGTGAAAGCCGGCAGCTCCCGTCTCGAAGTCAGTAGGTGGAGAGAGTACCCGGCGTGCTGAGTGTCCGGGACTCGCCGAGGAGGCGACGATGTTGAAACGTATAGGACTGACAGCCTTGGCGATCGCGGTGGCGGTGTTGACCCTCGGTTGCGTGCGAGGGCTCGTGTCGCCGACCGCACCCGTCGGGGACCAAATCTACATGGCGAAACCGGTGTCGGTGCCGGCCGGGCTCAGCTCGAGCGAGGTCACGGTTCTGTGGCGCGACATCGGCATCTACCGCGCCCTTGGGCCGCTGCGGATGGCCGGCCCGACGTACGAGATGACCTCATACGAAACGAAGGCCGAGTGCGAGGCCGCGCAGCAGGCGGCGATGGCCAAAGACGCGCTATCGCGGGTGGGGCCGACGACAGAGCGGCTGTCGGACGGGATCAAAACATGGGACTCGGACCTCCAGCACTACACGACCTTCCGCTACCTCTGCGGGCTTGCTGGCGCGCGCCCGGCACCCTTCCGATAGACGGATCGGAAGTTTTGATTGGCTTCAGAAAGGCAGGGTACGTTACATGTCCGAACACATCGTACAGATGGGTCCAATGCTCGTTCTCGCCGGCCTCATAGCCGGGTGGGTGGCTGAGGCCGCCTCACGCGCGGGAGGCTATGGGTTCGTCTTCGACATGTTTCTCGGTCTCATCGGAAGCGTCGTCGGAGGCGCAATCGTCTGGGTTTTGACCTCGGGCGACATCGGGATGCTGGCGATGTTGCTGATCGGATGCGGCGGCGCAGCGCTCGTGGTCGCCGCTCAGCGGCGGCTGTGGCGCTCGGCGCTGCTCGGAAACCCGTTGGCGGTCTCACCGTGACACGAGCTGCTGCCAACGCCGCGGGGTTACGGAGAAATCCGTAACCCCGCCCGACGACGGTCAGGCGGGCTCCTCGTATGAGCGGCTCGCGACGAGCTTTATCCACGCCTTCGCATTGAAGTTGTACTGATAGATGTTCCCTTCCTTGTCGAGAGCAAAAAGGTCGTTTTGCGATGCGCAGATCTGGATGAACTTCGTCGGCGCCGGGCTGACGGTCCCGAGCCGCGGCGAATCATCGTCCCGGTGTTCATTGGTGTTCATCAACGCCTCTTGGTGGCGGCGTCTCGTCGCGTGCCGCCGCATTCTCCCGAATTGCCGACGCTGCTCGATCAGCCTTCGCCGCCGTCGTCCATGTACGGATCACGCTCGCGGCTGCTGAACGCGCGGTCCTGGCGCGACTCTCCGTCGATCGCGATGAACATCAGAGCTCGCGTCCGGCGCGGCTGATTCACCCAGACCATGGACGCCACGGAACCCGTGCCCGGATTGACACCTTGCCAGACGCCACCGGCCGGCTGAAGATCCTGTCGGCTCGACGTCGTTTCGCGCTTGCATTCTTCGAAGCCATCCTTCGAGAGCGCCTCCACGACGTCGTCCGGCGCTGCGACCCACCCGTGCCGGGCTTCGATCCAGGTCATCCGGCCCTGCATCTCAAGCTCATCGAGGCCATGCATGGGTTGCAGGTTGTTCCCGCCATCCACCGTCCGGGGCTCAGAAGGTAGATGGGAGGTGGCTCCTCGGAGCCACCTCGCCGGGTTCACCATTTGCCCGCGCCGATCGAGACGGGGAAGTTGACCGTCTCCTCCCGGTAGGGTGAGGGGATGTACGCGAACTCGAGGCGGATCTCCTTCAGATTCTTCGGCTTCAGGGCCTCGGCGGGGAACTCCACGTCCAGCGACTGGATGGCCTCCTGCCCCGGATCGAGGCGCTCGCTGCTACCGTACGCGGCGAACTTGAAGGTGGGTTCGCTCCGCGCGTTCTCGAGCTTGATGGGCTGTCCCTGGGCATCGATATAGAGAAGCCTTCCCTCGAGCAGCCGCACCGTCTGGTTGGCCGACGTGTTCTTCAGCCGGAGCATCCCCGTGAGCTTCGCGGCCGTGACGATTCGGTCGGACCCTTTCTCGACCCGCTCCGCGATCTTCATGTCGGTGACTTCGCCCGTGACGAGCCCGGCCTGCATCTTCACCGCCGCCGGCGTCACCGCGTACGTCTTTTCCTCGATCGCCGCAGCCACCGCCGCCGGTTGCTGCACGGGGCCGAGGGTCATCCATGCGACGAGGGCCACGAGCATGGCGCCTAGCCCCCACCGCCAGTACGCATCCTTCTTTTGGGCCGGACGGTCAGTGGCAAAGAACTTGCGCTGAGCGACGATGGGGATCACCGCCACGATGAACGCAACGACAGCCGTCGCGACGATCCCGGCTCCCGGGTAGAACCCCAGGGACCGAAGGAGCCAGCTGCCCCCAATGCTCCCGACGAGCCCGAGGGTGATGTCCCAGCTCAGTCCATAGCCTCCGCGCTTCACAACCCACCCGGCCAGCAAGCCGGCCAGCAGTCCCGCGAGAATCCACATCAAGAACGTCATGACTCTTCCTCCTTCATCTGGTTACAGGTCGCTCGCATCACTTCCCCGGTACCGTCGCGCGCGTTGCGCCCTCGGGTGATTTGCGTCCAGCGGTCCGCCGCCTCGGCACCGGAGCGGCCGTCGGCCGATCGCCGTTTTGTTGCACCAGGAGGGTCGCGAGCATTTCGATCGCCCGCGGGTCGAGGGCCCGGTCGTCGATCAACACTTGCACGGTGGAACCCGCGAGTCCCCGGACCCGCTCGGCGGCCGCGGTGGAGCAGACGATCACGTCGGCTCGCCGCACCAGGCGACCCAGTGCGGCCCCCTCGGCGGGGCAGACTCCGACGAGCGCGATATTCGGCAGATTGGCGTTTGCAATCGAGTGCTCCAGATTGTGGGCCGTCTCGACGGTGGTCGAGGCGACGCCGACCCGTGTCCCCGACGGGAACTGGGCCAGGCGGTGGAGGGTCTCGAGATGCGCCTCGGCGAGCAGCGCGATCACTGGAACCCCCTTGCCCTTCAACAGGCGCTCCACCTGCGGGAGATGACAAAAGCTCGTGACTGCCGCTCGCCAGCGGCCGGCTTGCTTCGGGCGCCGCGTGACCGCCACCAGCTCGGCGAGGAGCATTTTGTCGACGCGGACCGGTAGGTGGGCCTCGAGCTGGCGGGCAAAGAAATCGAGCTCCGGCGGGCTGCACTCGACCAGCAAGACCTCGGCGGCCCCGCGAATGGCGGCGGGCCGGAGCCCGGCCAAGCTCAGGACGCCCACCGACAAGTCGTCGGCCGTCATCCCGAGGGCCGCGGCCCGGATCACCGTATCCTGCAAGAAGGTCTCGCGCAGGTGAGGGGCGGGGCGGGCGGGCGGCGCCGGGGCGACGAACACGCCCTTCCCCCGCCGCGCCTCGACGTATCCACTTCGCTTCAAATCGTCGATGACGCGCGCGACGGTATTCGGATTGACGCCGAGGAAGCCGGCGAGCTCGCGGATGCTGGGCAGCGCTTGGTCCCGCGGGACGCCACCGGCCTCGATGGCATGGCGGAGCTGCTCAGTCAGTTGACGCCGGATCGGGATCGGACTGTGCCCATTTATCGTGAGGTTCATCGTGCTCACCGTGCTCCTCATACTGTATGACTATATTAGTACACTAGAGCGACCGCCCTCGTCAAGGTGTACTATTTAAGTGGTACACTGCGTCCGGGTGGACGGCCTCGGCACCGTCCAGGGACGCGAGGAGGCGATCGTGAATGAAGGCGGGGTGGTCCTGGCGCGCGGAGGACCGGCGACTCGTCGGCATTCACCGGCTCGCCGAGGTCGCCCGGACCGCGCCGCGCCGCGACAGGCGCGGGCGGCAACCGAGCCCACGGACCGTTTCTATACCGCCGTACGGCTCGTCGTTCGGTTCTGGCTCTGGTTCTGCTTCAAGCCCGTCGACGTCCGGCACCCGGAGCACGTCCCGGCCGACGGTCCAGTGCTCCTCTGCATCAACCACCCGAACAACCTGATCGACTCCCTCGTCGTTGCGGCGGCGCTCCGGAGAAAGATCCACTTCCTCGCCGCCGCGGCGATGTTTCGTCATTGGCTGGCCGCCCGTTTCCTGCGTGCGTGCGGGGCGATCCCCGTGTGCCGCAAGGAGGACGACCCGGCCAAGATGGACCCGAATGCGAAGGCATTTTCTGCCTGCTTCCAGACGTTCGACCGCGGCGGCCTCATCGCGATCTACCCAGAAGGCACGACGCATGCCGAGGCCTCCGTCCAGCGCATCAAGAGCGGTGCGGCCCGCCTCGCGCTGCGCCACGAGGCGGCGCGTCCGGGCGAGCTGTCGCTCGTCCCGGTGGGGCTCACGTTCGAGGCGCGCACGTCGTTCCTGGGGCGGGTGCTCGTCTCTTTCGGAGAGCCGATCCCAGTGGCGCCGTACCTCGACGCCCATCGGGAGGACCCGAGCAAGGCGGTCGACGCCCTGACGCGAGCGATCCAGAGGGCGATGGAAGCCGAGATCGTCCACCTCGAACCCATCGAGGCAACCGAGCTCGTTCGCGCGATCGAAGAGCTCCACCGGGGTGGGCTGAGGAATGACCTCTCGACCACGCGAGGCCTCGGTGCCTGGCCGGTCGATCCCGGAGGGCTGTCCCGCGCCATCGTCGACGCCGTGGGCTACTTCACGGCGCGCGACCCTGAGCGGATGCAGCGGCTCTGGCAACGGCTCCAGGGCTACCGCGCTCTTCTGGCTGAATATCACGTGACGGACGAGGCGGTGCAGGCACGGCTGCGACGGCCGCTGCGCCGCGAGGGGATTCGCCGCTCGTGGGAGGCGGTCGTGGGCTTCCCCTTCTGCGTCTACGGCGGCGTCGTCAACGGCCTCCCGTACCTGCTTCCCCGCTGGCTGGCCCGCCGGCTCGCCCGGAAAGAAACCGACTACGCGACCGTGCGCTTCCTCGCGAGCGTCGCCGCGTTTCCGCTGTTCTGGACGCTCGAGACGTGGCTGGTCGGACAACTGTCCGGTGTTGCTGGGGCCGCGGTCTTCGCGCTTTCGCTGCCGCTGACCGGTGTGGTGGCGTATCGCTACCTGGTGGGCGCCGGCCGCCTGCGGAGCCGGCTCCGCTTCGGCGTCCTTGCCTTGACCCGCGCGCCGGCGGCTCGATGTCTCATGGCCGAGCGCGAGGCGATCATCGCCGAGCTCGAGCGCGCCCAGGCGGACCACCTCGCTCGCGAAAGCCAAGAGCCTTTGAGCCCGCTCGACCTCCGCTACACCTCAGCGGACGCCAGGAGAGCGGTGAGATCGTCCCGGCTCACGACCTCCTTCTCGATCAGCAGCTTCGCCAGCGACGTGAGGGATTCGCGCTTCGCCGTCAGGGTCTTGCGGACTCGCTCGTGGGCAGCCTCGAAGAGGTTACGGATCTCGTCGTCGATGCGGCGGGCGGTCTCTTCGCTGTATTCGCGCTGAGCCATCGACGGCACGTTGAGGAAGAGCGCCTGACGCGGCGGCTCGAACGTCGCGAGCCCCAGAGCGTCCGTCATCCCGTAGCGGGCGACCATGTGGCGTGCTATATCGGTGGCCCGCTGGAGGTCATCCTGCGCGCCGGTCGAGATGTCGCCGAAGACGAGCTCCTCCGCAACGCGACCGCCGAGCAACACGTCGAGTCGATCCAGGAGCTCGGCGCGCGTCATGAGGTACCGGTCCTCGGTCGGTTGCTGCTGCGTGTACCCGAGCGCGGCCACCCCGCGAGGGATCACGGAGATCTTCGCAACCCGATCCGCGTGCTCGCGCGACTCAGCCACCAGCGCATGACCGGCCTCGTGATAGGCGACGATCTCCTTTTCCTTCGGGTTGATCACGCGCGATCGGCGCTCGAGACCACCCACCACACGGTCGATGGCCTCGTCGAAGTCCGTCAGATCCACGACTTCCTTGCCCTTGCGGGCGGCGAGGAGCGCGGCCTCGTTGACGAGATTGGCGAGATCGGCGCCGACGAAGCCGGGCGTCCTGGCCGCCACCAAAGAGAGATCGAGGCCGGCGGCCAGCTTGACGTCGCGAACGTGCACGTTGAGAATTTTCTCCCGCCCTTTGAGGTCGGGACGGTCGAGCACCACCTGCCGATCGAAGCGACCGGGCCGGAGCAGCGCGGGGTCCAGGATTTCCGGGCGGTTCGTGGCCGCGAGAATCATGACCCCGAGCTGAGTGTCGAAGCCGTCGAGCTCTGCGAGGAGCTGATTCAGCGTTTGCTCGCGCTCGTCGTGGCCGCCCACAATCGGGCTGACACCTCGCGCCTTTCCCAGCGCATCCAGCTCGTCGATGAAGATGATGCTCGGGGCCTTCTGCTGGGCTTGGGCGAAGAGATCGCGGACGCGCGCGGCCCCCACGCCGACGAACATCTCGACGAAGTCCGAGCCACTCAGGCTGAAGAACGGCACGCCGGCCTCCCCGGCGACGGCCTTGGCCAGCAGCGTCTTGCCGGTGCCGGGCGCGCCGACGATGAGCACCCCTTTGGGGATTTTCCCGCCGAGGCGGCGGTAGCGATCGGGGTTCTTGAGGAAGTCCACGACCTCCATCAGCTCACCTCGCGCCTCGTCGATGCCCGCGACGTCGTCGAACGTGACGCCGGTCTTGTGCTCGACGTACACGCGAGCCTTGCTCTTGCCGATCGTCATCAGTCCCTGCTGCGGGCCGAAGCGGCGCATGAGGAGGACCCACACGCCGGCGAACACCACGGCGGGCAGGATCCAGGAGAGGAGGGTGGAGAGCCAGGTGTTCTCCACGTGCCCTGTGAACTTGACGTTCGCCTGCTCGAGCTCCGCCACCAGCCCCGGATCCTCGACCCGCGCCGCGACGAAGCGACGAGGTCCATCACCCAGCCGCTTCAGCTCCTCGACCTTCTCCTTGGGGAGCAGGGTCTCGAGCCCGTCGGCTGAGAGCGTGCCGCTGATGGTTTCTCGGTCGACGGTGAGGTTGCTGACCTTGCCCTTCTTGGCCAGCGCCTTGAACTCGCTGTACGACAGGTTCGCGGCGCGAGGGCCGAAGAGCGGGAGCTGAAACACAAGAATCGCAATGAGGGTGATCGCGAGATAGCCGATCGCGAATTTGCGCTGTTTGAGGTCCATGCTCGCGGCCTCTATGCCGCGTGCGCCGGCACGGCGTCGGGCAATCCTTGCGCGCTCTCCTTCACGATCCGGTAGAGGACCCACCCGCTGGCGTCTTGCCCTCCGATGCGCTCGGCCCGCTCGAACAAGCTCAGCCGGCCCTTTCTCGGAGGCGATGGATATTCCGCGAGCACCGCCTTCAGGCCCAACACGGCCGCGGCCGCCGGGAGCGGCGCCTCGATGCCGTAACGCGCCAGCATCCCCCGTCTCTCGTTGTAGAACTCCATGAGCCACCTCATCCCCGACCTCCCCACGCCGTCGCCATCCGTTGTCAGCGGCAATCGCGTCGAGCCTGCCGTCGCTGCCCACGCGCGCGGCTGTGGGCCTGGATGGCGCTCGCGCGAGTCTTGGTGAACTGCCGAGCGCTCCGCGTCTCGCTCGCCGCCGCGCTCGTGGCTTTCTGGCTTTGGGCCTTGCGAGCCTCGGCCTGCTCACCGGCGGCGGCTTGCTCCGGCGACGGCTGTCGCTCGGACGCCTTCTTGCTTGTCGTCATCGAGGCGCTGCTTCGGCCCACCTGGGTCAACTGAGGATCCGCCGAAGGCTGCCGAACAGGCCTGCGTCATCGGTCACGATCTGATCGAGCTCACCGAAGTCCAGCCAGACCCCTTGGCAGCGCGAGCACTTGTCCAGCTCGATGCCCCGATAGGGGACGGGGATCAGGTCCGCGCCGCATTTCGGGCACCGGCCCCGCACCACGGAAAGAGTGTGCCGGCGAACGTCTTCGGCGGCCCGGGCCTCCCGTTCGTCGAGAACCTTCCGCTTCCGCTCGAACTCGAGTCGGGCGAAATACTCGTCTTCCTGCTCGGTCGGCTTCCCGGGCATTGGTGCGATCCTCCTCTGTCTGTATCACTAGAATAGTACACTAGATCAATTTCGACAACGTGTACTACATTAGTGGTACACTGGCTCGCTGGACAATTCCACCAGCCGCGCTCACCACCCACCCCCACGACGAGGGAGGCACCCGCATCATGACTCAGGCAACCACGACGAAGCTGCGGCCGGTCCCGAACCGCGCTCCTGCCAGCCCGATGGCTCAGGCGCCGACGACGAAACTGCGCCCGCTCCATGACCGCGTGCTCGTCAGACGCGTCGCGGAGCAGGACGACAAGCATGGCAGCATCATCATTCCCGACACCGCGAAGGAGAAGCCGCAGGAAGGCAAAGTGATCGCGGTCGGGACCGGCCGAGTGACCGAGGACGGCAAGAAGCTCCCCCTCGCGCTGAAGGAGGGCGATCGGATCCTCTTCGGCAAGTACTCCGGCAGCGAGGTCAAGCTCGACGGTCAGGAGTACCTGATCATGAAGGAGGAGGACGTCCTCGGCATCGTCGGATCCTGAACGGGCGGCTCCGCCGCCGTCAACCATTACGCGCACACTCGAGAGGAAGGTCGTCATGCCCAAGCAATTGCTGTTCAGTGAGGAAGCCCGCGCCGCGCTCTTGCGCGGTATCAATACGATGTCGCACGCCGTCAAGGTGACGCTCGGTCCGAGGGGACGCAACGTCGTCATCGCGAAAAAGTTCGGCAGCCCCACCCTGACCAAGGACGGCGTCACCGTCGCCAAGGAGATCGAGCTCAAGGACCCCTACGAGAACATGGGGGCGCAGATGCTGAAGGAGGTCGCCTCCAAGACCTCCGACATCGCGGGCGACGGGACGACGACCGCGACGGTCCTCGCGCAGGCCATCTACCGCGGTGGTCTCAAGAACGTGACGGCCGGTGCGAACCCGATGGCCTTGAAGCGGGGGATCGAGCAGGCGGTCGACACGGTGGTCGAAGAACTGAAGCACATGTCCAAGGCCACCAAGGACAAGAGGGAGATCGCCCAGGTCGCCACGATCGCGTCGAACAACGACAAGACTATCGGCAACCTGATCGCCGAAGCCATGGAGAAGGTCGGCAAGGACGGAGTCATCACCGTCGAGGAAGCCAAGGCGATGGAGACCACCCTCGAGGTGGTCGAGGGCATGCAATTCGACCGCGGGTACCTCTCGCCCTACTTCGTGACGAATCCGGAGCGGATGGAAGTGGTGCTGGAGGACGCCGTCGTTCTCATCCACGAGAAGAAGCTCAGCGTGATGAAGGACATGTTGCCGTTGCTCGAGCAGGTCGCGCGGGCCGGAAAGCC
>Ga0209267_1001576_pt1 | contig 15462 bp, 13 predicted proteins | sample GraSoiAngelo_137_FD_185894 | JGI IMG/M metagenome (GOLD analysis project Ga0209267, IMG submission 185894) | Grasslands soil microbial communities from the Angelo Coastal Reserve, California, USA - 14_0929_09_30cm (SPAdes) (version 2) | ecosystem: Environmental > Terrestrial > Soil > Grasslands ... | reverse complement strand
CTCGCTCGGCGTCACCCGATGGCCGCGGCCGTGGCGCGGCAGGAAGATCACCCGCCGGTCGCCGAATCGGCCCACGCAGTAGGCGTCCGACGGCGCCCCGAACGGCGTCTGCACCTTCTGCCACCTGACGTCGCTCAAGCCTTCGAGCTCGTAGAGGCCGCTGCCGCCGATGACGCCGATCGCGGCCTCGGCGGCTTTCATCGATCCTCGGGCTCGGCGAGCTCGCCGAGCGTCCGGTCCGGCTCGACCCCGGTGACGCGAATCCTGGTGATCGTTCCCGCGAGCCGCGGCGGGCCCGAGAACACGGCCTCGACGAAATTGCCGGTGAGCCCGACCAGCCCGCCGGTCGCACGATCCACGGTCTCGAGTACGAGCGCTTCCTCGACGTGCCCGATCAGCCCGCGTCGGAACCCGTCGCTCTTCTCGCGGCCGATGTCGCGAAGGACACGGCTTCGATGCGTGATCGTGCGCGAGCCGAGGTGCCCCGCTCGCGTCGCGGCCTCGGTGCCCGCGCGGGCCGAGTACGGGAAGACGTGCAGGTAGGAGAACGGCAACTCGCGGACGAAGGCGATGGTCTCGGCGAAGTCGGTGTCGGTCTCACCCGGGAAGCCGGCGATGAGGTCGGCCCCGAGGCCGAGCCGCGGCCGCGCGGCGGCCAGACGCTCGATGAGCGCCCGGTACATCCGCGTGTTGTACGGACGCCGCATCGCCTTCAGCACCCGGTCGCTACCGCTCTGCAACGGGATGTGGAAATGGGGCGCCACCACCGGTGACGCCGTCGCGACCTCGACCAGCTCCGGCGTGAAATACGCGGGCAGCAGCGACGAGAGTCTCACCCAGCGCAGGCCGGGAATCTCGGCGAGCGCTCTCACCAGGGCCGCCAGGCTCGTCCGTGGCGTGAGATCGGCGCCGTAGTGCCCGAGGTCTACGCCGGTCAGGACCAGCTCGGGGTGTCCGGCCTCGACGAGATGACGGGCCTGCTCGAGGACGGCCTTCGGCTCGAGGCTCCGACTTGAGCCGCGCGCCAGCGGTACAACACAGAACGCGCAGCGATGCTGGCAACCGTCCTGGACCTTCAGGAACGCGCGCGAGCGGCCGCTGAGGCGCGCCGCGGGCGTCACCTCCACCGCGCGCACTTCGCCGATGTCCGAGACGTGCACGCGCTCGGCGCCGATCCGATCGAGCAGCTCGGGCAAGCGATGCTTGTCCCCGTTGCCGACCACGAGGTCGACCTCCTCCATGGCGGCGACGTCGCCAGGGCTCGTCTGAGCCCAGCACCCGGTCACGACCAGTGTCGCCTCCGGGCTCACTCGCGCGGCGCGCCGGATGATCTGGCGATCGGAGAGCTCGGCGCGGGCGGTCACGGTACACGTGTTGACGACGACCACGTCGGCGGGCTCGTCGAAATCCACGGTTCGGTACCCGCGCGCCTCGAGCAAGGTCCGGATCTGCTGCGTGTCGACCTGGTTGAGCCGGCACCCGAGGGTTGCGAAGGAAACGGTCCGGGCGGCGCTCAAGTCAGCTGTCACTCGCGCTGGCGACCGCCAGAGGCTCCCGGAGCTGACCGCACGCGGCTCCGATGTCCTCGCCCTTGCTCCACCTCACGGTCGTCGTGATCCCGGCGTCCAGCAAGACCGACTGGAACGCGAGGATCCGGGCCAGCGGCGGCCGCCGGAACCGCGCGCCCTCCCAGTCGTTGAACGGGATCAGGTTCACCTTGGCCTTGACGCCGCGGAGCAGGCGCACGAGGCGCTGCGCGTCATCGAGCGCATCATTGACGTCCTCGAGCATGACGTACTCGAAGAACACGCGCTGGCGGGAGGCCAGCGGATAGCGCTTGACGGCGGCGAGCAGCGCCGCGAGATCGAAGGACCGGTTCACCGGCATGAGCCGCGACCGCACCTCGTCGGTGGTCGCGTGCAGCGAGATCGCAAGGTTGACCTTGAGGTCCTCGCGGCCGAGCTTGTCGATCCCCGGGACGAGCCCGACGGTCGACACGGTGATCCGACGGGGAGGATAGGCGACGCCGAGTTTCGCATCCGTGAGAATCCGGAGCGCCTTCACCACCGCCGCGTAGTTCGCGAGCGGCTCGCCCATGCCCATGAACACGATGTGAGTGACGCGCCGACTTTCCTTTTCGAGCAGGCGGTTGGACACGAGAACTTGAGACACGATCTCGCCCGCCGTCAGATTGCGCTCGAGCCCCATCACCCCGGTCAGGCAGAAGCCGCACGCGAAGCCGCAGCCGACCTGGGTCGAGACGCAGAGCGTGATCCGCTCGTCGTCCGGCATCAGCACCGAGCTGATGCGGCTTGCGCCGTTCAAGGCGAAGACGAGCTTGCGGCTACCGTCAGCCGACGGCATCTCCCGTTCGAGCTCGGGCACCTCGACCACGGCCCGCTCGGCGAGCTCCTGGCGAAAGTCCTTCGGCAGATCGGTCATGGCCTCGAGGTCGAAGACGGACTTGCGATAGATCCACGTCGCCAGCTGGCGGCCCCGATAGCGCGAAGCTCCGAGCTCGACGGCGAGGTCCTCGAGCTCGGAAGGCAGGAGACCGAGGAGGTTCACGCGCGACATGAAAGGGAGGATATCACGGCCGTTGCAGCCGCCGTTTTTGCCCCCAGCGCGTGCAGATGTTTTCCACCAACGCTGTGACGGAGTCGTGGATAACCGTGTGAGTGACTGATGGGCGTGAGCGGATTTTCAGCCGCTTAGACCATCTCGCTCATTCGATGAGCACTTCGGAACCCGAGAGCAGTGTGTCGATCTGCCGGGGTAGTCCGAAGAGGCGGAGCCGGTCGCCCCGGCGCAATACCGTCTCGGCGGTCGGATCCGCGACTTGCTCCCCCGTGACACGGGTGACGGCGACGACGGTGACCCCGAACCGCTCGCGCACGCGCGCCTCGCCCAGCGACTGGCCCACGAGGTTACCGCCCCTCAGGCTGACCTCACGAAGCTGCGGCAGCCCCGCGCCGACCTCTTCGGCTTCGGCCTTGGCCCGCTCCATCGCTCCGCGAAACCGGTTGAGATAGGCCAGCACCCGCTCGCGTGGAAGCGACAGCCGCTCGAGCGCGTGCCGGATCAGGGTCGACGCGGCCTCCTCTTCCGGCTGGATCACCTCGGCCGCGCCTGCCTCCATGAGCCGGGCGCGCCACGCGAGATCGTGCACCCGCGCCAGGATCTGAACCGTCGGGTTGAACGAGCGAATGCGCCGCACGGCCTGCCGCGCGCGGTCGTTCTCGGGAATCGCGAGGATGACGAGCGCGGCCTGGTCGGCCTGAGCGGCGGCCAGGATGACCCGCTGGGCGGCGTCGCCGAACACGGCGGGCACGTTGCGGGCGCGCAGGCTCTTGACGATGTCCGGATCGGTCTCGATGACCATGTAGGGGATGTTGAACGTCTCGAGCGCCTCGCCGATCGCGCTGCCGACCCGGCCGAAGCCGCACACGACCACGTGGCCCTCCAGCGCAGGTCCCGATGGCAGGCCGAGCGCCGGCATCGAGCCCTTGGTCAGCCGCGCCGGACCGATCCAGCGCGGGACCAGCCGCACCAGAGCCGCATTGATCAGAATCGTCACCAGCGAGGCGGCCAGGGTGGCGCTGTATACGTCCGCGCCGACGTGACCGGCCTCGCGCGCCACCTGGACGAGGATGAACGAGAACTCGCCGATCTGGGCAAGGCCCACGCCGACCAGCAGGGCCGTCGACAGCGACTGGCGGAAGAGCAGCGAGACCACCGTCCAGATCGCCCACTGGCCGATCACGACGAGCCCGACCAGCACGCCCAGCAAGCCGATGTTGTCGACGACCACGCGCAGGTCGATCAGGACGCCGACCGTGACGAAGAAGAGCGCGACGAACGCGTCGCGCAGGGACAGGAGCCGGGCCAGCATCTCGTGCGCGTAGTCCGACTGATTGATGAGGAGCCCAGCCAGGAACGCGCCGAGCGCCAGCGACAGCCCGGCCGCCTGGGTGACCGCCGCGGCGCCGAGACCGAGGGCGAGCGTCACGAGCAGCAGGAGCTCGTCGTTCCGCATCCGCGCCACTCGCGCCAGGACCTGGGGCAGGATGCGCGAGGCGAGATAGAAGAACGGCACCAGGATCGCGGCCGCCGTCAGGAGAGCCCTCGCGACCGCGAGGACCCGGTCGCCCTGCATCGTGCCGAGGGCCGGGATCAGGATGATCAGGACGACTGCCGCCAGATCCTCGACGAGCGTGATCCCGATCATGATCCGGCCGTGCCGGCTGTGGAGCTCGCCGCGATCGAGGAGCAACCGGGCCAGCACCATCGTGCTCGCGGGGGACACGACCATGCCGATGACCGCGCCGGCGACCGGGCTCCAGCCGAGCAGGCTCCCGACGGCGAGCCCGACGGCCGTGGACAGGACGATGCCGATCGGCCCGCCGATGAGCGCGATCCACTTCACGCCCATCAGGTCCTTCAGCGAGAATTCGATCCCGAGCGAGAACATCAGCAGCACGACGCCGATCTCCGCGAACAGCTCGAACGTGTGGATGTCGGAGACCGCCGGCCCGGGGGTCAGGGGGCTGATGAGAAGACCGCCGATGACGTAGCCGAGAATCAGCGGCTGGCGGGTGAGCCAGGCGAGCGATCCGCCGAGCACCGCGGCGACGAAGACATACGCCAGATCCCGGAAGAGGATGGGATCCGCGCTCATGTCGCGCTCACCGCCACGTAGAGATCGAGCAGGTTCGTGCGGGTCGGGCCGGACACCAGCAGATCGTCGCTCGCGCGCAGAAATCGGTAGGCATCGTTGTCGGCCAGCGCGCGCCGGGCATCGGCTCCGGCGGCGGAGCCGCGCGCGATACTCCCGGCGTCGACGATCGCACCCGTCGCGTCGGTCGGGCCGTCGGTGCCGTCGGTGCCGGCCGCCAGAATCGTGATGCGATCCGTGGGCTCGAGCGCGAGCGCGGCGGCCAGGGCGAACTCCTGACAACGGCCGCCCTTCCCCGGCCCCCGGACCGTCACGGTGGTCTCGCCGCCCGCGATGAGGCAGGCCGACGGCGGGAGTCGTCGCGCGCGCGCGACGAACTCGCGCGCGACGTCGCGGGCCTCGCCCTGCAGCTCGCGCGTCGCGAGATCGGTGCGATAGCCCAGACGCCTGGCCGTCGCCGCCGCCGCATCGGTGACGAGCGCGTTGTTGCCGATGACCACGTTGGCGACACGCTCGAAGAGCGGATCTCCGGGCTTCGGCGTCTCCTGGATCTCGCCCGCACGTCCGGCCTCGAGCCGCCGCGCGACCGACGGCGGCACGCGGCCCGAGAGTCCTCTCCGCGCCAGCACCTCGAGCGCGTCGGCGAAGGTGGTCGGATCGGGCGCCGTCGGCCCCGAGGCGATCACGTCGAGCGGATCACCGATCACGTCCGACAGGGCAAGCGTGAGCACCGCGGCCGGCGCCGCGGCGCGGGCGAGCTGCCCCCCCTTGAAGGCCGACAGATGCTTGCGGACCGCGTTGAGCTCGCCGATGGCCGCGCCGGAGGCGAGGAGGAGCCGCGTGACCTCCTGCTTCTCGGCCAGGGTGATCGGCGGCGCGGGCGCCAGCGTCAAGGCGGAGCCGCCGCCGGAGACCAGGAACAGGACGAGGTCGCCTTCTCCGGCGCTCCGAGCGACCTCGAGGAGCCGCGCGGAGGCCGCGAGCCCTCTCGCGTCGGGCACGGGATGGCCCGCCTCGGCGATCTCGACGCGCCGCAGGTGGCCGCCGTAGCCGTCCTTGACGACGACGAAGCCCCCGGCCACGCGGTCACCCGCGACTTCTTCCGCCGCGGCCGCCATCGCCCCGCTCGCCTTGCCGGCGCCCAGGAGGAAGATCCGGGCGTGTCGGCGATCGAGGTGGAGATGGCGTCGGACGAGCGGCGTCACGTCGCCGGCCGCCAGCGCCGCTTCCCATATGGCGCGCACGGCGTCGCGCGAGGTCACGGGCGAAGCTTGAGGAGGCGCTCTCCCGCGTCCCGAAGCATGTCGTCGGTCTTCGGGAAGCAGAACCGGATCTTCGTGCGGCCGAGCTCGGGGTGGGCGTAGAAGGACGAGCCGGGCACCGTCGCGACGCCGACGTTCTTGATGAGCCACATCGCGAACGCCGTATCGTCGGGGACGTCGTAGCGCTTCATAAAGTGCGCGACGTCCGTCAGGATGTAGTAGGCGCCCCGAGGCTTCCACGCCACGAAGCCCGCCTTCTCGATGTAGCCCCACAGGAGATCGCGGCGCGCCTGGTAGGCCTCGCGTAGCCGGACGTAGTAGGCGTCGGGCAACTCGAGCGCGGTGACGGCGGCCTCCTGCAACGGATGCGGCGCGCCGACCGTGACGAAGTCGTGGGCGCGCCGGATCCCGATCGCCAGCTCGGGCGGCGCGATCGCGTAGCCGACCCGCCAGCCCGTCACCGAATAGGACTTCGAGATGCCGGAGATCGTGATCGTCCGATCGGCCATGCCCGGCAGGGTCGCGATCGGCGTGTGACCGAGGCCGTCGTAGACGATGTGCTCGTAGATCTCGTCGGTGATCGCCAAGAGATCGTGCTCCAGGCAGAGATCGGCGATGAACTGCAGCTCCTGCCGCGAGAAGACCTTGCCGGTCGGGTTGTTCGGGCTGTTGCAGATGATGGCGCGCGTGCGCGGCGTCACCGCCCGGCGCAGCCGATCCGGATCGAACGTGAAGTCGGGCGGCTCGAGCGGCACGAAGCTCGGCTGAGCGCCCGAGATGATGCACCCCGGCCCGTAATTCTCGTAGAACGGCTCGAAGATGATGACCTCGTCGCCGGGGTTCAGCACGGCCAGCAAGGTCGACAGCATCGTCTCGGTCGAGCCGCAGCAGATCGTCACGTGGCGATCGGGCTCGACCTCCATCCGGTAGAGCCGGCGGTATTTCTCGGCGATAGCCTGCCGCAGGCGGGGCGTGCCCCACGTGATCGCGTACTGGTGGAAGTCGCCGTCGATCGCCCGGTGGGCCGCCTCGATGAGCTCGGGCGGCGGCGGAAAGTTCGGCATGCCCTGCGCCAGGTTCACCCCGCCGAGCTGGTCGACGACGCGTGTCATCTCGCGGATGACCGACTCGGTGAACCCCTGAACGCGCCGGGAGATCTCCACTGGTTAGATGGGGGGCCGCGACAGGCCCCCCAAGCCCCCCGCGCTCGGAGACGCCCCGGCAAAGCCGGGGCGCCCCTCGAAGTCGCTTCCTGCACTGCGGGGCCGCGCCGTCATTAAGGGACGATCACGTCACGCTCGATCGGATCGACCTGGACACCCTTGTCCTTGAGCCACTTCACCCCGCGCTCGAGTGCGCGCTCGTCGGCTTCCAGCTCGAGCGCCATCCAGCCGTGATCGGCCTTGACGTCGGCGCGCCGGATGTTGATCACGATGTCGAAGTCCTTGACGAGCCGGTAGACGATCGGCTCCTGGATGAGCGCCGTCGGGAACGTGAGGCGGACACGCATGCGGGCCATCGTGAGCACCGAGCGAGACTACCCTCCAGCGATCGCGGGAACGATCGAGACCTCGTCGCCGTCCTTCAGCGCCGTCTTCTTGGCCTGGAGGAACCGGATGTCCTCCTGGTTGACGTAGATGTTGATGAAGCGGCGCAGCTCTCCGGCCTCGTCGAGCAGGCGGTCCTTCAGGCCCGGGTACTGCCGCTCGAGGTCTCCGATGAGGCTGTCGACCGTCTCGCCCTTGGCCTGGATCTCGGCGCTGCCCTTCGTGAGGGTGCGCAGTGGCGTGGGAATCCGTACGAGCACCGGCATTCGCGTTTCCTCCTACGACGTGTGTGACTTGAGATCGGCCAGCGCGCGGTCGAAGGCCGACAGCGACGGCTTGATCTTCACGTGGGCATCCAGGCGGTCCTGCAGCGCGTCCGGCGTCTTCAGGCCGTTGCCCGTGATGCAGAGCACGATCGACTCGTCACGCGGGATGACGCCCCGCTCGATCAGCTTCTTGGCGGCGGCGACGGTCACCCCGCCGGCAGTCTCGGTGAAGATGCCCTCGGTCCGTGCCAGGAGCAGCATCCCCTCGATGATCTCGTCGTCGGTGGCGTGCTCGCCCGAGCCACCCGACTCCTTGGTGGCCTTGTAGGCATAGTAGCCGTCGGCCGGATTGCCGATCGCGAGCGACTTCGCAATCGTGCTCGGACGCACCGGCACCAGCACGTCGGTATCGTTCTTGATCATCGTGACGATGGGCCCGCAGCCGAGCGCCTGCGCCGCGTGCATCTTCGCCCCGCTCTTGCCGTCGATCAGGCCCAGAATCTTCAGCTCTTTGATCGCCTTCCAGATCTTGGTGATCAGTGACCCGCCCGCGCACGGCACGACGATGTGCGCCGGGGTCCGCCAGCCCAGCTGCTCGACGATTTCGAACCCGTAACTTTTCGACCCTTCAGAGTAGTAAGGTCGAAAATTGACGTTCACAAAGGCCCACCGGTACTTGTCCGCTATTTCGGAGCACAGCCGGTTCACCTCGTCGTACGTGCCGTGCACGGCGACGAGCGTGGGGCTGTAGACGAGCGTCCCGATCACCTTGCCCTGCTCGAGGTCGGCCGGGATGAAGATGTACGACTTGAGCCGGCCCTCGGCGGCATGCGCCGCGACGGAGTTCGCCAGATTTCCGGTCGAGGCGCAGGCGACGGTGTCGAAGCCGAACTCGCGCGCCTTCGTGACCGCGACCGACACGACGCGGTCCTTGAACGACCACGTCGGGTGGCAGACCGAGTCGTTCTTCACCCAGATCTCGCGGCACCCGAGCTCGTCGGCGAGGTTCTGCGCGCGAATCAGTGGCGTGAAGCCCACGTGGTGGCCGACCGCGACGTCGCCCTCGATCGGCAGGAGCTCCTTGTATCGCCACATGCTCGGCGGCCCGGCCGCGATCGACTCGCGGGTGACCACGCCCTTCAGCGCGTCATACCGATAGTCGACCTCGAGGGGGCCGAAACAGAACTCGCACACGTGGATGGGCGCCGCCTGATACTGGCGGCCGCACTCGCGACATCGCAGGCCGTTCAGCTTTTCCATTTCAAGTCTCCATCGGTAGGGGAATTGAGCCCCGAGTTTTTGCTGCACCGACAGCAAGACATTTGCATCACTTAACACTCAACTTCGCGTCATGTCAATTGAAGTATGATCCGGACCGGTGGCTCGCGACTCGCTTTTTCCCCTGGCGTTGCTGGCGCTTTACGGGCTCGCGTTCGGCATCGCGGCGTTCGGTTTCTCACCGCCGGCCTTCGACGATCACCCCGGTCAGCTCTATCGCCTGTGGCACGTGATCGCGCACGGGCCGGCGCCGTGGGCATGGAATCCGGACTGGTGGGGCGGCTACCCGGAGCTTCAGTTTTACCCGCCCGGCTTCGCATACCTGGGCGCGCTCATTCAGCGCGCTTCCGTCAACGCGATCCCGGTCGCGGGCGCGTACCAGATGATCGTATGGATCGCGTACCTGGCGCCTGGGTTGACGACCTTCCTGGCGCTCACGCGGGTTCTCCGGAGCGGCTGGCTTGCGCTGCCCGGTGCGTTCGTCGCGCTCACGCTCTCCGACGGAATCAGCAGCGGGGTCGAGGGCGGCGCGCACATCGGGATGCTCGGGGCGCGCCTGTCCTGGGCGTTGATCCCGCTCCTGGTCCTGGTGCTCGTGCCCTGGATCGAGGAAGGCGGCCGGCCGTCGCGCGGCGCGGCGCTCATCGTGGCGGCGATCGTCCTCACGCACCCGGCCGCGCTGCCGGCCGCAGTGACCTTGATCGTCGTCGGCGCCGTGGCGCGACCGCCGTGGCGCGCGCGCCTGGCCACCGGGCTGCTCGACCTGGCGCTTGCGGCCGCGCTGACCGCGTTCTGGACCTTGCCGCTGCTGTTCCGCCTCGAGAACACGCGGGCCCTCGCGTGGGGCGAGGCGCCCGCCATCGGCGTCTTCGGCGCCGCACTGGCGCTTCTGGCGCTGGTCGGGCTCGCGCGAGCCCGTGGCGTCGGCCCGAGCGGGCGTGTCGTCGCGCTCTTTCCGTGGGCGATGGTGCTCGTCGTGCTCGTCGACCGGTTCGCGCTCGAGCCGCTCGGTCTGCGCTGGCTCCCCGCCAATCGTGTCGTCGATGGCGCGTGGATCGCGTTCATCATGGCGGCCGGCCTCGGCTGGTCCAGGGCCCTCTTGCCTCGCCGCGAGCTCGTGACGGGGCTCGCGGGCGTGCTCGCCGCGGTCGCCCTGTTCTGGCCGAGCCAGCCGCGTACCCTCACGCTCTGGCCGCGGGCGGCCGACTGGCCGTCGCTCCCGTCGATCGAGCGCGGTCTGAGACTCGCCGATCTCTGGGCCGCGTTGCGCGAGGCGCCTTCGGGACGGGTCCTGTTCGTGAGGTCGTCGGTGCCGCTCGTCTACGGAAGTCAGGCAAGCCGGGCGTGGTATCGGCCGCACACTCACGTCACGGCGCTGGCACCGGTGTTCACCGGACGCGCGATCGTCAACGGAACCTTCACGCATCCCTCGCCGATGGCCGCGCTCACCTATCGCGGCGACGCGGGGCCGGGGCCGATCACTCGCCTGGTCGAGCAGCTCGACGGAGTCTCGCTCTTCGGCCGCGCCCTGGACACGCTCGATCCCGAGACCTTCAACCGCTACGCCGACAGGCTCGGCATCAGTGCTGTCGTGGCGATCGACGAGGACGCCGCCCACCTGAGGGCTCTCGACGAGAACCCCGCCTTCGCCAGGCGCGCCTCCCCGGCGCCGTTCCTGATCTACGTGCGGGGGCAGGCGGTGGAGCTGCCGCGCGCGGTCGGCGCGGGCCGCTGGACGCTCACGCTGGCGGCCGACCGCGACGCCTGGGTCTCGACGCGCACCGCGTACTATCCCCTCTGGCGCGCGCGGGTCCAGGGTGCGGCGCTCGAGACGCGACGGGGAAGCTTCGGCGATCTGGAAGTACGACTCGATGGCGGCACGGGCGCCCGCACGATCGAGCTCGACTACGGCCCCGGTGCCCCGGAGATTTCGGGAATCGTGGTGACCGCCGTCGGCGTCATCGGGCTCGTGGCGTTGCGGCGACGCGGGAAAGCAGCGTAGACGGCGTGGACGGCCAATCCGGCCTCCTGCTCTTCGCCGCCGGGCTCGCGGGCGGCGTCGTCACCGCGATGGTCGGCGGCGCCTCGCTGATCACGTTCCCCGCGCTGCTCGCGGCGGGCCTGCCGGCCATCGTCGCCAACGCGTCGAACACCGTGGCGCTGACGCCCGGGAACCTCGCCGCCGGGCTCGCCGACCTCGAGCGGATACCGCGCTGGGACCGATCCTTCGCGAGCCTGGCGCTGGTGTCCGTCGCCGGAAGCGTTGCCGGCGCGGCGCTCCTGCTCGCGACGCCGGAGAAAGCATTCACCGCCGTCGTGCCGTTGCTGATCGGATTCGCGACGCTCCTCTTCGCGATGTCCGGCCGGATCAGGCTCTGGATGCTGTCGCGGGCCGCCGGCGGCGCCACGCCGTCGACCGGCTGGAACAGCCTCCTGTTCGCTCCGGTCGCGGTCTACGGCGGCTACTTCGGCGCGGGAATGAGCGTGATGATTCTCGCGATCCTGTCCGTCAGCCGCGCCGACGAGTTCCGCACGGCCAACGTGATCAAGAACCTCCTGTCGGGGCTGACGAGCTTCGTCGCGGTCGTCGTGTTCGTACTCCAGGGCATCGTGGCCTGGCCCCCAACGCTGGTCGTGATGGCCGGCGCCGTCATCGGCGGCTTCCTCGGCGGACGCCTCGCCCGCGTCCTTCCCCCCGAGCTGATGCGCGGGATCGTCATCACCGTCGGCACAGTGTTGACGCTGATCTACGCCCGCCGCTACTGGCTCTCCTGATCTAGCCGGCGAGCGCGACAGCGCCCGCGTCAGCGCACTCCTGATCCTGCTCCCCGGTCCCCCCGCCGCAGCCGATGGCGCCGATGCACCGCCCGCCGCGCATGATCGGCGAGCCGCCGAGCGTCGGCAGGATCTGCCCCTGGAGGATCGTCGGCACGATGGACCAGAAGCCGCCCTTGGCGACGAGGTCGGCCAGCTCGGCGGTGCGCTTCTTGAACGAGGCGGCCGCCATCGCCTTGGCCCGCGAGGTCTCGGGGCTGAAGAACCCGGTCCCGTCGCCGCGGGCGGTCAGCACGAGGCGGCCGGCCTCGTCGACCACCGTGATGGTCATCGGCGCCCGTAGCGCGCGCGCTTTGGCTTGCGCCGCCTTCATCGCGGTCTCGGCCATCTCGAGCGTCATGTCGATCATGATGGATCTCCTGATTTACTCATAGGCTCGCCTCGCACGGCGGGGCCCCAGCCCCGCGACGTGCTGCGGCTCGCACTGCGCTCAGACGAGTGGGTCGTAGTTGAAGTACTGCCCGGAGGTGACGTGCGGCACCAGGTGGTGCTGGAGGGTTCCCGGGAAGATCTCGGCGAAGCTCTCGGGCGTCCAGCCCTCGGAGTTGTGCACGCGCATGATCGGGCGCTCGTGGCCGAACAGCATGATCTCCTTGCCGCGCACACCGAAGACCTGACCGGTGACGTCGCGCGCCGCGTCGCTCGCCAGGAAGACGGCGACCGGGGCGATGTGGGCCGGCGACAGCTTCTTGATCTTCTCCACCCGCGCCTTCTGCGTTTCGGTCTCGGTTGGGATCGTGCCGATCATCCGCGTCCAGGCGAACGGCGAGATGCAGTTCGCGGTCACGTTGTAGCGCCCCATGTCGAGCGCCGTCGCCTTCGTGAGGCCGAAGATGCCGAGCTTCGCGGCGGCGTAGTTCGCCTGGCCGACGTTGCCGATCAGGCCCGAGGTCGACGTCATGTTGATGATCCGTCCCCACTTCTGCTCGCGCATCAGCGGCGCCGCCGCGCGCGTCACCGCGAAGCTGCCTTTGAGGTGGGTGTTGATGACGGCGTCCCACTCCTCCTCGGTCATGTTGAAGATCATGCGATCGCGGAGGATCCCGGCGTTGTTGACGACGATGTCGACGCGCCCGAAGGTGTCGACCGCCGTCTTGATGATCGCCTGGCCGCCGGCCATCGACGCCACCGAATCGTAGTTGGCCGTGGCCTTGCCACCGGCCTTCGTGATCTCGTTCACCACCTCGTCGGCGGGCGCGCTCTCGGCGCCGCTCCCGGCCGCCGAGCCGCCGTAGTCGTTGACCACGACCTGTGCGCCGTGCCGAGCCATCAGTAGGGCGATCTCCCGCCCGATACCGCGCCCGGCCCCCGTCACCACCGCGGTCTTTCCCTTGAGCATCATGAGCGTTCCCTCCACTTCGGAGTCAGAAGCCCGACGACGATAGCATAGTCGTCCGGGCGCCGAGGCGGCGGTCGAAGGCGAGCGGAAGTCAGTGCCGCCGCGAGTCGAGGGCGGCGACGAACGCGCCTGAGAAGACGAACACCACCGCCGAGTAGTAGACGAACATCGCGAACACGATGAGCACGGCCAGGGGGCCGTAGATCTCGTTGTAGAGGCTGACCCTCTGGATGTACAGGCGGAAGAGCTGCTTGGCGATCTCCCAGAGCACGCTGGCGAGAATCGCGCCCGCCAGCGCCGGCACCGCCCTCACCTGTCGGCGCGGCACATACCGGTAGGCGCAGTAGAACATCACGGTCGAGAGCGTGAGGCTCAGCGGGAGCGCCGCCAGGGCGAACCAGCGCGGCGGAACCGGCAGCGCGTTCATGGCGAGCACGCGGAAGCCGTGGTAGAGCCAGGTCATCGTGCTGACCGTGAACAGAAGCAGGCTGAGCAGGAGCGCCATCCAGCTGTCGCGCACCAGATTGCGCAGGAAGCCTCCGTCACTCTTCACGCCCAGCAGACGATGCAGGATGAGGCGCGACGCGCTGAGCAGCGGCGTCGAGAAGATCACCAGCGCGCCGGTGCCCAGGAGCCCCGACGCGGCGCGCGTCTCGACGATCCGGAGCAGGACCCGGGTGATCTGCGCCTGGTAGACGGGGAACTGCTGGGCGAGCTGACCGACCACGTGGCGCGCCGCCTCCTCGCCGGACAGCACGAATCCGACCATCGAGACGCCGAGCAGCACCAGCGGGATCAGGCTTACCAGGAAGAAGAAGGCGAGGCCGGCGCTCATGAAGAAGCCGTCGGCGGCGATGAAACGCGAGACAGCCCCTCGCGGGGAGACGGTCACAACTGGCGGAAGAAGTGGGCGCGGTCGCCCCCCTTCACCTCGAACCGACGCATCTTGTTGTCCCGCATCACCTCGAGGGTCAGCGCCTCGCCCGGCTCGTGACGCCAGAGACTCACGTAGAGATCACGGCGGCTTCCGACTTCCTCGGCGTTGAGCGACACGATCACGTCGCCCTCCTGGAGCCCGCCGCGGTCGCCCGGCCCATCGGGGACTATGCCCGCGACCACCACGCCCTCCTCGACCACATGAGCGAAGATGCCGAGCCAGGCGCGGCGCGGCCGGCTGACAACCCGCCCGTAGCGGACCATCTCGTCGCGATGAGTGTGATAGAAGTCGGTTGGAATCGCCAGCGAGCTGCGCGCGATCTCGTTGAGGCTCAGGGACACGGTGCCGGCAAGGCGGCCCGTCATCGTGAAGAGCCCGCCCCCGCCGTAGCCCGGGTTCGGCGCGTTGGAGATGATGCTGCGGTCGAGCAGATACTCCCAGTACGCCTCGAACTCGCCGATGTAGGTGACGAGCCCGCCGGTGGCGCGCCGCTCGTCGGGCCTCGAACCCGTCGCGCCCAGTAGCACCACCTCGTCGCACCGCTCGACGACGTCGCTCGTGCCGACGTCGGCCGCGACGAGCCCCTGCCGGTTCACCTTGATCAGCGCCAGGCCGATCTCGAAATCCTGCGCGACGAGCTCGGCCTTCGCGCGCCGGCCTTTCTGGAATCCCACGGAGATCGTCTGGCCGCCCATCACGACGTAGTTCACGGTCAGGATGAGACCGGAGGCGTCGACCACCACGCCGCTGCCCAGCCGCTCGTTGCCGAGGATCCGCGTCGAGGGATGGTCACGCGCGACGGTCGTGTGGATGTACACGACACTCTGCAGGAGATGGCGCACGAGCTCGACGGAGCAGTCCATGATCGAGGACTACTGACCTCTCAGATGATAGCCGAAGAACTCGGCAACCCGGCGGCGCGAGTCCGCGAACGCGCCCTCGTCAAAGGCGACGGTGGCGCCGCAGCACTCGTTCGGCTTGTTGTGGTTGGCGACCTCGGCCAGATACGTCCGTTTCTGGCCGAGCACGTCGAAGTAGTGATACGCGCGCGGGTAGAGGACGATCCTCGCGTCCGCGCCCCGCCGCCGCATGGCCTCGACCATCTCGACGCACGGGCCCGGATCGGTCCAATCGTCCGCGTCGCCGATCATCACCAGGAGGGGCCGCACCACCAGCTCCTGGACGAGTGAGTAGCAACCCCCGGGGTAAAAGCCGATCGACGCGCGAAACCCGGGCTCGGGGAGGACGACACCGCGCCGCCGGGCGCGCTCGAGGCTCGGTCCGTTGACCACGGCGAGAGCGAACACGCCTCCGTTCGACCAG
>Ga0209267_1001571_pt1 | contig 15475 bp, 15 predicted proteins | sample GraSoiAngelo_137_FD_185894 | JGI IMG/M metagenome (GOLD analysis project Ga0209267, IMG submission 185894) | Grasslands soil microbial communities from the Angelo Coastal Reserve, California, USA - 14_0929_09_30cm (SPAdes) (version 2) | ecosystem: Environmental > Terrestrial > Soil > Grasslands ... | reverse complement strand
ACCGAACGGCTGGTCCATAGCGCGATCGGTTACGCGGTGCAGAACAAGCGCAAGAGCGTGACGCTGGTGCACAAGGGCAACATCATGAAGTTCACCGAAGGCGCCTTCCGCGATTGGGGGTATCGGGTCGCCAAGGAGTTCTTCGGCGGCAAGGAGATCGACGGCGGCCCCTGGTGCAAGCTGCCCGGCGGGGTGGTGGTGAAGGATGCGATCGCGGACATCACGCTCCAACAGGTCCTCACCCGGCCGGAAGACTTCGACGTCATCGCCACGCCCAACCTGAACGGCGACTACCTGAGCGACGCGCTGGCCGCGCAGGTGGGTGGCATCGGGATCGCCCCGGGTGGCAACATCAACTACGTCACCGGCCATGCGGTCTTCGAGGCGACGCACGGCACCGCCCCGAAGTACGCCAACCAGGACAAGGTGAACCCGGGCTCGGTGGTCCTTTCCGGCGAGATGATGCTGCGGCACCTGGGCTGGAACGAGGCGGCCGACCTGATCATCCGGGGCATGGACGGCGCCATCGCCGCCCGGACCGTGACCTACGACTTCGCCCGCCTGATGGTGCAGGAGGGAGAGCGCAACGTGCAGGAAGTGAAGTGCTCGGAGTTCGGCGAGGCCATCATCCGGCACTTCTGAGCGCGGTCACCCGCAGTTGCGGCCCCTCCGCAGGTGGAGTAGGTAGCGCCCGCCCCACAACGCCCAGCGGAGAATGATCATGGCTCGCAGGAAGATCGCCCTCATCGGCGCAGGTCAGATCGGCGGCAACCTCGCACTGCTCGCGGCCCAGAAGGAGCTCGGCGACGTGGTCCTCTTCGACGTGGTGGAGGGCGTCCCCCAAGGGAAGGCGCTCGACATCATGCAGTCGCGCGCGGTCGACGGGTACGACGCGCGGATCATCGGCACCAACAAGTACGACGAGGTGGCCGGCGCAGACGTGGTGATCGTCACCGCGGGCGTGCCGCGAAAGCCGGGGATGAGCCGGGAGGACCTGCTCGGGATCAACATCAAGATCATGCGCGACGTGGCCACCAACGTGAAGGAGAAGTGCGCGAAGGCGTTCGTGATCGTGATCTCGAATCCGCTCGATGCGATGGTCTATGCGATGAAGCAGATCACCGGCTTTCCAAAAGAAAGGGTGGTCGGCATGGCCGGAGTGCTCGACAGCTCGCGCTTGCGGCTCTTCGTCGCCGACGAGCTGAACGTCTCCATCCAGGACGTGCAAGCGCTGGTGCTCGGCGGACACGGTGACGACATGGTCCCGCTCACGCGGCTCTGCTCGGTGGCGGGGATCCCTCTGGAGAAGCTGATCCCGAAGCAGCGGCTCGACGCCATCGTCGACCGGACTCGCAAGGGCGGCGGCGAGATCGTCGCCCTCCTCAAGACGGGCTCCGCGTTCTATGCGCCGGCGACGAGCGCCATCGCCATGGCCGAGAGCTACCTGCGCGACAAGAAGCGCGTCCTTCCCTGCGCCGCGTTGCTGGAAGGCGAATACGGAATCAATGGCTACTACATGGGCGTCCCGGTCACCATCGGGGAGATGGGGATCGAGAAGATCCACCAGATCGAGTTGAGCGCCGAGGAGAAGGCGATGTTCGAGCGCTCCTTCCAGTCCGTGAAGAAGACGGTCGACGAGATCAAGCCGCAAGTCATCGCCTGACCTCGTACGCAGTTTCTTGCGCGCTGGGTGGCGCTGATTTGCTGTCGCCGCAATGCCGCGGCAGCTACCTTTTGAAGGTGGCGCGGGTCGAGCTTCTCGAGCAGGGCGAACTGTATTTCCTCTACACGCCGCGGGTCCGCCCGGGCGGCGCGCTGCCGCTCACGCTCGACGATGCGTCGATCCGGCTGCGGGACGTGCAGCGCCTGTACATCGTCCTGCGGCCGACGGGGAAGGTGGCTTACAGGCGGATCCTCGTCGGTCGCAAGCGGATGCCGGATCCGCAGCGAAGGCAGCGGTTCTGGGCGGAGATCGAGCGGGTGGGCCGGAGCGCCGCCGCGATCCTTCAGGACCTCCATCGATTCGAGTACGACACGAAGACCCGCGGGCGCCGCGTGCAACCGGCGGCGAAGGCGGCTGGTGAGGGTGTCTACGCGCTCCTGCGGCACGAAAGCCACGCCCACTTCACCTACCGGCTGATCGACCCCGCGCCGCCCGGCCAGGTTCAGCACGCGCTGGGGATCCTTCCGCGGGCGAGCTACATCGCGGCCGCCTTCAATCCGGAAGCGCCGCCGCGGCTCGGCCGCCGTCCGCCCGACGTCGCCGCGCCACCGTCGGCTCTGCGCGAGAAATTCGGCGACAACAGATTCGCGCCGCTCGACCCCGATCTCCTGGACGTGGAGGGCCTCGAGCTTGTGCTCATCGGCACCTCGGGCACCGCCCGGCAGGAGACCGGGATCGAGCCGCGGCGCTGATTCAGGCGGCAGTGTCCGGACGCGTTTGCTGTGAGGTCAGCTCGGGCCCCGTGGTTCCGGCCCAGGGCGCGCTCGCCCGGGGTCCGTTGGCGAGCTGTGCGAAGAACCACAGCCAGAGGAGCGCCCAGAGCGCGATGACGGCGATCCCGAGGGCAAAACCGGAAGAGGTGGGGTGCAAGCGCATGCGAAACATATAACCTCCTAAACGTGCATTGACAGTCATCTACGCCTGCGCTACTAACCTGTCAAGTCCAGTTTAGAGGTTAGAGCGAAAGATGCCCGGAGCGAGAGACGAGAGACATCTGTTCGAGTTCGACGGCGGGACCATCTCGCTCGATTTCGTCAATACCGTCAGCGGGATGCGCGCCGGGAACGACCCGCGCGATCGAGTCGTGACCTACCCGGACCTGGTCTACTGGGCGGCGCAGATCGGCCTCATCGACGACCGGCAGGCGGCCGCGCTGTACGACCGCGCCGAGCGGGAGCCGGGGCACGCGGCCCACGCCCATGCGGAGGCCATCCGGCGCCGCGAAGCGCTGCACGACGTCGTGCTCACGGCCGTCGACGAACGCCCAGCGCCTGCCGCGGCCCTGGAGACGCTGAACGGATGGATCGCCGACGCGATGGCGAAGCGACGGTTCCGCATGACCGCACCGGGCAAATTCGAGGCATCGCTCGAGGACGACGGCGATCTCCTCGCTTTTCTGCGACCCGTGGCCCTCGACGCTGCGGAGTTGCTCGAGCACGAGGTCTCGCGCGGGCTGGTCGGCGTCTGCGAGGAACGGCTCGTCGGACGCTGCGCCTGGCTCTTTCTCGACACTTCGCGCAACCACAGCCGGCGGTTCTGCAGCATGGGCGAGTGCGGCAACCGCGCCAAGCAGCGCCGACACTATCGGCGGCGAAAGCACTCGCAGCCTTGATTGCGGCCGGCCCGCCTGTGCGCTATGTCGTCGCCGCTCAGGAGGCGAGAGGCAATGGCGGAGCGCTACGTCGTCGTGGGCGGTGGCCTGGCGGGGCTCATGACCGTCATCAAGCTCGCCGAGGCGGGCAAGCACGTCGACGTCTTTTCCATCGTGCCCGTCAAGCGAAGCCACTCGGTCTGCGCCCAGGGCGGGATCAACGGCGCGGTGAACACCAAAGGAGAAGGCGACCATCCCGACATCCACATCAAGGACACGCTCAAGGGCGGCGATTTCCTCGCCGAGCAACCTCCGGTGAAGGGGATGTGCTACGCCGCTCCACAGATCATCTATCTGCTCGACCGCATGGGCGTGCCTTTCAACCGCACCAGCGAAGGGCTGCTCGACTTCCGCCGTTTCGGTGGCACGCTGCACCACCGCACGGCGTTCGCCGGCGCCTCGACGGGCCAGCAACTCCTCTACGCGCTCGACGAACAGGTGCGCCGGTACGAGCACGACGGACTGGTGCGCAAGTACGAGTACTGGGAGTACCTCTCGTTCATCAGGGACGAGCAGGGAGCTTGCCGCGGAATCGTCGCGTTCGACCTGAGGACGATGGAGATCGAGGCATTTGCCGCGGACGCGGTCTGCCTGGCGACCGGCGGTCCCGGAATCGTTTACGGCCGCAGCACGAACAGCACCATCAACACCGGGAGCGCCAACGGCCGCTCGTACATCGACGGCGCCATCTACGCCAACGCCGAGTTCGTCCAGGTGCACCCGACGGCCATCCCGGGCGAGGACAAGCACCGGCTGATGTCCGAATCCGCCCGCGGTGAGGGCGGACGCGTCTGGGTCCCGAAACAGAAGGGCGACAAGCGCCGCGGCAAGGACATCCCGGAGAACGAGCGCTGGTACTTCCTCGAGGAGAAGTATCCCCGTTACGGCAACCTGGTCCCGCGCGACGTCGGCTCCCGCGAGATCTTCGCGGTGGTGAAGGACCTGGGGATGGGCGTCGAAGGGCAGGACGCCGTGTATCTCGACGTCTCGCACATTCCCGCCGCCATCCTGGATCGGAAGCTCGGCGGCATCATGGACATCTACGAGAAGTTCCAGGGCGTCGATCCGCGCCACGAGCCGATGAAGATCTTCCCGGCCGTCCATTATTCCATGGGCGGGCTGTGGTGCGACTACGAGGCGGACGCGAAGAACGACATGGTCGCAGGCAGCCCTCGCCAGCAGATGACCAACATCCCCGGCCTCTACGCTGCGGGCGAGTGCGACTACGCGTACCACGGGGCCAACCGCCTGGGCGCGAACTCGCTGCTCTCCTGCATCTACGCGGGCATGATCGCGGGCCCGGCGATGATCAGCTACGCCCGCAACAACATGAAGACGAAGGGTGACGTCCCTGGCTCGCTGCTCGCAGCCGGCAAGAAGCAGTGGGACGAGCGGTTCGCCTCCATCTACAGGATGAGCGGACCCGAGAATCCGTACGTGATCGGCCAGCAGATGGGCGATCTGATGATCAAGAGCGCGACGGTGGTGAAGCACAACGCGCAGCTCGACGTCGCCCTTGGCGAGATCCAGGGTCTCAAGGAAAGCTGGAAGCGCTGCAACGTTCTCGATACCGGCCGGACGGTGAACCAGAGCGCCGCCTACGTGAACCAGCTCTGGAACATGCTGGAGATCGCGCACCTGATCCTGAAGGCATCGCGCCTGCGAGACGAGAGCCGCGGCAGCCACTACAAGCCGGAGTTCGTCCTTCCGAAACCGAAGACCGCCAAGCCCACCGACGATCCCGAGTTCATGGCGGCCTGGAAGGCGCGCAACGACAGGTGGCTGAGGAACAGCATGGGGACCTGGACGCCGGAGGGGCCGCGGGTGGAATTCCAGGAGCTCCAGAGCCTGAAGAACCCCATCCTCGCGCCGGAGCCCCGGCATTACGATTAGTCGCCATGCCCGACAATGTCATCGTGAGGATCGAGCGCTGCGACGGACCAGGCCATCCCTCGCACTGGGAGGAATTCCACGTCGACCGTCGGCCGAACGCCAACGTCATCTCGGTGCTGATGCAGATCCAGCGCAACCCGGTGACCGCGGAGGGAAAGAAGACCACGCCGCCGGCCTGGGACGCCGCCTGCCTGGAGGAGGTGTGCGGATCTTGCACGATGGTCATCAATGGCAAGGTGCGGCAGGCCTGTTCGGCGTTGATCGACAAGCTCACCCGGCCCATCACCCTGCAGCCGATGAAGAAGTTTCCGCTGGTCCGCGACCTGACCGTGGACCGCCAGAAGATGTTCGACGCGCTCAAGCGCGTCCGGGCCTGGGTGCCCATCGACGGGACGTATGATCTGGGCCCCGGTCCAAAGCAATCTCCAGAAGTCACCGAGCTCCGCTACGTTCTCTCCACCTGCATGACCTGCGGCTGCTGCTTGGAGGTGTGTCCGCAAGTGGCGCCGGGGACGGCGTTCCTGGGCGCGGCGGCGGTCTCCCAGGTCCGCCTGTTCGACTTGCACCCGACCGGCGCGATGAATGCCAGCGAGAGGCTGCACGGGCTCATGGGCGAGGGTGGTGTGACGGACTGCGGAAAGGCCGCGAACTGCGTCGACGCCTGCCCGAAGGGGATCCCGCTGACCTCCTCGATCGCCGACATGGCGCGCGAGACCACCAAGCAGGCCCTGAAGGACTGGTTCTTCCGCGATGAGCGCAAGGGCGGTGCAGGCCCTGCTGGGTAGCGGTGGAGCCGCGTAAGTCCGCGTAAATACGTAATTGAATCTGCGGCCTGCGCGTCGCGTCAGATGAGTGGTATGGAGCCGTTCATCCACTCCGTCACGACTACAGTCGCGCAGGATGTGCGCGGGCTGGTCCATGCGACGCAGCTGGCGCTGCCGGGTCTGCTGGAGAAGGATCCGCCCAACTGGCGTTGGCACCTGCCGCTCGGATTCGTGACCCTCGTGGCGGCGGGGATGCTGCTGATCGCCGCCGGTGGCGTCCAGTGGCGCGTGCAGGAGCAGAAGCAGGGCGCTCGGTACCGCCGGACGCAGATGCACAAGAACAAGATCCGTCCGCAGCCGGCGCAGCCGCCTTTGTAGCTTTCTGCCCAAGCGGACGTCTCGCCAGCCGCGTTTCGGTGCATTTGCTTTTTCCGTCCGGGCGGGGCGTGATTCGGGCCATGCCGAATCCGATCCTGACGCTCGGCACGTACCAGGCGCGCCCCGGCTGCGAGGAGGAGCTGTCCGGGATCCTGCGCACGCACGTCGCGCGGCTGCGGGAGCTCGGGCTCATCGCCGATCGGCCGTACTTCGCGGCCGCGCGCGCCGATGCTCCCGAGCGGTTCGTCGAGAGCTTCTGGTGGGCGCACGAGGGCGCCGCCGAGCTCGCCCGGGACCACTCCGAGGTGCAGGAGCTGTGGATGCGTCTCGAGGACCTGTGCGTGCCCGGCGGCATCGGCCGCGTGGAGCTCGTTCCCCTCGACTGAATGGCCGCCGTCGCCGCCGCCCTCGGGATCGCGCTCGCCGCCTCGCAGAGAACGGCGCGCAGCGCCGACCAGGTCGCCGCGCTGCAGACCGCCTGCGCCGGAGAGGATTCGCGGGCCTGTGCCGAGCCGGCGCGCAGGTACCGGGCGGCTGACGGAGTGGCCAGCTCGGCGATCGCGATGCCTGCGACGTCCGCGAATGACGTCAGCGACCGAAGACCGCGCGCGACTCGCGCCAGGTGGCGACATGGGCGTCCACGGAGAGCGAGATCGGCCGCGCATATCCTCCACCGAGGGTCAGCACCAGCGGGACGCCGCACTGCCGCGCGGCCCTGGCGATGATTCCATCGCGGGCGCGAAGCCCGTCCAGGGAGAGCATCAGGCGCCCGAGGAGATCATGCTCGAGAGGATCCACGCCGGCCTGGAAGAAGAGGATGTCGGGCCGCGACCTCTCCAGCACTCCGGGGAGGTGGCGCTCCAGCACCTCAATATATTCAGAATCGCGACAGCCATCGGGCAGCGCGACGTCCAGTGAAGAGCGCTGCTTCTGGAAGGGGAAGTTCTTCGCCGCGTGCATCGAGAAGGTGAAGACGCTCTCGTCGCCGGCGAAGATCGCCGCCGTCCCGTCGCCCTGGTGCACGTCGAGGTCCACGACCAGCGCGCGATCGATCCGTCCCTCGCGCTGCAGCGCGCGTGTGGCGACGGCGATGTCGTTGAAGACGCAGAAGCCGCTTCCGCAGTTTGCCGAGGCGTGGTGGGTGCCTCCAGACAGGTTGCCGGAGACCCCCTCGCTGAGCGCGGCGCGGGCCGCCGCCACGGTGCCGAAGACGCTCGCCCGCGATCGCGCGACCAGCGCCTCGCTCCAGGAGAACCCGAGCCTGCGCTGGTCCGCGGGCGCGAGTGTTCCGGAGAAGACCGCGTCCAGGTACTCCGGGGTGTGCGCGAGCAACAGGGATGCGCGGTCGATCAACCGCGATTCCTCCAGTTCCTCGGGCGCCAGCACTCGCTCGGCAACCAGGCGGTCCCGAACCAGGCGGTACTTCGGCATCGGGAACCGGTGTCCCGGTGGAAGTGGCACCTCGTACGTGTCGCAGAAGAAGGCGCGCACCTCCGGAGCCTAACAGGCCCGGCGGTGGGATGAGGTCGCGTTGTGGTCCCCCGGTATTCTGACGGTATCGTCTCGTCGAGGCGATGCTTCCCGACCATCTTCCCCTCCTGCTCGACCACTGCCTCGCGGGCCTGTACGTGCTCTCGGGAGATCGCATCGTCTGGCTGAATGCCCGGGCGGCCGAGATGGTCGGCTGCACGGCCGAAGAGCTGGTGGGGGGTTCGTTTCTCCAGTTCATCCATCCCCCCGATCTGCCGCTGGTGCGCTCGAAGACCGGGTCCGCGGACCCGTACGTCGTTCGCGCGGTGCGCCGCGATGGCGAGCTCGTCCACCTGGAAGTGCACCAGCGTACGGTCGAGAAGGACGGCCAGCGGCTGATCAGCGGCGCCGTCCTCGACGTCACCGCGCGAGTGCGCGCCGAATCCGCGGAGCGCGAGAAGCTCCAGCACGACGCCTTCCACGACGTCCTCACCGGCCTGCCGAACCGCGCGCTGTTCCTCGACCGCCTCGAGCACCGCCTCGCGCTGGAGAAGCGGCGGCACCAGACGAGCTTCTCCGTGCTGGTCCTCGACATCGACCGCTTCAAGGTGATCAATGACAGCCTCGGGCACGTGCGCGGCGACGAGCTGCTGGTGGAAGTGGCGCGGCGTCTGCAGTCCTGCCTGAGACCGGCCGATAGCGTCGCGCGGCTGAGCGGCGACGAGTTCACCATCCTGCTCGAGGACGTCCAGAGCGCAGCGGACGCGCGCAGGGTGGCGGACCGCTTGCGCGAGGAGCTGCGGGTGCCGTTCTGGCTCGGGGCGCACGAGGTGTTCAGCGGCGCGTCCATCGGCATCGCGCACGGAAGCGCCGCTTACGCGCATCCCGAGGACATCCTCCGCGACGCGGACACCGCGCTCTACCGCGCCAAGGCGCAGGGCCGAGGTCGCTGCGTCGAGTTCGACGCCAGCATGCACGATCGCGCGGTCGAGCTCCTGGAGCTCGAGACGGCCCTGCGGCGCGCGCTGGAGCGCAAGGAGTTCCAACTGCACTACCAGCCGGTGGTGTCGCTCTCCAGCGGGCAGATCACCGGCGCCGAAGCGCTGCTGCGCTGGAACCATCCGGAGCGAGGTCTGGTCCCGCCGATGGAGTTCATCCCCCTCGCGGAAGAGACGGGATTGATCGTCGAGATCGGCGCCTGGGTATTGCGTGAAGCGTGCCGGCAGATGAAGGAGTGGCAGGAGCGACTCGCCCAGCCGCAGCTCGAGATCGGCGTCAACCTCAGCTCGCGGCAGTTCCAGGGGCCGGGGTTGGTGGCGGAGGTCGCCGAGGTGCTGCGCGCCACGGGCCTGTCGCCGCGTTCGCTGCGGCTGGAGGTCACCGAATCGCTCCTCATGGACAAGCACCCCAACGTCGCGCAGACCATGACCGAGCTGCGGGCCATGGGCGCGCGCATCGACCTCGACGATTTCGGCACCGGTTACAGCTCGCTCAGCTACCTGCACCAGTTCCCCATCGATACGCTGAAGATCGATCGCAGCTTCATTCATCGCATCGGCGCGAGCGACGACGCCCTCGAGATCGTCAACACCATCCTCGCGCTGGCGAGCAGCCTCGACATGGAAGTGGTGGCGGAAGGGGTGGAGACCGAGCAGCAGCTGGAGCACCTGCGGAAGATGCACTGCGCGTACGCGCAGGGCTACCATCTCAGCCGGCCGGTGGAGGCTCCGCAGTTCGAGACGCTGATCGGGACGGGACGGAGCTGGGCGGCGTGAAGAACGCGGTGCCGCCCGCTTGTACAGTCTAAAAGCACAGTCGCTAAGCCGCCTTCGGCGGCCGCGACTAGACCCTGAACTGGCTGACGATGCCGCCGATCCGGGCCGAGACGCTCCCGAGCTCGCGCACCGAGTCCGTGCTCTGCTCGATCAGCTGCACCAGGTCGGTCATCGACGACGAGAGGTCGCGCACCGCTGAAAACACCTGATCGATGCCCGCGTTCTGCTGTCCGACCGCTGCGGCGATCTCCCGCACGGCGTGGGCGTTGCCGCGGGCGATGGTCCCGAGCTCGCGCAGGCTCTCGCCGGAACCGCGCACCCGCGTCAAGTTGGCGGCGATGCCGCGAGACCCCTGTTCGGTGATGCTCACTGCCCGCGCAGCATTGAGTCGGATTCCCTCGAGGTTCTCGTGCACGCGCTGGGTGGCTTTGATCGACTGGTCCGCGAGGCTGCGGATCTCCCGCGCCACCACGGCGAAGCCTCGTCCGTGCTCGCCGGAGCGAACGGCCTCGATGGCGGCGTTCAGGGCGAGCATGTTCGATTGATCGGCGAGGTCCTTCACCACTCCCGTGATGCCGGCGATCCGTGCCGTGCTCTCGCCGAGCTCGGTCATCGTCCGGCTGATTGCGTCGACGTGAGAAAGGATCTCCTCCAGCTCGTTGAGGCTCTGCGTCAGGGCGTTCTCTCCCGACCGTCCCACCTCGTCCGCCCGCTGCGCGGCCCCGAGCACCGAATGCGCCTTCTCCGCCGCAATCAGCGACGTCTGCCGGATCTCCTGCGCCGTGACCTGCGCCTCCTGCAGCGCCGCGGCCTGCCGCGCCACCCGTTCGTTCTGCTCCCGGGCCGCGCGATCGAGCCGCGTCACCTGCTCCGAGAGCGCCTCGACCGACTCCCGCAGGCTTCGCGGGACTTCGCGCAGCTTTTCCACCAGGGCCGCGAAGGACGCGGCGAGCCGTCCGATCTCGTCGTTTCCTGAAATGTCGATCTGCTGCGTCAGATCGCCTTCACGGACGATCCTCTCCACCGCGTCGCCGAGCGCGTTGAGAGGCCGCACCAGCGTGCGCGACAGCAGCCAGGCTGCGAGGGCCGCCGCGACCGCGGCGATCACCGCCACCAGCGAGATCGCGCGCAGCAGCTGCCGCAGCGAGGCGAACGCCATCGCCCGCTGGACCCTGCAGACGTAGGCGAAACCGCCGCCCGGATCGGTCGGCGCGGTGTCGTTGCGCGCCCAAGCGATGAGGAAGTTGCCCGCATCGCCGGCGCCCCGCGCGGCGGAGCCCGTGGCGCTCATCGTCGCATCCTTCCCCGCGCTGTCGTAGAGCAGGACGTCGCCCGACGAGATCTGCAGCTGCACGTCTTCGGCCATCCGCGCCTGCGCAACCGGGGCCTCGATCATCTGTGCGATCGCGCCCCAGTCGTACCAGGCGCGCAGCACGCCGCGAGGCGATCCGCCGCCGCGGGCGGCGATGGCCAGCGAAAGGGCAAGTCCGCGCGGACCGCGGACGATCCCCTCGCTGGCGAGAGCGCCGTCGAGGGCAGCGCGAAACCACGCGCCGTTGGGATCCGCCGGCGAGGCCAGGTCCGCGGCGCTGGCGCACACCGGCCGTCCTGCCAGATCGAGCAGCTCCGCCCCGACCACGACCTGCCCCCGGGTCGCCGCCGCGAGGAAACGATTGCAGCGATCGCGGCCCTGCGGGCCGAGGAACGCGCCGGCGATCTGCGGATCGGCGACCCACGCGCGCAGCGCGTTGTCGCGCGAGAGCGGATCGAGGATCGAGGATTGCACCAGCACCGCGAGGTTCTGCGCGCGGGCGAGCAGCGCCGCGTCCAGCTGCTTGCGCATCGCCTGCTCGGCGAGCACGGTGAACGTCGCGGCGAGCGCGAGCAGGGGAACGAGCGCGACCAGCGCGGCGCCGACCGCGAGTCGCGTCGCGAGCGTGGCCCTGCCAGTCACCTCAACCTTTCCCTGAAGTCCTGTAGACGATCTTCACCGTCGTATCGGCCGAGGTGGAGTCGATCACCGCGAAGGCTCCGGGCATGCGGGCCACCGCCGCGCGGACTTCGTCGGCGGTGCCGAAGCGGAGAGGGGGATTGGCGCGGCCTGAGAAGACCAGGCGGTTCCATTCCGCGCGGATCTGCGATGGGGTCTTGTGCGCGATCGCCAGGTACGCCGCACTGACCCCGGCATCCTCGCTCCGCAACTCCACCAGCTGGGTCGCATCGCCGTTGCGCCAGCTCAGCTCCTCTCCCAGGAGCAATCTGCGGGCGTCGTCAGGCGCCAGCCGCGAGATCGGGCAGGAAGGGTGGACGATCACGACCGGTTCGGCGCGCGCGCTCGTCGACAGGGCCCCCGCGATCAGGACGAGCAGGGCGCCGCGCGCCGCTTCTAGAAGAGCCATGCCAGTTGCCCCCGGATGGTGGTCCCCTCGGCGCCGGCAATCTTCTCCCATCCGCCTTCGAGCTTCAGGGCAGCCGTCGAGATCACGTCGTAGCGGACGCCGCCGAGCGCGAAGGACGCGGTGGGAGTGTCCAGATAGCTCTCCTGCGTTGCGCGGACGAATCGTTCCACTCGCCCGTACAGCTGCACGTCGTCGCGAACCTCGACCGCGAGCTGCGCGTAGCCTCCGAGGTTGTTGGCGATCGCTCCGCCCAGGTCGTGGTGGATGAGCGCCCCTTCCGCGATCGCCTCCCACGGGCCCATGCGCCAGTGGAGATCGGCCACGGCGATTCGTTCCCGCAGGTCCAATCCGGGGGAAACGGCGGCGCTATTGATGCTGCCGCTGATGCCGAAGCGGACCCCCGAGATTTCCGCGTGCAGCGCCGCGCAGGCGGACTTGCTGTCGCTGGTATCCCCGAAGTTCTGCGGCGGATCGGGCCGGGGTCCGCGCGCGTTGCCGGCGCAGAGATCGTACTCGAATCGGACGGGCCCGGCCGGCGGCAGCGCGCCGTGCACGAGGACGCCGATGGTGTGCGCCGGAAGCGGGCCGGCACCGTCCTCGAAGCGATCCAGCAGCGGCGCCTCCGTCGCGGAATACATCCAGCGGGCGTGGTGGTAGGCGGTATTCCAGTAGCCGAGCGGCGTATGGAACCGGCCGACGGAGACCTGGAACCAGGTGGTCGGCTCGAACTTGAGCATCAGGCGCTCGACGTCGAACCCGAACGAATCCCCGGAGTCCTCGTAGGCCACCTCGACGAGCACCGAGAACTCGCGCGAGAGCCGTCCGTGAATCATCGTATCCACGACGCCGAGGGCGAATGCCGATGGCGCCGAGGAGTTTCCGAAGCGTCTCCCCCCGTTGACGTCTCCTCCGAAGTGTAGGTCGAGCGGTTGCGGCATCTCGCCCATATCCATCGCGAGGACGGCGGGCGCGAGCACGAGCGCGGCAAGCACGATTCGGAACTGCAAGATTCCCCCCTTCGCGAATGAATGATCCTTCCATAGCGCTCCGTTAACGAATGGCCAAAATCTCCATCTGTAGTGAAACCGGGTTGCCCGGGCCACCCGCGCTTGCACGCCTCGCCGGTGCGGTGTACTGAGGCGCCCGTCATGAAGATTCACGAGTACCAGGCCAAGGAAATCCTCCGTGGCTACGGTGTCGCGGTGCCGCGCGGCAAGCTGGTCCGCTCCGCGGAGGAGGCCGTCGCCGCGGCGCGCGAGTTGATGGCGGGCGGCAAGGGCGTGTCCGTCGTCAAAGCGCAGATCCATGCCGGAGGCCGCGGAAAGGGAGGCGGAGTGAAGCTGGCCCGCAGCCCCGAGGAGGCGGGCGAGATCTTCAAACGCATCATGGGCATGCAGCTGGTCACCCATCAGACCGGTCCGCAGGGTCAAAGAGTGCGCAAGGTGTACGTGGAGGAAGGCTGCGACATCGCGCGCGAGCTCTACCTCGGCGTCACCCTCGACCGTGGCATCGGCCGCAACGTGATGATGGCCTCGAGCGAGGGCGGGGTGGAGATCGAGGAGGTCGCCGCCCGGCATCCGGAGAAGATCTTGCGGGCGGTCATCGATCCGGTGGTCGGCGTCGCCGGATACCAGGCGCGCGATCTTGCTTTCGGACTCGGGCTCACCGGCAACGCCGTCAACAGCTTCGTGAAGTTCGCGCTGGGGACGTACAGGGCGTACGGGGCGACCGACTCGAGCATCGTCGAGATCAACCCGCTGGTGGTGACCAAGCAGGGCGAAGTGATCGCGCTCGACGCCAAGATCAACCTCGACGACAACGCGCTCTTCCGCCACAAGGAGCTGGCTTCGCTGCGCGACCCGGACGAGGAGGATCCGCGCGAGGCGCAGGCCAAAGAGCACGATCTCAGCTACGTGGGCCTGGAGGGAAACATCGGTTGCATGGTGAACGGTGCCGGACTGGCGATGAGCACCATGGACATGATCAAGCTCGCGGGCGGCCAGCCGGCGAACTTCCTCGACGTGGGCGGGGGCGCCGACGAGGAGAAGGTGACGGCGGCGTTCAAGCTGCTGCTCTCGGACCCTCGAGTGAAGGCCGTGCTGGTGAATATCTTCGGCGGCATCATGAAGTGCGACGTGATCGCGGCGGGAATCATCGCCGCCGCCAAGCAGGTGCACCTGGAAGTGCCGCTGGTGGTCCGGCTCGAGGGGACCAACGTGGAGCAGGGAAAGGCTCTGCTCGCCTCGAGCGGGCTGGCGATCACGCCGGCCGACGATCTCGGCGACGCGGCCCGCAAAGCGGTGGCAGCCGCGAACAGGGCGTAAGTGGGTTTCGTCTCCACCATCTTCCGCAACCTCCTGGGCAAGCCGGTGGCGGCGGATTTCCGCGACAGCGCGGAGCATTTCGTCTCCGTACTGCGCGAGCACGGCATCGGGCTTTCTTTTGGCCGCGACGAGCTGCGCTACGTCGACGACCTTGCAGAGCGCCTCGCGAAGCACAACGAATACCGGGACGCGCTCGGATGCTGGCTCGGCGAAGTGCTGGTCCGCAATTTCGCCGGAGAGTGGGTCCCCGGTCACGCGCTCGGCCCCGCGGTGAAGGTGATGACCGCGGACAAGGGGACGCGGTACCTGTTTCCCCTCGGCTGGGTCTACCGGCGCGCGGATGGCGGCAAGGCCGAGAGCATCGCGGCTAAGCTCCACCGCGAGCTTGGATACCCGGACCCGGAGCAGCCCGGCAGGTTCACCGATAGCGGAGAACGCGCATGAGCATCCTCGTCAACAGGGACACCCGCGTGCTGTGCCAGGGCATCACCGGGAGCGCGGGATCGTTCCACTCGAAGCAGATGCTCGCGTACGGCACGAACCTCGTCGCGGGCGTCACCCCTGGCAAGGGCGGGCAGAAGTTCGAGGATCGGGTTCCGGTGTTCGACACCGTATCCCAGGCCGTTCGCGAGACCCGCGCGAACGCCAGCGTCATCTTCGTCCCCCCTCCGTTCGCCGCCGACTCGATCCTCGAGGCGGTCGACGCCGGCCTTCCCCTCGTCGTCTGCATTACGGAAGGGATCCCGATCGCCGACATGGTGAAGGTGAAACGCGCAATGGACGGATCGGCCACGCGCCTCATCGGACCGAACTGCCCGGGCGTGATCACGCCCGGCGAATGCAAGATCGGCATCATGCCCGGGCACATCCATCGCAGGGGACGCATCGGGATCGTCTCGCGCTCCGGCACGCTGACGTACGAGGCGGTGCATCAGGTGACGCAGCTCGGGATGGGACAGAGCACCGCCGTCGGCATCGGCGGCGATCCGGTGCACGGTCTCACCTTCGTCGACTGCATGAAGCTCTTTGCCCAGGACGCGGAGACGGACGCCGTGATCCTGATCGGCGAGATCGGCGGCGGCGAAGAAGAGGAAGCGG
>Ga0209267_1001566_pt1 | contig 15501 bp, 15 predicted proteins | sample GraSoiAngelo_137_FD_185894 | JGI IMG/M metagenome (GOLD analysis project Ga0209267, IMG submission 185894) | Grasslands soil microbial communities from the Angelo Coastal Reserve, California, USA - 14_0929_09_30cm (SPAdes) (version 2) | ecosystem: Environmental > Terrestrial > Soil > Grasslands ... | reverse complement strand
AGGCGAGCCGCACGACATCGCGCCTCGGGGTTCATAGCATCTGAGTAGCGGTCCAATATGCTTCCAAGCGAGTCGGCCGCAAGGGCGAATGAATCGGCCTCGCCTGAGGAACGGGCGGGCGCACGCAGTCTCAACTACTCAATGTATTGGGAACCAGAGCTCTTGCGTCCACGGCCGCTGATGTACGTACAGGGAGTCGTTGCAGTGAAGGAAAAAGCCCCACACTTCCGCCCACCCAGGGTGGCGGCAATAATTGACGCTCGTCCTTCGCCCTCTCTTCCGGACGGAGCCCATGTCGAGCGTTCATCGTGGTCTCAGTGTTGCACTCGTGAGCGGATTCCTCGCCGGTGCGTGCAGCACGCCGGCAGCGCGCAATGCGGTTCCCGCTCGCGTCGCCGCAGATTTGACGCTCGTTGAGAGTGCGGCAGCGGCTCGGGTGGGTGGTGCGGCTGGTGACGCTGGCGTGTTTGCGGAGCGGGTCGCGGCACGCGCTGACACGATGGACACAAGCCTCCGTTGGTACATTGCGGCCGGCCGGGTCGGGGAGGCACTCCGCTTTGCCACGGCGATGTCGCCGTTCTGGCGCACACAGGGACGCATCGATGCCGGTCGGCGGCTCATGGCCGCGGTGCTCGCGTTGCCGGCGCCGGCGGATCAGCGGCGCGCGCGCGCGCGGGCGTGGTACGAAGCCGGTGTCCTGGCGTTTCGGCAACGCGACCAGGAGGCATCCCGCAGCGCGAACGAGCAGAGTCTTCGGATAGCGACCGCGGTTGGGGATACGGCGGCGATCGCGCAGGCACTGGTCGGCCTGTCGCGTGTGGAGCTGCGCGGAGGCGCGTATGACAGCGTGCGCGCGCACGCGGGTGAGGCCTCCGCCCTGCTCACCCAGACGGGCGACACCCTCGGCGCGATTGGTCCGTCGCATATGGTCGCCGCGGTGAATCGCATGACGGGCCGCGATAGTGATGCCGCATCACTCTACGAGCGGACCCTTGCGCGATACCGCTCGCTATCAGACGGAGCAGGGGTCGCCGGTGAGCTGATGAACCTAGGCTATGTGCGACTGCACCAGGGCAGGCGAGCGGACGCGCGGGGGTTGTTCCGGGACGCCGTGGGACGATTTGCAGTCTTGCACGACGAGGTTTCCCAGGAATTTATGGTGGCGGCCTTCGCCGCGGTGGCTGCAGACGCCGGTGACGCCTCCCGCGCCGCGCAGCTCTACGGCGCCGCTCGCAAACTCCTCGCGGCGTCCGGCGTCACACTGGACCCGGACGACCAGTACGAGCTGGATCGCTACAGTGCGAAGGCGCGCAAACAGCTTGGTGATGCCGCATACGCGCGCGCACTCGCCCAGGGTGAGGCGCTCTCTCTTGTGGACGCGCTACGGCTCGCGCAAACGATCTAGACTACTCACAGCGAGCGACCCCCCTCGCTCCTCCCGGGGGTCGTCGCTGCGGCACCGCTCTCAGTGAAACATGCCCGCGGGCGGTTGCCCTCCTGAGCCACTCGTCGCCGAGCCGTTCCTGGCGACAATGACATAGGCGCCCGCCAACATGGCGGCGATCAGCAACGCCAGGAGAGTCGGGGTGTGCATTCGCTTGGTCATGGTGCCTCCCTTACTCATGGTTCGAGGCCAGTGCCGGTTTGCCGTTCTGGATCACCCAGACGGCCGGCGTCGATTCGAATGTGCCGCTCCCGGGCTTCTTGGTCAGCCTCCCCGCGGTCCCGTCATACGTTGCGATGGTACGGAGGTACACGGCGGGGTTTTGCCCGCGCTCGAACGCCTGGACGAGCATGTTGAAGTCATCGTAGGCGTAGGGCATCATGTGCGTGGCAAACTGTGTCCCCGGATACTTCGCCTCGAAGCGCGTCCGGAACGCCATATCCCGAAGATTGCTGTCGGTGTACCAAGTGCCTTCGAACAGCTCCCGCTGCACGCTGACCGACGGTGCCACGACGGAGGCGAGATTGCGGATCCGCGCGTCGGCGAGCTGGCGGCCCAGGGTCTCCAGCTGAGGGCTAAAGGCCTCGACATAGTAGACGTCGGGGCTCGAGGCCCGGGCCTGCTCGATGAGCGGTCGAAAGTCGGACATCGAATCCGTGAAGACGTGTTCGTAAGAAATCACGAGACCAGCGCGAGCGGCCTCGGCCTTGACCGCCCGGACGTGCCCCTGGATGCTCGGATTGTCCCGTGTGATGAGCGCGAGCCTCCTTATCCCCCGGCGCTCGGCTTCCCGCACCCACAACACCGCCTCCGCCTCGGGCGTCGGAATGTTCGTGAAGTTGTACGCCCCATCTCCGATCCAGGTTTGGCTGCACACGCAGGTCTGCGGTATCCGTGCCGCCGTGGCCAAGGGCCTGGTCACGGCGCCGAAGAGGGAGATGCCGCCGACGATGGCGTCGACGCGGTCGATGCTGATCGCCCGCTGGATGGCTGCCCTGGCCCGGGCGGGGTCTTCCCCGACGTCGACGAGGACCACTTGGTACTGGTATTTCGTTCCCGGCAGGTCGGCCTGCGCCAGTTGGACGGCTTTCAGAAAGGAGTTGCCAAGGATCGCATACGGCCCGGTCTGCGGCACAATGACCCCGATCTTGACCACGCCGCCCACGGGCGCCCGCCACCGGTCCCGATCAACCAGCACAAAGGCCGCGACGAGCCCCACAGCGGCCACGAGCGCGCTCGTCCGTGCCCACGATCCTGGCAGGACGGCCGCGCCGCGCTTCGCCTCGGCGAGCCGGTAGGCGTAGTACGCCACAAACAGGCTGCCGATGAACATCAGGATCCCGCTCGCCTCGAAGCCGTAGGGCCCGAGCATCGGTTTGGGATAGGCGGTGGACACTGAGGCGAGCCCGGTGCCCAGGTATAGCGGGAGCGTGATCCCCCAAAAACCCTTGATCAGGCCGAAGCCCGCAACGATCCAGAGATTCATGAGCAGGTAGCCGACGAAGGCGACCGGGCTCCGGGTGTTGCGAAACCACCAGAGCAACGCTGCGGGACCGACGAGGAGCACCGCTGCGAGACCGAACGCCTTCGGTCCGAGCACGTAGAGGTGATTGGCGGTGATGATGACCGCCGTGAGCATGACGCTGATGAGCGACCGGCGCGCTGCCTCGTGCATGGCGTCCTCCCGTTCTGGAACGTCGGTTGCGTCCCTGTTTCTGAACATGATGTTCTCTACTTGACATACTGTTCGCTAGAGAACATTGTGTCTGATATCACAGGCAGGCAACCGACACCAGCTGGCGATGCGTTCGATTTCGAACAGGGACGCCAGCTTTGTTCGGGAATGAGGCGACATGGTGAAGCGAGCGACCGACCGCCGGGTGCAACGCACCCGCCAGCTCCTGCAGGACGCGCTGATCTCGATGATGATCGAGAAGGGCTACGAAGCGACAACCGTCCAGGACATCATTGACCGGGCGAACGTCGGTCGGGCGACGTTCTATGCCCATTTCGCCGACAAGGAAACCCTCCTGGCCAGCCGCATCGAGGACCTACGCGCCATGCTGACGCAGCAACAACAACAAGCGCTCGCGACGCGGGGCGGAGTACGCGAGCGAGGTCTGGGCTTCAGCCTCGCGATGCTGGAGCATGCCCGCAGTCACCTGCCGCTGTATGCGATGATCGTGGGCCAGCCTAGCGGTGCTTTCGTGGTGCAGCGCATTCACCGCACGATCGCGGATCTCGTGGCGCTGGACTTCAAGGGCCTCGGTGTCAAGGGCACGCCTGAGCAGCGCGCCCTCGCGACCGAGTACGTCGCCGGCGCCTTCATGGCCGTTCTGACGTGGTGGCTGGACCACGGCGCGAAGCTGCCCCCACAGGAGGTCGACCTCATCGTTCGCCGTCTGGTGATGCAGGGGCTGGCGGCTGGGGAGTTGCGGCCGGACCCTATTGCAATGGCACGGAAACAGTCTTGAGCTCCTCGCCTTTTGCGAGCGTGACGTCGGCGAGGGCGCGGCCATCCTTCAACGACGGTGTGACGCTGACTGCGCGGAAGCCGGCGTTGGCTCGCAGGGCCTGCTCCACCGCTGCCCGTAGGGACACCTTCGCCTTGGCCATCGCCGCCTTCTGGCTCTGTGCGGCGGTGTAATCCTCGCCTTCTGCAATCGGCTCGGCCTTGACGACCTTACCGGTGTTGTGGTCTACGATCACCTCGAAGAACTTGACATCTTTCATCGTGTAAACGGAGAGCTGCAGTTTGCCTTCCTCCATCTCGAACTTGGCGGAAAGCGGCTGGCCGTGACTGGCGCTCGCCGCCAGACCACGCTCCAGGGACACCCGAGCGCCCAGAACCGCCTTTGCCAGCGCAGCCTGGTTCCCTTCCTGTTCGTCTTCGTCCTGGGCCGCGAGCGTGCTCCCCCAACACACCGCTGCCGCGGCCAGAACCGGGACAAGCCATGCCTTCCTCGTCATGTTCATGTGATGCCTCCGATCTAAGCCTTCTTGACGTTCATCTTGTCCAACGCGGCACGGAGCCCGTGCGCCAGCTTGAGCGCGTCGTCGTTCGCCCAGTAATGCATGAAGAAGAGGTGCGGGCTGTCCGTCAGCATATGGCTGTGGAGGGCCGTGATGGCGATGCCGTTGTCGCGCAGGGCACGGATCACGGGGTTCACCTCATTCCCGATCAAGACGAAGTCCCCGGTGATCGCCGCTTTGCCACCACCCGTCGGCTGGAAGTTGATCGCCGTCGCGAGCCCCATGGACGGTGGTACTTCCACCCCGTCCGCCGTGATCTTCTCCGCCCGCGGCACGCCCACCTGGTACACGCCCCCGTTCACTCTCCCGTGAAACCCGAGAAGCTGGCCGATCTGCGCCGTGTCGATGCCGAAGCTTCCCGGGGGCGCCGCCGCCGCGGGCGCACCGAACGGCGTCGTGGTAAGGGCCAGCGCGGCGTGCAGCGCCGCCGCGAGCGTCGCCGGCGTCCCACGACCCGCGATGTGCATGTACATCACCCGAGGGGATTCATGCAGGAGGTGGTTGTGTAGCGCGGTCTGCTCGATCCCCCCGTCCTGGAGCTTGCCGAGGACGGGGCCAACCTCGCCCTCGAGCAGCACGAGGTCGCCCATCACCATGGCCTCGCTATCAGTCACCTGCTTGAACGCGACCCACGAGCCAAGCGCCAGCGCGGGCTTCACTGCCACACCCCCGATGGTGACGTGGAGGTCACTGCGCGGCATCCCAACCTTATAGGCCCCGTCCGGTTGTAGCGCTCCGGACTTGCCCAGTCCCGCGTCCACCCGTTTCCAGTCGATGGGCGCGAGCGGCTGCTGCGCCTGCTGGCGAGCGGGCATGATCAGTAGGATCGCGGCGAGCGCCGAGATTCGTTGACCCATATCTCCTCCAGTGACGTGATCCCGATCCAGGGAAGTCTTGCTCGGAAAATTCTCGCACGATACACTTGTGATAGTCAAGGGATTCGTTTGGGAGGCGACGCCGACATGCCGCAGTCCGCTGCAAACCGCTGGGTCTTGCTCATCCACCAGATCCCGCCCAAACCCGACTACTTCCGGGTCAAGGTGGGGCGCAGGTTGCAACGTCTCGGCGCGGTCGCGATCAAGAACTCGGTTTACGTCCTCCCCCGTACCGACGAGACGGTCGAAGACTTCCAATGGCAGAGCCAGGAGATCGTGGCCGGCGGGGGGGAGGCCTCGGTGTGCGAGGCCAACTTCGTGGATGGCCTCACCGACACCCAGATCGAGGGTCTGTTTCGCACCGCGCGGGACACGGAGTACGGCGAAATCGTGGCGGACGCGCAACGCCTCCTCAAAGAGGTGCCGAGCCGCGGGCGGCGGCCGCGGACTGACGGTCGAGGGCAGATTGCGGCCGACGTCAACCGGCTGAAACGGCGCCTCGCGAGCCTCGTCGCCATCGACTTTTTCGGGGCCCCGCACCGCCGGGCGGCCCACGAAGAGCTGGCGCGGCTCGAGGCGCGGCTCCGCCCGCCGCGCACTCAAGTTCCGGCACCAGCCCATCCCGCCCAGGCGCCCCGCGGCGCCACTTGGGTAACCCGGGAGGGCGTCTACATCGATCGCATCGCGAGCGCGTGGCTCATTGGCCGGTTCATCGACTCGAAGGCACGGTTCAAGTTCGTCGCCGCCGAGGGGTACCGGCCGCGGCCGGGCGAGCTCCGATTCGACATGTTCGAGGCCGAGTACACTCACGAGGGCGACGCCTGCACCTTCGAAACGCTCGTCGCGCGCTTCGGCCTCGGCGATCGTGCGCTCCGCGTCATCGCGGAGATCGCGCACGACATCGACTGCAAGGAAGCGAAGTTCGGGCGGCCCGAAGCCCCCGGGGTCGAGCGACTGATCGCCGGCATCGCCAAGCAGCACACGGAGGACGCCGCGCGGCTCGCGCACGGTGCTGCCCTCTTCGACGCGCTGTATGCGGCGCTGGCGGCCACCGCGGCCGAGACAAGCGCAGCGCGCAAGACGAAGAGGTCGTCGCGACGGTGACCACGAGCCTGCGGGCGTTTCTCCTCTACTTCCTGCGGCTTGGCACCCTGGGGTTCGGCGGGCCGATTGCGCTCGCCGGACACATGCAGCGTGACCTGGTGGAGCAGCGCGGCTGGATCAGCGCGCAGGAGTACAAGGAGGGCCTCGCCTTTGCGCAGCTCGCCCCGGGCCCGCTCGCGGCACAGCTCGCCATCTACCTCGGGTGGGTGCGTGGTCAGGTGCTCGGCGCGACGTTGGTCGGGATCGCGTTCGTGGCGCCCTCGTTTCTCATGGTGCTCGTTTTGTCCGAGCTGTACGTCCGCTTCGGCGGACTGCCGTGGATGCAAGGGTTGTTTTACGGGATCGGCGCCGCAGTCATTGCCATCATCGCCCGCAGCGTGCTGAAACTGGTGCGGATGACGCTAGGCCGAGATCAACTGCTCTGGATTCTCTTCGCGGTGAGCGCGGCGGTGACGGCCTGGACCGAGTCCGAGATCATCTGGGTCTTCCTGGTGTGCGGGCTCGTGCCGATGCTGCTCCGCGGACGGCAGCGAGCTCCGGCCACGCGCGCGCTCGCGGTCCTGCCAGTTGCTCCGGGGCTCGCCACCGGTCTCGGCGGCTCGGCGTCGGTGGGCGTGCTGTGGAAGATCCTGGCGTATTTCGCCGGCGCCAGCCTGTTCGTATTCGGGAGCGGGCTCGCGATCGTCCCGTTCCTCTACGGCGGTGTCGTGCAACAGTTCCACTGGCTAACCGAGCGGCAATTCATCGACGCCGTGGCCGTGTCGATGATCACGCCGGGGCCCGTGGTTATCACGGTGGCGTTCATCGGCTACCTGGTCGCGGGACTCGCCGGCGCGACCCTCGCCGCGATCGGGGTTTTCTTGCCCGTCTATCTCATCACGGTTCTCTTAGCTCGGCGCTTCCATCGGCTGGCGAAGAATCAGCAGGTGAAGGCGTTTGTGGACGGGGTCACGGCCGCGGCGACCGGGGCGATCGCCGGGGCCGCCGTGATCCTCGGGCGGCGGGCGCTCATGGACGTGCCGACGATCCTCATGGCGCTCGTGACCATGGCGCTCCTGCTGGTCCCCAAGAAGATCCCGGAACCAGTGTTGATTCTTGCGGCGGGATTTGTCGGGCTCGTGCTGAAGGGCACGTGGTGAGCGCGCGCGTCAGCATCGCGCTCGCGGGGATCAGCATACTGAGTCGCATGGGAGCGGCTCAACAGGATAACTCGGGAGGCAGGAGAACGAGCTCTGCGACGATTCGAGCGACGCTGATCCGGGCGCCGGTGACGCTCGATGGCCGGCTCGGCGAGCCGTTCTGGGCGGCGGCAGACTCGATCGACGACTTCCGCCAGCGCGAACCGCTCGAGGGGTCCCCTGCCACGGAGCGGACGGTCGTCAAGGTGGCCCATGACGCCGAAGCCATCTATATCGTCGTGCGCTGCTACGACTCCGACATGCACGGTGTGCGGGCCAGCCAGCTCCGCCGGGACGCCGACCTCTCGAGCGACGACAACGTCCAGCTGCTGATCGACAGCTACGACGACCGGCGCAGCGCCTTCGTGTTTGCTACGAACCCGACCGGCGCCCTGTGGGACGCGCAGTTCTCAGGCGTCGACGACCTGAACGAGAACTGGAACGGTATCTGGGAGGTCGCCGTCTCGCGCGACAGTTCTGGATGGACGGCGGAGTTCCGCATCCCGTTGCTCGCGCTGCGGTTTCACGCCGGGACCAACCCGGAGTTCGGGTTCAATGTCCGGCGCTTCATTCGACGGAAGAACGAGGAAGACCTGTGGCGCTCGTACGGCCGGACGCAGGGGTTCTACCGCCTCAACAATGAAGGAACGATCACCGATCTCGGTGATCTGCACCGCCCTCACGATGTCGAGCTGTACCCGTATGCGCTCGGTCGCGCCGTAGAGGCCGAGCACGACAGCGTCGGCGGGGAGACGACCGGAGGCTACTTGGGCGGCAAGGGTGGGGTCGACGCCAAGCTCGGCCTCACGCCGACGTTGACCGCGGACGTCACCCTCAACACCGACTTCGCGCAGGTGGAAGCCGATCAGCAGGTCATCAACCTCACCCGCTTTCCCTTCTTCTTTCCCGAAAAGCGCCAGTTCTTCCTCGAATCGAGCGGATTGATTGACCTGGGGACGCCGGGCCGGGTGCACTTGTTTTACTCACGCCGCATCGGGCTCGACACCAACGGCGCGCCAGTCCCGATCCTCGCGGGGGGCCGGCTGTACGGACGGCTCGGGCCGTGGAAGGTCGGCTTGCTCGACGCGCAAACCGGCGGCGGCGACGATGCGAACGACGCGGTGGTTCGCGTCCAGCGTGACCTATTCGACCGGTCGTACGTCGGGGCGATCGGCACGCTCCACGCGGGCCCTCGAGGCCAGGGGGTCGAGCGGGCGGGCGGCGTGGACCTGGACCTCCCCCTCGTCGTGCACGGGGCCAACCTCGAGCCCAAGGTCTGGGTCGCAGGCAGCCAGACCCCCCGTACGCCGGGGACTCCCATAGCCTGGCGGCTCTCTACCGACAACCCGAACGACCTGTTCGACAACTTCGTCTCACTCTACCACATCGACTCGGGCTTCGCCCCGCCGCTTGGCTTCGTCCGCCGCACGGGGATCTGGGAGACGACCGGGCACGTGGACTTCATGCCGCGACCGGGTGTGCTGGGAATCCGCCAGCTCGACTTCACGTTTCCCATTCCGAGCTGGGATATCATCGCGAACGAGACGGGCTCACCGTTTCGGAGCGCCGACTGGCAGACGGCGTGGTTCGAGTGGCGGGTGTTCGGGGGCGACCGGCAGAATGGCGATCACTTCGAAATCAACTTCCAGCGCCTCATGGACGCGCCCAGCGCCACCTTCGAAATCTTCCGCGGCGTCGTGATCCCACCCGGCCGCTACTGGTGGTCCCGCTACGAGCTGCAGTACTTCATGAACCCGGGCCGCGCCCTGAGCTTCGGCGCATTCGTAAACTGGGGCCAGTTCTACGGCGGCCACAGCGCCGATCTCGAGCTTACGGCGGCGTGGCGCGGCGGTGGTCACATCATCGTGAGCACCGATCTGACCCGAACAAAGGCCGAGCTGCCGGTCGGCGCGTTCACGGCGGTGTTGTCGGCGAGCCGCTTGGAGTACGACTTCAATACGCGAACGAGCTTGCTCGCCTTCGTTCAGTACGACAATGAGAGCAAGCGTGTCGACTTCAATGTCCGGTTCCACTGGATACCAGTGATCGGGGACGATGTGTTCGTGGTGTGGAACTCCGGGTACACCACCGAGCCGCTTGCCCGGTTTCGCTTCCCGGACACCCGGGCTCTGGCCCGCCCGCTCAATGGGGCATTCGTCGTCAAGGTGGTGCACCGTCTCACGCCGTAGGGAGGAAGGCTAGTGCTCACGCACACGCTCACTGCCTTCGTGCTCGCAGCGACACCGCAGGTGCCGACGCCAACTTGCAAGCTCGCCGGCCCACCCGTCGAGGCCCACTGGTCGGGTGCCATTCCGCCGGCGTCCACTGCCGAGGCGCCCCTCCGCGTGGTCGCCGATGTGCCGCTGCCGGGGAGCGCGTCGCGCTTCGACTACCAGAGCCTCGAGCCGGCATCCGGGCGGCTGTTCATCTCACACATGGGAGCCGGGCAGCTCGTGGTCTTCGACGTCCGCGCCGGGCGAGTCATCGGGAATCTGGACGGGTTTCCCAGCGTGACCGGCGTCCTGGCCGTGCCCGCAGAACACCGGGCGTATGCGTCAGCAACGGGGCACCATGCCGTTGTCGTGGTGCACGATTCCACGCTCCAGATCATGGCCCGGGTCGAGGGGCCGCGGTTCCCGGACGGGATCGCGTATGCTCCAGCCGAGCGACGGGTCTTCGTCTCGGACGAATCGGGGCGGCGGGACTTTGTGATCGACGCGACGACCAACACGGTGGTAGCGCAGGTCGAGCTCGGCGGGGAGGCGGGCAACACCCAGTACGACGCCGGCTCGCACTGCGTGATCGTGGCGGTCCAGACCGCGAACCAGCTGGCGGTCATCGACCCGGCGAGCGCCGCCATCGTGCGTCGTATCACGCTCGACCACGCGGTCCGGTATCCGCACGGTGTCTACATCGACGCTCCACACCGCCTGGCTTTCATTGCCGGCCAGGGGAGCGCCACGCTCGGCGTGTTGGATCTCCAGACACTCCAGCTGCGTCACGTTCTCCCAATCGGGAGCGATCCCGATGTCCTCGCATTCGACCCAGCCCTGGGGCGGCTGTACGTGGCCGCCGAGTCCGGAATCGTGGCGGTGTTCGCGGAGCGGGACGGATCGCTCGCTCAGCTCGGCTGGTACCGGGCTCCCGGTGCCCACTCAGTAGCCGTGGACGACCTCACGCATCACGTTTACCTGCCGCTCGCCAGCGTGGGTGGTCATCCCGCGTTGCGCGTGATGAGGCCGAGCGATTCTCGATGAGCGTGATCGCGACACGCCATGAACGCCTCTCCATGGGTGAGCGTACTCACGGTATCGCCCTGGGGGAAAGCCCATGAACCACGCCGCCCTGCTGGGATCTGCCGTCTCCGCGCTCCTGGGGAACAAGATCCGCAGTGCCCTGACGGTTCTCGGCATCACCATTGGGATCGCGGCGGTGATCTGCGTCGTCGCCATCGGGAAGGCGGGACAGCAGCAAGTGGAGCAGCAGCTGAACAACTTGGGAGACAACTTCGTTTGGATCGAGGCGGGGGGGCGCGCGGTCAACGGGGTGCGCACCGGGACACACGGAACCAAGACGCTGACCGTGTCCGATGCCGTCGCGATCCGGAATCAGCTCCCCCTGATCAAGAGCGTGTCGCCGAACGTCGATGCCTCGACCCAGGTGATTTACGGCAACCAGAATTGGTTCACGTCGTATCGCGGTGTGTCGCCGGAGTTCTTCGACATCAAGCGCTGGTTCGTCGATCAGGGCGCGTTCTTCACGCAGGACGATGTGGATCGCGCCGCCAACGTGTGCGTCATCGGCCGCACCCTACGCGACCAACTTTTCGCGAGTGACGACCCGATCGGCAAGGTGATCCGAGTCAAGGATCTTCCCTGCAAGGTCGTGGCCAGCCCAAGGGACTGTCCGTGTCCGGCCAGGATCAGGACGACACGCTCATCCTGCCCTACACGACCGCGCAGAAGAAGCTCAAGGGGATCACGTGGCTCGACGACATCTTGTGCTCGGCCACCTCGCAGGAAGTGGTCAAGCTCGCCGGGCAGCAAGCGGCCGCCCTCCTCCGGGACCGCCACCACCTGCGTCCGGAGGAAGATGACGACTTCAACATTCGGAATCCCGAGGACATCATTCAGGCCCAGCTCACTGCCAAGCGCACGCTCACGGTGCTGCTGCTGGTGATCGCCTCGATTTCATTGGTCGTCGGGGGCATCGGTATCATGAATGTCATGCTCGTCACCGTGACGGAGCGGACGCGCGAGATCGGCGTCCGTCTCGCGGTCGGCGCGACGCGCTGGGCGATCCAGCTGCAGTTCCTGGGAGAGTCCGTGATGCTCAGCCTCCTCGGAGGTGGCGCCGGCGTCGTCCTCGGCATCGTGGGAACGGTCTTCGTCGGCCGAATCCTCGGCTGGCCGGTGCAGTTGACGACCGAATCCGTACTCGCCGCGGCGCTGTTCTCCATCACGGTGGGCGTGTGCTTCGGCTTCTACCCCGCCCGCAGAGCGTCCCGGCTCGACCCCATCGTGGCGCTGCGATACGAATGAACCGCGCGAAGGAAGGGCTCCGCCAGCTCGTCTCGCTCGGGCGGCTCCGCCCGGTTCTGCTTACGGGGGCGGTCGGGCTGGTCGTGCTCCTGGTGGCAACACGGTTGCGCCACGACAGCCAATCGCTTTACCTCACCGCCGCGGTGCAGCGCGGCGAGATCCGGGACGCGGTGGACGCCACGGGAACCGTCAATGCGGTCACGACCGTGCAGGTCGGATCGCAGGTGTCCGGGAGAATCGCCAAGCTCAACGCGGACTTCAATTCCCGCGTGCATCGGGGCGACGTCATCGCCCTGATCGATCCTTCCCTGTTCCAAGGAGCGCTGCAGCAGGCCACGGCCGACTTGGAGAGCGCGCAAGCGAGCGTCGCGGCGGCGCAGGCCGACTCGGAGCGGGCGTATGCCACATTCGTGCAGACGAAAGCGGATTATGACCGCATGGCGGTCCTGGGAACCTCGCGTGCCGTGACCCAGCAGGAGGAGGACCTTGCGAAGGCGACCTACGCCGGAGCAACGGCGTCGCTCCACGCCGCCGCCGCCGGCGTCGCGCAGGCGAGGGCTCAGGTGAGGCAGCGATCCGCTGCCCTGTCGGTAGCCCGCATCAATCTGGACCACACGGTAATCCGGGCGCCCATTGACGGGATCGTGGCCGCGTCGTTGCAGGCGCCCACGATCTTTACCATCGCGCAGGACCTGACGCAAATGCAGGTTTACGCCAAGGTGGACGAGTCGGATGTCGGGCGGGTTCGACTCGGGCAAACAGCGGCATTCAAGGTAGATGCGTTTCCGAAGGACACGTTTCTCGGAGTCGTCGGTCAGGTTCGCCTCAACGCTACGACCGTCCAGAACGTCGTCACCTACGACGTGATCGTCGACTTTCGGAATCCTGCGCTGAAGTTGTTCCCAGGCATGACGGCCTACGTCACCATGCCCGTTGCGACGCGGGAAGATGTGCTCAAGCTGCCCAACGCGGCGTTGCGCTACACACCGGCGTTGTCGCCCGCGCAGATTCAGGCCCTGTACGCGAAGTACGGCGTGGAGGATAGGCGGGAAACGCGCGCGCTGTCTCTGGGGGGGGACACGGGAACGCGGCACGGGCACGGGGGGAGCGCTGGAGGGAGTAGGGCGCAAGCAGGCGAGGCTGCCGCCGCAGCGGCTCCGCTGGAGACCGCAATCGTTTGGAAGCTGCATGCCGACGGGGCGATCGAACCCGTGAAGCTTGCCCTTGGCATCACCGACCACGCCTACACCGAAGTGACCGCCCTGCTCCACGGCGTCCTACAACCCGGCGCAGACGTCGTCATCGGCTCGATGACGGGAAGGACGCCGCCGCGGCCGGGCACGGGCAGGTAGCGTGAGTGGTCTTCCTGTTCCTTCGGGAGGTGGCGCTCCTCGACCCCCGGGCGCCACCGGGCCATCGCCGCGGAGCGGCCAGACGGCCCCTCCCGTCACGTGGCATTTCGATTCACTGCCCATGGGTCAGCGGGGCCACACAGGTCGGCTCGGCTTGACGCCGGGCAATTATTTGACTAAAGTCAAACAATGCGCGCTGCCCAGGTCGAGCAGGTGCGGCAGTTCAATCGGCTCGTCACTCAGCGGGTCGGCGCGCTCGACGATCACTTCCTCGGCCGCGGGCGCCCGCTCGGCGCCTCGCGCCTCTTATTCGAGATCGGCGAGCATGGCGCGGATGTGCGCGAGCTCCGCCGCCGGCTTGGACTGGACGCGGGCTACGTCAGTCGGCTCATCAAGGCACTCAATAAGGAAGGGCTGATTCGGCTCGCCCCCGGCGCGGGCGATCAGCGTGTGCGCACGGCGCGGCTCACCGCGCGCGGCCGGCGCGAAATGCGTGAGCTCAACGCGCGCTCCGATCGCCTCGCGGCCGGCCTGCTCGCCGCCGTATCGCCCAGACAAAGGGAGCGTCTGGTGGCCGCGATGTCCGAGGTGCACCGCCTGCTGCGCGCCGCGGGTCTCGTGATCGAGCGCGTGGATCCGGCAAGTCCGGCCGCCCGCTGGTGCTGGGCCCAATACTTCGCCGAGCTGGATCGCCGGTTCCCTGGCGGCTTCGATCTCGGAACGAGCCTTCCCGTGGACGATCGCGACCTCGTGCCGCCGCACGGCGCGTTTCTCGTCGCGTCCATCGACGGCGAGACCGTCGCAGGCGGCTGCGTCAAGACGATGGCGCCGCGCGTTGGCTATCTCAAGCGCATGTGGGTCGCGGAGTCGGCGCGCGGACTCGGACTCGGGCGCCGCATGTTAGAGGCGTTGGAAGCCGAAACGCGCGCGCTCGGGCTTACGATCCTGCGGCTCGAGACCAATAAAGCGCTGCACGAGGCGATCGCGTTGTACCGCAGCGCCGGCTACCGCGAGGTCAAGCCGTTCAACGACGAGCCGTACGCCACGCACTGGTTCGAGAAGCGACTGAGGCGAACGCGGACCTAATCCGCCTCCAGCCCGGCGTGCCTACTTCAGACCGAGCTTCTTGCCCGCCGCCAGCAGGGCGACCGATTCGCGGATGCGCCGTTCGCGAGTCTCGGGTCGCTTCGCGATGTGGATCCACACGACGAAGTTGCGGCGCTCCCTTCGCGGCAGCGTCTGAAAAAAGCTCCACGCCTCATGGCTGGATTTGATTGCCCTTGCGATGTAGCCCGGCAGCTCGGGAATATCCGGCTTCGGCGCATACTTGTTTTCGGTGGGGGCAGCGGCCAGGCCTGCCGGCGTCAGCAACCCGGCCGTCTTGAGCTCCGTCCAGCGCCGGCGATTGATGTCGGACCATTTGCTCGTGGCTTTGCGCGGCGTCACTTTGATCGCGAACCGGTCGTTGTCGAGGCGTTTCACCAGGCTATCGATCCACCCGAAGCAGAGCGCTTCGCGAACGAAGTCCTCGTAGGGCACCGACTTCACGCCGGTGTGCGCCTTGTGAAAGACCATCCACACTCCCCGGCTCGAGTTGTGGTGCTTTCCGAGCCAGGCGCGCCATTTTGCGCGAGTTCGGACGTCGAGGAACTCTAGCTCAGCCACGGCAGGAACCGTGCGAAACACATTCGCGAACGCATCGCGCCCTCCTCGTCGAAACGTTACCAGCATACGTGGCGGCACTGGTGGTGGGTCAGGCCATGGCGATGGCGGGGGTGGGCGTGGCGATCGGCGTGCTGCTGGCGCTGTGGGGCGGGAAGAGCCTGAGCGCGATGCTGTTCGGGGTCGGTCCGCGCGATCCATTGGTGCTGGGCGCGGCGAGCGTGTTCCTGCTGGCCGTGGCCCTCGCGGCGGCGCTCGCGCCGGCGCTGCGGGCGATGCGGATCGACCCGACGATCGCGCTGCGGGCGGATT
>Ga0209267_1001563_pt1 | contig 15518 bp, 17 predicted proteins | sample GraSoiAngelo_137_FD_185894 | JGI IMG/M metagenome (GOLD analysis project Ga0209267, IMG submission 185894) | Grasslands soil microbial communities from the Angelo Coastal Reserve, California, USA - 14_0929_09_30cm (SPAdes) (version 2) | ecosystem: Environmental > Terrestrial > Soil > Grasslands ... | reverse complement strand
GTCGCGGGCCTGGTGCGCGAGGTCCGGCGCGTCGTGACGCGCAAGGGTCAGATCATGGCTTACGCAACGCTCGAAGACCTGACCGGCTCGGTCGACATCGTCCTGTTTCCACGCGTCTTTGAGCAGGCGAGGCTGTTGTTCGAGCCGGACAAGGTCGTCGTGGTCCAGGGCAAGGTGGACGCGCGCGCAGGCAGCACGCGTGCGAGCGGCGCGGCGTCTTCGCCCGTCGACCCCGAGATTGAGGTCGAGGTCGAGACGGCGTCGGTCGTGGCCGATATGGCGTGGCTGTGGGACGACCCCGACTGCGCGCCAGTCTCGCGGCGTCAGCTGGTCCACGTGCGGATCCCGAGCAGTGACGCCGGTCTCGCCGAGCAGCTGGAGTCGGTGCTGGCGAGGCACCCCGGCACCGACGAGGTCGTGCTCCACGTCGTGGTGGGCAGTCGCGAGGTCGTCGTAAATGCCGACCGCTATCATGTCCTGGCCGGTCCGGCGCTCGCGGCCGAGATCGATCAGCTCGTGGGCGAGGCTGCGACCAGGCTCGAGACGGTGCGGCCGAAAGCGCAGTCCAATGGGAATGGACGGGGTTATGGTGAGCGAGGACGAAGAGCCTAGCGGTCGCTACATAGTGGTCAAGGCGCTGGAGGACGGTGTCGTGATCATGGGCCTGACGCGCGGCAAGGACACGCGCTCACATCACTCGGAACGACTCGACGCGGGCGAGGTGCTGGTCGCGCAGTTCACGGAGCTGACCGCGGCGATCAAGGTGAGGGGCAAGGCCGAGATCCTGACCGACGTGGGGAAGGTGGCCTCGGGCCTTTAGGTCTCGACCGGCAGGCCGGCTGCCTTCCACGCCTCGAAGCCGCCGACCACGTCCGTCGCGTTGACCAGGCCAAGGTCCTGGAGCGACGCCGCGGCGAGGCTCGACGAGTAGCCCTGGGCGCAGATCAGGATCACGCGAACATCGTGGCCGTTTGCCTGTAGAAGGCGCGTGGGGGACGTTGGGTCGAGCCGCCACTCGAGGACCGTGCGATCGATAACCAACGCGGCCGGAATCACACCATCCCGGGCGCGCTGCTCCGATGTCCGGGTGTCGACGAGAAGGGCGCCCCGGGACTGCTCCGCGGAGGCCTGTTCCGGCGTGACCCGGTCGAGGCGGCGCCTTGCGGTGGCGAGCACATCGTCGATGGTCGGCATGAATCTGAGCCAGAGTATGGAGCAGATAGAATCGGGTGAGCCCCGCCCACGTAGCTCAGGCGGTAGAGCATTTCCTTGGTAAGGAAAAGGTCCCCGGTTCGAATCCGGGCGTGGGCTCCAAACTCAGCCGCCGCGCCAGGCAGCCGCACATGATCCGCACATGCCAGCACGGTCGGGCATGCCATCGAGGCTCTCGAATCTTGTCGGAAGAAAGACGAGCGCGTCGAGATCAGCGTTGACGGTGCGGTCCAGCCTCGGCCGCAAACGCCCTGGTCGTGAATGGTGAGCTGGTCCGAATACGCCGTTAGAAGGGCTTGAACACCATTAGAAATATCAGAGCAGCAAGTCCGACAGCGCCTATCCAAATCGCGGCCAGCGGTCTCGTGTGGTGGAGGCGCTCTGCAAGAACATCGTCAGGCTGTTGGGCTGCGTCCCGGGCCATGTAGTACGGGCGGGCGATGAAGCCCATCGCGGCAAGAATCGCGACGAGGATGACGAGCGATACCCATAGCCAGCCGCGGCCCCACCACTGCCCTGCGAAGGCCATCCAGACTCCGGTGATTATCACGACGAGCAGGCCGGCATTGGCGACGATCCCCGCCCGCTGCGAGAGCCTGAGCAGCCTGCGACTTGCGACCGAAACGGGCGCGCGCAGAGCCAGGGATGCGCCGCCGGTGACTCCGTGCGCGAAGAGAAACACCGCAAGGCCGAACAGATGGAGGAACCGCAGCCAGACATACAGGTTCGTCACTTGGCGATTCCTTTGACCGACACGGGAAACGGCTTCCGGTAAGGTAGCCCGAATTACGAATCTTTTGCGCCAAAACGCACGTATCAACCCGGCGTGAGACGCGCTTTTGCGCAAGACGAACCGAATCGGGCGTTGCCGCGCAGAGCATTACCGCCTCGCGACCCAGCCGGCGATCTGGGCCCGTGAGTTGAAGCCGAGCTTGTTCAGAATGCTGCGCACGTGGCTGTCCACGGTGCGCTCGGAAATGAACAGGCGCGCCCCGATTTGCCTGTTGCTGAGGCCTTCGGCGATCAGCCGAGCCACCTCGGCCTCTCGCCGGCCGAGCCCGCCAAGGGCGCTGTCACTGGATGCGCCGGAAGCCCTGGCAGCCTGGCCTGACTCGCCCAGCGCCAGCGCGATCGCTGCCTCCCGGTTCATTCGCTTGCCCGCGCCAAACTCATCGTCGAACCTCGCCTGACCCAGCAGGGCGATCGCGGTCTCCTCGGTCTGGGCGATCATCGGCGCCATCGGCGCAATCACTGCTGCGCCCGCTCCCAGGCGTGTCGATTCAGCCGCGCCCAGCAACTGGGCCGCCAGCCGCCCGTGGCGAGCCAATGCCGCGTAGTAGCCGAACGCGGCCATCAGATAGGACTGAACGAGCCGGTCGTCGATCCGGCGCGCGATCTGCAAAGCCTCCGTGTAGAGCGGCCTCGGCCCGTCAAGGTCGCCCGCCATGAGAAGAGAGAAGGCCAGCTCCATCAGCATGATCTCGAGCACGTAGAGGTCGCCGGCCTCCCGGCTCAGCCGCACGCCCTCGGTAGACGCCTCTCGGACCGCGTCGAGCTCGCCCGTGAACATCCCATTGAAAGCTCGTGTCTGGAGGACCGCCGTCGTGGCCGCCAGGTCGTTGGCGCCCGCCAGCGCCGTCAGCGCCTCCTCATGCAGCGCGTCCGCGGCGGTGCGGTCGCCCGCCGACATCGCCGCGATCGACCCCATCGCGCACGCCTGCGTGAGGAGCGCCAGATCACCAAGTTCGGTGGCGCCAGCTGTCGCGCGCTCCAGCCACGGTCGAGCCGCCAGCGGGTCGTTCTGCAGCACGGCCAGGAACCCACGCAGGAAGCACGCCCACGCCAGCCCCTCCGGGTTGCCCTCGCCGGGCGCGAGCATCTCCTCCAACCACCGCACGCCCTCGGTGGTCGCGCGCGTGATCCAGAACCAGCCGAGCGACGCGACCAGGTCAACCCCGCGCAAGAAGTCCCCTCGCGTCAGGCAGTGCCGCAGGATGGCGCGGACGTTATCGATCTCGAGCTCCATCCATCCGAGCCACTCGGCCAGCCGATATCTGCCAGGAGGTCCGGTCGCGGCGCATTTGAGCACGTAGTACTCGGTGGCGCGTTCCCCGAGGGTCTCGTCTTCTCCGGCCTCCCTCAGCTTGATGACGGCGTACTCACGCATCGTCTCGTGCAGGCGGTAGCAGGCCTGGCCGCGGGCGTCTTCCTTGATGACCAGCGACCTGTCGACCAGCGACGACAGCGAATCGAGCACCGAGCCGGCGGCCAGCTCGTCAGAAGGGCAGATGCCCTCGACGTCCTCCAGCGTGAATCGCCCCGCGAACACGCAAAGCCTGCGCAGCAGCGTCCGCTCGGCGGCCGAAAGCAGATCGTGGCTCCACTCGATTGTGGTCTGCAGGGTCTGATGCCGGGGCAGCGCGGCGCGGCCACCGCCCACCAGGAGGCTGAACCTGTCGCTCAGGCGCTCGAGGATCTGCTCGACAGAAAGCGCTCGTGTCCGAACTGCCGCAAGCTCGATCGCCAGCGGCAGGCCATCAAGCCGCCGGCACACGTCGGCGACCGCCGACCGATTCGACGCGGTCAGGTCGAATGTCCCCGAAGCTGCTGCTGCCCGCTCGACGAAGAGCATCACCGCTTCGTTTTGCTCCAGCCGGCCTCCATCTGCGGTGGGCAGCTCCAGAGGAGGGATGGGGAGGACGTGCTCCCCCGGTACATCCAGCGGCTCGCGGCTCGTCGCTATGACCCGCGCGCCGGGCGACGCCCTGACCACCTCGTTGACGAGCTCGCCTACCGCCTCCAGGAGGTGCTCGCAGTTGTCGAGCAGCAGCAGCAGCTCCTTGTCGGCGAGGTATGCGCGCAGCAGGGCGAACGGCTCGGTCGCAGCCTGGTCGCGCAGGTCGAGCGCCGCCATCACCGCGTTGCCGACCAATGCCGGGTCCTGCACCTCGGCCAGCTCGACGAGCCAAGCGCCATTCCGGAACCCGCGTGACAGGTCGGTTGCCGCGCGAATGGCGAGGCGGGTCTTGCCCACGCCTCCCGGTCCCACCAGGCGCACGACCCGCGCCGATGAGAGCTTCTTGCGCAGCTCGGCCAGCTCGCGGCGGCGGCCGATGAAGCTGGTCGCTTCGGCGGGAAGGTTGCCAACACGGCGGGCGGGCTTGGCCATCGTGAGACGGCAAGTTACTACCGCGCCAAGAATCGGTGATTCCACCGATTCCGATCAAGGGCGGGCCACGTAGCTTGGCCACCGTGACCGAGGTGCCTCAGTTGAGAAAAGTGGAGGTCAGCTTCGTGGGCGCGCCGCCGGCGCAGCAGATCGCGCGGGCGTCAGGAGTGAGCGGTGTCGAGATCCACGACGGGGTCCTCCGCTGCGTCGTCTACGGCAGCTTTCAGCCGTTTCTCGAGGCGTTGCAAGGTCACGAGGTGGTCAGCCTCGAATCAACCGATCTCATCCAGGAGGGGTGAACCAGTGGTCAGCAGATACCCGGTCCAGTTCGACGTCGACTTTCCCGCCCGCCCGCTCAGCCGGCTGACAACGGCCTTCCGGCTGCTCGTCGCGATCCCCATCGTCGTCTTGCTCACCATGCTGTCCGGCGAGACCTTTCAGGACGGCCACAACCAGAGGGCGCTGGTTATCGGCGGTGCAGCTGTCTTTGTGCCGCTCGTTCTGATGCTCGTCTTCCGCCAGAAGTACCCGCGGTGGTGGTTCGATTGGAACCTCAACCTGCTCCGTTTCTCCAATCGCGTCACCGCATACATGGCGCTGCTCGACGACCGCTACCCGTCGACAGACGAGGAGCAGTCCGTCCACCTCGACTTCGCCTATCCCGACGCGACGCAGCTCAACCGGTGGCTGCCCCTGGTCAAGTGGCTGCTCGCCATCCCGCACTACGTCTTGCTGTTCTTCCTGTGGATCGGCGCCGCCTTCGCAATCATCGCCGCATGGTTCGCCATCCTCTTCACGGGCACCTATCCAAAGGGGCTCTTCCACTACGTCGTCGGCGTGCTGCGTTGGAACAACCGGGTGACCGCCTACGCCTTCACCCTCGTGACCGACCAGTACCCACCGTTCAGCCTGAGCTGACGCAGATGAAGGCGATTGTCTGCGAGAAGCGCGGCGTGATGAAGCTCGCCGAGATCGAGTTGCCCGCCGTGCCCGACGACGGCGTGCTCGTCCGTGTGCACGCGTCGTCGGTGAACCCGGTGGACATGTTTCCCCTCTCGGGTGCCGGACGCCTGATGCGAAAGCTGGCCCGCAAGCCGAAGCGAGATGTGATGGGCACCGACTTCGCGGGCACGGTCCAGTCGGTGGGCAAGGACGTCACACGGTTCCGGCCCGGCGATGAGGTTTTCGGGGGTGAGCATGGGTCCTTCGCCGAATACATGTGCCTCTCGGAAAGTGATGCGCTGGCGCGCAAACCAGCCAACGCGCCTTTCGAGCAGGCGGGCTGCGTGGCGGTCGCGGCGGTGACGGCGCTGCAGGCGATCCGGGACCACGGCCAGGTCAAACCGGGCCAGAAGGTGTTGATCAACGGCGCTTCCGGAGGCGTGGGGACGTTCGCGGTCCAGATCGCGAGGGCGCTTGGTGCCGAGGTCACCGCGGTCTGCAGCCCGCGCAACGTGGACGCGGTTCGCTCGCTCGGCGCGCAACGCGTGATCGACTACACGCGGGAGGACTTCACGAAAAGCGGAGAGCGTTACGACGCCCTGATCGACATTGCAGGGAGCCGCTCACTGTCGGATTGCAGGCGGGTCCTCCAACCCGGCTCCATCTTCGTGTTGGTGGGTGCGGCCGCGGTCCAGCACACCAACGAGATGAAGGCCTTCGGCCACATCATCGGCACGCGCATGCGTTCGATGCGCGGCCGCCAGAAGGCCGTGTTCTTCATCGCCAAGCTGACTCAAAAGGACATGGAGGCCATCGCGGAGCTCATGGTGAGCGGAAAGGTGACATCCGTGATTGACAGGCGATACACGCTCGACCAGCTAGAGGACGCGTTCGCCTACTTCAACGAGGGCCATGCGAAGGGAAAGATCGCGCTCGACCTGATGCGGCCTGAGCCCGCGAAGGCGGCGGCCGTCGCGCCGCAGGAGCTCGTCACCGGTTGAGCCAACGCGCGGGAGGAACTCTCGAGGTAGGCGTGGCCTTGCCGCGACGGTGCTCCTCCCGCAAGCCCAAACGCGAGCCCGACCCCTCAGACTCGATTGGACATCATGGTGGCGCAGCCGCACGACGATCCAGCAGGCTACGTCGGTGTTGGAGTCGGCGAAGACTCTTTCTGCGCTCCGGGCCGAGGGCCGAATGGGCATGAAGCACCTCCATGGTCCGGCGCCCAGAAACGCCGGCTCTGCGCTCGGTTATGCGCCGATCGTGCCCGGACCGCCTCGCGGACGACCTCAAATCAAGCGATGTCGCCTCCTTTCGCCCCCCATTGCTTCAATTGGCCGTGCTCCGTATCGAGGCAACTCTGCTCAGCCTTTTGGAGCTCAGGACTCTCAGAACGTCAGAAACGTCGCCTACGTTGTAAACGCGTCAGCAAGCGACTACTACCGATGGGCCGAAATGACCGTCTGACCTAAGGCGCCTTCGCGTTGCTCGGCGCGTGGCCTGTCTGCACCGCTGCCTCCGGCGTTCGACAATTGTCGCGTGATCAAGACCGCCTTCAACCAGCTGCTCGGCATTCAACACCCAATCGCCCAGGCCGGAATGGGAGGCGCTACCTCGCCAGAACTGGTGGTGGCCGTGAGCAACGCCGGCGGCCTGGGTATCCTCGGCGCCTCCGATCACGAGGCCGCTGCAATTCACGAGCTTGCCCACGCTATCAGTGGCAGGACGAAGCGACCATATGGGATCAATCTGCTGCTCCACGGTGCGGATGACGACCAGATGCGCGCAGTGCTGGACGTTCGCCCTTCGGTCCTGTCGACAGCCTGGCCGCGCGACGACCAGGACCTCGGCGCGATCTTTGCGAGTGCTCACGAGCGCGGCATCAAGGTGCTGCACATGGTCCCGACGGTAGCCGACGCTGCAAAGGCGGCGGCGGCCGGCGCGGACGTGATCATCGCCCAGGGCACTGATGGCGGCGGTCATATCGGCCTTTTGGGAACCGCTGTCATCGTGCCGATGGTCGCGCGCGAGGTCGCACCCACGCCCGTCCTGGCAGCAGGCGGAATCGCAGATGGCCGAGGACTCGCCGCGATGCTCGCGTTGGGCGCCGCGGGCGTTCTCGTCGGAACAAGGTTCCTTGCTACCCCCGAGTCACCCCTCCACGCGGCTTTCAAGAAGTTGATCATCGACAGCGATGGGAGCGACACGATCGTCACGGACCTCGCCGACATCATGCTTGGCACGGACTGGCCGGGTGCGGTCGGGCGGATCGCGCGTAATCGCATCGTGGAACGTTGGCTCGGTCGCACCAACGAGCTGCGCCGACGGCGAGACGAGGTGGTCCCCGCAATGCGTGACGCCCGCCGAGCCGGGGACGCTGATGAGGCGATCGTCTATTACGGTCAGTCCGCGGCGCTGATCCGCGAGGTCATGCCGGCCGGCGAGGTGGTGGCGGAGATGATTCGAGAGGCGGAGTCGATCCTCCGTGAGCGATTGCCGAGCCTGGTTAGCGACTAGACGTCTTGGGCGAAAAGCGAGGGCGGGGAGGTCGCGGCGTTCGCGACCTCCCATGCGTACCGATTTCAGTCCGCGAAGATCCCGTTCTGGACGCGCCCGAGTTGGGCGAAGAAGCTGGTCGTGCCTGATGGGTTCGACACGAATCGAAATCCGAGGCTGTTGCTGGCTGACCAGGTCATCGTGGCGTTGGTCATCCGCAGCTCACCGGTCGAACCCTTCGTAGTCACCGCTGCGGTGCTTGTGACGGGGCCGGTCCATTCGATGTCGAAGCTGCAATGTGCGCCCGCTGAAACTGGAGTCTCGAATCGGAAGAGCGCATTCGGGATGTCGAAGAAGTCGTTGACCGCGAGGTTGGCCATGCTCATGGTCGCCCTGCCCCTGCCAAGCTCGACAGGGCCAAGCGTCGGGTTGGGCACCGTCCAGAAGAGGCCGCCTGGGTAGGGATGTATCCCCGGGTCGAAGTCGTGGATCTGGGTCGAGAAACTGTTGAAGTCGTACCGACCTCTGTAGAGGTCCAATCAAACGAAGCCGAAGGCACCCTTATGGACCGCTCCATCCTGACCCACGTAAACGCCGCTCATGAACCGCATGTCGGTGTCGAACAGAAGGGTTTCTGTCGTTCCGTCGGGGTTCGTCGCGGTCCCGGTGCCCTGCACGTCGGCGACTCCTACAAAGCCGTTGAAGTCATCGATCGACGAGGGATCGGTAGCGGGCCCAAAGCCGGTGAAATGGAACGGCGTGCCATCGAATACATTGGCCGTCGGCTTGGGCATCGACGACGGCTTGGCCGCGAGCACGCTTGCCGGAAGCATGCCGACGCCCATCGCCGCGCCGGCCACGCTCGCCATGGATCCCATGAAAGCGCGGCGCGACAGCGCATGCCGATGGTGATGGGAGCCAGGCTCCGCCGACGCGGGCATGGGCCATCTGGTCGGGTCGATGACGGGGGTTCGCATTGGCACCACCCCCAGGGGAAAAGAGGCCGGACCGACGTGGTTGCGGCCGATCTTAGGCCCACCCACGTTGATCTGTCCATGGGCGCCATTTCCGCCGGTTTGGGAGCTGACGCGGGGGGTGGGTCCGGGGTAGGGCCAACCCGTGATCCGTTCTCTGACGTTCACTCGAACTCCATGCGGCCGTGGATTGACAAGGGGGCCGAGCCTTGCTCGTGCGTTTTCTTCGAGTTGGAGGTGCTGTGATGGACCTAGCGACTCTAGTTGTGGATGTCGTGATCGCCCTGTGGGTGATCGCCGTCCTCGTGGCGGTGCTGCGGGCGTGGCAAGCTCGAACGCCCGGGCTCGCTCCGCTTGCGCCTGAAACGCGGGACCGCTATGTGCAGACCTGGCGGCAGATCGCGGCCACGTTCATACATTCCCCTCACGAGGCGGCGCGCCAGGCCGATGCACTGGTGATGTCGCTGCTGCGTGAACGAGGCCATCCGCTCGACCACGAGCGGCTCCCACGCCAGATGATCGATGCACGCAGAAGCCGACTTGTCGGCGAGGAACGCGGTGAGACTGAGGCCCTGCGCCAGGCCTTCCTTCACTACCGCGCGGCCTTTGAGCGAGCGGTCGGACGCCCAGGCCGCGAAGCCGCACCTCATAGGCGCAGAGAAATGGCCTGACATAACGGCTTTCCGGGCGTGGCAAGCGCGTCGAGGCCGGGGGCGTCCGCTGAACGCCCCCGGTCGACTCGAAAACCTCAGACGCAGACGAAGCTGACGTTGTCGTACTGGATGTGTCCGATTCCGGTTGCCAGGTCGAGACCTGTCACGTGAATGTCCGCGCTGAAGGTGCAGGTCACGCCATCACTCGTGGCCACTGACGTCTCGTGTATGGCCCCCTCCTGGAGGACGGTGAATTCGTTGGTGTAAAGGACATGCTCCTGGAATGAGTCGGTTCCAGTTGCGAGGACTGTCCCGTTGAGGCTGGCCACGAAGCTGCTCGACACGTTGATTTCAGCGCTCAGGTTCCCTGACGGGGTCTGAATGACGTTCTCTTCGCCGGTCGAGGCCACGCAGAACGTGGAGCCGAACTTGCCCGGATAGCACTGCAGCGGCATGCTCAGGTTGTAGTGCTGGACCGTGGCCCCGGCCGAGGCTCCTACCGCAAGCAGCATCGTCGCTGCGACCGCCGTGACCGACGCCAATAGTGTTTTGACCATGTGAACCTCTCCTCTCAGGAATGCGAGTTGACTGCGATGGCGCGCAGCCTCCTTCCGGAGCGGTATCGAAATCAGTCCCGAGGAGGTGTCAAAGTCGGTATCAATCGTGACCGACGCTCTGCGGATCGCCAACTGCTCCGGGTTCTACGGCGACCGCTTTTCCGCAGCTCGCGAGATGCTAGAGGGAGGGCCGATCGACGTCCTCACAGGCGAGTACCTGGCCGAGCTGACGATGCTGATCCTCTGGAAGTCGCGGCTCAAGGATCCCGAGGCGGGCTACGCGACGACTTTCCTCAGGCAGATGGAGGAGGTCGCCGGCCTGGCGATCGACCGCGGAGTGAAGATCGTCGTCAACGCCGGCGGCCTCAACCCGGCCGGTCTCGCAACCAGGCTGCGCGAGCTGCTGACGCGGTTGGGCCTGGAGGCGTCAGTCGCTCACATCGAGGGCGACGACCTGCTCCCGCGACTCGGCGAGCTCCAGGCCGCCGGCAACGAGCTTCGCCATCTCGACACCGGCCGCTCGCTGGCCGAAGCCGGAGTCGAACCGGTGTCGGCGAACGTCTACCTCGGAGCATGGGGCATCGTCGAAGCCCTCAATGCGGGAGCGGATATCGTCGTCTGCCCGCGCGTCACCGATGCGTCGCTCGTCGTCGGCCCCGCGGCCTGGCGGTTCGATTGGGCTCGAGACGACTGGGACCGACTCGCCGGCGCGGTGGTCGCCGGACACGTCATCGAGTGCGGCGCTCAGGCGACCGGCGGCAACTACAGCTTCTTCTCTGAGGTGCCTGGCATCACGCATCTCGGCTTTCCGATCGCAGAGGTGCGCGAAGACGGCAGCTCGGTCATCACCAAGCATCCGGGCAGTGGGGGACTGGTCTCGGTGGGAACGGTCACTGCCCAGCTCCTGTATGAGATCCAGGGCCGGCGCTACCTGAACCCCGATGTGGTGGCGCGGTTCGACAGCATCCGGCTCTCGCCCGACGGACCGGATCGGGTGCTCGTGTCGGGAATCCGCGGCGAGCCCGCGCCCGACACGCTCAAGGTGTCGCTCAACTACGTCGGCGGCTACCGGAACACCATGACTTTCGTCCTCACAGGCCTTGACATCGAGGCCAAGGCCGAGCTCGCACGCCGCCAGCTGTTCGAATCGCCAGGTGGCGAAACTGCCTTCGACCACGTCGACGTTCAGCTTCTTCAGACGGGCGAGACGACCGCCCAGCTTCGTGTGACCGTGAAGGACTCAGATTCCAAAAAGGTCGGGCGCGCATTCTCCAACAGGGCGATCGAGCTGGCGCTGGCAAGCTATCCGGGTTTCTTCACGACCAGCCCGCCTGAGGCAGAGACGACGTACGGGGTCTTCTGGCCGGCCCTTGTGCGGGCCGAGCTCGTCGCGCAGGCGGTGGTGATGGAAGACGGGCGGCGCCTCGACGTGGCCGAGCCGCCCAGGCGACCGGGGCAAGCCGAGGAGTCGGATCGCGGCTATGGGACGTTGTCCGACATCGGACCTACACGCCGCGTCCCTTTGGGGACGGCGTTCGGTGCGAGGTCAGGCGACAAAGGCGGAAACGCGAACGTCGGTGTTTGGGCCCGGAGCGAGGACGGATACCGATGGTTGGAAGCATTTCTGAACGTTGATCGGCTCAAGGAGCTGCTGCCCGAGGCGGCAGGGCTCCAGGTGCATCGCTATTCGCTGCCCAACATTCGGTCGCTGAACTTCGTCATCGTCGGACTGCTCGGCGAAGGTGTGGCATCGTCCACTCGCATCGATCCCCAGGCCAAGGGTCTCGGCGAGTACCTGCGCTCGCGCATCGTCGATCTGCCCGAAGCACTGCTCGAGGACGCGCCGAATCCGTCCTAAAGCGCCACTCCAAAGCGCGTCTCCAAGGCGGCGTGCACCGCTGCAACGGCGTACAACACGAGAACAGTAGATCCGATCGACATCGGCACGACGTATAGACCTCGAGTTATTCGGCGCGCTGCATACCCTGCCATCGTTGCGAGGGCTCCTGAGATTGGCAGCAGTGGTGTCAGACCTCCGATCTCATACACCCAGGGGGTGTCCAGAAGAATGGATACGGCCCGCCGTTGAACCGATGGATCATGGCCAAGAAGTAATCGGTGGCCACCCAATCCCAGGCAAACGGATGCAGGCGAGTCACCGGCACCGTCACCTGGATGGCGGTGACAGTCAATGCAACTCCGGCGGCCAGGACGCACACAACAAGCGAAGCCTTTGGATGGCGCACAAGTCCGAACGGCGGCGTGAAAACGACAACACCCGCCGCCACCATGCTCAGCCAGAGAACCGAGGCGGCGACCGGCACAACCAGCATTCGTGAGGGTCTAGGCACCCCGCGATCGGCGTCGCGGAGCCTTGAGCTGTCGATCCTGCCGGGCGCGAGCGGCTCTTGCCGCCTTCACGCTCGCCTCCAGAGCCGCCATCAGGTCGACGATTCGTGTCGGAGACGGCGGGGCTGGCGACCCAGCGATGCTGGGAGTCTTCGTCGCGATCGCGTCCAGCAGACGCTGGCGGTGCTCGTCGGGGTATCGCTCGGGCTCGAACGGTCCGGAGAGCGTGTCGATCAAGAGGCGCGCCATCTTCAGCTCTTTGTCAGTTGGCGTCGAGTCAGCGTCGGGGATGAAGAAATCGGCCGCGGCGATCTCGTCTGCGTGAACCATCGTCGTGAGCAGCATCACGTCGCCGTACGGACGGATCGCGCTCAGGTAGCGCCGCGAGCGCAGCGTGAACCAGGCGATCGCCATCCGGTCCGCCGCAGCCAGCGCTTGCCGGAGAATCCGAAACGGCGAGGCCGACTCGCGGTCTGGCACGACGTAGTAGCGCGACTCGAAGTAGATCGGATCGACGGCGGACAGGTCGACAAACTGCTGGACGTCGATGACGCGGCTCCGCTCGGGCGCGAGCGAGGCGACTTCCTCGCGGGTCATGCTCACGTACTCTCCGGGAGCCACCTCGTACCCCTTTTGGATCTCTTCATAGGTGACCTCGGGCGTGGGGGTGGGCTCGACGGGCAAGCCGCCTTCCTGAGTTGGGGTGATGGCGAAGCGGGCTTCCGGCTCGGGCACTGGCAGGTAGATTTCCGGGTCTGGAACGCGCACGTGGCGGACGCGCCTTCCGGCCCGGTCGAGCTCGTGGAAGCGCACGTTCTTCTTGCGTACGGCCGGGTAAAGGCGTACGGGCACGACCACCAGGCCGAGGGACAACGATCCGGTCCAGACCGAAGTCGGCATCTATCGAGTGAAATCCTAAGTGGCATTACCCTCCGATCAGCGCTACGATGCTCTGGGGCCAAACGCATGTTTGGTACGATGCGACTTGCTCCGAGCGTTCGCATCGCGCTTGAGCGCAGATGCTCGGGAGCATGCGAGGCATGCCGGCTCGAATGGCGGTGGGCCTTGTATGTGGTCCGGCTCGACGAGAACACGCCCTGCACCGCGGCCAACCTGCTGGTCCTTTGCGGCAGGTGCTCGGCCGGCGATGACCATCAATGGACTCCGCTGGTGGGCAGCCGCACCACTCGCGACCGCCTGCTGACCGCGAGCAATCGAAGGTCTGGCGTCAAACCTCTGACCGCATCGCGCAGGCGGGCGCTGATCGCGTCGCGCGGCGGGGCGTGCGAGATCTGCGGCGCATTGGCTGCAGAGCGAGTCTTGCAGGTGCATCACAGGCTGCCGGTGCTGCAGGGCGGGGACGACAGCGAGGAGAACCTTCAGGTCCTCTGCTTTGCGTGCCACCACCACCTTCAACCTTGCGCCACCGGATGCGGGGCGTGGGCGAACAAGAGACTTGGGGTCTGCCGCAACTGTCAGATGCGGCATTCACTCGAGCAGCTGATGCCGGGCGCGCCGTGGGAGGTGATCAAGGCTCGCTTTCCGGGCTTTGTCCAGCAGTGGAAGCCGGGTTACGAACCTCTGCCTGTGATCCAATCGCGGTAGCGTGAGCCATCTCCTCGGCATCGACGTCGGGACCAGCGGAGTCCGCTGCATCGCGATCGACCATCAAGGCGCTGTTCGCGCCGAGGCAAGCGTCGAGCACCCCTCGTCCAGCCCACGGCCGGGATGGTCCGAGCAGCGGCCGGAAGACTGGTGGGAGGGAGCCCGGCGCGCGATCGCCGAGGTTGCATCCAACGTCGGAGGCGACATCGTCGGCCTCGGTCTCACGGGCCAGATGCACGGCGCGGTCTTTCTCGACCAGGCGGATCACGTCATCAGGCCCGCGCTCCTCTGGAACGACCAGAGGACGGCGGCGCAGTGTGAGGCGATCACCGAGCGGGTAGGCGCGCACCGGCTCATCGAGATCGCAGGCAATCCTGCGCTGACCGGGTTCCAGGCGCCCAAGATCCTGTGGCTGCGCGACGAAGAGGCGAAGTCTTATGCGCGGCTGCACAGCGTCCTGCTGCCGAAGGACTATCTGCGCTTGCGGCTCACGGGCGAGAAGGCGACTGACGCCTCCGACGCGTCTGGCACCCTGCTGCTCGATCTGAAAGAGCGCGGATGGTCGCGCGAGATCGTCAACGCGCTGGAAGTTCCGATCGAGTGGCTGCCGCGGGTGCACGAAGCGCCGGCCGCCACGGGCCAGGTTCGAGCGGACGTCGCAAGCGACCTCGGGTTGCCGGCGGGAGTCGTGGTCGCCGCGGGCGGCGGCGACAACGCGGCCGCGGCGGTCGGCAACGGCGTGGTCAGGGATGGCCTGGTGAGCTGCTCGATTGGCACGAGCGGAGTCCTGTTTGCTCACTCCGACGTCCTGTCGCTTGATCGATCGGGCCGTCTCCACGCGTTCTGCCACGCGGTCCCCGAGCGCTACCACCTCATGGGCGTCACCCTCGCGGCGGGCGCATCACTCCGGTGGTGGGGCGAGGTGGTGGGCAAGCCTGATTACGACGAGCTGAGCGAGCTCGCGTCCCATGCCCCGCCAGGCGCGGAGGGGCTTGTTTTCCTTCCATACCTGACCGGCGAGCGCACGCCGCACATGGATCCACACGCGCGGGGAGCATTCGTTGGGCTGACTTCGCGCCACGGGCTGGGTCATCTGACGCGCGCGGTCATGGAGGGGGTGGCCTTCAGCCTGCGCGACTCGCTCGAGATCACGGTCGGTCTCGGCATCAAGCCGAACCAGATCCGCGCGACCGGCGGCGGCGCCCGAAGCGCGTTCTGGCGCCAGCTGCTCGCTGACGTGATGAGCTGTCCGATCGTCCGCACCGAGGCCGATGAAGGGCCCGCATATGGAGCCGCGCTGCTGGCTGGGGTCGCGTCGGGCGTGTACACCGACGTGGCCGAGGCAACGGCGCAGATCTCGCTGCGACCCGACATCTGCGAGCCGAACCCATCGGCCGCTCGCAGGTACATGGACTATTACGCGGCCTACAGAGAGCTGTATCCGGCCACTCGCTCCGCCATGCACTCGCTGTCCGACCTGGCGCGCGGCTAGATTCCTCGACGCGAGCTCAATCGGGCCTCGTCAATGGTCGGCTCGAAGAGCTCGACCGGGTTGCCTGAC
>Ga0209267_1001558_pt1 | contig 15546 bp, 16 predicted proteins | sample GraSoiAngelo_137_FD_185894 | JGI IMG/M metagenome (GOLD analysis project Ga0209267, IMG submission 185894) | Grasslands soil microbial communities from the Angelo Coastal Reserve, California, USA - 14_0929_09_30cm (SPAdes) (version 2) | ecosystem: Environmental > Terrestrial > Soil > Grasslands ... | reverse complement strand
GCGGATGGGGATAAAACCAACGACGACAGAAAGGACACCTCCGCCTCGGGGGCATACGTTTCTCCTCCAGCGAACAGCTTGAGGAGAAAGAAACCGAAGAGGCGCGGAAGAAAAACGGAAAAAGCAATTGGCCAGTTAAGTGATTAAATCAGGCACAAGGCGGTTAACCGAAGGGTTGCTAGTTCGAATCTAGCCCGGGGAGCCAACTCCTCCTTCTTCTTCAATTAGTTACAGACAGTCTTCGCTCCTTCCTTTTTCGCATCGGACCGACCGTCGTTTCTTTCGGCCATATGCTTTTTCGTTCGCCTTCTCAACTGCTTGCCGTAGCCACCCGAAGATGGGGTGGTGCAGCCTCCAGGATACCAAGTTCCTCTTCGACCGCAAGCATTCTGCGAACGGGTCGTTCGCGGAGCTCATTGAAGTGCTTCACCGCCGCGGCGGGATTTTCCGGAATATAACTCCGCTTGACCGCGAGATCCAAGATGCACTTCAAACATTCCAGCTCGCGATTGACGGTTGCTCCTTTTATGGTTCGGTTTGTCTTTGTAGGCTGTGCCCGCCGTTGATTTCGGTATTCCTCGACCGACTCAACAGTGATTCGGTTCAACTTTGATTCCCCGAAGAATTCTTTCAGGTGGCTGAGATAGGCACGATGGCCTTTCACGGTGTTTTCGGCGAGGCCGGCGAAATGAGATCGTTCGAACTCAGCGGACCGCTCGTCAAACGTCATTCGCTCGCCTGCCCAGCCGACCTTGAACAGCGCCAGCATGAACTCGCTCGACCGTCAGTGCGTACCGGACAGATGCTATGGCATATATTTATACATCATAGCCGCTAAGACATATCAATAATTGTAGCCGTGATATGCTATAGTAGCTGTACAAGGAGTCTCAGATGCTTAAGCAGATTGGAAAGAGCCTGCAGCAGACGCGAACCGCCCGAGGTTTGACGCAGGCGGAACTGGGGACTCTGGTCGGCCTGCCGCAATCGCATATTTCGAAAATCGAGCGCGGGGAAACTGACTTTCAATGGACGACGCTAGAACAGATTGCCAACGCTGTTGGGCTCTCCCCTATTCTTGTCCCCACCGGGCTGGTTCCCCTGGTGGAAAGCCTCATGAACGGACGCGAGCGAAAAAGCGAAGATGAGCCGGTACCGCTCGTCGGAAGCCTGACGGAAACGGAAGGATAGAAGGAAATTTGAGATGCCTACGCTCAGAATCAAACTTGGGAACCGTCTCGTCGGCACGATCACGAATGTCGTGACCGACAAGAATATCTTTGTGTTTGATCCGGGATATGTCGAAGACGAGCGCCGCCCGGTACTCAGCCTGAGCTATTACGATATCGAGCGAAAGCTCATCACGAGGCCGAGAGAGGTTCAGCGGCGCCTGCCTCCTTTTTTCTCGAATCTCCTGCCCGAGCGCGACGGCGTGTTGCGCGACTATCTCGCGCAGCGCGGCGGAATCAGTCCGGAGAGAGAATTTCCGTTGTTGTGGCTCGTCGGGGCTGATTTGCCGGGCGCCGTCATCGCCGAAGATAGTGAAGGACAACCGCTGCCGCCGGAAGAGAAATCGGAAACGCGCGAAGCGAACAAGGAAGAAGTGCTGCGATTCTCTCTCGCCGGCGTTCAACTAAAATTCTCCGCGATAGGCCGGGGCGGAAGGCAACTTCGCATTCCAGCCCAGGGGCGGGACGGCCAGTGGATCGTAAAACTGCCGTCGCCAAGATTCTCCAAGGTGCCGGAAAACGAATTCGCGATGATGACGCTGGCCAAGGAAGTGGGAATCGACGTGCCGGAATTCGGGCTCGTACCGGTCGGCTCGATCGAGAACCTTCCGCCTGAATTCGCGGAAAACAAAACGAACGCGTACTTCATCCGGCGTTTCGATCGCGGACCGGACGGAGAGCGGATTCACGCGGAGGATTTCAATCAGATTTACGGACAGTATCCGGAAAAGAAATACGAGGAGCACGGATACACCGGAATGGCCAAAGACATCTGGGCGGTTCTCGGCGAGAAAGGGCTGACGGAATTCATTCGGCGTATTGTTTTCAATGCGGCGATCGGGAACGCCGATATGCATCTAAAAAACTGGTCTCTGCTTTACCGCGACGGCCGAACGCCGACACTTGCGCCCGGTTACGATTACGTTTCCACAATGCGGTATTTGCCGGACCGAGGCTTGGGCCTGCCGCTCGCCCGAACGAAGGATGTATCCCGCCTGGACGATGAACTCTTGGAAAAAGCATCTGTGCAAGCGGGTGTTCCTCGAGGCTTGGTGAAAGACGTAGCGCACGAAACTGCGCGCGCGTTCATTCATACGTGGTCGCAGCACAACCCAGGATTGCCAATCGATGATCTCGGGCGCCGCAAGATCGACGAGCAACTCCGGCTCGTGCCACTTTTCAAGGAGCATGTCGTCAGCGGAAAACCAAAGCGAAAGAAACGCTAGACTGTGAGTACCGAGCCTAATCGGCTTGCGTATGGTCAACAACAATTGAGGCGAAGACGACATCGCCGGCGGCCAAGTGTTCTTGACAGTGTGGGCAGTCGCTCCGGAGACCAACCATCGTCGTCTGTCATAATGCGTAGTACCACGCTTGGATTTCCGGGCTGCGAGGTCGTTGTTAGTGGCTGCAGAGCGCGCATTCTGGCTTCGAGACTTGATCGACCATTCGGTGTGTAGCCGAATGTTCTGCCATGCCCACACAATAGGGTCAAAAGAACGCGCCTGCCTCCCAAGCAGGAGGTTAGTGCGAGTATGGTTGCCGCCAAACCATCGCAGTAAAGCACGTACAGTGAACTGGCAATAACGGTGGCAAGTCAGCTGACTCTGCCAGGCTGGTCCTTTGCTTTCGTTCTGGTGGTCTCTCTCGCAACCCAGGCAGGCGGATCACTCGCTGGAAATGACTCGGCCGAGGCCTCATCCACGATGTCGAGTTCCTGATTCGTGCCCGGCGATCCCGGCACGAGTGCTTGATCCTCCACGTTAGTTGTCTCGACTTTTCTTGCAGTATCAGTCATGTTGCTACCCGCGATCACTCGAAACGTCGAGCAAGTGCTTGATAAGACCAAGCATTACGCCCGTTTGCCAAATTGCGAGAGCGAGAGACAAGACCAGGGAGAGCTTTGCGCGACTCTCCCCTGGCCCTGTCTCGCAGCGTGACCATACGATCGGCTTATTTCTTAAACGACTCGTCGACGCTCCATCGGCCTCCGCCGAGGAACATCAGTGCCAATGCGGCGCCGATCAGCGCGACGTTGTATTCGATGCCATGGCCCTTGCTAGGATCATTCGCCCAATTCAAGAAGAAACCATTGGGCAAATGAACCATGATTGCGGCCACAAGCATCTCCACAGCTGTGAGCACAGCGGCGCACCGGGTGAAAGCTCCGGCGAGTAGCGCAAGGCCGCCCAGGAATTCGACTACGATTGCGATCACGGCAAGGGGCGTCGGAATATGCAGCGAATTTGTGAAGTACTGCATCGTTCCGTGCCATCCGTAGCCGCCGAACCAGCCGAGCATTTTCTGAGCACCGTGAGCAAAGAAGATTACGCCGAGCGGCAACCGCAGCGCCAAGGGAGCCCATTGCTGTCTCGCAGACAGCCATTGACTCAGAGCCCCGACAATGTGTGCTGTGCGCACCGCGGCAAGTGTAGCTTCAACGTTGATCGGTTTGGTCGCCATAAGACACCTCCTTTTTGATCTAGTGGCGCTTTGCCGGCACTTTCCGGCAGAAGAGTGTGCGGGTGCTCCGGACCTGCTCTCACCCTCATCTCATGCGTAGGCTTGGACAGCCGGAATCTCCCGTAACCCACTACGCGGCGCGCGGCAACCTCTGTTGTTCTGTCTTTTCCGCTGCCGGAGACAGAATCAAACTCTTCTGAACGCGACGGAGATATGCGCTGATGCTCGCGTAGTGAATGCCTAAGCGCTTCGTAAAGTCTGTCGATAAACGCGTCGGCATTCGCCACGCTATCATCCGCAATGTAGCTCCAAATCTCGATTAAATCCGCGCTTGCGCGGGGGCTGATGCGGAGTTGGGACACCTATTTCGTACTCTTTGCCGACTTCTTCTGGCGGGCGACACGTTTGATTTCTTGGGTGTCAAACACCGTGGAAGGTCCGCTGTCCAAGCCTTCGCGTATATCCTCGCGCAGCTTTTGCATTTTCAGGGCTCGAAATTGATCTGCTTGCTCCAAGAGGCGCAACGCTTCACGGACGACCTCGCTGGCAGAGTTATAGGACCCGGAGGCGATCTTCTCACGGATCATCTCCTCAAGGTGGGGGGTAAGGCTGATATTCATGGGCATAGCAGGAAACCTTGGAACTTTGGCCAATTAAAGAATAGCGCTATTGGCAAAGCTTGTCAATATTTGACAAAACCGGTGTTAGCCGATTCAACTGGTATTGCTCATCACCAGACTCGCCGCCAGGGACTAGCAATATTCCGGGCCCAGGGGGCGGCCCGAGATCTTGTGTTTCAGCGTCGCACCCTCTAGCTATTCCATGGCGATGAACGCTCGCCCATGCAGTTCGCCGATGTCGTAGATCGTGCAGATATTGGGATGGTTAGGCCCAGAGGCGGCTTGGGCTTCTCGTCGAAACCGCGCCAGGGCCCAGTTGCTAGCGGGGGACAGTGCCCTTATTGGATTTCACCACGCCGGCCTTTTGCGCAACCTCCGCCCTACTCCTCCACTCCTCCCACGCGGGCTCCCACGTATGCTCCTCCCAATTTATGGAGCATCTGTCCCTCTTGCAGGGAAATTTTTCTGTGCACTGTCAAATCCGAATCCTCTCGCAACAGTTACGAAACTTGGCACGCATATTTGATGAGAAGGAAGTGTCCTCAGCGAGGATCTCCAGTCCGGATTTGACGAGATGGAGCGGAAGGTCGGCAAGAGATCGGAGCAACCGGTCCAAGTATCGCCGAGTGGTATTCGAACTCCTGACGCGCCGGATCTCTGCCAAGAGTGCGTTCGCGGACGACTCGTGGGGGAAATGCCCAAGCTGCCCCGCTATCACCTCAAGCCTCTGCAAATCGGACGGGTAGAAACCTAGCAGGCCAATCAGATAGAGCCCAGCCTCCCGTCGTCCAGCGCCAGCCATGCTGCCGAGGAGCGTACACGCGGAGCGAAACCGTTCGAATTCGGGATCTATTGCCTGCTTCAAAATCCCATCGATCGGCAACTCGGCGAGATCTAACGTTCCCTCGGCTGTCATCCACCGAGGGAATCCGACGTTACTGTTCACGTTCATGGTTAAGCCTAGCTGTCTCCACACAAATACGGACTATGTTGCCGCCGATCGTGACAGGGAGCGTCGTTGTCTGGCGGCATTCATCCGCGCTCGAAGGTTCTGTACGTCCCCATCCGTTTCCCTGATGAGTGGGCAGAGTGCCGCCATGGAAGCCAGGTCCTCGTTGTACTGACGGCATTGGCGTTCATACGTGGCGCGAGTCTTTGAGCAGACCAGTGTTTGGGGCGACCCGGTGCGTACAGTCACGTGCGTCATGTCCAGGCGATGACGGTCGATCTGTTGGTGCAAATGCTGACGGCGCTCCTTTCTTACGCGGAAGGGATGCGTTTGCGTGGCGGGATCATGAGCGAAGGCCTGCAGTTCACGGCAATCCTCACATCGGCAGACCATCTTCACGTCTTGCCGCCAGTCCGTGGGCGATTCCGGAGGTTGCTCGCTGCGGCCCAGCAGGAACTCGGCGGAATGACCGCACAAGCGCTGGAACTCCTTATCGCTGAGGACGGCATCGCCGTTGCGCTCGCGCAGGAATTGGAGAGCCGGCACAATCAGAGTGGCGGGGTCAAACATCTTGGGATTTGCGGCAATTGACTTGCAGGCGGCATCACGAAGAGTGCTGGCGTTCAACGCCGCAAGCGTTTCCAGCAAATCCGCAACCGTAGAGCCGTCCACAGGCTTGGCCTTTCGAGTCCGCCACCAATCCCGATCCGGCTGGTCCGGCTGGCGCTGTTTGAGGTCCGGCAAAGCCTCCACAATGGCTCCGCCAATCTCCCGCAGTGCGACAATCCAATCTGCGGTTGGTTCCAATCGTAATTCGCGGGTTAACTGCGACAGAAGGTTCACACATTCTGCAGGAAAGAAGCGCATATTTTCGATCGCCAAGTGCGAGAGGAGCTGACCTGCCTGAATTGGACCTAGCAACTGAACATTGGCGGCCATGGCCTCGCTTTCGCTACCATCGTATTCTCGTGTCACGACCCCAGCGATGAACCGATCGAGCAGCGGCGCGTCGGCCAGTTGTCCAAGGAGTGCGATCATGTCGCTCCGGTCCGACTCCTTGCCCCGGTCCCGATAACCGCCCTTTGCGGTGTCTTCCCACACCGCAATAATCCGCTCCGCAATGAAATGTACCGTTTGGTGATCCGCGGCCGGCACCGACAGAGAATTCGAGGCCTGAACGCGATCTTTGAAGTAGGGCAACGCAGCGGCCGGGCCCGCTTGAAGCAGCACGTCCACAAAACGATCCTGAGGCCAAATGACCAATGCAGCGCGATGATAGGAACGCTCGAAACTCGCGCCTTCGTTACCGGTGGCTTCCGTCAGCCGTTGCTGATCGGGCGCCTTGCCATCCAGCGCGCCGGCAGGCAGGATTTCACCGTCCTCAATCGGCAGCGACCCGAATTCCACGGCGTGGTCATTCGTGTCGATCCATTGATCGATGTGTAGCGAAGTATCGATAACTTCGATCACCTCAAATTCCTCGTCACCGGTGTCAGCGTCCTCGACCATATCGTCACCGTCGTAATACCCTCCGCGTCGGCGAGCGCGCCCGTAATCCACATCAAAACAAGGTTCGGCCGCACCCGATTCTTCGATATGCACGATGCCGAGGTGCAGGGCACACTCCGCTCGCCGCGCAGCGTGCCGCGCCACCTTGGCCAGCGCAGCGTCCCGGCCTTTGAGCCCGGAAAACGAAAGTCCCACCGGGCTGTACTGATGTTCGAGCAGCCAGGCCAGCTTCGCCGGTGCGTCAGATTTCTTGAAAGTCTGTTCCAGAATTGCCTCCGCTCGATCCGCTTCTGAGTCGTAGAGGGGTGCTGTAATGGGTTTGTTTTTCTCCCCAGTTCTGCGCTGCAAGAGGTTGTAGGTCAGGCACACGCGACTGCCTTGCGTGATCGGTTTGATCGCGTGCTCGCAGTCTGCGTAGAAAGCAGCGAAGGTCAGTTCGGAAGTCTCCGGGTTGCTCAGGTCGACCGTGACTTCGCGCCCCGCGTGGCGGATGACCAGTTCGCCGCCGCAATGAACCGAGGGAAGCACGATAGTCAATGTGGCAAACATGCCGTCCGTCTTTTCCGTGTCGCGATGCGGAAGAAAAAAGCCGCCCTCCTCGTAAACGAGCAGCTTGTAGAATTCGGCCGAGATGTCCGTTCCGGTACAACCGAGTCCATCGGTAACGGTCGAGAGGATGTGTTGAAATGAAGGCCCCCACGATTTGCCCCCGATGCGGACCTTTACGGGCGCCAACTGCCACGTGTTTCGAACAGAAGTGTCCAGGATCGTTTCACCGCCGCGACCGTAGGGAGCGCGCTCTGCGTGCTTGATGATGTCCTGGATCTGTGAATCCAGTATCGGGAAGGAAATCACGCCCACGCCGTCGATTTCGACGCGAGGCATTGGCGTTTCCAGCGAACCACGCACGAAAAAATCGCCCGGCCGCCGCACTGCCGCCAGGACATCTTCCAACGCCTTCAAATCGCGATTATAGGGAACCTTGATTTGGGTATCGTTTGGAGTGTCCACAAAGATTCCTCCCGGTCGCAAACTTGAATAGCCCGAAACCACGTAACGATTTGGCCAAAACAGATCAGCAGCCACCAATCCTAACTGTCCCTCGCTAGGGCTTCAAGTGGTGGGCGCTCGACGACAGCCGTCATGTCGGGTCCTTCCCAGTACGGATTGATCCAGGGCACGCGTTGCTCTGTCCGTCCCGGTCCGGCACGGCGCCAGTGACCACGGATCATGGGCCGTGTTGATGTCCGCAGAAAATACGTCGAAAGCGTTGGACTTGGATTCGCGTTGAGGCAGGCATTCGAGGTCGGTACTGATGCCGAATCTCTGCGTCGATGCCACGTTCCGCTAATGATTGAAAAACTCGCGAGACGATGCAGCCTGGGTGAGGGTATTGCAGAAGGTCGAGGGAAGCTTTATAACTTCGTCTTCAGGTGTCGCGTGGCCTTAAGGGAAATGGAACACGACAAATTGGAAACGGTCAATCACTGCATTCGAGGAGCGGCCCAGCAAGCTGCAGCGTCTGGCGGCTTGCGGACATCCCTCATCGAACGATTCCTGCGCACTGGCGAGGAGACTTGGGACGGAGCAGGCTCCGGTCGATTTACTCTCGCCCAGCTCAATGACGACGAAGTCTACACCGGAGCGACGAAAACCGCGCTGCGGACCCTGTTCCGTCTGCTCGCTGATCTGCTTCCCGCAGAAGCCCAAGAGGTGCCGCAGGTGGGGCTAGAAACGATTCGGGCGAGCATTGGTCCGATGGTGAAGGGGCTTGTGGAGCGTGACTGGCAGGAGGTCGCCCTACGTGAACTCACCGCACGGACCTTCGTATTGAACTTTCAGGGGGCCCAAGCGGCCGTGGACGCAGAATTGTCGACCTGCTTCATGGGAACGGCGTGGCAGATCCTCTGGGCTCTGTTTGGGGACTACGGGCTCAAACCAGAGGAAATCAATGTGGAATGCGATGGCGTGTCCGCGGGAGACTTTGCGCACGTGCGGTTGTCCGCCTATGAGACCAAGGATCCATACAGTGACGTCATCGTCCACGAGTCGGCCCACTTGCTGCACTACTTGAAGCCCGAGCACTACGGATTGCATGTCCGCCGAGGCCAGGAAAGGTTCGTAGATGTCGAATTCTGCCATCGCGAGCTATTCGCGTTTGCGTGCGAGGCTTACTCCCGTGTGGTTCGCCACGACAAGCGCAAATCGCGGATCTCGTTTGCCGAGGAGATGAAGGAGCGGGCATTCTCATTTCCACGGGACCGAATTGAAGAAGTCGCCGCACTGGTTCTCAATGCTGCGCGCGCTCGCAATGGCTGGCGGGTAATACGCGAGGCGACGGTGATTCCTAGAGTCCGAGGGCGCGCAAGGGAATTCCCAACTTACCCGTGAAGGTTAGCTTCAACGCCTCGGCGATCGCCCAAGTCGTTCATCCAGGGTCGCGACGGTACCTGGAACATGCGGAGCATTCCTGCGAAGCAAGGCTCTAGAACGTGTATATCGCCCTCGGGCACGCGGACAGCGAGAGCATGCTGGTTGACGCGGAGTTCCCATCTCCCGCGAGGTTATCACCATCCTAATCCCTTGGAGGTAGTCTTCCTTTTCTAGCCTGTGGCTGGCGAATTGTTATTTCGCCCATGATTCCCCGCCCTGTTAGCATTCTGCGATGCGCCATCCGGCCCAACTTCTGAACGTGAATCACTTCTGACAACGTTGCATGAAGGCACGGCCAGACACCACCCTGTTAGTCCGACAAAGAGTATGCCCAAGAGCCATTGATCAGCCGAGATAATCTCTAACTCATGCGTAATGCTCAAACCGGAGAAATAGTTTTCAAAGTCTGGTAACCCGAGTACACAGGAGTTGAGGTAACCGGGCAACCATGAACCCGAACCTAGGCTCGCGTGTCATTCCACAAGAGCATTGCTCAACGCTGATGCTTGGAGCTAACATCAGTTTGTCTCGGGAAGGGTTAGAGACTGTGGGATGGCATCTGATTCATTGGCTGGTCATCCTGGGCGTCGTGGCGCTATTTTATGGCGGCAGGAAAATCCCTGAGAATATTAATCGCCGAGGCGGACCCCCAACCCATCCACTTCCAGTGTCAAGTCGCATAGAAACTTCCCGCGGTTCGGGAGACCCAAACAGGACGCGCAACTGGCAAGCCCTCATTAGGCGTTTACGTCTTCGGCGTCCAAGCTGAACCGCGACCCTATAGAAACCTATTGCAGATCTCAACGAGCTTGCCAAGGGTTGGACGAAGAATTTTCACTGGCCCAATTGCCAATGCTCGATTAAAGCGATTGTCGGACAAGTGCGCCCTATTGTTTTTGGGTGACCCAAGGCCAAGCGCTATAACGTATCCCGGCTGCAGCGCACAAGTCTCGGACACCAGAAAGAAAGACTCCCACGGCCATCAGGATCAGAACCCACCGAAGAGCCTCACTGATTGGTGCCGGAGAATACGCAAATCCTGTCGGTTTTGCCCACCAGGTTCGGAGAGCGGGCACGATGTTCGCAAGCATTGCTCCATAGACTATCCCCATGATCCCGTGCATTACACGCTCTCCGGCATACACTCCACCCAGCGGCTTACGAATCCAGTCCTCTACGACAAAATCCCAGAGAGTGAGAACGACTTCAGCGAGCAACAGGGCGACAAGCAGCACCAAATACCAGCCTTCCCATGCTACCCAAGGAAGTCCGGCGAATAAGACCGCATATACGAAATCACGGAGAGCATGAAGTTGCAGTTCTGATCTTGCTCGCGGCCCTAGAGCAGGTAGTCTTGCTCGCCACTCATGATAGTAAAGTGTGTCAAACGCGCCCAAGAACGCGACCAGCACGAGGAGGTACAAAGCGAGCTTCATAGCTAAATCTACTTGGGATGAACCGGAGTCACTTGCGCCAGCATGATAGCCCAATCGTCGCCCCGAGGAACAAGGACCACACTCATCCTGTGGATCCAGACCCGCTCTAGACTAGCGAGGATTGCGTTTTTCCATAGGACAATGACAACCAGCAGGTCGCCCGTATCCGCAAGGGTTTCTTCAATTATGTAAGTGGCATTTTTCTTGGCATAAGGGGCAAACAGGGTCTCAAATTCCTTATAGATTTCCTCGCGATTCCATCGTTTTCCATAGACGTCCACGAACTGGGCATTCTCAGCAAAAAAACTCAACAGTTCCTCCGCTTTATGCCATTTAAGGCCAGCAAGGAAACTCTCCAACGTAGCCATGGCTCTCGTGCTTGATTTTGGTTGTAAATTGATACTCTCAACAGCCGCAGAGACCTTTGCCACTTGTTCTCGAAGTGTTGCCACTCTGACACCTCTTGCCCGGAGAATTTCGCCAGCAAGCGAACCACCCTCCACGCGCAATAGACCAAGCAGTACGTGTTCAGTCCCGATGTGACGGTGTCCCAGTCTATCGGCCTCTTCGGCGGCCAGATTCAGGATCTTCTTGGATTCGAGTGTCAGAGGCACTTCCACCGAAGTAGAGAGGCGTTCCCGCGGTGTGATGTGCTTCTCGATTTCTGCGCGAATTCCTTCTTCGGAGTTGACTTCACCTAGAAACTTCTTTGCAAGAGCCCGGTCCTCTCGTAGAAGCCCCAGCAGCAGATGTTCGGTCTCGATGTAGGGGCTGCCGTACTGACTCGCTTCGTAGCGCGCAAAGAAAATCACACGTCGCGCTTTCTCCGTGTAGCGTTCAAACATGAGGTTGCCTGTCCCTACCAAAAAGTCCGTTCATATTGAAATCGTTGCATTTGCAAAGCCGCGACGTGTAGCCTTCCCCGCCATGCTGATCCTACTTCTCTCTGCAAGATTGTTTCCGAGACCGCGCCGTTCTGCAAGCAGAGATTTTAGCTCTCCGACATCAGCTCCTGGGCGTGCAGCGTTCGAGCTGCGGCCATAAGCTGCGTCTTCGTTGGGCTGACCGAGTCCTGTGGGTTTGGCTCTCACGCTTGTGGAACGATTGGCGCTCGGCATTGCTCTTTGTCAAACCGGAGACCGTCATCGCCTGGCAGCGCAAGGGATTTCGCATCTATTGGAGATGGAAGAGTCGGCGTTGCGAAGGTCGCCCGTCTGTATCTCCGGAAGTTCGGAATCTCATCCGGAAAATGGGTCTCGCCGACCCTCGCTGGGGAGCTCCTCGCATTCATGGGGAATTGCTGAAGATTGGAATCGAGGTGTCTCAAGCAACCGTCGCCAAATATATGGCCCGGAACCGGAAACCTCCCTCCCAAACGTGGCGCACCTTTCTCAAAAACCACGCCAAGGACTTGGTCTCCGTAGACTTCTTCGTGGTGTCCAGCATCACGTTTCAGCTCCTATTCGCCTTCGTGATTCTCAGCCATGATCGTCGACGTCCGGTGCATTTCGCAGTGACCGTTGACCCCACGGCAGAATGGACAGCCCGTCAACTTTTGGAAGCCTTCCCGTGGGACAGCGCCCCGCGTTACTTGCTGCGCGACCGGGACGGCGCGTACGGTGAGAAGTTCTGTGAGACAGCAAAATGGATGGGCATCCACGAAGTCATGACTGTCTTTTAGGGCCGAATTAGCTGCGCACGGACGGAGTTAGGGCCTCGACCCTCTTCACACTAGCAGTTTGACTGGCGAGCTCAAATGACTGGCTTTCGTTAAGCAGTCGAATCCTGCGTCCGGTTATCTCTTTTTCATCTGAGCCGTCAACAATCAACTTCTTGACCTGCACGGCGGTGAGCTGCGGATACTTCGCGAATAACTTCGCCGCAAGATTCGTAACCTGCGGAGACGCCGCGCTGGTTCCACTCGCGCTTAGGTGATCGCCGCCTGGCAACACGCTATCCACCTCGTATCCGTTGGCATAAACGTCCACTTTGCCAAAACTGGTGAATGCCGCTTCATCGCCCGCTTTGTCAACCGCTCCGGCGGTCATGGTGTTCGGCAGATCGATTGCAGCCGGGATAAATTCATCAAATCGTGCGTCGTTGTTTGCGTTGCCGGCTGCGGCTACGAACAGAATATTAGGAGCCTCTTGCATTGCTTTGACGAAGCTCTCTTTGAACATCTGGAAATATCTGGCCGCTGTCGCATGGCGCTGTTCCACGGTTCCTCCGGCCCCACTGGCCTGCATGTCGTCTTCGATTTCCTGCGGCGAGATTCCCCAGCTCATGTTCACGACCCGCACGCCATTGTCATGCATGTATCGAACAGAATCTCGGAGCATGCTAGCCTGGCCTTCCGCCCATTCCTGGTTGGGAGGTGGCGGAATCATTTCGTAAGGCCAATCGTTTCGTATCACCAGAATCCTGGCCGCCGGGTTACCAGCTATTGCGATCCCTGCCACGAGCGTTCCGTGCGCGTAATTGCCATACGACGCAACGCCCTCAAAGAATGGCTTCACCTGGTCCTTAGGCAGTTCAGAAAGTTTCTTCTTCAGTTGCCGCGCTTCCTGGGTGTCCAGATTTGCTCTCATATCGATTAAACCCTTGAAATATTGCTTGTCAGTGGCGATTTGATCTTGCGTCAGATTGAGCTTGCGCAGCGGTCCCACGTCCTTCTTCCCATACCAAGTCCAACCAATTCCATGGACGTCGTCGATGTACCCGTTCCCGTCGTCGTCTTTGCCGTTGTCCGGAATCTCCTTCTTATTGACCCACATCCTTCCTGGGAAAACGCTGGGATCGACGCCCACGTCCCAGATGCCGGTCACTACCGGCGCGAGCATGTCCGAAGCGACGAGCGCGACCGTGCGTGCAGCCCAAATGTCGTGTTTTTCGATCTTGTGAGCGTCGATGAGCATCTGCAGTTGTGCGGTTACGAAATCCTTGTAGAGCAGGACTTCACGGATTGTGAAACGCGTGTCGAGGATCTTGATGGCGGCGTTCTTGGGGATGGTTCCCGTCTTTTGTGCCAGCGTGTCATATTGCTGCTCGATCAAGCCCGCTAGTAAATTCGAGGACATGATCTCAAAGCGACTTTTCATCTGTTTCACTTCGTTCTGCACCACTTCGTAGGGGAGCTTCTGCAACCGCTCCTTGAATTCGGCTTCGAAGATCACCTGAGCCTGGCCCTCACCGGCCTTTTTTGCGTCGATTAGCGGGTGATCCAGCATGCCCGCCATTGCCTTCGCGGCTGGCTTATCTTCTAGCGTGTTCATCTTCTGCAGATAGGACAAGGCGTCGTTGTAGCGTTGCTCCAGGACCGCGATTTGCATGAGTGGACCGTAATACTTCTTGAGCGTCGTCTTGTCTTCGATGTCATAGTTCTGCAAATCATTCTCAAGATCTTTCTGGAGGGCCGCCACGAAGACCTTGAAAGCCGCGTCGTCGGTGAGCAGAACTGATGCTTTGCCCGGGACTGGGTAGCTGTGAACCGGCAGCTGCTCGGCGTTTTCAATTCTCTTTTTCGCTTGCTGCCCAACTGTGCCGACCTCCGCGCAACTGATCACAGACAGGGCGATGTTGCGGGTCTGAATCGACATGTGCATCCTTTCGTTCTCAGCCGGAATTGCCTTCCTGAATTCGAGAACGGCAGCGATTATACCTCCGACTCGTCTGCACCCGACAGGATGGTGTAACGTGGCTTAACGTGGCAGCCGCTTGCCGCGCGGTTACGAGCAACCCGGAAACTGACCACCACGGCTAGATGAAAAGAGCGGGCTGCGCAGAAGCATCCTGGGGGTCGTGAAAATTGCTTAGGCCCACGCCAACGAGGCGAAACCGCTGCCGAGGTGTCCATCGCAATCTCCGGAATACAAAGTACTTTTCGTAATGAAGTCCATATCTTTTCTTGTCAAGGGGGCGCACATTGGCGCACATCCGCTGTGAGCCGGTTAGCTATCGCTGCTTGGACGTGAGCGCCTACGAGAAATCAGCACGGCGATTGAGATCGTGATTGCAATCAGGAGCCATGACGCTGGAGGAACAACAACGAATGCGAATGCGGTCTTCGCCCTGGGAGGCCCCAAGGCAACGTCTCCGTAAATGGCCAAAGAGCTCACCGTGAGAACCAGCATCACCCCATAGAGCGTCGTGCGGGTAAGGACCGACCAATCCTTGGAAACGATAGTTCCGAATACTAGGGCCACAAATGGGGAGAGGACCCAGATCCCAAACAGTATGAGTAGGACACGAGAAGGATTCCGACGACCTGCACGGAGCATGAAACCGATTGAGCCCGCAGCCCCAGCGGGCAGCGCGATTAGGGCCGCTGTCCGTAGGACACTGAGACTGCGAAGCTCGCTTTTCGATCGCATTGGGGCCCCGATTGTTCTTCATGCATAATACCGTGAGGAGACTAAAGCTAGACCCTCTGAATTTTGCCGAAGAAAAAGGATCCCGCCGCGGTCAAGCTTGGACGGAAAGGTGGGAAGGAGATCGCCAAGCGAGGCTCGGAATCCTTTAGCCAGCTGCAAGCTAAACAGCTAAACGCAAGAAGCGCAAGGGTGGTCGGCCTCCCAAGTCCAAGAAATCACTCTGAATAGTCCGTTCCAGCCTAGACGCTCCGCCTCTGGCGTCGCATGCATTCGTTCCGAGAGGGGCGAGTGGGGCGTAAGAGCTGCCTCGGCCAAATGTTTGACCGTTTCCCGGGAAACCAAATACCAGCGTCGGCTTTGTCTCCTTCAGGCGCTCCCAAAGCATCTTTGCCCATTGTCCTAGCGCTCTCGGTCAACAGTTGCCGCCCGATGCGCCGTCGACCTGCGCCGAGGGCACTGCGAAGAGCGATCTCGCGTCGTCTCACGGTGGCGCGCGAAAGCAATAGATTCGCGACATTCGCGCATGCGATCAATAGA
>Ga0209267_1001553_pt1 | contig 15571 bp, 14 predicted proteins | sample GraSoiAngelo_137_FD_185894 | JGI IMG/M metagenome (GOLD analysis project Ga0209267, IMG submission 185894) | Grasslands soil microbial communities from the Angelo Coastal Reserve, California, USA - 14_0929_09_30cm (SPAdes) (version 2) | ecosystem: Environmental > Terrestrial > Soil > Grasslands ... | reverse complement strand
TGACGATGGTGAGCGCGCGCAGATCAAGGGTCCGGGTGAAAATAAGTTCGTCCCTTACGACTCGGCGTCGGTGGAAGCAAAATATCCTGATCGGTAACGCGCGGAGAAAATCTCTCCAACGAATTGAAAAAGTAAATTTGACTCGTCACCGATACAGCCGGTCGAAATAGCCGCTGGACTCGAGTTCTTTCAAAAAGCTGATGTCGGTAAAGTCAGAGGGTTTGGCCTGAGCGGCCTTCGGATTCCTGGATTTTAGCTGGTCTAAAAACAACTGGATGCCGGGCGCTGTGGGGTAGGGAACGCGGCGAGTCAACTTGAGAACGATTTCGTTGTAACTTTCCTCGATGGCTTTCTCGTCCTTTACGTCGAGATATTTTTGCAAAACCTTCTGCGCGCCCTTGGCGTTCGTCAGATTGTAATGCACGGCGTCTACGAACGCCCTCATGAACCGGCGCACCGTGTCGGGTTTCTTCTTAATGTAATCGCGGGTGACGGCGACGCCATTTTGCTGCCACTCGACATCGAGCTTGGTAAAATCGAGCAGCGCGCGGACACCGATCTCCTTGGCCTTTAGGGTCTCGGGCGGTTGCAGGAGGGTCGCTTGAATTGCATTGCTTTGCATGGCTGCAAGGCGGGCGGGTACTGAGCCGATTGTCACGTAGGCGACATCGTCCGCTTTGAGACCGTATCTCTCAAAGACGGTTTGTGCTGCGGCATTGTCTGCGCTGCCAATGCGGCTAACGCCGAATTTTTTCCCCCGGAGATCTTCCACGCGCTTAATCTGGTCGGTGACGAAAAGGATGTAAGGAAAGCGATTCACGGAACCGGCGATCAATACGGCCCCGGAGCCGGTGAGATTGCTGGTGATCACCGCAGATGCTCCCGTATGTATGATCGGTGTCTCTCCAGCTAACATGGCTGTTACGGCTAATGGCGCTCCGACCAAAAGAACGAGCTCGACATCGAGCCCGTGTTTGGCGTAAAAGCCAAGCTCTTTGGCCGTCCAAACGTTCAATTGCGTGGGGCTGATCACGGTGTAGGCGACGCGGAGTTTTTCCGGCTGAGTCTGCGCGCCAACCAACGAGTGGGCTATCGACAGCACGAACGGCACGCAAAGAAGCGAAATGAACACTCGCAAGAATCGGTTTCTCATGGTTTTCCTCCTCCAAGCGAGACTTTTGCCCGGCCTGCTGATGCGATCAAGTTCAACCGTCAGTTTTTTCCCGTGATCACCTTGTCGTCTTTGCCCGGCTCGTAGGGGCGCGTATCCCGCGCGAGATCGATCTTCTTGAGCACCTCGTCCGGCGCCTGAGCCTCTTTCGGAAATTCATAGGGCGGCAGCGGCTTGGTGGCGTCGAAGATGAGCTTGGTCTCCATGGGCCCTTTTTCCAGGCGATTGTAGCCGTAGGCCGTCGGGTTTAAGTGGGAGCCGATGATATTCGGTATGATCACCAAGTCGCGGTCTGCTTGGAAGCGCATGGCGAGAGCCCACAGCACCTGGGTTTCGTTAAAGACGTCGACATCGTCGTCGACGACGATCACGAGCTTGATGTTCGGATCCGTCACGAAAGCCGCCAAGGCCGCCTGTTTCGGCTCGCCCTCGGCCCGTTTCTTGACCGAGATGTAACAGTGAGAACGGGCGGCGCCCGAGATCGGCATGTTGACCCCGGTCGTGCTCGGCACGGCTTCCTGAATACGTCGGAGTAGACTCCCGAGGCGCGGCGCGGCGCCGATAATGTTGTGCTCGAAGTGGGCGCTGTGGATGCTCTGATAGATGGGATTTTTGCGCATCGTGATCGCTGTGACTTCGATGTACGGTTGCTCGCCTTCTTTATAGTAGTAGTGCGGCCATTCGCCGAAGGGGCCTTCATATTGCCGTTTCTTGGGTGGCACAACGCCTTCGATGACGATTTCGCAGCGCGCCGGCACCATGAGATTCACCGTCTCAGCCTTGACGACTTCGAGGGGCTCACCGAGAAAGGCGCCGGCGATCTCGAGCTCTTGACCGACGCCGGCCTGCTTGCTGACGGCGGCCAGGTTCAATGCGGGGTGATGGCCGATGGCCAACGCTACTTCCATGGCCTCGTTGTGGTCTTCGTATTCGGCGCGGACATAGTTTCCGTGATTGGCTGGATTGATCATCAAGCCGAGCTGTCTTTTGCCTTGTTTCTGATTGCGGTAAATGCCGACGTTGACGGCGCCGGTGCCGCGCTCCTTGCAGATCATCGCCGCGGCGTTGATATAAGCGCCGGCGTCGCCTTCGTTGAGCGTGAGGACGGGTAGCAGATCGAGATCGACGTCGTTGCCTTTTAAGATCACTTCTTTGCACGGCGCATCCTTGGCCGAGATCTCTTTCACCGGCAGCGGGTTGTGCTCTCGGTGCGCCAGATCTTTCACCATCTGTGGCACCGAGGGTGATCCCAGAGACAGGGCCAACCGCTCGTAGGTGGCGCCGAGATTGATGATCAGAGGAATTTTTGAGCCTTTGATGTTTTTGAAGAATACCAGGGGAAATTTATTTTCTCGTTCGAATTTCTCGACGATCCCCGAGGCTTCGTACTTCGGATCGACTTCTTTGTCGACCACGACGACGTCTTTGGGCCGCTTCTCCAACAATTCATCCAAATAGGTTCGCAGATCCTTCGGCATGTTCTGGTTACCTCCGTAATGGTTCTCAAAAAAGCTATCTACACCTGGTTAAGACATGTTTCTAGAGCGGGCTTCGACCAGAAATCTTTTGGGTTGCGCTATTCTCCTTTCACAGTCGTTTCAACAGTAGGCGCAACTCGAGTGACAGTTCAATGAAACGCGGGCAAAACCTCTTTTGCGAAAAGCCGCATCTGCTTCATGAAAGATTCATAGGTGGGATACATGAACCAAAGATCGAAATAGTTGGCTCCGGCGTCGATGAACCCCTTGACCTTGTCACGGATTTGGGCGGCAGTACCGACGACCGCCGTTTCGACGCTGGACGCGGGCGCCTCTTCTGCGCCTTTGGCGTCTCTCCAGCTATCCTCGCGTTTCCACATATAGCCCGCATAGCGCGCCATGTGGGGTTGGTCTTGGGCGATCCATTCGACATTTTTCCGCGCCTCTTCCATGGTTTCGCCGATGCTGAGTCGCAGTTGATAGCACCAATCGAAGTTCGCAATATCCCGGCGTGCTTCCCGGGCGGTGTTGGTGAAATCTCGAATCATCGACTTGATGTGTTGCGGCGTCATTAAGAAGCCGTAGATCCAGCCATCCGCATGGTCGAGGGCGAATTTCACCGCCGGCCGTTCTTTCCCGCCGGCGAGGGTATAGCAACCGACCCATACGGGTATGCGGCGGGCGGGCTTGGGGTAGATAACCAAGTCGTCGAAGTTGACGTACTTCCCATGGAACGAGGCGCTGGGCTTTTCCCAAATGTCTCTCATGGCAGCGATGTATTCGCCAATCATGGCATAGCGATCGGCATAGGGGAGAAAAGGTATTCCGACGGCTTTGTACTCTTCTTTGTCCGACACGTTCGATACGCCGACCCCAAAGATGAATCGACCGCCGGAGAGCGCGTCCATCGTAGCAAGCTCCTTTCCAAGGATGATCGGGTCGCGTAAGGGCAGCGGCATGACGCCCACTCCGAACTCGATTTTTTTAGTCATGCCGGCGAGAAACGAGAAAGCGGCGACGGTCTCAAACTGATGCGGGTCGAGGGTGTTGTCAGGGTCTCTGTAAGAACCCATACCAACGGGGTACTGCTTGTGCCTGTCAAAGGAGTTGTGAATATGGTCCATGATGAAGACCGAATCATAACCGAGGTTCTCGGCCTCTCGGGTTGATTCGATCACTCTATCGCGGCCGCATACCGGTCCCGATGCCGGAATTCTCGCGCCGAATCTGATTCTAGCCATACGTTTTTCTCCCGGTTACAGAAGTCGCCGATATCGCTCCGTCGCCGTCTTGCATTTATCTCTTATACTCGATGAGTGTCAAGCGGACCTTATCATCGATTTGCTTGACAGCTCGCGTGCTTTCTTTTAGAGCTTTGCTCGACGAATGCGGTGTCCGAGTCATGCGTAACTTGCCCGTAAAATGGGGCGTGAGTCTGCCGAATCGCGGCGTGCTCTTCGGTCTCACGAATATCGACACAATCCTGGAGGCGGCCGTTCTCGCTGAACAGTCGGGCGTTTTTGAATCGGTCTGGTTCGGTGACAGTCTCATTCACAAGCCCCGCATCGAATCTATAGTCATGCTCAGCGCGGCGGCGGCGCGCACACACAAGGTCAGGCTCGGCGTGATTTGCATGGCGAGCTTTCCGGTCCGCCATCCCGTGCTCGTGGCGATCCAGTGGGCCAGCCTCGATCAGCTCTCCAAGGGAAGGATCATTTTGGGAGTTTGCATCGGCGGCGGCCACGAAGGGGAGATGCGCGCCTTCGGAATTCAAAAGTCTGAACGGGTGGGGCGCCTGACGGAAGGAATCAAGCTCATCCGCGAGATTTGGAGCAACGACGAGGTCAATCACGAAGGCAAATATTACAAGCTACAAGGCTGTCGGATCGTGCCGAAGCCGGCGCAGAAGCCCTGTCCGATTTGGATTGCTGTTAGTCCCGATCGCGCCGTCGTCGGCGACAAAGGGATCGAAGCCGCAATGAAACGAGTGGCAAGCTTGGCGGACGGTTACATCACAATAGCGGTGCCGCCTGATGACTTTCGACGACGGTTGGATCTGATCGAGGAGTTTGCCGAGGAGCAGGGAAGGGATCTGAATAACTTTGAAGTGGCGATTCACGGCATGGTCAACATCAACGACGACCGGCGAGCGGCACATGAAGAGTCGATGTACTACTTCAACAACTATTACAGTCCCGGTTATCCCGGCGAAGAGTTGCTGAGGATCTGGCTCGCTCACGGCCCACCCGAGGAATGCGCGCGCATGATTCAGGGATGGATCGACATGGGGATCACGACGCCGGTGCTGCGCTTCACCTCGCGCGATCAGCTGGGGCAGATGGAGCGATTTATCAAAGACGTCCTGCCGCTGTTGCGGTTGAAGTGACGGCGCGATCGTTGATAAAGGTATGGAGCAATGGAGTGGTGGAGTAGTGGAGTGTTGGGTCGGAACTTCAAATTGAATTTCTAAGGACATTCCATGTTTGAAGATCTGAGAGGTTATTTGACCCATCTGGAAAGTCAGGGCCAGCTCCTGCGAGTCGCCGAGCCGGTGGAGGTCAAGTATGAGATCGCCGCCGGCATGCGCAAAACTTCCGACATCGAAGGGCCGGCGCTGCTGTTCGAACAGGTCAAGGGTTTCCCGGGCTGGCGGGTGCTCGGCGGACTTTTTGCGACGCGCAAGCTAGTCGCTCTCGGTCTCGGAGTCAAAGAGGATCAGTTGCTGGACCGCTATCTCACCCTGGAAGATCAACGCATCGCGCCGGAATTGGTTTCCACCGGGCCGGTCAAAGAAATCCGTTGGACCGGAGATCAAGTCGATCTCTCCAAACTACCCCTCGTCACCCACGCGGGAAAAGATTGCGGTCCGTATATCACCATCGGCGTGCAGATCGGCAAGGATCCGGAAACAGGCGTGCGCAATCTCTCGATCCATCGCATGCTGCTCCTCGGTAAAGATCGGCTCTCGCTCTGGGCGCCGGCGGATCATCACCTGGGCCGGATGATCCTCATGGCGGAGGAGAAAAAGCGCGGGTTGGAAGTGGCGACGGCCATCGGCGTCGATCCTGCCATCATCATCGGTTCTCAGGCGAAGGTCCCTTATGGCATCGACGAATTTCATGTCGCCGGCGGCTTGCGCGGGGCGCCGGTGAAACTTACCAAGTGCGAGACCATCGACGTCGAAGTGCCGGCATCCGCCGAAATCGTCATCGAAGGAGTAACCGTGCCCGGCGAACGCGTCGCCGACGGCCCTTACGGAGAATACCCGGGCTGCTACAGCGAAGCGAAGCAGGCGCCGGTGCTCAAAGTGACCGCCATCACCATGCGGCAGAATCCCATTTATCAAACCGCTCTCACGGGCATGCCGGTGACGGAAAACCATACGCTGATCGAGTACGGCAATGCCGCAGTGGTTTACCGAGAAGTGAAGAAAATCGTTCCGGAAGTCAAAGCCGTTCATATGACGCCGGGCGGGACGTTCCGCCATCACGTTGTCGTATCCATTAAAAAGCGCAGCCAGGAAGAGGCGCGCAATGTGATTCTGGCGCTGCTCTCGCTCGGGATCGGGTTGAAACAGGTCACTATGGTTGACGACGACATCAATGTCTTTGATCCGCTCGAAGTCGAATGGGCGCTGAGCACGCGCATGCAGCCGGACAAAGACATTATCATCATTCCGCGGATCGCCTGCTCTACCCTGGATCCCTCTTGCCCCGCGCCGCGCATCACTGCCGCCTGGGGCATCGACGCCACCGCGCCGATGAAAGAGCGCTGGCGCTTTGAAAAAGTCGAGATCCCCGGCGTCGATAAGGTGAAGTATCTGAAAGGCAAATGAGAAACTTCGATTATCTAGAACCGAAGAGCGTTGCCGAAGCCTGTGCACTGCTCAAACAGCATGGCGGCGAGGCGAAGATCTTCGCCGGCGGAGCGCATCTCACGATTCTTATGAAGCAGGGGCTGTATCAGCCCAAGGCGCTGGTCAACATCAAAAAAATTCCTGAACTCCGCGGCATCAAATACGACGCCGCCGAGGGCCTAACCATCGGCGCGCTGGTGACCCACCGCGAGATCGAAACTTCGGCCCTGGTTAAAGAAAAGTTTCCCGTGCTGTGCGAGGCTGAAAGGGAAGTGGCCAACATCCGGGTGCGCAACATGGGCACGGTGGGCGGTAACCTTGCATCCGGCGAACCGCTGACGGATCTGTCGCAGATTTTTATCGCGCTCGACGCGAGGGCGGAGATCACTGGCCCGGGCGGACAGCGTACGATTCTACTTGAAGAACTATTCGTCGATTTTTACCAGACCAATCTCGCCGATGACGAAATACTGACTCATGTGGTTATCCCGCGGCTTCCGCCCCGCTCGGGTATCGAATACATCCGTTTTTCGAGCAGCTCTGTGGTGGACAAACCGTCTGCGGGAGTTGCGGTCAGAATTTCTTTAGAAACTAACAACGAGCTTTGCCAAATTGTCCGCATCGTGCTCGGCTGCGTCGGCGCAACTCCGGTCAGGGGATTGAAAGCCGAAGCGCTCCTAACCGGGAAGAAAGTCACTCCGGAACTTGCAGAAGAGGCGGGCGCGACGGCTTCTCAGGAGTGCAGTCCGACCAGCGATCTGCGTGGGTCAGAACATTACAAGCGCGCCATCGTGCGCACTTTGGTCAGGCGCGCGGCGGGCAAGGCGTACGAGCGGGCCCTTTGATTTTAGATTGCCGATTTTCGATTTTAGATTAAGGGAAAAGAACAAATGGATAAGAGCTAAGCCAGCCGATATTTCCGTAGAGCAGCCGACGAAGTTTGAGCTGGTGATTAACTTTAAGACCGCCAAGGCGCTTGGTCTGATGATTCCGCCGGCGGTGCTGAAGCGAGCGATAAGGTGATCAAGTGATTTTGATGCAGTGATTTACGAGGAACTCGATGCTTTTAGCGATGTCGTTTACCAACGGGCGGTGCTCTGTCGCTGCCGCCCAATCTCCCAAAAGTTTATGTTCTTTGTTGAAACTTTCATGACTTTCCCATTCCGCTTGGCTCTGGTGTTGAAATGAGGGTGCCGCAGCAACTTAGAAACATAATGGGCTGTTTCCAGGACAGGCACGGTCAATACCACAAGGCAGTAGTTGGCATGACGCAACGGCGCGCGGAAGAAGCCTAAGTCCCGCGTGAAAAACGTTATCTGTTTGGTGGCATGCAAAAACCGAAGAATCTCTTGTTGATCATCCCACTCGGGTCGCCCCACTTCAAACCCGATTTGCCGGAAGTGAGTTCGCCGGCGGCGAAGCTGTTCCGCCTGGTCTTCGGGGATGTTGTGGTCCAGAACGATCACGCGGCGGTTTTAGTTCTCGCCACGATTTCTCTGACAATCCCTCGGCGGGTAAGCGCTAACGCCTCCCGCACCCCTTTCGCCGTGATAATGCCGCGATATTGGCGAGCAATGGCCTCAGGAGTATATCCGGCTTCTGTCAATTCAAGCGCATCGGAGACAAGAATTCGCGTGCCTTTAAAGATCAAGCGACCACTGCAAACACGGGTATCGGCCGCCAGATGTTTACCAATCTCTATACGCGCCATAAGCTTTCTTCCTCCTTGGCGAAGTCTATATCAACTACACAATCCGATCAAAGCTCTCCTTCAGTGGTGCTCATGCGGGCGGGTAAGGTGATCAAATGAAAAGACGGAGTGATTGAACAGTGGAGCGATGGAGTGATGGAGTAATGGAGGTTGGACGGAATCGGGATTCGAACCGTTTTCCGCGTTTTGGATTTGAATAGTCCGATGAAGAAAACGATTTCACTCAAAGTAAACGGCGGTGAGCGTAGCGCCGAGGTCGAGCCGCGCACGACGCTGCTTGAACTTGTGCGTGAGCAGTTTTATCTGACCGGAGCCAAGCTTGGTTGCGACATTCAGGTTTGCGGTGCCTGTACGTTACTTCTCGACGGCAAGCCGGTAAGCGCCTGCTCAGTTTTGGCCGTCGATGCGGATGGCTGTGAGATTCTAACCGTCGAAGGCTTGAGCGATAAAGACGGCCTCCATCCGCTGCAGGAAGCCTTCATGGAGTTTGGCGCGCTGCAGTGCGGGTATTGCACTTCTGGCTTTCTTCTCACGGCCAAAGCACTGCTCGACGAGTGTCCGCAGCCTTCGGAGCGACAGATTAAGGATTATTTAGCCGGGAATTTTTGTCGCTGCGGCTGTTATCAGGAGATCGTGCAGGCGATCAAGAATGTGGTGCGAAGCTGAGTCGATAAACATGATAGATCCTTGGCGGCCTTTGCCCATTTGCGGTACGGGCAGGCCCCTGTGCCTGCCCGAAAGGGCAACCACGGGGGGTTGCCCCTACATTGGTTGTTAGATTTTTTATCGCGCCAAGACGCCAAGGCCGCAAAGAATAATGCAGGATAACTCGATGGAAACGACTGAGATCGGAAAATCGGTGCGCCGGTTGGACTATGAAACCAAGGTGACCGGCAAAGCGCTTTACCTGGCGGACATGAACGTCCCCGGCATGTGCCACGGGAAAATTTTACGCAGTCCGCTGCCGCATGCGCGCGTTAAAAAAATAGATACCTCCAAAGCTTTAAAAGTAGCCGGCGTGATGGCGATCATCACCCGCGACGACATCCTCCATGACGAAGGAATTGAGCCGTATTACGGCCCGGTGTTCAAAGACCAAACCATCGTGGCTATGGAAAAAGTACGCCATGTGGGCGATCCGGTCGCGGCGGTGGCGGCGGTAGGTGTCGATGCCGCTGAAGAGGCGCTAGGTTTGATCGACGTCGAATACGAAGAGTTGCCGGCGGTTTTGGATGTCCACGAAGCTTTGAAGCCCGGCGCAACTTTGGTGCACGAGTCTGTTCGCATCCCGGAATCCGGCTTCGCCGACCTCGCCGAGATCAAGCCGGTGGAAGGCACCAACGTCTGCACGCATTTCAAGCTCAACCGTGGCGACGTGCCAAAGGGCTTCGCCGAGTCGGACCATGTTTTCGAGGATACTTTCACGCTCCCTGCAACCCAGCATAGTTTTCTCGAAACTCACGCTTGCATCGCTTCGGTGGAACCCGGCGGCCGCATCACGGTCTGGGCGACGACGCAAAATCCTTTTGTCGTGCGCACGCAGCTCGCGAACATCTTCAAAGTTCCGGTCTCAAAAGTCCGCGTCATCGTCCCCTACCTCGGTGGCGGCTACGGCGGGAAGGTTTATCCGAAGATCGAACCGATCACCGTGGCTCTGGCTCTAAAGGCGCAGCGGCCGGTGCGCGTGGTGCTTTCTCGCGAGGAGGTTTTTTATACCATCACCAAGCATGCAGCGGTGATCCGAATGAAGACCGGCGTGAAGAAAGACGGAACACTGGTGGCGCGGGAATGCGAAATCCATCTCGACACCGGCGGCTACGCCGAGATCGGCCCGCGGGTAGCGAAGAAGTCGGGTTACACCGCAGCCGGGCCGTATCGCATTCCGAATCTTAAAATAGACTCCTATTCCGTTTACACCAACAAACCGCCGGCGGGAGCCTTTCGCGGCTTCGGCGTTTCTCAATCCGCGTGGGCTGTCGAGTCGCAGATGGATATCATCGCCGCGGCGCTAAAGATGGATCCTTTGGAGATTCGCCGCAAGAATGGTTACAACGAAGGGGATGAATTTGTCACCGGTGAGACGCTCCGCAGCGTGGGGCTGAAAGAGTGCGTCGATGAGGTAGCGAAGTCGATCGAATGGGAGGCGAGGGGGACAGACAGGCAAGGAGACGAAGAGATACCGAGACACGGTGATAAGGAGAGGGACAGAGGGACGAGCTTAAAAAAAGGCAAGGGTATTGCCTGTATGATCAAGGCGACGATCACGCCGTCGATTTCCTGCGCGATTGTGAAACTTAATGAGGACGCCAGTTTGTCTATCTACACTGGCACTGTGGAGATGGGCCAAGGTTCCGAGACGGTCCTGGCGCAGATCGCCGGCAAAGAGTTGGGGGTTCCGCTGGGGAAAATTCAGGTGCTCGGCGTCGACACCGACGTGGTGCCGTACGATCTGACGACTTCATCGAGCCGCTCGACCTTTCACATGGGCAAGGCGGTGCAACTCGCGGCGCAGGACATTATGCGCCAGCTAAAACAAACGGTCGTGAAAGAATACGGCATCCCGGAAGAGCAGGTCAGTTTCGCCGATGGCAAGATCCGCCTGCCGGAAACCGCGTTGGATTATGCTGAAGTCATGTTCAAGCGGTTCGGCATGCAGGGCGGAACCCTGGTCGGTGAAGGGCAGGTAAAAACCTCCGTCAAAGACGAATATGGCGAGAAGAGCACTTCAGCCTTCTGGTTCTTGGCCGCCGGCGCTGCCGAAGTCGAAGTCGATTCAGAAACCGGCAAGATCAGACTCATCAAATATGTAACCGCCGTCGACGTCGGCAAGGCGATCAATCCGCTGGGTTGCCGGCAACAGCTCTCCGGCGCCGCGATCACCGGAATCGGTCAGGCCATGTTCGAGGAAATCGCTTACGACAACGGTCAGCTGATTAATCCGAACCTTGTGGATTACGTTTTGCCTTCGCTCGGCGACATGCCGAGCGTCATCGATCCGATCTGCGTGGAAGTCCCAAACAGGAACGGTCCGTTCGGCGCGAAAGGAATCGGCGAGAGCGCGCTGATTCCCGTTGCGCCGGCCATCGCCAACGCGATTTTCGACGCCGTGGGCGTGCGCATCAAAGATTTGCCCATCAAAGCGGAGAAAATCTACCTTGCTTTGGAAGAAGCAAGGGCGGGACGTAACAAGAATGGTTTATGAAACGAGCATGGCTGACGCCGAGTTTCATCCCGGTTCTTTTCCTTGCTTGCACTTTTTTTCTGGCCGCGTGCAACTCGGAAGTCCTTGAGAAGCAGGCAGAACAACTCAAGCAGCAGGAAGCGGAGATCGCGCGCCAGCGGAAGGAGATCGACGAACTGACCGCGGGACAAAAGATCGAAGCGCAGAAACGGCGTGATTGTAACCGCGCCTTTCGCGAGTACTTCGAAAAGGCGCAAGCGGCGGCCGATCGAGAAAAAGGGATCGCGCTTTATCGCGACGGACTGGGACTTTGCCCGGACGATGAAGTGGCCCATTACGAATTGGGTAAGCTTCTCGCGGATCGGGCGCGCTACGCCGAAGCCGAGGCGGAGTTCCAAAGCGCGCTCAAGATCAATCCCGACTTCGTCGATGCGAAGAAACAGCTAGAGGATGTTCGGAAAAAGCAATAACCACTCCAAGTGCGCTTCCCGTAACTCAACAGACAGGAGGAGGTCCGATGAGAACGTTCATAGCGGTTGGGTCCTTTCTTATCTTTTGCACCCTTGCAGCCTACGGGATCGACGACAGGAAACTCGTCGACATGACCTATCCATTCTCTCACGAGACGCTCCACTGGCCGACGGCCAAGGGCTTTGAGTTGGAGACGGTTAACGAGGGAAGAACCCCGCAGGGCTACTGGTATTCCTCCTATAACTATAGCGCTTCGGAACATGTGGGAACGCATCTCGATGCGCCGTTTCATTTCGCCGAAGGAAAATGGACGACGGAGCAGATTCCGCTGGCGCAGACTATAGGCCCGGGCGTTATCATCGATGTGAGAGCTAAGGCCGACGCCAACCGGGATTATTTGCTAGGAGCAGACGACGTCAGTGGTTGGGAGAAAAGATACGGACGGATTCCAAAAGCGGCTATTGTCCTCATGTATACGGGCTGGGGAAAATACTGGGGCGATCGTAAACGCTACTTCGGCACGGACGAGCCCGGCGACGTCAGTAACCTTCACTTCCCTGGTTTCTCGAAACAAGCAGCAGAGTTTCTCATCAAGCAGCGCAACGTCAAGGCGGTAGGCCTTGACACCCCGAGCATCGACTACGGCCCGTCGAAAGATTTCATCGCGCACCAAATCTTCGGCGGCGCCAATATACCGATCTTCGAAAACGTTGCGGCCGTCGACCGTTTACCGCCGAAGGGTGCGACTATCTTCGCGCTTCCGATGAAGATCAAAGGCGGTAGCGGCGCGCCGCTCAGGATCTTCGCTATCCTTCCGTAAACTGAGTGTCCCCGCGAAAGCTCTCGAGAGATCGGACTGCCGGCGTCTCATAACCGTCTTCGGCCGAGATTCATCTTTTGCTTTGCGCTGAGAGAAATTATAAGGTGGCGCCGTTTTATTCGCGTTAGGAGGAAACCTATGAAATATTCGGGCAAGCGTTTGAGACGACAGGCTGGGTTTGCGTTAGCCGTTGTCCTTGCATTCTGTCGTCTGTTAATGGCTCAGGCGGCGGAAAGCCCGGCGCCAGCGACGCAACCGGACGTTCAGATGACGCTAACGAAGCAAGCGTCGGACGCCAAAGTTCTCGCGCTTGATGACGCGCTATTGACGGCCCTGGATAATCATCCGAGCCTTAAGGCCGCGAGAGAAAGAGTCGCAGCGCAGCAGGCCGTCTTGGGCCAGCAAGTGGGCGCCTACTATCCGACCGTTAGCGCGACCAATCAGTATCGGACCACAACCCAATCGGGAACGACCGGAATCTCGCCGACTGGCTTTGATTTCTTCAACAGCCAGTTAACTTTTAATATGACGCTCTACAATTTCGGCAAACGGGAGGGGGCGGTGCAGGCGGCGCGGGAAACCCTGAGCGCCACGGGCTACAACTACAAAGCAGCTGTGGACGCCGTTGTTGTGGGTGTGAAACAAACATACTACGCCTATCTTCAGGCGAAGGCGATCGTGAAAGTAAACGAGGATACCGTAAAAGATCGCCAGTTGCTGGTAAACCAAACCCAAGGTTTTTTTGACGTTGGCACCCGAGCGCGGATCGATGTCGTACGGGCCGAATCCAATTTGTACAGCGCGCAAGCGGACCTTATCGCCTCGCAAAACGCGGCGCAGGTTGCCTGGGTCACGCTCAAGAACGCCATTGGGGTTAGAGACCTACCCGAGCGGCCGCTGGTCGAAGACACGACCATGACAGCGATCCCGTATAACTTGGACGAAGCAAGAGAAATTGCGTACAAGACCAGGCCTGAACTGAAGAGCTTCGAGGCGCAAAGAAGAGCCCAGGATCAGAATATCGCTACCGCCCGGCGAGGTCATTTGCCCGACCTCATATTTGATGCGAATTATCGAAAGTCGCACGTCAGCAACGACACAGCAAAAGTTGGTAATAGGACGATTGAGCTCAATACCTTTCCTTTGCGGCCCAGTTGGCAAGTCCAATTGAGCTTCAATATCCCGATCTTCGACGGCTTTCGGACCACCAATAGGGTAGAGGAAACATTGCATACCTATTACGTCATTAAGGCCCAAGAAGAGCAGCAGCGGCAGCAGGTTGCCCTTGACGTTGAGCAGAGCTATCTTAAGCTGGTTGAATTGGAGCAAAGGATCAAAGCCAATGAGGCCGCGGCCAAGGCGGCCAAGGAGAACCTGGATCTAGCGAACGGAAGATACCAAGTCGGCGTCGGCAACATCATCGAAGTCACCGATGCCGAGGCCCTTTACACGAGCGCGCAAACGACGTATGTTCGCGCGCTATATGATTACAAGATCGCCGACGCCCAGTTCCAAAGAGCCATAGGAAAATAGCCGGAAATGGAACTCGCAACAATGATAAGCGCACCGGGTTAGGAGAAGTTTAATACATGAGGCGTTCTCTCTGGGTCATCATACTCCTACTGGTACTAGTTGGGTTCGCCGGGATACAACAATATTCCTCCTGGTCACTAAGCAAACCGCAGGAAAAATCCGCAGGCAACCCCGAAGGCAGTGTTGATGCTGGTTCTAGTGGTGGTCAAGGCCGTTCCGCTGGTCAAGCCCGGGGCGCAGGCTCCCGCGACGCGATTCCCGTTCTTGTCGCGATAGCGGCGCAAAAATCAGTCCCCGTTCAGGTTCGCGCCGTCGGTAACGTTGAAGCCTATTCCACCGTTTCCATCAAAAGTCAGGTCACGGGCGTGCTTATGAAAGCCCACTTCAAAGAAGGGCAAAATGTCAAACAAGGACAGCTTCTCTTCACCATCGATCCCCGTCCGCTCGAGGCGACATTGAAACAGGCAGAGGCAACCTTGGCGCGGGATAGCGCCCAGCTACAGAATGCACGCGAGCAAGCGCGACGCTACGCGGACCTCGTAAAAAAGCAATACGTCTCGCAAGAACAGTATGACAAGATCCGTGCTGATGCCGACGCGGCGGAAGCGGTGGTGCAAGCGGACCACGCCGGCGTGGAGAACGCTAAAGTTCAGCTGAGCTATTGCTACATTTATTCGCCGCTGGACGGTCAGGTCGGAAGTCTCTTGGTGAATGAAGGTAATTTGGTGCGAGTCAATGATGGAACGCCGCTGGTGGTCATTAATCAGCTCACACCGGTTAATGTCACCTTTTCCGTTCCGGAGCAAAACTTGGTGGACATCAAACGACACATGGCTTCGGGCCAGCTCAAGGTAAAAGCTGCATTCCCTTCCGACGAGGGACAGCCCGAAGAGGGTAGCCTGACTTTCGTCGATAATGCCGTCGATCGCTCCACGGGGACGATCAAGCTAAAAGCCGAATTCAGTAACAAAGAGCGGCGTTTGTGGCCGGGCCAGTATATCAACGTCGCGCTGACTCTAAGCACCCAAGCGGATGCCGTGGTCATTCCGTCGGAAGCTGTTCAGGTGGGGCCGGAGGGACAACAGGTGTTCGTGGTAAAAGCGGATAAAAGAGTTGAGGTTCGACCTGTGACCGTGGCACGAACCAACGAAGGCGAGGCGATTATCGCCAAGGGACTGCAGCCCGGTGAACAGGTGGTTCGAGAGGGGCAGTTTCTGCTCGGCCCTGGGGCGAGAGTGGACATAAAAAAAGATGTTAAAGACGCGACGGATACAACGGAGCGCAAAGGTGAGCCGGCAAGAAGAGGCAAGGGCAAAGGGTCAGAAGGGGGCGATTCATGAATATCTCCGG
>Ga0209267_1001550_pt1 | contig 15586 bp, 17 predicted proteins | sample GraSoiAngelo_137_FD_185894 | JGI IMG/M metagenome (GOLD analysis project Ga0209267, IMG submission 185894) | Grasslands soil microbial communities from the Angelo Coastal Reserve, California, USA - 14_0929_09_30cm (SPAdes) (version 2) | ecosystem: Environmental > Terrestrial > Soil > Grasslands ... | reverse complement strand
CCGGATACCCAAAGTTGAGGTGGACGGACTGCTCCTCATCGGTTGATGGATAGCGATCGTCGAGCAGGGCCAGATACGCCGTCACGCGGTTTGAGAAGCGGAGGAGATTGAGGTTCCAGTCGAACCACCATCGCGGATACTTCTGACGGAACACAATCATCAGGACTAGCGGTAGAAAGAGCAGCCCGCCTCCGCTTGCCAGTGTGTATGTTGCCGTGCGGCTGCTGGCGTGAAGCGTCTCGCCAGATAGCGTCCCCAGGACGATAAGAATCGGGATCGCCACGAAGATCCGGAAGGCCGTCGTGAGCCGATCGAGTGGTCGGGCTGGGAAGTCGACGTCGAACTGCACCGGGTAGCTGCCTTGCATGTAGCTCCTCCTCGCCGAGTTATGCCCAAATTCGTATTCTGACTCGCCCACTCATTCCGCGTGCAGGAGCTCGACCACGTTCGGGCGAGTCGCCCACTAAGGCTGTAATTCCCTGCAAGCCTTCGCCCAGGTTGGCCGTTTCACCCGAATGAACAACGAGACGAACCGCGACCTGGCCCGGATTCTGGCCTTCGCCGCGACTTATCTGGAAGAGCGAGGGAGGGCGAGGTTCACATTTGGAGGTAAGGCAGGAGGGCCCTTGTGCCCTGCCGCCGCGATCGCGCTGGCCCTTGGATTCAACCCTCGCCGGATTGGCCGAGGATGGTTCTTCTCGATTCCCAATGAGGTCCATCGCTCGGTAGGGACTCTGATTCTTCGCACCGGCCTCCTGAACAACTTGCCGGTCCCGGAGAATCCCTATGGCCGCCGGAAGCTAAGGCCCGCACGCATGTCGCCTTATCGTGCCGTGAAGGAGCTGGCTAGGTGGAGCGACGACAAGACGCTCGACACCCTGATTGTTGGAGCGATGCGCCGGCGCGCGAGCGAGCTTTCGACCAGCACCGGGACCCCAGCCAACGGCATCGGGGTCACTGTCCTGCCGACGCGCTAAAACCCAAGCCGATCCGAGGCGAAGCTGTCTAGCGGAGCCTACCCTTTACGGTGCCTTGCATCCTACGGCTGGCGGGTAACGTTAGGCGATGCAAAAGCGGCGTAGCCGGATTAAGCGCCAGCTTCCCAGCGTCGCGGAAATCGCACGGTTTGCGGGACCCGCATTCACGCCGAAAAGAGCGGCGCGCTGGGAGCGGGTGCTCACGGTGGCGGACTTCCGCCGGCTGGCCAAACGTCGAACGCCCCGGCCGGTTTTCGACTATGTGGAGGGCGCCGCCGAACATGAACTCAGCGTGGACCGGTCGGTGCAGGCCTTTGAGCGTGTGGTCTTCCACCCGCACGTGCTACGCAATGTCGGCTCTGTCGAACCGTCGACGACTATTCTGGGCCGCCGGGCGGCACTGCCGATGGTATTGGCGCCCACCGGCTTCACGCGAATGATGCGAACCGAAGGCGAACCCGCGGTGGCGCGCTCGGCGGCTCGCGCAGGTATTCCGTACGCACTTTCGACGCTCGGCACCACCTCGGTTGATCGGCTGCGCTCAGAAGCCCCTGATACCGAGCTTTGGTTCCAGCTCTATCTTTCGCGTGATCACGGCCGCAGCCGCGAGCTGCTGGACCGCGCGAAAGCAAGCAGTTATACGACGCTGGTTGTCACCGTCGACGTGCCGGTGGCCGGAGCGCGCCTTCGCGACTCCTACAACGGGTTGACCTTGCCGCCCACGCTTACCCTGCGCTCCCTCATCGCGATGGCGGCGAAGCCCCGCTGGTTGTTTGACACCCTGACGACCGAACCGCTCGCATTCGAGGCCCTCGGCGCGGGCAAGGACCTTGTGAGCTTGTTCAAGAACGCGTTCGACCCTGGCGTCACCTTCGCCGATCTCGAGTGGCTGCGCGCTCAGTGGCGCGGTTCATTGGTGGTCAAGGGGATTCAGCGGCTCGATGACGCGCAAGCGGCCATCGCAGCGGGTGTCGATGCGATCGCGATTTCGAACCATGGCGGCCGTCAGTTGGACCGTGCCGCCACGCCTTTGACGCTCTTGCCAGAGGTGGTCGACGCGATCGGCGGCAAGGCGGAAGTGTTTCTGGACGGCGGCGTTCGTTCAGGCGCGGACGTAGCTGCGGCAGTCGCCCTAGGGGCCCGGGCGGCATTCATCGGTCGTCCGTATCTCTACGCGCTGATGGCCGGAGGCGAGTCAGCCGTGGACCACCTCCTGAAGCTGTTCGCGGACGACTACGTTCGCACCCTCAAGCTCCTCGGCGTGTCGCGAACGGTGGATCTGTCTTCAGATCTCGTAACGGCTTCCTAACCCAGATGGTCGCCAGCGACGAGCTCAACTCTGGCCGAATTCAAGACTGGCGGGGGCGCGACGGGAACGATCCGTCCGCTGACATCGCCAAGGATGCCGGCCGTCGGTTTTGAAGACCGCGGGGCCCACCTGAGCCCATGCACCCCCGCGCGGACTGAACGTTACAGGACGGCGTCGATCTTCTGCCGGAGGTTCGCCTTGGGCTGGTAGCCGACGATCCGTTGGGCGGGCTTGCCACCGCGAAACAGGATCAGGGTGGGGATGCTCAGGACGCTGAACTTGGATGCGGTGTTGGGGTTGGCGTCCACATCCAGTTCGCCGATCACGATTTGGTCGGCATATTCCAGCGCCAGCTCTTCGATGACCGGTTTCAGGGCCTTGCAGGGGGCGCACCAGGTGGCCCAGAAGTCGACGAGCACGGGGCGTGCGGCGCCGGCCACGGTTGTCTCGAAATTCTGGTCGGTTACCTGGACGAGGTTCTTACTGGTCACATCCAACTCCTGGGTCTCATGTGGTCTTCTTCTCTTCCTTTGCTTTGGCCGGTGGTGGGCTGGGCTTGGCGCTTCCGTCGGGCGTGGAGCTGGTCTCGGTCTTGGCCGTTTCCGTTTTGGACGCCTCCGTTTTGGCCGTCTCCCCCTTGGTCGGCTCGGGTTTGCTGGACGTCTCCGAGCTCGAGCCCCCGCGGGAATCCGTTTTGTAGAATCCCTGGCCCTTGAAAATTATGCCGACTGGATAGAACACCCGGGTGGCTGGTGCGTCGCATTCGAGACATCGGATCAAGGCAGGGTCCGTGATCCGTTGCTGGACCTCGAAGTGGTGCCCTCGGCTGCAGCGATACCCGTAGATCGGCATGGCCGCTCTACGTTATACCCCGCCGCCGAAGCCCAGGAAACCTCAGTTGATCCAGAGCTTGCTTTTCGGGCGGGACTGCTCCGGCGCGGGCTCGGCGAAATCGCCGGGCTGCAACAGGCCGCTTTGCATCATCTCGGCGACCCGGTCGAAGAAGGCCCCGTCCGCCTCGTCGGACGCCGCCATCAGCGAGCTCGGCGATTCCGCCAGATAGCGCTGCACCGCCTCAGAGATGATCTCGCTCCGGCTCTGCGGCGAGCGCTCGGTGACTCGGTTCAGCGCGCTCAACAGCTCGTCCGGCATGTAGATGATGACCCTCTTACCGCCCATGAATCCCAGCATACTATCGATTCCCGGCGCGGGAGAGCAAGCCAATTGGCCTCACAAAAATGAAACAAAGCAAACGACGAAATGGTTGGCTCAGACGGTGTGAATCCGGATGGCCGGGCTGAGCGGGTTGAAGACCACGCCCGAGAGGGGTTTCGGGTAGAAATAGGTCGATTTCTGGGGCATCACCTCACCCGCCCGGGCTACGGCGAGTACGTCGGAAATCCGGGGAGGCCGCAGCAGGAACGCCGCCTGCGCCTGCCTCCGATCCACCTGGTCCATCAAATAGCCGGGATTCCGCGAATAGGAAAGGTGGAGCTCGCTATCAAGGATGCCCTCGTGGAGGCCGAGCTCTCGTTCGAACACCTCCCGGTGCAGAGCGACAACATCCAGCGCGCTCTCTGGGCTGTCCGTCTCGGCCACCCGGGGAAGATCGAGCGTCCACAACCCGGCGGCGCTGGCGAAGCCGATGCGGTGCCCCGCAACCTCCGCCTCCATGGCCGCCAGGAGAGACCGCCGATCATGCATCTCCCGGACGGTCGCCCGGCCGCGTAACCGTTCGATGAGCGCCCTCGCATCGAACCCGTTGAGCCCACGGAGCAAGCGGTGGGTGGGGAGGATCATCAGGCCCGGGTCGTCGGTTGCCACGAGCAGCATCAAGACGAAGTTGAAGGCAGCATCGGGCGGCGCCTGCGGATGCGCAAGCCGCTGCCGGTTCCTGAAGTTGAGCGCGGTCTCGTAACGATGGTGGCCGTCAGCGATGAATAGGGTCGAGGGCTGCAGGGCAGTCGCCAGGGCCTGAAATTCTTCCGTCCCGCGGACACACCAAACAGTGTGCCCTTCGCCGCCCTCGGTTGTGATGGTGAAGCGCGGGGTCCGCTCTGCTGTCGCGCGCAGGATCCTGCGCACCGCACTTGATGGGTCCTCGTACAGCGCAAACACGGGGCTCAGGTTGGCTTCCACCGCCTGGGTCAGTGAAAGCCGGTCCGCCTTGGGCCGTGCATGGGTGCGCTCGTGGCCAAGCACGCTGGTGCCAAGTGGCTCGAGCTCCACCACGCATAGGAGGCCGGTCCGCGATCGTACCTCCTCCGAGCCAGGCACGGTAAAGGTCTGCCGGTACGTGTAGAGGCACGGGCTTGGCTCGGACTTCAGGACGCCGGTTCGGAGCCACTCCGCAAAGAACCCTGCGGCACGTGAGTATTTGTTGTCACCGGGATGGTCGCTCGCCCTCACCTCGCCCGCGATCAGCCGCACGACATTGCGGGGATCCTGCCGGTAGTAGCGCCGCTGATCGTCCGCAGTGATGACGTCGTAGGGCGGAGCTACGACCTGGGCCAGGTCCACTTGCTCCGAGTCGTAAAGAATTCCCTGGAATGGGCGGACGGTCGCCAGAAGGATCTCCTATAGAACGACGGACTGGACGTCGGCCATGCCCGGGATCCGCCGGATCTCTTCCTGCACTTCCTCAGGAACGGGCTCGTCAACCGAAAGGATCATGACGGCATCGCCTCGCGGGCGGTTCCGGCCCACCTGCATGCTGGCGATGTTGATGTTCCTTCGCCCAAGTAGCGTACCAATCGCTCCGATCACCCCCGGCCGGTCGGCGTGCCAGCTCATGAGAAAGCTTCCCTCCGGGACCAGGTCGATCCGGAAATCGTCGAAGTAGACGATGTGGGGTTCGTTGAGCAGGAGGGTAGCCGCCACCCGGTTGCTTCCGTGTTCGCCCGACCCTTGCAAGGTGATCAGGTTCGAGAATTCGCTCGGCCGGGTGTTGCGCTGCTCGACCACGGTGATGCCGTGCGCAGCGGCCACGGTACGCGCGTTGACCGGGTTTACCCTGTCTTCGCTAAAGCGGCTGAGGAAGGCGGTGAGGACCGAAGCGGTCAGGATGGAGCAGTCGTATCCGGCAATCTCCCCCTGGTAATCCACCTGCAGCCGGGTGGCGGGCAGCCGGGCGACCCTGGCGAAGAAGCGACCGATCCCTTCCGCCACCCCCAGGTACGGACGCAGAAATGCCATCTCCTCGGGCACCAGGACCGGAGCATTGAGCGCAAAGCGGGGCAGGCCGCCTTCGAGGACCGCCAAGACCTGGTCGGCCACTTCGACCGCCACGCTGATCTGCGCTTCCTCGGTGGAGGCGCCGAGGTGAGGCGTGGTGATCACCTGTGGGTGGGTCAGCAGAGGATTTTCTCCTGGTGGCTCCTGCTCGAAGACGTCGAGCGCGGCGCCTGCCACCCGGCCGTCGCGGAGTGCCTCCCATAGAGCGCGCTCATCAACGACTCCGCCACGGGCTACGTTGATCAGACGCAGCCCAGGCTTGGCCTGCGCCAGCGAACGGGCATTGATCAGGTGGTGGGTTTGAGGGGTCAGAGGCACGTGAAGGCTGACAAAATCGGCCTCCGCCAGCACCTGGTCAATCGAGCGGGTCTTGACGTTGAGCTGCGCCGCCCGCTCCTCCGAGACGACGGGATCCGCGGCGATCACCTGCATGCCGAATGCCTGGGCGCGTCGCGCCACCTCGCTGCCTATGTTTCCCAACCCGATCACCCCCAGGACCTTGTCGCGGAGCTCGGTGCCGACGAACCGGGCCCGCTCCCAGCGCCCGGCTTTGACCGCCTGGTCCGCCTGCGGGACATGGCGGGCGAGGGCAAGCATCAGGGCAAGCGTGTGCTCGGTGGCTGCGACCGTGTTGCCCGACGGCGCATTTACTACGAGCACCCCGAGACGGGTGGCGGCGGCCATATCGATGTTGTCGACCCCCGCGCCCGCCCGACCGATCACGCGCAACCGCTTGCCGGCTTCGATGACTTCGGCCGTGACCCGGGTCTCGCTGCGAACGACCAGAGCTTCGTATTCGGGAATCCGTTCGCGCAATTGCGCGGGCGACTGGCGCAGGTGAACATCGACCTCGGCCCGCTCCCTGAGCCTGAGGATCCCGGCTTCGGCGATCGGGTCCGCTACCAGGACGCGGGCCATAGCCTCAGGCGACAAGCGTCGTATCGGGCGCCCGAATCACGCCTTCCACCGCCGCCACCGCGGCACCGGCATCGAATCTGTGTCCGTGATCACGCAGGCCCGCTTCCAGCGCGCTCGCGGTAGCCACCACATCCTGCTCGGTTACTGCTCCGAGGTGACCTATACGGAAAATCTTGCCGGTGAGGTGACCCTGGCCGCCCGCGACCACCAGCCCGTATTTCTCCCTCCAGGTCCGCAAGAGGTCCTTGCCGGCGTCGCCCTGCAACGCCTCCGGGAGGTAGACGGCGGTAACGGTCGGTGAGGCAACCTCCGGCTGGGCGAGGAGACGAAGACCCAGAGCACCGACCGCCGCTCGAAAGGCGGCGGCCAGGCGCTGGTGCCGGCGGAAGATCGATGGCAGGCTTTCCTGGCGCATCATCTGTAGTGCTTCGCGGACGCCGAACATGATGCTGATCGCCGGAGTGGTGAAGGTCGCCCCCTGGGCTTGCATCTTCCGGGCCCGTTCCCAATCGAAGTAGAACCGCGGCGCCGTTGCTTTGCCCTGGCGGGTCCACGCCGCCTTGCTGACGCTGACCATGGTCAACCCGGGAGGCGCCATCCAGCCCTTCTGGGAGGCCGTGATGGCTACATCGACGCCCCAGGAATCTACCGGCAGGTCGATGGAGCCGATCGAGCTCACGCCATCCACGACGAGAAGACGGCCGTGCCGCCTGACCACCTGGGAAATCTCACCAAGCCGGTTGGTCACCCCGGTGGAGGTCTCATTGTGTGTAACCAGCACCGTCGTGATCTCGGGCTCTTTGGCGAGGATCTCGTCGATGTCTTGAGGGTCGGCGGCCTCGCCCCAGGGCACGCCATATCGGACCACCTGAGCGCCAAAGGCCTCTGCCAGGTCGGCGAAACGCTCGCCGAAGGCGCCGATCACCGGAACCAGCACCCGTTCATTCGGGGAGAGCAGATTTGCGGCCGCGCTCTCCATGCCACCGGTGCCGGAGGCGGGGAAGACCAGGATGTCGTTGGAAGTCTGGAACGCCCACTGCAACCCGGAGACCACATCAGCCAGCAAGGCTTTGAACTCCGGGCCACGGTGGTTGATCATGGGTGCGGCCATGGCGCGCTGAACGCGCTCCGGGATGGGCGTCGGGCCAGGCGTACGCAGCTGAGGACTGAAATTCATGCGCCCTAGCTTACCTTCCGTCCCGGTTCAGCGACCGCTCAAAATCGGCGAAGCCCTGTGCGACGCCGGCGGACGTTGCGGCGACGGACGGGCTGGGCCCGAAGTGACCGGCGAGCCCCGCGCGCGACCACCCATAGGATCAATGTGCCTCCGATGATCAGCCCCCAACGGACCGATTCCGCACCCCGATCCCCGGCCTTGGAGACGCGAGCGGCGGTTTCCCGTTGGGATGCCTGAAGCGCCTCGGCGCGTACGATCTGGATCCGGGTGGCCTCGATCGCAGGGTCGGCAGCCAGCATCCCGCGGTAGACACCGGCAGCGATCGCGGCCCTGAAGTTGTCCCGCTCCAGCAGCTGAGCCTCGCGCGCATTGGTGAGGTACGCCGGCTCTACCGTAGCCGTCGGGATGGTGGAGCGCACCCAGAGCTCAGGCTTGATGGCCACCCCATCGTCGACAATGCCGAAGGCCTTCAGACTGTGCGCGAGCCCTGACTCGATCGACTGGGCGAAGAGAATGCTCTCCGGCTTCGGGTAGAAGACGGTCGTGCCGTTGATGGCCGGGTCACCATCAAAGGCGTTGACGTGCATGCTGATGAACATCCGGGCTCCCGAGCCCTGGACTACAGCCCAGCGGTCCGCGATCGACATGTATCGGTCCGCAGTCCGTGTCATCACAACCTGGACCCGCTCCTGTTCGAGCAACTTGCGCAGACGGAGCGCCAGGTCGAGGGTGATGTCCTTCTCCATGACCACCCCAACCACCACACCCGGGTCCCAAAGACCATTCGGATCGCTGGTCACGCTCCCACCATGACCTGCGTCAATCGCCACCAGGTAGGGAGCGGGCAAGGGAGAAGCGGGCTCTGCAGCACTGGCCCGAGCCGCCGGCAAGGACGTGAGCAAGACGACCCCGGCCGCGAGCACGGCCAGGAGGCGCGGGACACGCAACTCCCCAGAGTATAAACGCCTCCCCGAGGCGCCTCCCCTGGTGCTAGCGCCCGGCCTTGCTAACGCTGATCGGCGGTGTAGGGCAACAGCGCGATGTGACGAGCACGCTTGAGCGCCGTCGCCAACCGACGCTGATGCCGGGCGCAGGTCCCGGTCACCCGACGGGGCAGGATCTTCCCCCGCTCGCTGACGAAGCGACGCAGGCGGGAGACCTCCTTGTAGTCGATCAGGTGTACCTTCTCAGCGCAGAAGTTGCAGACCTTCTTGTGCGGCTTTCGGTCGCGCTTCTCAGTGGTTGGCGGCATCTCAGGCTAGAACGGGATGTCCTCGGGATCCACATCCCGCGAAGCATCCTCTGGCTGCGCACCCAAACCGGCAGCAACCGGCTCCGCCGCCGGGGCTTCCCGGGCTTGACCCTGACCCTGACCCTGGCTCTGGGACCGCGGCTCGAGGAACTGGACCTCGGTGGCGTTGACCTCGGTGGTCTTGCGCTTCTGGCCGTCCTGGCCCTCCCACGACCGGGTCTGCAGGCGTCCCTCGATGTAGACCAGGCTGCCCTTGTGCAGGTACTGACCGGTGATCTCGGCCAGGTTCCGCTTGCCGATGTTCCAGACCACCACGTTGTGGTAGTCGGTGTACTCCTTCTTCTCGCCATCCGGGCCTTGCCCGTAACGGTTGGTCGCCAGGGAGAAGGTCGTTACCGGGGCACCGCTCGGGGTGTACCGCATCTCGGGATCGCGCGTCAGTCGACCGATCAGCATGACTTTGTTCAGGTTCATGATTTTCCCTCTTCCTGTCGAACCAACAGATGCCGAAAGACGGTGTCGGAGATCTTCAGGACGCGCTCGACTTCCTGGACCCGGCCGCGATCCAGCTCGAACTCAGCAACCACATAGTGGCCCTCGCGCTGGTCCTTGACCGTGTAGGCGAGCCGCCGCTTGCCCCAGGGGGTTACCTTCTTGACCTGGCCCCCATTCGTCTGAATCAGCTGGCTGACCTTTTCGATCTCCTGCTGAACGGCGTCATCGTCAAGCTCCGGCCGGACAATGTACATCAGCTCGTACGCCAAACGCACAACCTCCTTCCTATGGAATTGCCCCGGCTATGGGCAGCAGCCGGCAGCCGGAGCAGGAAAGCGCTGGTAAGTCTAGCAAAAGAAGAGCGGTCGCCCCGCGGGGCGACCGCTTCGGAGGGAAACCAAAAATTGCGGGTGCCCGAGCATCACCCGCCGTCGGTCGATATCGTCCCCTTCCCGTGCTAATTGCAGTGTACGAGCTTTATACCCATACTATCATATCATCAACCCCCGGCAGGTATCACGCGGAAAATCCGTGTCGCCGGGGTGGTGGTCGGCGGGGGACTCGAACCCTCGACCTCTTGGATGTGGGCCAAGCGCTCTAACCAACTGAGCTAGCCGACCTTAGACCTCGTGATTTTAGAGGGTGGCCCGCTGGCCCGGGCGAGGGCGCGGGTAACGGCTTCCGCCGCCTCCATTGGGAGATAGCGGGTCGCCTCGGCCATCAAGGCGTCAGCGCGCTCAGGCGGGAGCTTGCGACGTACTACCTCGAGCTGCTGGTCGACCAGGTCAGCCATTACCTGGGAGAGCTCCTGGCGGCGCCGACGCCGAAACAGCTCCTGCTGGGCCGGGTATCCGTTGCCGAAGCTGACCGGGAATCCGATCCGTTGCAGCTCCGCGAGATCCCGAAACACCGTTCGCTCGCTGACCTGAAGGGTCGCGGCGAGCTCGGCAGCCCGGATCCCGGGGCGTACCGTGGCAGCCGACAGGATGACCAGCAGGCGCCGCAAGCGAGCCGCCGAGTCCACGTCGCTCAACGTAGCATCGCGCCGATCCGGCTGCAATCGACGCGCCCGGCACGTTTCTCGGTGTCGCCTCGCGGGTACACCTACCACGGAGCCCCTGACGACTCATCTAAAATTGTGAAGAACGGAATGGCAAAAGAGAGCAAGGACGGGAAGACCAAGGCCCCTAAAGAGGTTCGGCCTACCGAGGCACCGGCTGCCGAAGCCGAGGCCAGTGGACCGAAGGCGCGTACCGCGATCGACGATGTGATCGCGGCCATTGAGTCGGCCCGGGACAAGGTCATGGCCGACGAGGTCAAGGGGCTGACCAAGCTCGGGATTCCGCGCGCGATGGCGTACCAGATGGTCGCCGCCCGCTTCCACCAGAACGTGGTCACCGACGGCGAGAGCGGTGGACCAGAGTTCGAAAACAGCCACTGGACCGATAGGTAACGTCCCGGTCTCTCCAGGAGACGGGGTGCTTTCGGTTGCCGGGGCCCGCGATCGTATCCTGGCGAAAGCGCGAGTCCTGGAAGCCAAATCCCTTGACCTGGGCGCAGCTCTCGGACGCGTGCTGGCCGAAGACGTCAAAGCCGCGGGGCCTGTCCCCCCTTTTCCCAACTCGGCAATGGACGGATACGCGGTTCGCGCCTCAGACGTCGAGCGAGCCAGCCCGTCCGATCCAGCGCGGCTGAGAGTCCTGGGCGAGGTGCGGGCCGGCTATCCTCCGGCGCAGTCCGTGGCGCCGGGCACAGCCATCCGAATCATGACGGGAGCGACCATCCCGGACGGAGCCGACGCGGTGGTGCGGGTCGAGGACACCAGCGAAGCCGACGGAACGGTTGACATACGCGCCGCGGTCGGGCTCGGGACGAGCGTCCGCCGCGCGGGCAGTGATCTGGAGCCGGGCGACGTGATCGCTCGCGCCGGGCAGCTGGTCACCCCGGGATTGATCGGCGTGATCGCGGCCGCCGGCCGGGGTTCGGTCCGCTGCATCCGCCGACCCGTGGTGCTGCTCCTGACCACCGGCGACGAGCTGCGCGACGCCGGCGAAGCGCTTGAGCCGGGCCAGATCACCAACACCAACCGCTACAGCCTGCGAGCGGCCATCGAGGAAACGGGGGCCCTGGTCCAGGATGGCGGCGTCGCGCGCGATGACCGGGAGGACCTGACGGCCCGGCTCGAGCAGGCCCGGCGGGTCGACCTGGTTGTCAGCACCGGCGGCGTGTCGATGGGCGCCTATGACCTGGTCCGGCCGCTGCTCGAGGATCGGGACGCCGTCGACTTCTGGCAGGTCGCTCTCAGACCCGGCAAGCCTCTCGCATTCGGCTCGATTCACGGCGTTCCCCTGATAGGCCTCCCCGGGAACCCGGTCTCAGCCCTGGTCGGCGTTGAGCTCTTCGTCAGGCCGGCTCTCCTCAAGATGCAGGGACGCACCGATCTGCTCCGTCCCCGGGTGGCGGCTATCACCGACGAGCCGCTCAGCAGCCCGCCGCACCTCGAGCAGTACTTCCGGGGGATCGCGCGGAGCGAATCCGGAAAGGTCCGGGTGCGGTTGACGGGTGACCAGGGCTCGCACGTCCTGCGGTCGATGGCCGAGGCCAACTGCCTGGTCATCGTCCCGCCCGGGGTGGGCGAGATTCCGGCTGGGGCGGGGGTCGAGATCATACCGCTCGCCCCCATCGCAGAAGTTCCGACCTGAGTTTCGTTATCTTTAAGCACTGTCGCCTGAAGGTTTGCCCGTAGGGCAGCGAGGAATGGGGAGAGTCGACCCGCAGAAGATCCGGAACGTCGCGTTGCTGGGCCACAGCCACGACGGCAAAACCATGCTGGCTGAAGCCATGCTGTTCGCGGGCGGCAGCATCGAGCGGCTGGGCAAGCCCGAGGCCGGCAACACTACCCTCGATTTCGAGCCCGAGGAAATCAAACGAAAGATCTCCATCGGGACTGCGGTTGCCCACCTGACCTGGCGCGACCACAAGATCAACCTGCTGGACACGCCTGGCTTCCAGGACTTTGTCGGCGAAGTCATAGGCGCCCTCCACGCTGCCGAGGGAGCATTGCTGGTCGTGGGTGCCAGCGCTGGGGCTGTGGTTGGCACTGAGCTCGCCTGGCAACAGCTGCGGGCGCGCAGGTTACCAACCCTGCTTGTGGTCAACAAGATGGACAAAGAAAACGCCGACTTCTGGAAGGCGCTCGACAGCATGCGCGAGTTCTCGCCCAGACCAGTGGCGATCCAGGCACCGATCGGGCTCGAGGCCGGCTTCAAAGGAGTGGTCGACCTGCTGGCACGCAAGGCTTACGAGTTCGACGCCCAGGGGCGGCCGAAGGAGGTGCCCGTCCCGGCCGATTTCAAGGGCGAGCTGGAGCAAAGGCGATCCGCCCTGGTCGAGGCGGCGGCCGAAACCGACGATGCGCTCCTGGAGCGCTACCTGGAAAGTGGCGAGCTCTCAGATGCCGACGTGACCGCGGCCCTGGCAAAGGGGGTCGCGAGCGGCGATATCGTGCCCGCGGTCTGCACCGCCGCCGCGAGGTCGATCGGGGTGGGCACCCTCCTCGACGCCATCGTGGATCTGCTGCCGTCCGCGGCGACGCACCAGGTCGGCGCGGTGAGCCCCCGGACCGAAAGCGCTGAAGCCCTCAAGACCGACCCGTCGGGACCGATGGCCGCGCTGGTTTTCAAGACCACGGCCGATCCGTTCGTTGGTCGGATCAGCTACGTCAAGGTCCTCTCCGGGACCCTGACGCACAACCTGCCGATCGTCAACGCATCGCGCGACACCCCGGAGCGTCTGGGTGCTCTCGGCTTTCCCAAGGGCAAGTCCCTGGAAGCCACCACCGAGGTCGGCGCCGGTGACATCGCCGGGATCAGCAAGCTGCAAAACACATCGACTGGTGACACCCTGGCGGGGCGCGACCATCCAATCCGGATCCCCCCGATCGACTATCCGGATCGGACCTACAGCGCCGCAGTCACCGCCAAGACCAAAGCCGACGAGGAAAAAGTCAACGCAGCCCTGGTCAAGCTGGTCGATGAGGACCCGACCCTGTCGCTGGTGCACGAACCCAGCACCAAGGAGACGGTGCTTCAGGGGGTCGGCGACGTCCACCTCGACGTCGTGCTGGAAAAGCTCAAGCGGAAGTACGGCGTGGAGGCGGCTCTCCAGGTGCCCCGCGTGCCGTACCAGGAGACCATCACCGGCTCCGCCCGGGCGGAGAAGAAGTACAAGAAACAGTCAGGCGGCGCGGGCCTTTACGGGCACTGCGTGATCGAGATCGCCCCGGTCCCCCGGGGGACCGGGTTCGTCTGGGAGGACAAGATCTTCGGCGGCTCCATCCCGCATAACTTCCGCCCTTCGGTCGAGAAAGGCGTCAAGGAGACCATGGAGCAGGGCGTACTCACCGGTAACCCACTGGTCGACATCAAGGTCCGCCTGGTGGACGGCTCGACCCACGCGGTGGATGGGAAGGATATCGCCTTCAAGCTTGCCGGCGCCATGGCCATGCGCCAGGCGGTCATGGACGCCAAACCGGTCCTGCTGGAGCCGATCATGGACGTCGAGGTGCTGGTCCCGGAGCGAAACATGGGGGATGTGGTCAGCGACCTCAACGGCAAGCGCGGGAAGATCGCCGGCATGGAACCGTCGGGCGACCACCTGACGAGCGTCAAGGCCCAGGTGCCGCTGTCGTCGATGTACCGATTTCCGATTGACCTGCGCTCCATCACCCAGGGCCGCGGCCGCTACAAGATGAAGTTCTCCCATTACGAAGAGGTACCCGCGCACGCGGCCCAGCCCATCATCAGCGCCTACCAGAAAGCCCGCTCGGGCGAAGAGGAAGAGTAGCCGCGAAGTATAACGCCGGTCCCGAGCGCCAGCCCGCCTAACGGCTCGGTACGGGCTATCTTTCACTCGGTGGACAGCATCGTCCGGTCGCGCAGTCTTGTCTCGTCGCTCGTGTTGGCAAGCCTGATCTCTAGCGCTTGTGCGTCTTCCGTGCCGATCCCCAAACCCATCCCAACACCCGGCTCGATCGATCCAGTGATGTTTCGAGGTGGAACCGAGCGAACAGGGTACTACCAAACCGTTGCCATAGCGAGCCCTGGGCGGGTACGCTGGCGCCGACCCACTGGAGGGTCGATCTACTCGTCGCCCGCGGTATGGGGAAATCGCCTCTACACAGCCAATAACAACGGAGCCCTGGTCGCCCTTGATGCGAGCTCCGGAAGCGAAATATGGCGTTTCCAGTCGACCGGCAACACCCTTCGCTCGTCACCCGCGGTTGCCGACAACACCGTATTTGTTGGCGGGGGCCATGGGACCATCGATGACCCCAATTTCTACGCAGTTGACGCGACCACGGGGCAGCTTCGATGGAAACTCAAAACTGCAGGTTCGTTTGATGCTTCTCCGGCATTTTCAAATGGCGTCGTCTATTGCGCCGATAGCACCGGGTACGTCTACGCGATTCGCGCGGACTCAGGCAGCGTCATATGGCGATCATCGGTTGGCGGGATCGTTACCTCTTCTCCCGCCCTCAGTGACGGGATCCTCTATGTTGCCAGCGACTCCGGCCAGGCCACTGCGATCGATGCCTACACCGGGCACGTCTTGTGGAACCGGAGGGTTGGAAAGGGATTCATCGCTACTCCGGCAGTCGCGGGCAGCACGGTCTACTTCCTGGGATCCACAGCTCTTTACGCTTTGAAATCGAACGGTGGCGATCTAGTGTGGTCCGAGTCTCTAAAAGGCGGACTCCCCTCTCCCGCGCTGGGCCCGGAGGATATTTTTGCGCTCGGAATCGACGGAAGCCTCTCAGCTCGATCAGAGCTCACGGGACAACTCATCTGGAGCAGACAACTCGGAGGGGTCGCGGCAGCGTCGCCCGCCCTAGTAGGTGCGACTCTGTACGTCTGCCTGGCTACCGGTGACCCCGCTGTCTCGGGAGCGATCTTGGCGTTGGACTCAACTAACGGTCACACGGAGTGGGAGCTGGACTTCGACTCGAAGATATTTTCGTCGCCGGTCATCGCTAACGGCACGCTCTACGTAGGCGATTGGCAGGAGGGAGCCGTGCTTGCAATCAGTTAGCAGGTCGGACTCCTTTTCGAGGGAAGACCGTCATTTCAGCGACCCTGCGGGTCCGACCAGATGTCCAGGCGGGCCCAGCTCAGTCCGAGCAATGTCTTGGCGTCGATCAATTCGCCGCTACTCCGCAGGACTCG
>Ga0209267_1001545_pt1 | contig 15624 bp, 8 predicted proteins | sample GraSoiAngelo_137_FD_185894 | JGI IMG/M metagenome (GOLD analysis project Ga0209267, IMG submission 185894) | Grasslands soil microbial communities from the Angelo Coastal Reserve, California, USA - 14_0929_09_30cm (SPAdes) (version 2) | ecosystem: Environmental > Terrestrial > Soil > Grasslands ... | reverse complement strand
AAGAGCGCGCCAATTACGAATGTGCTCGGATCAACCGGTGAGATTTGGAACAGAAAACCGCGAACCAATCGTTGAGCAGCCCATGCTCCAGTCAGCCCGAGTAGGGTTCCAATTCCGGCATTGAGCATCGCTTGCGCGATCACGAGTCTGACGATGTTGCCGCGACTTGCACCGAGCGCTATCCGGACTGCGAGTTCGCGTCGCCGCTGCGAAACGAAGATCGACACCACGCCATAAATTCCGAGGAGCGTGGTCGTGCATGCCAATCACGTGGAGCAATGAGAACTTGCCCGCGCCGGACGGACCGATGATAGAAACGAAGTCGCTTCATTCACCTTCAGGTTGATGTCGCGCAGGACGTAAAAGAACTTCCCCTTCGTGAGAGGGTAAAAGCGTTCGAGGTGTTTAAGCTGGATCATCGACAGATAATTAATTTTCGGCTAGCGCGACGGTGGGATTCAGCCGGGCAGCGCGCCGGGCCGGCAAGTAACAAGCAATTAGAGAAACAAAGATGAGCAGCAGCGAGATCGCGATGAAGGTTAGTGGATCGCTCGCGCCGACGCGGAAAAGCAGGTTCGCGATCACGCGCGTGAGCGCGAATGCACCGGCCAGGCCGGCAATGACGCCGATCAAAGCCAGCGTCATGCCTTGCCTAACTACAAGTCGGAGGATATCCGATTTCTGCGCGCCGAGCGCCATGCGGATGCCGATTTCCTGCGTGCGTTGCGTAACCGAGTAAGCCATCACGCCGTAAATGCCGACGGCCGAGAGAAAAAGCGCGGCGCAGCCGAAGACGGTGAAGAGCTGCATCGAAACGCGACGCGTGCCTAACGAGTTCATGACGACATCGTCGTAAGTGTGGACGTTGTAGATCGGCTGATCTTGATCGAGCGCCTGCACTTCGCGTCGCAAGGTACGAGCGAAGGCGGCAGGGTCGCCGGCGATTCGAATCACCAGCCCCATGAAATTCCACTGCGAGTCCTGGGTGTGCGGAACGTAGATTTGCATGTCCCCCTCTCCGGTGAGAGAACCCGTCTTGGTGTCGCCGACCACACCGACGATTTCGCGCATGAATGTTTCATTGTGGCCTCGGAACGGGGCCCAGATGCTAAGGCGTTTACCGATGGCCGCCGTGGGCGAACCGAAATGACGTTTCGCGGTGGTTTCGTTGATGATCACCACCTTTGGTCCGTCAGCATTGTCGCGAGGTTCGAAGAAGCGTCCCGAAACTAGCGGAATTTGCAGGGCGCGAAAATAATCACCGGTTATGGTGGTGAACATAGCCTCTTTCGATTCCTCCACCGTGAGCGGCCGGCCTTCCGGAATGAACCCGCGTCCAATCGCGTAACCAGTCACCTCGAGCGGAAGATTGACACTGCCTCCCACAGCTTGCACGCCCGGCTCCGCTTCAAGCCGTTCGTTCAACTGACGGAAAAATTCCACATACTGTTGGTCCTTTTTGTATTTCGGACCCTGCAACGAGAGGTGGGCGGTAAGAACGTTGTGCGCGTTGAAGCCCGGCCGCACCTCCTGCAGACGCAGGAAGCTCTGGATGAGCAACCCAGCGCCGACCAGCAGCGTCAGCGAGAGAGCAACTTCACCAATCAAGAGCAGGCTGCGCGCACTTGTCCGCCGATGTCCTTCGCCGCTGCGTCCGCCTTCTTTCAATGCGCTGGTGACGTCGAGCTTCGAGGCTTGAAGCGCGGGGACGATGCCAAAGAGAATGCCGGTAAGCGCCGAGACGCCGAGAGCGAACGTCAGGACGCGATAATCAATCCCGACCTGCTCGATTCGCGGTGCGCCTTCGGGCAACATCGCCATCAGCACATCGGTTAACCAAATGCTGAGGACGAGTCCTGAAACTCCGCCGATCGCCGAGAGCAGAATGCTCTCGGTCAGCATCTGCCGCAGGACGCGCGAGCGGCTCGCACCCATCGCGGCCCGGATCGCAATTTCCTTTTGCCGCGTGGCGCTGCGGGCGAGGAGGAGATTGGCTACGTTCGCGCAGGCAATGAGGAGCACGAATCCGACGGCGCCAAGGAGCGCGAGGAGGGACGGTTTTACCTCCCGAACGAGCCGTTCCTGGAGCGTCGAAAGAAACACGTCCCAATCCTTGTTCGTCTCGTGAAACTGCTTGTCGAGCTGCGCATTGATCGCGCTGAGACGAGTTTGGGCCTGCTTCAGATCGATACCGGCATTCAGACGTGCGATCGCCGACCACACGCGGTTATCGCGGGGTTCGTCCCTGAGATTGACCGCGCTCGTGACCCAAATTTGGGTTTGCTCCGGGTATTCAAATCCCGGCGGCATCACGCCGATGATCGTGAGGGGCATTGAGCTCATCTGGACCTGTTTCCCGACGATGGCCGGATCAGATCCGAAGCGGCGCTTCCACAAGCCGTGGCTGATGATCGCGACGGTTTGCGGCCAACCTTTGTCGTCTTCGGGAACGAACGTTCGCCCGAGAACAGGCTGGACACCGAGCACGGAGAAGAATCCCGTCGTCACACCGGCGCGCGGCACGCGCTCCGGCTCCGCCCCATCCGCTCCAAGGTGGGCCTCGCCGGTCCAGTAGGCGGCGGTGCTCGCGAAGAGATCGGTTTGTTGCGACCAATCAGTAAAGTCGAGAAACGAGATGTTGCTCTGGCTAATGCCCGCCGCAGGATTTTTGCCTTCGATGTAGATGATGCGTTCGGCGTCCGGAAACGGAAGCGGACGGAGGAGAACGCCGTTCACCAGGCTGAAGATGGCGGTATTGGCGCCAATGCTGAGTCCGAGCGTCGCGACCGCGACAACCGTGAAGCCCGGCGTTTTTAGCAGCATGCGCAAGCCAAAACGTACGTCTCGAAACAGAGCCTCCAAATTATAGCCGGCCCTGACCTCTCGGATTTCTTCCTTCAGTTGCTCAACGCCACCCAATTCAATCGCAGCCAAACGTCGCGCTTCCGATGTCGATGTGCCGTCGCGGATTTTGGTTTCGACAAGAAACTCGAAAGCCTGCGCCAATTCGGCCGAAAGCTCTTGCTCGACCGCTGTCCGCCTAAAAAGGTTTCGGCAAAGTGCCAGAATCCGACTGACGAAGCTTGGCATTACTTAGGCCGTTCTGAGCGCGGCTGCGATCGCGCTCGAAACTCTGCGCCAGTCGCTCGTTTCCTTTTCCAATTGACGCAGGCCGGCCTTCGTCAGTCGATAAAATTTCGCTTTGCGTCCGTTCCGCGATTCGCCCCATGAAGCGACGAGCCAACTCGCTTCTTCCATTCCGTGCAAAGCCGGGAAAAGGGAACCCGGTTTCACTTCAAAGGCGCCGTTTGTAATCTGCTCGATTCGATGCGCGATTGCCATCCCGTGCAGCGCGCCATGCGCGAGCGCCTTGAGAATTAGTAAATCTAAAGTGCCTTGGAGCAATTCCGTCGGTCTGTTTCTTCGTATAGACATTCTGTATCACAAAATACCGGGATACGTATAGACTGTCAATAGGAACCGCGCGCAAGAAGAGCCGGAAGTCAAAAAGGTTCCAACGATACTCCGTAAGCTCGAAAAAGTATCGTCTTTGCCTCTCGCTGAAGACAGGGAAGAAGATCGATAAGTGTTGTTCTGAGGAGAATAACGGAAAGTTCCACTGCAAACTTACCAAGGAAACTTACGACAATTGCTGCTTGCGAAGGCCTGTGAACGTCTTCGCAGACAGTGTCAAAAGGGTATCATGAAATAATATGCCGCCGCTGCCACGAGTATCGCGATGACTGCGAGCGCCGCGATCCATCCAACGCTGCGCCGCGCCGACGTTTCCCCAGCGAGCTTTGGCCTGGCGTGCTGAAATTTCTGCGGCACGGCTGCGTTGCCCAGCGGCTCAGCGTAGAGATTGACCAAATGGAGCCGGACCCGTGCTTGGCCTCGCAATCACCGAGGTCGCGCAAGCGCGACGCCCATTGCCGGGAATGGACCAGATCATCCGCCACGTGCTGGAAGAGAAGAATGTGCCCAGCGTCGCCGCAATCCATCACCCGTTGCGCCATGTTGATGCCGGCCCCGGCGATGTTGGTGCGCCCGCTCACGTCGGTCACCTCGCTCACCGGTCCGCTGTGAATGCCCATCCGCACCGGAAGTTCGGGGTGCTTCTGGAGCGCTTCGGCAATCTCGAGCGCGCACCGGGCCGGGTTCCTCGGCGTGTGCCGGAAGGCCAGTGCCATCCCGTCGCCGGTCGGCAGCCTGACGAGTTGTTTGTCCGTCGCTTCGCGCACCGTCGCCGTCGCCAGCACGATTTCAACGAGCTGGTTCGGCCGCTCCTTCTGTTCCTCGTTCAAGAGTTTCGAGTAACCGACGATGTCGATGAACAGGACATGCCCTATCTCCAGGCGCGAATTGTCGTCGGATTCCAGCGGCACTATGTATCTCTAACTAGAGGGAGTTCTGCTGACCATTACTATTTCGTCTCCTTCGGCGCGAGCGATGCGACGATTTTCAAAGTCTCAAAAGAACCACGGATTACACGGAGTCTGTGGTTCAATTGTCTTTCGGTGCTAACGAGGCGACGATTTTCTCGAAGCGCGGATCGCTGCGTAATGGATCGAGCACCGGATTGATTTTGATTTCAAACGCAAGCCGGTTGCGTTCTTCAACGGCCCTTGTCAGCCAAGCGAAGGCTTGCTCGTTGTCATCCAGTCGCATGTAGGCAGTGACATACTCAACGGCCGGGACGTACTCGCCGCGCGCGGTTTTCTCTTTGAGCCGGTCCAGTCGTTTTTGCGCCAGTGCGCGGATCGCGGCATCAAAGCCCGACTCGGCATAAGTGCGTTCGAGCAGCGAGGCATTCTCATCTACTCCGCTGAGGTGCAAACCTTTGCTCCATTCGGCAATAGCTTCCTTCTGCATTTGCTTTGTTTCATACGCGTCGCCAAACCATTCATGGGCGAAAGCCGCACCAGGATCGAGCTCCAGTGTTTTGCGATATTGATCGAGCGCGGCGTCGTACTGCCCCATGAAGAAAAACAGTCGCGCGCTCGTGAAACCAAACCGGGAGGACAGCGGATCGAGATCGAGGACGCGTCGCATCTCGGCAAGCGCTTCTTCATTGCGGCCGAACAGAACTAAACACATCGCGTAGTGAGCATGCATTTCGGCAAAGTTCGGGCTTAACTCCAAACCGCGGCGAAAATTCCGTTCCGCACCTGGCCAATCGCGATGATAATAGAGTTTGTCGGACGCCAGAGAGTTGTAGGCTTCACCAAGCGCCGGGTCGAGTTCCAACGCTTTCTTCGCATTGTCTTCCTGCGCTTTTGCCCATTTCTCTTCGGGTGGCAGTAATCCGAATCCAAATGCGAAGCCGTAAAAATCGGCAAGTCCCGCATAGGCCAACGCGTAGTTCGGATCCAATTCAATTGCCTGCTGATAATATTGGCGACTCTTGTCGAACTCGGGCGCCGGCATTGAGGCCCCCAACCATTTATTCCAGTAAAAACGGCCGCGAAGATATAGCTGATGTGCTTCGGTGTTTGTGGTGGGCTGCGACAAAATCGCGCGCCGTTCCGCACCGGTGAGCCTCGCCTGCAAGGCTTCGGCGATGTTCGAGGCAATGTCGCTTTCGACGGCGAAAATATCGGTCAATTTGCGATCGTATCGCTCGGCCCAAAGATGGGAATCACTTTCAGCATCGATAAGTTGGACGTTCACTCTCACCTGATCGGCCGCCTTCTGAACGGAGCCTTCCAGGATATTCGCGACACCGAGCTGTTTCGCGATCTCCGAAATGTTGTCGGGTGCATTCTTGAATCGTAGCGTTGAGGTGCGCGAGATGACCTTGAGGTCGCCAATCCGCGAAAGCCTGGTCAGGATCTCTTCCTGGATGCCGTCAGCAAAATACGCGTTCGCCTTGTCTTCGCTCAGATTTTCAAATGGCAGAACTGCAATCGATTTGCGCAGAATCGGTGTGCCTGGTTTTTCCCTGGGTATTTCACCTCCTTTGATTTTTTCCGGCACCTCGGGATTTCCGATTTTGTCGGAATAGAGATTAACGAGGCCGAGGGTGACCTCGTGTTTTACTTGGCAGGGTCCCAGGTCGTGTAAGAGCGGCCGCCACCGCGCGTATTGCTCGAGGTCGTCGGCGACGCGCTTGGAAAGGAGAATGTGTCCCGCGTCCCCGCAATCCATCACTCGCTGCGCAATGTTGATGCCGGCGCCGGCGATGTTGGCTTGCTCGTTTAGATCAGTGATCTCATTCACCGGCCCACTGTGAACTCCCATTCGTACCCGAAGTTCAGGGTGTTTTTTCAGTTCGTTGCTGATTTCCAAGGCACACAACACTGGCGCTTCAGGACTGGTGCTAAAGACGAGCGCCCCTCCATCTCCTGTGGGTAAACGCAGCAATTTGCCTTCGGCTTCGGCAAGGCGGAATTGCTCTGTTCCACGCACGATTTCCCTCAACTTTTGCATCTGCTCGCTCTGCTCGTTGATGAGCAATTTCGAGTAGCCCACGATGTCGATGAAGAGAACGTGGCCGATCTCAAATTTCACGTCCGTGGGAGACGCTGGGGACATTAGATTCCGATTCTACCTGAGAACTTGGGATTTACCGAGCCCATTTTAGCCCGACCACTTTCTAAATAACCGTCTCGGAGTCAATCATGCAGACCGAGGCGTTGCACTGCGTTAACAAGCACGCGCGCTCGTGCAGAGAATTTATTTCGGCGCTTCCGCGCCCGCGAGTTTTTGAAAGCGCGGATCATTCCGGAGCGGATCGAACATCGGATCGAGCCGGAGCAACCCAGGAGTTAGCGGCACGTTTGAAGCCAGTGGGCCCTCATATGGAATTGAGAGCAGTTTCTGTAACGTGGCAATGGCCCGGTCAGGTTCGGCCATTTGCGCCGCCACCCGGGCAAGAATCTCAATTGGACCCAGGCCATCCAGCGCGTCTTTTTCAATCGGCACCACAACCATCCCCTTTTCGACGAAAGTGAACGCGGCGGCTTTATCACGAAGGCCCATATTGGCCAATGCGAGATCGCCAATGAGAATCCAATTTTCCGGCTGTTCTTTAAGGAACGGTTCCAGTTCACTGCGCGCCTGTCGCCAACATGCTTGGGCGGCGGCATGATCGCCGGCGACTTCCTGGGCCCAGCCTAACCAAAAGCGCAGTTCACCAATAAAATAACCCAACGCCGGATCAGGCTTGGCGAGTACCTCCTTTAGCCGAGAAATCATCGGTCCCGGATTGCGCTCCAGGATCGCTTGGTAGACTTGGGTCTCCAAAGCGCCAGTATCGTCAGCAGGCGGATGGAGAAGAGCGAGAAGCGCCGCCGCTCGCGGCAGGTCGCCCTCGAGCTGCGCGATGGACGCCTTTTGCGCGATGGTATCCACGTCGTCCGGTATAATATTGAGAATCTGATCAACCTTTCGCGTCGCTTCTGGGAAACGACGACGGTTGATATAGGATCCTGCGTGCTGGCCGAGCATGGTAACGTTGCGTGGGTCGAGTCGCTCAGCTTCGTTGAAGTAGTTCTCGCTTTTGTCCCACTGTCCTCGCCTCCGCTCGACATAGGCCAGCGATTCAGGAATCCGGCTGCTATTCGGCAGAAGCGGACGTGCTTGCTCAAAGTAACGCTCCGCGGCGTCGTAATCCTTTAGACAGGAGTAGTGGTAATAGCCTTTGGCATGGACGGCTTCGCCCAAATTGGGCTGAAGAGTAAGAGCCGTTTCGGCTGCCTGTCGCGCCTCTTCCCGCAGAGCAACCGTTGGTTGAAGGGTGGCTGTGCGGTAACCGACCGCATCCGTGTATGAGAGCAGCGCCCACGCAAGGGCAAACTTCGGGTCCAATCGCACCGCTTCTTTGAGATATTTCTGCGCGCCAAGGGCGTTGGCGGGTGTGAATGACGTTTTCAGACTGTAAGCCAGGCCGCGCAGATAGGCATCGTAAGCTTCAGGATTGTCGGTCGGTTTAGCGGCGATGACTTGCTCCTCTTGACCGGTGAGTTTCGCCCGCAATTGATCCGCGATGGCTTTAGCGACCTCACTCTCGACCGAAAAAATGTCAGTTAGTTTTCGGTCAAAGGTATCGGCCCAAAGATGGGAATCATTGGCTGCCTTGATTAACTGCACATTCACCCGCACAGACTCGCCGCTCTTTTGCACGCTTCCTTCTACGATGTGCGCCACGCCCAGTTGCCGGGCGATCTCGGAAAGATTGCCCGGCTTACTCTGATATTGCTGCGTGGATGTGCGTGAGATCACCTTCAGATCGGCGATCTTGGATAAGCGTGTCAGGATCTCGTCCTGAATGCCGTCAGCAAAGTAGGCATTCGCTTTGTCTTCGCTTGAGTTTTCGAACGGAAGCACCGCAATCGATTTTTCCGGAATCGCTGAGCCGGCCGCAGAGCTCTTCGGTTTCCCTCGTTGCCATAAAAGAAAACCGCCGACAGCAATGGCAACGAGGATCAAGATCGCCGTCCATTTTGGAATTGCGCTCTTGGGAAACGCCTTTTGGCGTTCTGGCTTTAACAGAGTATCCCGCTCCCACGGCAGCACGATGCGAAACAAATCCATCGGCACCGAAATGTTCTTTAGCTCGGTCGTCGCGAGCTTCTCAAAGCGTGCTTCCAACGCGTTGCGAACCTGGCGCTCCACGTCCATCGACACGCAGATCCCGCCCGGCCCGCTACCGGCTCGATCCGCGAAGCGATATTCACTCCATCGCCGTAGACGTCGCCACCGCGATGCACTACGTCGCCAATGTGAATACCAATCTTAAGCTCGATGCGTCGATCAGGCGCGATGTCGGCGTTGCGTTTGGCCAGTGTGCGCTGGATTTCAATGGCGCATTGCGCTGCTTCCAACGCACTCCCGAATTCGACCAGGAAGGCGTCACCGATGGTTTTTATTTCAGTGCCGTTAAACCGCGGAAAGATTTTCCGAAGCAACCGGCGATGTTCCTCCAACAGTTCCTGGGCAAGCTTTTCGTCGCGCTGGCTCAGGGCGCTATAGCCCACCATGTCGGTGAACATGATGGCGGCGAGTTTGCGTTGTTCGTCAGCGCTCATTTTTGAGTTAGGGCTTCATCGCCCAAGGCGGTGTCACGAAGTGGGAAGCAAAATTCAAAATCCGATTCTAGTTTTATGGTCCAGCACAAGCGAGGGAATTAAAACTTCGCCGCTCCGACGAACGGCACGGAATACCAGGTCTTTTTGCACGATGCAAAGCCGCGCAAATTACCTGGAATTCTGAGCCGTTGAAAAATCGATGATGTTGAGGTTGAGTGGGAACTCGCGTTCGTGACGCTCCGGTTTGCTCAGCGGTCCTTTTCCCCAATTCCCTGTGAGATCGGGCGCGGCCTCGAATGCCGCGATATCTATTTGTCCGGCAAGATTGAAAGTATCGATCACATAGGGAATGCCGTCCGAGCCGAGAACAGACGGGCCCGTCATGATGTGAAAGTGGAGATGCGGCCCCGAGGTGTTCCCCGAATTTCCCAATTTTCCTAACACCGCACCTTTCTTAACTTGATTGCCAACACGCACCCTGACGGAATTCTTTTGCAGATGCGCATAGAAGGCGAAGTATCCGCCGCCGATATCGAGAACAACGTGATTGCCATCGACGGTATCGATAGTGATGGTATCCGGGTCAGGTAATTTCCCGGGCTTTTGATCATCGAGATCGTTGAGCATGCCTACTACTTTACCGTCCGCCACGGCCAGCACTTCCGCGCCGTAGCAGGTGTAGTTATGCACGTCGGCGAGATCGCCGTGGACGAGTCGGCCTTGTTCATCCAATCGCATCCAGTCGATCGCGAAACGCTGTGCATCGTAGAGGGCGCCATTAACGCTTAGCACCGAGCCGCGGTGGATGATTTCCGGGTTACAGCAACCGTTGCCGGCTACCCATCCCGCGCCAGCCAGCGGCGCTCCGATGACCACCGGTTTGTCCTCCGCGATTTTTAGATGGGCGACAACATAATCGAGCGGTTTCGGCTCACCTGGGCCCGGAGTGGCGGCAGCGAGGAGATGGAGACGGTGTTCGAGAGCACGGGGGAAATCGGCAGCGTCCTTGAAAGCTAACTCGATATAGAAAAGGCGCACTTCGTTAGGCCCGATTTTGGCGTCGGTTGCCGGCGCCGGCGCCAGAGTCCGCATGCGCTTGACAACGTCCGGTCCGGAGAAGCTGGTGATGAGCTTCGCAGCATTCGGGGCCTCCAGCACATCGATGCTGCGAATTGTAGCTGGAAGCGGTCTCGTGTTTGTGAGCTGAAGCTCATAAACGATATGGTAAACGTTGTCGGTTCCGCGAACCGCGTGGGTTTCTGGCGAAAGGGGGGAGGCGATCACTGGTGTGAAAACGTCGCCGGAAGCGCCGGCCTCAGCGACCGCGGAAGTGACCGCGATTGTCGCAAAAAAGAAAATGGCAAAGCGCATAAGCCAAAAAATAGTCATGGCAAAATATCAGCAGGGTAAAAACCGCCCGCAATACTAAAGCTTGTCCGACATTGGTCTGGCCGCTTGTAAGGTAACGACACTGATGGCGAGATGACTGAGCGTTGCAATTGGTTATTTAAGCTTGTGCGAAGTGATTTGCGCTACTAACGATTTCGTTCAACTCACGCAGTAGTTCGCTCTGCTGCTTAAGGAGCAGCTTGGAATAACCGACAATGTCGATGAAAAGGACGTGCGATCTCCAGTCGCGTGTCTCCAGTCGACATCCTGCGGAGTTTAGAACACCCGCTTACTCCGCCACTACCTTATTCTTTGGATGATTCATCGGCGATCCGGGCGAGCGTAAAATCGCACGCGAGATAACCTTGCTCGCTGGTTTGTTCGAGCAAGGCTGCCAATCGTTCCGCCAGCGAGGAGTAAACCGGATCCTCTCGCGCAAGTTGTTCGGCCGCGGCGCGGAAAAGAGTCAGACTGGAAACCAGTTTCAGGGCGTCAGTCCGGCCGCCCATAAGATCTTCGACGCGGATCCCGCGGACAAGCTGTTCGCTAACCGCGGCGACGATTTCTTCATAGCGCGCACGAAGGATCGGATCACGTAAGTAAGCGCAAACTTCACTGAGATCTTGTATGGCGTAGGCGCGCGCGGTCGACGAACGACCGAGGCCTTCGATCTGGGGAAAAATGTACCAGATCCAATGGCTACGTTTACCGCCAGCCCGAATTTCCGCGAGGGCCGCGTCGGCCGCCCGCGTGGCGTGCGCTTCGTGAAATCGTTCCAGAGACATGCGTAAGAGATCAGAGGTAAGAGGACAGAAGTCAGAAGTCAGAAGTCAGAGATCAGATCACGGACCAGGACGACAGATAACGGATAACCGATAACTGAAACGCCCGGGCCTTTCATCTGCTATTCCGTCCGGAGCGCGACCATCGGATTAATGCGAGTTGCGCGCTGAGCTGGTAGCCAGGTTGCGAGCAGGGTGGCGGCTGCGAGAACGGTGAAAGCACTGGCGAAGGCCGGGAGATCGAACGCGCCAACTTCGAACAGGATTCCGCTAAGTATTTTTCCGGTCGCGGCCGCGAGCAGAAGACCGAGAGCTAGCCCGCTCAAAAGCATGACAGAGCCCTCGCGCATGATCAATCGAAACACCATCCCGGGCTGCGCCCCCAGCGCCATGCGAATCCCGATCTCGCGTGTGCGCCGCGCGACCGAATAAGCTTTGACTCCGTAGAGACCAACGACCGCCAGAGCAAGGGCAAGTCCCCCGAAAATGGAGAACATGGCCGCGCCGGCGCGCACAAGCCAAAGGTCCAGGTTCGAATCGAGATACTGGGCAAATGTTTGCAACGAAATGATTGGGAGTGAGGGATCGACATCGCGCACCGCACGACGCAGCAAGTCGGCCGTGCTGGCTTCGGTCCCGGGGGCGAGCGAACGGAACCGAACAAAAAAGGAAACATTGCTTTGGAATCCACGTGCAAAAGGCAGGTAGATCGAGCCTTCCGGCTCTTCGTTGGCAAAAAGATCGTGGCGGGTTACAGGCACGATCCCGATTATTTCGATCGTCTCTTCCTGCTTCTCTTTTTCACTTAAATCGGCGCCCGTTCCACCGGCGGCGCTTCTGCCATGCTCGCCCGCCGGCGTATTTTCGCCCGCATATTGAATGCGTTGTCCAAGTGCGTCACCGTCCGGCCAGAGTTTTTTGGCCAGAGGCTCATCGATGATTGCCACTTTCGGACCAGGTCGCGTTGCTTCTGCCTCGGTAAACGCGCGACCACGCAGCACCGGCAATCCCACAGTTGAAAAATAATCTGCGCCAACGCTGTTCCACGCTGCCTTGAAAGCGAGCCCTTCGACTGCTGTCGCCGGTTTGGCATCGGCGCCGGGATGGACACCGGCGCGTTGGACATTCTTTTCTGACGAAATCATTCCGAACGGAACCGCGGCAGAAATGCTCGCGTGCTCGACGCCCGGCAGCGCCGCCAGTCTCGCGCTCAAGGTCTGATAAAGTTCCTGCGCCCGTTTCGGTTCGTAACCAGCCAGGCTGGCATCGATTTCGAGAAGGTAACTTGCGCCCGGCTTTAACCCGGTATCGACGGATGCGGCTTTGCTTGCGCCGCGAACGAACAAAGCCGCAGCAGTAAGCAGCGCGAGCGAGAAGGCGATTTGCACAACGACGAGCGGGTGGCGCGGTAAAAATTTCCAGCGACGGCGCACCACGTCTTCCCCGGCATGCTCCTTCAAATCGGTCACCAGCGCGGTGCGCGAGATTTTCAACGCCGGTCCGAGCGCGAACATGAGCGTACCGAGCAGGCAAAATCCAAACGTCGCCGCCAAGATTGCGAGGTTCGGTCCGCTCGACCACACAATGTCGAGCGGCATTAGTTTGCGCATTGAGCCCACCAGCAGACCCGACGACCAAAGTCCAAGAATGAGCCCACCCACGCCGCCGAGCAGCGCCAGCACAAATCCTTCGCTCAGCAGCTGGCGGACGATGCGCCAGCGGCTGCCGCCGAGTGCGAGACGAATCGCGATTTCCTTCCGACGCGCTGTGCCACGCGCGAGCAACATGTTCGCGAGGTTGAGACATGCCACGAGGAGCACTACTACTGCCATCCCGAGCAACAATGGCGCGATGGATTTCAGCGCGCGATCGGGCGACGGGCTTGTGCCTACCGTATTGCGAGGCGCCGGTGCCGCTATGAATGTCTGGTCCTTTTGCTCGACTGGATACGCTTTTTCCAAATTGCCCGCGAGCCCTTCCAGCGCAGGTTTGGCCGCGGCCGCAGCCGTCCCCGGTCTAAGCCTTGCCATGACGCGCAACTGCCTCCCGTTGCGATCGTCCATGGTGGTCTTGTTCGTCGACCCAAAATCGTTCGCGACCTGATCGTAAACGCTCATCGGCAGCCAAACCTCCGGCGACAAAATCTGCATCGTGCCGGCAAAACCTTTCGGCGTGATTCCAACGATCGTGAACGGCCGGCCGTTGATCAGGAACTGCGAGCCGAGCACACCTGGATCGAGGTTATGTCTCTGCCAGTAATTGTAACTGACGATCGCGACCGGCGCGTTGCGTGTTTCCTCTTCCGGTAGAAATGCGCGGCCACGCGCCAGCGGGACACCGAGGACGGAGAAATAGTTAGAGCTGACGACGGAGGCGAAGGCGCGGCGGGTATCGCCTTTCTGGCCGAGACCGATCAAGGCGAGATTGAAAGCCATGGCGTCGCTGAAGACCGTGTTCTGCTCGCGGATGTCGCGGTATGTCGGATAAGAAAAACCGCGGAATTTCTTCGGATCCTTCTTGTCCTGGGAAAAAATCTGCATCATTTCATGCGACTTGGCGTAAGCCGGCGGAGCGAAGAAAAGCGTATTGACCAGGCTGAACACGGCGGTGTTCGCGCCAATCCCGAGCGCCAGCACGAGCACAGCCGCGATGGTGAAGCCTGGCGCCTTGATGAGCTGGCGGAACGCGAACCGAAAATCCTGGATCACATGATGCCTCTGCTGCTGCTCATAGGATACATCGAATCCGGCAAACGGATTCAGAATTAAGGGGCTCCGGCCTGAGCGCTGACAATTCTCGATAGCTAATGGGCCGTGATCCCGCGCGCGAACGAAGCGATCACGTCCGGCGCGTGACAATATCGAAAGGCCTTCGAAATCGTGAAACAGATCAACAGTTTAGCGCGCCGGCAGTTCGCGACGTCCTTGCTTGATGTAAGACAATGAGCCTTAGCTAAGGGACGATCAGCCGCGAAATGGCCGAAGTTCTCCTCGCTTGATGTGAGACAACGATTTGCGCACTATTCGTGAAATCGCCAGATGCCCGCTGAAGTTAAAAAGGAGATCCAGCTTGAGATCGCGCACGTCTTGTTCATCGACGTCGTCGGCTACTCGAAGTTTTCGATTAACGAACAGGGGGTGGTGGTTGATGAGCTGACCAAAGTCGTCCGCAGTTCGGATCAATATCAGAAAGCCGAAGCCGCCGGTCGGTTAATTAAGATTCCAACGGGCGACGGCATGGGGCTGGTCTTTCACACCAGCCCGGAAGCGCCTGCGCAATGCGCGGTGGAGATCAGCCGTGCCCTCAAGGAACATCCACGCTTACAACTTCGGATGGGCGTGCACAGTGGGCCGGTGAGCGGCGTTATTGATGTCAACGAACGAGCGAATGTCGCCGGCGCCGGCCTTAACATAGCGCAGCGGGTGATGGATTGCGGCGATGCGGGACACATTCTTCTCTCCAAGCACGTCGCCGAAGATCTGGAAGAATACGAACAGTGGCGGCCGCTTCTGCACGATCTCGGCACGTGTGAAGTGAAACACGGAGTGCGCCTCTCGGTCGTGAACCTCTATGACGATCGATTCGGCAATGCGACACTGCCGCGGAAATTCGAGACCGTGCAGAAACGCCGAACGCGTCTGCGCTGGGCGGCAATGACGGCAGCGTTGCTTGCGCTCGCGGCAATTGTCGCCGGTATCGTAATGTTTTCCCGCAATCGCGTCAGATCAGTGCTGACAGCGCCTGAAAAAAGTATTGCGGTGCTTCCGTTTGAGAACCGAAGCGAAGAAAAAGCAAACGCCTACTTTGCCGATGGAATCCAGGACGAAATTCTGACGCGCCTGTCGAAAATCGCCGATCTTAAGGTGATCTCGCGTACATCCACGCAGCATTACAAAAGCGCGCCAGAAAACCTGCCTGAGATCGCCAGTCAACTTGGCGTAGCTCACATCCTGGAAGGCAGCGTGCAGAAGAGCGGCGACGCTGTGCGTGTGAACGTGCAGCTAATCAAAGCAGCCAATGATTCCCACCTGTGGGCTGATACCTTTGATCGTAAACTGACCGACATCTTTTCGGTCGAGAGTGATGTGGCCAAAGCCATCGCCGACCAATTACGCGCGAAACTCACGGGCCGGGAAGAGCAAGAGATCGCCGCCAAACCGACGGACAATCCTGAAGCTTACGATGCCTACCTGCGCGGTCTGGCTTATACACAGAAAACTGCCGACACAACCACCAACGCCCTTGGCGCGCAGAAATATCTTAGAGAAGCGGTGCGCTTGGACCCGAAGTTCGCGCTTGCTTGGGCGCTGCTGTCATACGTTGATGCGGCCAGCTATCGCAACCAGGCTCTTCAACCAACGGTCGCCCTCCGGGAAGAGGCGCGGGAGGCAGCCGAAACCGCGCTGGCTCTCCAACTCAATCTC
>Ga0209267_1001537_pt1 | contig 15658 bp, 12 predicted proteins | sample GraSoiAngelo_137_FD_185894 | JGI IMG/M metagenome (GOLD analysis project Ga0209267, IMG submission 185894) | Grasslands soil microbial communities from the Angelo Coastal Reserve, California, USA - 14_0929_09_30cm (SPAdes) (version 2) | ecosystem: Environmental > Terrestrial > Soil > Grasslands ... | reverse complement strand
CGTCTCGAAGAAGCGCCAGCTCTTCCGCGCCGTCGCCAGGATGCGCTGCCGCTCGTCGCCGCTCAGCTGCTCGGGCGGCAGCGTCGCCGCGGGCCGGCTGATCCAGCGAGCTACCGCGGGCGAGAGAAACCAGAGGATGGCGAACGTCGCGGCGATGGGCCGGATCTCGCCGGCCGAGAAAACGGCGACGACCCCTGCGACGAGCGCCAAGACGAGGGCGCCCCACATCTCCAGGTAGGTGCGGCCCAGATCGAGGGTCAAGCTCGACTTCACCTGCGCGGCTGAAACCCACTCGAGCATCCGTCGGCGGGTCACCACCAGACGGAGCAACGTCCGCACCACGGCGTCCCCCATGAGCCAGGCCTGGTGGGCGAGGAAGGTGAGGCCGAGCCCGATCTGCGCGCCGGCAAGCACCAGGCTCTCGCCGAGACCGCGCAGGTACGCGCGCTTGGACCCGCCGGGGCGGCGGGGGAGGATCTCGCTCGACACCGGGACGAGCGCGGGGAGCGCGAGGCACAGCAGCACCAGCTTGGTCCACACGAGCGGCGCTGCGAGCGGCAAGGCCCAGCCGAGCACCAGCGTGAGATAGGCGGCGGGAGCCGAGAGCGTACGCCGCAGGTTGTCGAGCATCTTCCAGCGGCCGATCGTCGGAATCCGGGCCCGCGAGGCGCCGACGCCCGCCGCGCCTCGGATCAGCCACGGCAAGAGCTGCCAATCGCCGCGCGCCCAGCGATGCTGGCGCGCCGCCGAGACATCGTAGCGGGCCGGAAAATCCTCGAAGAGCTCGATGTCGGTGACCAGTGCGGCGCGCGCGAAGAGCCCCTCGAAGAGGTCGTGGCTGAGCAGGGTGTTCTCCGGCACCCGCCCCTCGAGCGCGCGCTCGAACGCGTCGACGTCGTAGATCCCCTTGCCGGTGTACGAGCCTTCGCCGAAGAGGTCCTGATACACGTCCGACACGGCGGCGGAGTAGGGATCGATGCCGGCCGGGCCGGAGAACACGCGCCGAAAGAGCGAGCCCTCGCGCTCGGTCGGCAAGGTCGGCGCGATCCGTGGCTGGAGAATCCCATATCCCTCGACGACGCGGCCCTCGCCCGGCTCGAGGCGGGGCCGGTTCAGCGGGTGGGCGAGGGTGCCGACCAATCGCGATGCGGCGCCGCGGGGAAGCTGGGTGTCGGCGTCGAGCGTGATCACGAAGCGGATCGACGAGGGCACGTCGAGACTCTCGATCATGAACGACGTGTCGGTCGCGCCGCGGAGCAGGCGATTGAGCTCGTGCAGCTTGCCGCGCTTACGCTCCCAGCCCATCCAGCGGCCCTCGCTCTCGCTCCAGAGACGCCGGCGGTGGAAAAGATAGAAGCGGGGCTCGCCGTCGCCGGTGGCGGCGCCGTGGCGCCGGTTGAGCTCGGCGATGCCCGCGCGTGCCGCGGTCAGCAAGGCCTCGTCGTCGGCGGCGTGCTCTTGCGCGCAGTCCGTCCAGTCGGACAACAGCGCGAAGCGCAGCGCGCCGTCGTCGTTGGCGAGGTAGTGAACACCCAGGTGCGCGATCTGCTCGGCGATCTGCGCCCGGCTGGTCAAGAGCGTCGGCACGACCACGAGGGTCTTCAGCTCGGGCGGCACGCCGTCGGCCAGCTCGAGCCGCGGCAGCGCGCGCGGCGGGAACATCTCGACGACCGCGCGGTTGACGAGCGCGGTGGCCGCGTCCGAAGCGGGGAGCGCCGCGAGCGCCGCGAGGGCGATGAGGATGAACGGGCTCACCCCGAGTGCATGCGTGAACATGATGGGTAGACAGAGGAGAAATGCCGTGACGATCCCGATCGAGCCGAGATAGCTCCACGTCGCCGAGGTCATGTAGGCGCGGACTAGGCGCTGGCGCAGCGAGACCCGGTAGCCCACCGCGTGCTCGAGGCTCGGCCGTCCCTTGGAGATCAGGTAGTAGCCGAGGTCTTCGGTGTGCCGATCGCGGTGGCCCGCCAGGGTCAACGCCTGGCGGGCCACGTTGATCTCCGAGCGCCCTGACCCCCGGGCCAGGTCTTCGACCGCGTGGCGATAGCGGTCGCGCGTGGCGAAATCCATCGCGCCGAACTCGCTCTCGCTCCGGAAGAGACGATCGACCAGGCTCCCCTGCTCGAAGAAGTCGCGCCAGTTGAAGGTCGCCATCACGCGCAGGCTCGTGATCACGTTCCGCACCGTCACGTTGGCGCCGGCCTGGCGCTGGTGCTCGGCGCGGATGAGCTCGTGCGCGGAGGTGCCGCGGGCCGCGAGCCGCTCGTCGAGCCAGCGCGCCGCCGGCGTCGTGACCGGATCCTGGTCCCTGAGCCGATGGGAGAGCCGCACGGCGAACGACGTGGTCAGCACGGCGTCGCCGATCGATCGGAAGGCCTGCGGGTTGGCCGGCAGATCGGACTGGCCCAGCAAGAGATTGGCGAGGCGGTCGGCTTCGAGCCGTGCCGCGCGCGCCTCGACGATCTCGACGGCGAGCCGGCGAAGATTCTCGATCAGGGTCAGCCGGAGCGCGATCGGCACCGCCCACAGCTCGCTGATGCGAAGCGCTTCGGTGCGCTGAAAGGCCAGGACGAAGCGCTGCAACGTGGCCGGGTCGAAGCGGCTGTCGGTGTGGGCGACGAACGTCCAGGCCAGCTCGAGGGCGCGCGGCGCCCCGGCGAGTGGCCCCTCGTCGAGCGTGGGCAGCTGCCGATAGAAGCCCGGCGGCAGATCGGTGCGAATCTCGTTGAGTACTTCCTCGACGATGTGGAAGTTGTCGACGAGCCACTCCGCGGCGGGCGTCGTCGCGCGCTCCTCGTTGATGACGGCGGCCAGCGTGCGGTAGCAGCGGAGGAGGACGCGCCCGTTTTCCCGGGCGCGCGATAGCAGGCCCGGCTCGGGCCGCCGGCCGGACGAGACGCGATGGCGCGCGATCGTCTCGGCCAGATCTTCGAGCCGCTCGACACTCAGGAGCTCGGCGCGAATGGGCTCCGTTCCGAAGAGGTTCATCTGGTGGGCCGTCGGATTCCAGTGTATGCTGAGTTGACACTGGCAGAAATTACTAGGTAAGAACTACTCGACCGACTTCTCCGGTACCGTCCGCGTGCGGTCACAACGGTCGACTTTTCATGGACATCGACGCGCCTGCAGTGAGGTCGACGCTCTGGCATTTCAATTGCCAGATCTTGATCTCGGAGGGTTGCACTGATGAGAACTGCTATCGGTCTAATCGTGCTCGGGCTCATCGGCGGCACCGTGCCGACCGGGCTCTCGGGTATCAGCCACGTCGCGCAAGTTCTCGCCGGCACTGCCGGCGCGTTGCTTTCCCTCGTGATCTGCTGTCTGGCGGCTACTGCCGCCACTCGCTTCAAGGCGTTCGTGCCGTCGGTTCCGCGGCTACAGCGAAGGCCCATCGCCTCGACGCAATCAGCTCCTCGCAGCATCTAGATCCTCGCTCTAGAACAGGTCTTCGACAAGTCGCGAGCTGAGGAGATCACTCCGAAGCTCGCTTTGACAATCCAAAACTGCAACGCCCATGCCGCGCATGATCGCCGAGAGCGACGCGCGATTCAGTGTTTTGACGTCGGGCCGCGCGGCGATCGCTCACAGAACGAGCAGTCTCTGTAACGACTACTGTGTAAGAAGCCTCGACCGCTCGCGATCTCGCTGCTAAACAGGGCCACCATGACGACGGTAGCGAGACCGCTCGACGCTGTGCGTGTACTCGAGCTGGCCCGCTCCGCGCGGCGGGATGATCCTATCCGATCTCCTCGCCGAGGTCATCAAGATCGAGCCGCCAGTCGAGGAGATCTGCGAGATGGACGATCCGGTGGCCGGGGAGATGTACTTGCCGGGCGTCACGGTCAAGATGTCGAAGACACCGGGCCGGATCGGTCCGGTGCCGACACCCGGCCAGCACACGGACGAGATCATCTCGAGCGTGCTCGGCTACGACTCGAGCGCGATCAGTAGCCTGCGAAGCGCCGGCGCGATCGCGTAGGCTCGCTCGCGCGGTTCCGTTGACGCAGGTGGTATAAAAAGGTCGGACGATGCCGTCGCGACCCTTGCGGCTTCTCGCGTCTCTCCTCCAGTCCGACTGGCGTCGTCTAGCGGCGAGCCTCCTGACGCCGCTCCTCCTGGGCCTCACGTTCGGTTGCGGCTACATTGCGGCGCTGTCCGTCGGCGAAGCGGACGCCATCACGCCCGTCGACCAGCCGCTCGTCGCCACGATCGATTGCGGACCCGCGTCGCTCGCGGCGCCGCAAGCAACGGGCGTCGGGGTCGTCGTCGCCCGAGCCTTCGATCGCGAGCTGCGCCCGCTCTGCCCGACTCGAGACCGCGCGCCGCCCGCTCTCGCCTCCTAGCCAGCTAGCCCCAGCGAGCCCCACGGATCTCCCAGCGCGGGAGAACTGCGCGTGGTGTCCGGGTGCGCGTCTGTGCGGTTTCACGGTCGGCCGCGGACGCAGTCCACGCCGATCGATCTCACACGGAGGGGAGGTGAGGGTATGACGCGGACGATGACGACCGTCCTTGCTCTGGGTTCTCTGATGTGGCTCACGGCTGCGGCGACCGCTCAGCAGGCGCCGATGATGAGCGACTGCGACAAGTGGATCGCCAAGATCAACGGCGAGGCCGGCGTGCGCGTGGACGAGGCCGGCCACAACGCGCGACTGAAGGTCGACGAGATCGCGAAGATGTGCAAGGAAGGCAAGACGGCCGAGGCGGAGAAGATTGCCATGGACACGATGGCGAATCTCGGTATCAAACCGTAAAAACAGCTTCCACCGTCAGGTAGTGGCTCGGCTCCGGCTGAGCCACTACCGCCCCCCAAACTGTTCGATCCCCTAAGTGGGCTGCCTCTCGGCCAGCGGAGCCGAGCGGCCGACGCCCTGCGACGCGCACAACCACCTGATAGACTACGACCCGCTCGCGAGGCACGAAGCCAGGATGCGCGGTGAAGCTTCGTGATCGGAAAGGACACGCGATGAAATTCGGACTGCACTCCGTCAATCTGCACACTTGCGGTTATCCCGACGCCGCCGGGCGCATCGGACGGGCGGCCGAGGCCTCCGGGTTCGAATCGCTCTGGGTCGCCGACCACGTCGTGCTGCCCGACCCGCCGGTGGCCGGGCGCCCCATGGCGCCGGACCAGCGACTGCTCGATCCGATCGTCGCGCTGACGTTCCTGGCCGCGCACACCCAGCGCATCCGCCTGGCGACCGGCGTGATCATCCTGCCGCAGCGCCAGGCGCTGGTGCTCGCCAAGCAGCTCGCCTCGCTCGACGTGCTCTCGAACGGCCGGCTCATCTTCGGCCTTGGTGTGGGCTGGTGCGAGCCCGAGATGCGCTCGGTCGGCGCGCCGTTCGCCGAGCGTGGGCGCGTCGCCGACGACTACCTGGCGGCCATGCGCGCGGTGTGGACGCAGCCGAAGCCGTCGTACAAGGGCCCGTACGTCTCGTTCGACGGTGTGCAGGCGATGCCGCGCCCGGTGCAGACGCCCACACCGCCGATCGTCGTGGGCGGCCGCACAGCGCCGGCCTTTCGCCGCGCAGTCACTCAGGGCCACGGCTGGTACGGCTTCGGTCTGAACGTCGACGAGACGCAGAAGTTCGTCGCGGCGCTGCGCGAGGCGGGCAAGAAGCACTCGCGGCCGGCGGAGCTCGGGCGGCTCGAGATCAGCGTGACGCCGCCAGGCCTGGACGTTCCGGACAAGGCGACGCTCGACGCCTATGCGGCGGCCGGGGTCGATCGGCTCATCTTGAGACCGCGGCCCGAGATGGACGCCGCGGCGCTCGAGCGCTTTGCCGCCGAGGCCGGGCGCGCGCTCGGCCTGCAGGCCGTGTGAGCCGGCCATGAAGATCGCGAGGGTCGAAGCGCTGCATTGCGACGGCGGCTGGCGGCCGTGGACGTTCGTGCGCATCGAGACCGACACCGGGCTGGTCGGCTGGGGCGAGTGCAGCGACAACCGGAGTCCCCACGGCATCGCCGGGTCGGTCCGCGACATCGCCGATCTCCTGATCGGGCAGGACCCGCGGCCGGTCGAGCGCCTCTACTGGGACATGCTGCGGCGCATGCGCCAGAACAGCGGGGGCGTCTCGCACAAGGCGATGGCCGGCATCGAGCTGGCCCTGTGGGACATCAAGGCCAAGGCGCTCGGCGTGCCGGTCTACGAGCTGTTCGGCGGCCCGATGCGCGACCGGATACGCCTCTACTGGTCGCACTGCGGCACGACGCGGGCGCGCATGGGGCAGTTCCTCGGGACGCCGCCGCTCAAGACCTACGACGACATCGCGGCGCTCGGGCGCGAGGTGGTGAAGCGCGGGTTCACCGCGCTCAAGACCAACATGGTCATCCCGGGCGATCCGGCGACCGTGTACTTCCCCGGGTTCGCCAGCGGCATCAACACCACCGACGGCGCGCCGACGGTGGAGATTCTCGAGGCGATCGACCGACTGATCGGCACCTTTCGCGAGGCGGTGGGCCCGAAGGTGGGGCTTTGCCTGGACCTGAACTATAACTTCCGCACCGAGGGCGTGCTGCGGATCGCCAAGCTGCTCGAGAAATACGACATGCAGTGGGTCGAGTACGACAACTGGGATCCCGACGCGCTCCTGCAGATCAAGCAGTCGACTTCAACCCGCCTGGCCTCGTGCGAGAGCCTGGTGACCCTGCGCCAGTACCGGCCGTTCCTCGAGCGCCATGCGGTCGACGTGGCGATCATCGACGTGCCGTGGAACGGCTTCTCGCAATCGGTGCAGATCGGGCGGCTGGCGGAAGCATGCGAGATCAACATCGCGCCGCACAACTACTACAGCCATCTGGCCGACCTGCACTCCTTGCACCTCTGCGCCGTGCTCCCCAACGTGCGCATCATGGAGATCGACATCGACGACGTACCCTGGAAGGGCCCGCTCGTCACGCGCCCGCCGGTGATCCGCGACGGACACATCTGGCTCTCCGACGCGCCGGGCTGGGGCGCCGACATCGACGAGCGCGTGCTGCGCGAGCATCCCTGGCCCCGACCGGGCGACGGCGGGCCGCAGCTCTTCTACGGGATGGATCCGGGGCAGATGGCCGCGCGGCCGCGATAGCGGCGCGGCGTTCTCGTGACGTGTCTCGCGCGATAGGCGGCCTGCCCACCATGCTGGGCAGGGCGCCAGGCCGTGTCCGAGACGACAAGCGTGAAGTCCTCTCGCCGTCAGCATCGTCCTCGAATCGTCGTCTGGCATCGCTGCTGCAACTTGCTCGCGCATGCTTCGAGCGACGAACACACCGATCGGTTCGCTGTCGCGGATTCCGCGTCCTGCCAGGCTCGTGGGCCTGAGTCTCTTGATGTTCTTGCCGTCCGCGGCGCACGCACCGAGCGTGGCCGGCGACTTCCCCGTGGCGCTGGCACCGGCCAGTGTCTGGGCACGCGGGTTTCTCCAGCCGCGCGGCGTGGCCGTGAGTGTTCATGGTGCCGTCTACGTCGCCGACAGACTTGCAGGGACTGTGACGCGCATCGCTCCGGATCAGTCCATGACCATCGTGGCCAACGGGCTCGAGCGGCCCGTCGGGCTCGCCTTCGATACCAAAGGGCGATTGCTCGTTGCTGAGGAGCGAGCCGGCCGAGTGACGAGGCTGGAGGCCAGCGGCGCGCGCTCGACTCTGGTGTCGGGCGTCAAGCAGCCTCGGTGGCTGGACGTGGGAGAGGACGGGACTCTCTTCATCGCCGCCCGTCGGCTGACGCGCGGCCTCGATCCCGAACCGGATGACGAATCCGCCGAGCCGGAGGCGATTCTGGCGCTCACGCCAACCGGGGCGCTCACGATTTTCGCCGATGGGTTCCGAGCCCTTCGGGGCATTGTAGCCGGTGATGGAGTCCTCTACGCGGCGACGGACGGACGCCGTGGCGAAGCGCAGACGGACGGCGTCGTATTCCAGAATTCCGATCCTGCCGGCGCGCGGGCGGGCGCCGCCAGTGTGCTCGGGTTTCCCGCTAGCGTCACCAAGCCGACGGCGCTGGCTCAAGATCGGTTGGGGGCGCTGTTCGTGACGACTCAGGAGCTCGGCACCGACGGACAGCGAACCAGTCGTGCGATCGCGAAGCTGCACCCGGACGGACGGGTCAGCTTGTTCGCGGGAGGGTTCGATTATCCGCAGGGTCTCGGGTTCGACTCCGCGGGCAATCTATACGTCGCCGACGGGCCCTCGGGACGGGTCTTCCGTTTCCTCGCGCCGCCTGCGCCGGAACTTGATCCGCTGGCGTCGATGACGAGCGAGCCAACGATCCGCGTGCGCGGCACCGCGCTGCCCGCGTCGCGGCTCGATGGACGCGTCGATGGTGGAGGAAGCCTGTTCACGACGCAGGGCAACGCCGGTGGCGGATTCGCGCTGACGCTCGCGTTGACGCGCAACGCCGCGAACACGATCGAGGTCTTCGCCACTGCCCATCGGGGCGACGGCTTGACCGGTGCGTCCGCCGAAGCAACGGTCCGCCACGATGACGTGCCACCGGAAACCACGATCACTGGCGGCCCGTCGAGCCCGACCGCCGCAGCCACGGCGACGTTCAGCTTCACCGGCGACGACGACGTCACATCTGCCGGTGATCTGCGGTTCGCCTGGCGTCTCGACGGCGGGCCCTTCAGCGAGTTCTCCGAAGCGCGGTCCGTCGATCTGGCCGATCTCGGGGACGGGGTGCACACGTTCGCGGTCGTGGCGCGAGACCAAGCGGGCAACGTCGATCCGACGCCCGCGGCGAGAACGTTCACGGTGAGCCGGTCTCGGATCGCGCTCGTCGAGCCCGAGCCCGGCGCCACCCTGCCGGCGGGGCTCCGGCTTGTTCGCGGCACGGTGACGATCGGCGGGCAAGAGCTCGTCGTCACGGTCAACGGCGTCGCGGCCGCGGTGCACGGGAACACGTTCGCCGCGCTCGTCCCGCTGACCGAGGCGACGACACGTCTTCAGATCGTCGCCACCAGCGCTGCGGGTAGTTCCGCCTACCAGGACGTACCCGTCACCGTCACCGCGTCACCCGATTCTCCATTCCTGCTCATCGCCAGCCCTCAAAGCGGGGTAGCCCCGCTCACGGTGGGATTCTCTTTGCTTGGCGCGCCTGCGGCGGCGACCATCCAGGCCGACTTCTCCGGCAATGGCGCGGCCGACTTCACCGGTCCACGCCTCGACGGGCGGGTCTTCACGTATACCCAGCCCGGTCTCTACGTTCCGCTGGTGACTGTCACCGACCCCCAGGGCCACCGAGCGACGGTTCCCGCCGTCATCCAGGTCTTCGACCGCGCCGTTCTCGATGGGCTACTACAGTCCAAATGGACTGCCCTGCGGGACGCGTTGCGCCGCGGCGACGTCGGCCAAGCTTTGACGCAGGTCTCCGGGCGCTCGCGCAGTCGCTACCAGCAGGCCTTCACCACGCTCACCCCGGATCTTCCCGTCATCGATACGATTCTCACGGACGTCAGACTCATCCGCGTCCGAGGTCCGGAGGCGATCTTCGAGATGAGCCGCGTGGACGCCGGAATTCTCAAGTCTTTTGAAGTGCGCTTTCACGTCGACGTCGACGGCTTCTGGCGTGTCCGGTCGTTCTGAACGGTGATGCGAAAATCCGCACTTCTCGCCCTGCTCTCGATGGTCTGTCTGCTGGCGTCGGCTTCTCGCTCCGAGTCGGCCGGGCCCTGGCAGGCGCAGGTGGTCAGCGCGGAGACGAAGCAGCCGCTCGAGGGCGTCGTGGTGCTGGCCTGGTGGACGAGACACGTCCGGAGCTTCGGCGGACCCAGCGAAGAATACCGAGACTCCCAGGAAGTCCTCACCGACAAGGACGGCCGCTTCACGATCGCTTCGCGCTGGTTCTTCAGCCTCAATCCGCTGGTTTTCTTCGACGGGCCGTTCGTCACCATGTTCAAGTCCGGCTACGGGCGATTCGGGTGGCCGGGCTACCAGGGGTCAGAGCAATGGCCCAAGGAGAAGCAGGACGCGCTCAGGACAGCCGCCCAGCTGCTCCAGCTCGACGGCATCGTTCTGGAGATGTCGCGTCTGGAGAGCGTCGAGCAGCGGAAAGAGTATCTGGGAAAGCTGGAAGGGGCTTACCTCGTCGTGCCAGTCGAACGGAGACCGCTGCTGCAGAAGGCGATCGAGGAGGAGCGGCGAGCGTTCGGGTATCGCAGCCGCCTGCATCCAGGCTTGAACCGGTAAGGGAGTGCGCTATGACTCGGCCGAACGGAATCGTGACGACGATCAGTGTGGCCGCTGTGTTCGGTCTCGTGCTTGGAACTTGCGCGCCGGTTTACTCATACCACCCAGAGACACACCGCGCCATTAGCACCACCGCGGTCGACCGATCGGACCTGGATTCGATCCTGAGGACTCGGCTCGGGGTCGACGAGGGAATCCTGTTCGCCATCAACGGCGAGATGGTCCGGGCTTGGGTCGGGATCGGAGCCAATCTGGAGGATGCGCCCCCGATTCGTTCGCTCAACCACTTCCACAGCCCGCTCCAGGCGTGGGCCGATGCGGGTGGGCCGCTTGGCCAATCGTCCGTCTACTGGCAGCAAAACCCGAATCAGGGACTGGGCGGAACGTGGTCGTGGCCGATGGCTCGTCAGCGCTTCTTCGATTTCCTGACCCTGCCGATGCGGGCGGCGCGCGAGCAGGCACTCGCCGATACGGCGCGGGCCCTGGGTCAGGTGATGCACCTGATCCAGGACGCGGCATCGCCAGCCCACACGCGCGAGGATCCGCACTTGATTCGTGATGGATACGAAGCGCGAATCGAGGAGCTCCGGGGGAGTCTCGACGCCGCCCTCAGAGCACGATTCGACGCGCTACTGGGTCTCCCGTCGACCCTTCCGGCAGCGTCGGCCTTCACCTCCACGGGCGATCCCCGGGCGCCCGTTCCTGTCGCGAGATTGATCGACAGCGACGCATACCGCGGAACGGCGCAGACGTATGCGACCGGAGCCCAGGCCGGGCTGGCCGAGTACACGAGCGGTGGCTATGTGAGCGACGACACGATCTTCCTAGACTTTCCGCTGCCTCGCCGGGGAAGCTTGGGGCCGCCGCTCTTCGATCCACCGGCGGACGCGCCCGGCGCGCGCCGGTATTTTCCGAAGACGGCGGATGGAGACACCATCACCCACTTCGTGGCGGAGGGAGCCCTCTACGAGCGCCTCCTGTTTCGAGGGCAAATGCTCGGCGGGTTCATCCTCGATGACAAGGTCTATGAGGACTACGCGGCGCAGCTCGTTCCGCGTGCCGTAGGCTATTCGGCCGGCCTCCTGAATTACTTCTTTCGCGGCAACTTCGATTTCACGGTCGACGCGAGCAGTGTCGATCCCGGCAAACGCGTGCTGACGATCAGCATCCCGCCCCTTCTGTCCGCGGAGACCATGGACGGAACGTTCACGCTCCACGCCGAAGACAAGGATGGTGTGCGCGGACCCGTTCCGGGCGCATCCCTCACGACGGTGCTGCCCAGAGGCGCGTCGGCCCAGGTGCTTTTCACACCCGTCTCCGGCGTGCGCGCCTACGTGCTCGCTTTCCGTGGCAGCCTGGGCAGCGAGTCGGGCGCCGTGACCGGCAAGGTGAAGCTCACCGGCCCGTTCGTATCGGTGGTCCAGGCGATAGCCGAGTTCGCCGCCGCAGAGGAGCGGACCACGGTGACCGACGTCGACAACTCCTCAACCATCGTCGTGGTCGAGAGGCGTTCCAAGGACGAGCGGCAACAGCGGGCAGGCGGGACATTCGTGTCGTCCACGATGAGCGCGCCCGGACCACATTTGAAACGCGTCTCGTTGGAGTTCGACTCGCGTATGGTAGGCGCGCCGGCGGCTCGACTGCTGCTCGACGACGTCGATGTCGGCGTCGCGTGGAATCGGGGGGACTCGATGGTGGAGAGTCCGAGCAAATGGGAGATTCGAGTCGACCTGCCGGCCTTCTATGGTGGGGCCGCGGGAATTCTCGTCCCGAACGTTCCACGGTTCGTGGTGGTCGAGACGGTGGAAGGCCTCAAGGTCAAGACTCCTCTCGTCTGGTGGCGGAGCGCCACCTCGCTCGGCGAAGCCCGGGCAGGGCGAGAGTCCGTGACCTCCTGTTCGCCCGAGCTCCAGTGCGAGGAGGTGATCAGCCACAGCACGCTCCTGCATGCGCTCGTGTTCTTCGGCGACGGGAATGCAGACGGACGCGACGTGACCTCAGCGGGCCAGCGTCAGCCGCTGACGGCCGCGCATACAGCCGTCGGCTTCATCCCCACCGGAACGGTTGCCGGCCACGGGGTTGGAACCGTGGAACAAACCGGGAGCCTGAACTGCTTCGCCGGCTGCTCGCCGGCCGCCTCGTGCTCGACGAGCACCGTCAGCATCTTCGCGGAGTCGGCGCCGGCGGGGCTGGTGTGGAAGAAGGAGGAGTTTTCCGTGAGCTTCGGTACTCTGAGCGGAGTGCGCAAGCCTAACAACGTCTGTGCGCGGCCGTCCGCGGGTCAGCCCGCGGCGCCCGATCTTCCCGAGCTGCGCTTCCGTCGCGACTATCTGCCGGCCGAGCAGAGCCGGTTTCAGGAGCTCGGTGTGACGTCGCCCGAGTACGAGATCACACTCCGATGAACGAGCCTTGCGGTGCGATAGCGCGCGATCGAGGTCGACTGGCCCTGCTGCTGTGTGTCGCTCTCGTCGGGGCTGTCGGCTGCCTCTATCCCGGCGCCGAAGTGCCCTACGTCCAGACCCCAATCGAGGTGGTGACCGAGATGTTGCGCCTGGCCGGCGTGAACGGAAACGACGTCGTCTACGACCTGGGCTCGGGCGACGGGCGTCTCGTCATCGCGGCGGCGCGTGATTTCGGCGCGCGCGGCGTCGGCATCGAGATCGATCCGCAGCTGGTCGCGCAGAGCGCCGAGTCGGCACGGCGCGCCGGTGTCGGCGACCGGGTGAGGTTCAGCGCCGGCGATCTCTTCGAGGCCGATCTCTCCGACGCGACCGTGGTGACGCTCTATCTCTCGCCCGAGCTCAATCTGCGATTGCGTCCGAAGCTCCTACGCGAGCTGCGGCCGGGTTCGCGGATCGTCTCGCACGATTTCCACATGGGCGACTGGCAGCCCAGTCAGACGATACATGTTGCGTCCCGTGACCGAATGTCGAATGTGTTCCTCTGGATCGTGCCGCCGGCGACCGCAAACGAGCGCTGATTCGCGTCAGGCGTAGACGCGCTCGATCCGGGTTCCGACGCGGCAGACGATCTCCCAGGGAATCGAGCCGATCGTTTCCGCCATCTCGCGCGCGTCGATCGTGTCCCCGCCCTGGCGGCCGATGAAAACCACCTCGTCGCCGGGCGAGGCATCCAGGCCGGTCACGTCGATCATGATCATGTCCATGCAGACCGAGCCGATGATCGGCGCGCGGCGCCCGCGGATCAGGACGGCGCCGCGCCCGGCCAGCCTCAGGTCGAGCCCGTCGGCGTAGCCGGCCGGCACGATCGCGATCGTCGTCGGCTTCTTCGCGGTGAACCGCGCGCCATAGCCCGTGACTTCACCGGCCCGCATGCCCTTGACCGCGGTGACCCGGCTGGCCAGCGTCATCACCGGCGCCAGCGCGATCGAAGACTGTAGCGGCGGCGGCACGATGCCGTAGAGCAAGAGGCCCGGCCGCACGCGATCGAACCACACGCGCGGGTCGCGCACGACCGCGGCGCTGTTGGCAGCATGCCGGTAGCGGGGCCGCGCGCCCAGCGCCTGCAGATCGGCCAGTACCTGCTCGAAGCGCTGGCGCTGCTCGTCGAACAAGGACGATGCGGGATCGTCGGCGGTCGCGAAGTGGGTGAAGACCGCCTCGAGGTCGAGATTCTCGCTGCGCAGCAGCTCGGGCAGGGTGCGGCGCAGGTTGTCGGCACGGAACCCGAGCCGGTTCATGCCCGTGTCGATCTTCAGGTGGTAGCGCACGCGCTGCTTGTGGCGCGCGGCCGCCGCCTGCACCGCGCGCGCGGCGCCCGGCGACGAGATCGTCGGCGTCAGGCGGCAGTCGAACAGGCCGTCCAGATCGCTGACGCTGAGCGCCCCGAAGATCAGGATGTCGGCGCGCACGCCCGCCGCCCTGAGGGCGGCGCCTTCCTCTATATCCGCGCACGCCAGGAGATCGGCGCCGGCGTCCTCGAGCGCGCGCCCGACCTGCCCGGCCCCGTGGCCATAGGCGTTCGCTTTGACGACCGCGATCACGCCCGGCGCCCCGGTCGGCCGCTCGCGCTTCAGATGCTCGCGAATCGCGCGATAGTTCGACTTGAGCACGCCCAGATCGACGCGCGCCACCGTCGGCCGCACTCGCTCCGCCACCACGCTCATCCCGGTTCTATGTTCTCCCAACGATCCATGTTACTGCCAGCGAGGCGTCTGATCGGCGAGGTGTGTGCGGGAGGGGGTGACCGGACGCCGTCGACTGGCGGGAGCTAGATCGATCCCTCGGCGGCGAGCTTGTCGATCTGAGCCTCGCTGTACCCCAGCTCTTTCAGCACCTCCTGGCGATGCTGGCCGAGCAGGGGCGCCGCCGAGATCTTGGTGGGCGACGCCGACAGCTTGATGGGGTTGCCGGCGGTGATGTAGCGGCCGCGCACCGGGTGCTCGACCTCGACGATCATCTCGCGCGCGTGCAGATGGGGATCGGTCAGCACCTCGCCGGTATCGAGGCAGGCGCCGCAGGGCACGCCCGCGCCGGCGAGGGTCTTCATGACCTCGTGCTTGGGGCGCTTGGACGTCCAATCTTCCACCAGCGCGTCGACCTCGCTCTTGCGTTGCCAGCGGGCCGCGGCCGTCTCGTACCGGGCGTCGCCGATCAGGTCGGCCCGGCCAATGATCTTCAGCAGCGCATGCCAAAATTGCTGCGGGACGAAAAGGAACACGTAGTCGTTCGGGCCACCGGGATGGCAGCGATACGTCGTGCCCGGCACGCCGGCGCCCAGCTGGTTGCCGGTGCGCTGCCCGGACTTTCCGGTGCGCTGATGATCGCGCAGGCTGACGCGGATCAGATTGACCACTGCGTCCTGCATCGACACCTCGACCTGCTGGCCTTCTCCGGTGAGGTGCCGCTGCATCAGCGCGGCGAGAATGCCGACCACGCAGTGCATGCCGGTGCCCGAATCCCCGATCGAGGGCCACACGTAGGTCGGCGGATTGTCAGGGAAGCCGGTGACGCTCATCGCGCCGCCCATCGCCTGCGCGATCGGCTCGTAGCTTTTGTAGTCGGCGTACGGCCCGTACGAGCCGAAGCCCTTGATGCTCGCGTAGACGAGACGCGGGTTGAGCTGCTTGACCGCCGCGTAGCCAAAGCCGAGGCGCTCGAGGACGCCCGGGCCGAAGTTCTCGAGCAGCACGTCGCCGGTCTTCAGCAGAGTGCGAAACACGTCCTTGGCGCCCGGGTTCTTGAGATTCAAGGTGAGGCTTCGCTTGTTGCCGTTGAAGGTCAGATAGAAGAGGCTGTCCGCGTCGGGCCGATCCGCGAGCATCTGCCGGGCGGGGTCGCCCTTGGCGGGTTCTTCCACCTTGATCACGTCGGCGCCGAGCCAGGCCAGCATCTGACCGCACGAGGGTCCCGCCTGATTGTTCGTGATGTCGACGACCCGGATGCCCGCCAGCGCTCCGCTCATGGTTCGATCCTCACAGGGCAAAGACCTTCTTGAGAAACGCCTTCACGTCCTCGGGCGATTTCTT
>Ga0209267_1001536_pt1 | contig 15666 bp, 15 predicted proteins | sample GraSoiAngelo_137_FD_185894 | JGI IMG/M metagenome (GOLD analysis project Ga0209267, IMG submission 185894) | Grasslands soil microbial communities from the Angelo Coastal Reserve, California, USA - 14_0929_09_30cm (SPAdes) (version 2) | ecosystem: Environmental > Terrestrial > Soil > Grasslands ... | reverse complement strand
GGCACGGTGGGGAGTTCTAAGCCTCGCCGCGGTGACCAGGCAACGGCGCGCGGAAACGCGCGCCGTCGCCGGCGGGGCCTTCGGCTCTTCGAGGCTCTCACGTGACACCAAACGCTGGGCCAGGGGGTGCTCGTGAGTTCTGTGCAGATGGCCGATCCGAAAAGGCACGCCACGCTGTCTGACGGCAGCTCCCAGATGCGAGCCATCGGGACGCTCATCGAAAACGTCGCGGACACGGATGCCACGGTGTTGATCCGAGGCGAAAGCGGTGTCGGGAAGGACCTGGTGGCCAGAGCCGTCCATGGGAGCTCGTCTCGGCGTCAGGGGCCGTTCGTCAAGATCAACTGCACACTGCTCCACAAGATCGTCGATTGCGAGCTGACGCTGCCGCTTCGGCGGCCCCGATGAGCCCCTATGCCGCCGCCGTCGCCCGTGTTGTCCAACGCGTGCGGTCCACGTGCTCACGCCGTGGCGTATGTCTCGTGGTGCCGCTCATGGTGCTGCTCCCGCTCGTGCTCGCGACGTGGGGACTCGCCCATCATATCTACTTCGACCGGAGTGGTGTTCCAGAGCTCGAGCCCTTCGTTCGCTTCGAGCTCTCGAGTACCGGCACGGTCTACGACGCACGGGGCACGGTGCTGGTCGAGCTGGCGCGGGAGTACCGCCAGGTCGTTTCCTACGAGGAGGTGCCGCTTATCCTCCGCCAGGCGATCCTGGCGGCCGAGGACAAGAATTTCTTCACCCACTCCGGCGTGGACTATCGCGCGCTCCCGCGCGTGCTCTACAGGACGGCGATGAGCTCCGTGGGTGCGTGGGGGAGCGGCAAGGGGTTCCGCCTGCGTCTCCGCCAGGGTGGCTCGACGCTCACCCAGCAGCTCGTCCGCGGTTACTTCCTGCGGGACCGGTGGAGCCGCGAGAACGACGCGACTCTCTTCCGCGACAAGCTGACCTGGCGGCTCCTCTCGGTGGTCGTGGGGGTCCCGGCCACGAACAAGCTCTTTCGGAAGCTGGAGGAAGTGCGGCTGGCGCTCTGGCTCGAGGAGGAGATGATCCGTCGCTTCGGGTCGCGAGAACGGGCGAAACGCGAGATCTTCGCGCGCTCCGCCAGCTTCAACTATCTGGGCAACGGCCGGTACGGTTTCGCCGCCGGCTCTCAGTACTACTTCGGCAAACCGTTGTCGACCTACACGATGGAGGACGCCGGGAAGGCCGCGCTGTTGGCGGGGATCACCAAGGCGCCGCGGGACTACCTTCCGGTGCCCGGCAACGCGCGGCCCCTGCGCCGCCGCAACGAGATCCTGGCCCTGATGGCGCGCAACGGCGACATCCCCGAGAGCCTCGCGAAGCGCCTGCAGGCCGAGCCGGTGCTCGTCGCGAAGGCGACGAGCCCGGTCAAGACGCAGGCCCCCGCCGCGATCGACACGGTCTTCGACGAGCTGAGACAGCACGGTGCGGGCCGCTTCGGGGTCGAGGATCTTCTCCAGGGGCGGATCTTGGTCCACTCCACGGTGGATCAGCGGGTGCAGACCATCGTGAACGACGCGCTCGAAACCGGTCTCGGCCACTACGAGAAGCGGCACCCACAGGCGAAGGGACTGATCCAGGGCTCGGTCGTCGTGCTCCGCAACGCGGACGCCGCGATCCTGGCCGAGGCGGGCGGCCGGTACTTCTACAAGAATCGCTATGCGCGCTACTCCGACTTCAACCGCGCGACGGGCTCGCTACGGCAGGCGGGCTCGGCGTGGAAGCCGATGGTGTACCTTGCCGCGTTCCGTGAAGGGCTCAACCTCGACACGGCGGTGCCCGACGAACCCATCGCGGTCCCCATGGGGGCCGACCGTCCGGTCAAGTGGATTGCCAACTACGACAACGAGTTCAAGGGGCCGATCCCGATGCGTCAGGCGCTGGCCGAGTCTCGCAACGCCGTGGCCGTGTGGATCACCCGTGAGATCGGTCTGGACCGAGTGATCGGGACGTCTCGAGAGCTGGGGGTTCACACTCCGCTCCAGCCATACATCACGACGGCCCTCGGGGCCTCAGAAGTGCGGCTGCTCGAGCTGGCGGGCGCCTATCGCGCGATGGCCTCGGGGATCCTGGCAGAGCCGTACATCATCGATCGCGTGACCGATGCCGCCGGCGAGGTGCTCTACGAGGCGGCCCGAACCGCCCTCGAGTTCAGCTCCAGCCACCTGACCCTGATCCAGGAGGGGCTGCGGGGAGTGGTCCGCATTCCGAAAGGCACCGCCCATTCCCTCTACGGCCGCGACTTCCCGATCCCGGTGATGGGGAAGACCGGAACGACGAGCGACTTTCGCGATGCGCTCTTCGTGGGGTCCACCTATGGACCGCAGGGTGTCACGGTGGCTGTCCGGATCGGCTTCGACGACAACCGTACGCTGGGTGACAAGGAGACCGGGGGCCGTGCGGCGTTGCCGATTTTCCGCGAAATCATGCTCATGACCTACCAGCAGGAGCTCGTCGGATCTGTGCCCTCGTTCCCTCGCCAGATCGAGGAGGGGATCGACCAGTACCTGCAGCGGCAAGCCCCGGATCTCGGCGACTCGCAGGCCGAAGACCACCATCGCACCCTCACCGCCAGCCCGCACCACCAGGGGGAGCAGGCTCGATGACACGTTCAGAGCGAAGCTGCAGCGCCGCGGGCTCGGGAGGGGCGCTCAAATTCTTGACGGATACCGCTTTCCAGCTCGAGCTCCGGCGGCGAGTCGACGAGTATTTTCGGGTCACCGGCCGGCGGCAGCGCGACTGCTGGCAGATGTACCTGAAGACGGCGACCCTCATCGCCGGGCTGGCCGTCTCGTACCTGCTGCTCGTGTTCGTGGCCGATGCGTGGTGGCAGAGCCTACCGCTGGCCGTCATGCTCGGGTTCGTCGCGGCCGGCGTCGGATTCAACATTCAGCACGACGGCGGACACGAGGCGTATTCCGACCATCGCTCGATCAACAAGCTGATGGCGATGACGCTCGACATGTTGGGGGGCAGCTCGTACTTCTGGCGCTGGAAGCACGGCGTCATCCATCACACGTACGTCAATGTCACCGGCCACGACAGCGATCTCAACCTCGGCTTCCTCGGCCGGGTCACGCCACATCAACCCCGGCTCCCATTTCACCGCTGGCAACACCTCTACCTCTGGCCGTTCTACGGATTGGTGGCGGTCAAGTGGCAGTTCGTCGACGATTTCCGAAGGCTCATCGCCGGCCGAATCGGCAGCTACCGAGTCCGCCGCCCCACCGGGGGAGATCTGGTTCTCCTGCTCGCCGGGAAGGCGCTCTTCTTCACCTGGGCATTCGGGATCCCGTTGCTGTTGCACCCGGTGCATGCCGTCCTCCTCCACTACGCCGTCGCCGCGCTGGTGCTGGGGACCGCCTTGAGCGTGGTGTTCCAGGTGGCCCACTGCGTAGAAGCGGCGGCGTTCCCGCTGCCGTCCGGGACCACGGGGCGTATCGAGCGGGCCTGGGCCATCCACCAGGCGGAGACGACGGCGGACTTCTCCCGGACCAGCCGGGCCGTCGCGTGGCTCCTCGGCGGCTTGAACTTCCAGATCGAGCACCACCTGTTTCCGAAGATCAGCCACGTCAACTACCCGGCGATCTCGAAGGTCGTGGAGCAGACGTGTCGAGACTTCGGCGTGGCCTACACCGAGCACCGGTCGTTTCGCGAAGGCGTGATTGCCCATTTCCGCTGGTTGCGGCGCATGGGGATGCCCGCGGCGCTACCTGGTTGAGCTGGACCATGACCTCCGGGCGCGGGCGTACCCGGAGGGCGGTGGGCTGATTGCTTTGCTAGAGTATGACTTATATAATAAATAAAACTTATTGAGTTGAAGCTCGCGGGCGAGGTCTCGTGCGGGTGCCCGGCGGAGGATGGCCATGATCAGGTGTCTCACGTGCAGGCGAGAGCTCAAGGATGACGCGCAAAAATTCTGCAACGAGTGCAACCGTGGCTACGGCAAGAAACCGGGTCAGGGCACACCCGCGTCACCGGGGAGAACCGCGGCGCGAAGGCGACGCCGGCGTGGACGCTAGCAGGCGAGGCATCGACCTTTCCAAGGAGGTCTTCTCGTGACAAGAGAGCTCCGATGTGCCGATCTGATGCCCGGATGCAACTTCGTGGCGCAAGGCAACGATGACAGCGAGGTCATGAAGAAGACGGCCGAGCACGCCAAGAGCGTTCACAGGATGGCGGCGATTTCGATGGACGTCGAGAAGAAGGCGCGCGCGGCAATTCGGAATGCGGAAGGCAGCGCCCGATAGGCTGAGCGCCCCGGGTCACAACGCCAGATACTGCTGCCGGATCGAAGCGTTCTCGCGAAACTCGCGCGCGCTCCCTTCGTAGCGGATGTGGCCCTTCTCGAGCACGTAGACACGGTCGGCGAGGTTCAGCGAGAAGTCGACGTTCTGCTCGGCGAGCAGGATCGTAAGCCCGTCGGACCTGAGCCGTGCGATCTGCGCCTGTAGGTGATCCACCACGAGCGGCGCCAGCCCCTCGGACGGTTCGTCGAGCAGGAGCAGCTCGGGGTTGCCCATCAGCGTTCGGGCGATCGTCAGCATCTGCTGCTCGCCGCCGGACAGAAAGCCTCCGGCGCGGTCGCGAAGCTGGCGGAGCGCCGGGAACAGATCGAAGACCCGCTCGGTCGTGAAGCCGTCCGGGCGCGCCCGCCGCGCGGCCACGTCGAGGTTCTCCCACACCGTGAGGTCGGCGAAGATCCGGCGGTCCTCCGGGACGAACCCGATTCCGAGAGCGGCCGCGCGGAAGGGCGCCGCGCGCCTGATGTCGCGGCCCTTCCACACGACCCGGCCGCTCGACGGCGGCGTGAGCCCCATGATCGATCGCATGGTCGTGGTCTTGCCGACACCGTTGCGGCCGAGGAGACACACACACTCGCCGGGCGCGACCCGGAGCGATACGCCGAACAGCACCCGCGACAGACCGTAGGCCGTGTGGATGTCCTCGACCGCCAGAATGGGATCGCGATTGGCGGCCATCAGTGCCGTTCTCCGAGATAGACGCGGCGGACGCCCTCGTCCCGTCGGACCTCGGCCGGCGGGCCGTCGGCGATCACCCGGCCCTGGTGGAGCACCGTGATCCTCTCGGCGATCGAGAACACGACCTCCATGTCGTGCTCGGTGAAGAGCAGGGTGAGTCCGCGCTCCCGGGCGATGCGCTCGATGAGCCGGATCGCCTCGCGGGTCTCGGTCGCGGACATGCCGGCCGTCGGCTCGTCGAGCAGGAGGATCTCGGGCTCCAGCGCCAGCGCCAGCCCGAGCTCGAGCTGCTTCTGGCCGCCGTGCGACAGGAAGCCGGCCACCTCGCCGGCCCGATCGGTCAGCCCGATCGACTCGAGCAGCGCGAGCGTCTCGTCCCGGTAGAGGCGCTCGACAGACGCCATCAGATTCCAGCCGCGTCCCCGATGCGACAGAAACGCCGCCTGCACGTTCTGGAATACGGTGAGGCGCGGGAAGATGTTGGTCCGCTGGAACGAGCGCCCCACACCCAGACGACAGAGGTCGTGCGGGGCGATGCCGGTGACGTCGCGGCCGTTGAGCTTCACGTGGCCGCGATCGGGTCGCAGATGTCCCGTGATCAGGTTGAACAGCGTCGTCTTGCCGGCACCGTTGGGACCGATGATGGCGCCGATGCTGCCGCGGGGCGCATCGAGGCTCACGCCACCGACGGCCACGAAGCCGTCGAAGACCTTGATGAGGTCGCGCACCTCAAGCACTGCGGACTCGACGAACGAGGCGTCCGGAGAGCGCGCCGACGGCCCCGGCGATTCCGCCGGGGAAGCCGAACAGGAGCACGACCAGGACGGTCCCCAGCACGAGCGGCCAGTACTCGGTGTACGAAACGATCTGCTGGTTGAGGAGGATCAGCACGAGCGCGCCGACGCTCGGGCCGTAGAAGGTCCCCATGCCGCCGAGGAGCGTCATGATCAGGACCTCGGACGACTTCGTCCAGTACGCGAAGTCCGGGAACACGCCGCGGTTGAAGATGCCGAAGAGCCCGCCGGCGAGACCGGCGAACGTGCCGGCCAGCACGAAGGCGGCGAGCTCGTAGCGCCGCACGTTGACCCCGATGAACTCGGCCCGCTCGGCGTTCTCGCGGACGGTCGTCAGCATGCGGCCGAAGGGCGAGGTCACGATGCGATGGAGCGCCCAGAGGCTCGCCCCGACCAGCACCACGGAGAGGAAGTAGAAGTACTCGGCCGTCCGCCAGCCGCCGAGGAGCGGCACGCTCGCGCCGAACCGCTCGAGCCAGCCGAAGTCCGGGTAGGGGATCTCGGGCATCCCTTGCTCGCCGCCGGTGAGCTCGTTCCACTTGAAGCAGATCGCCCACACGATCTGCGCGAAGGCCAGGGTCAGCATCGCGAAGTAGATGCGCGTGAGGCGCACGCAGAAGAAGCCGAAGACGAGCGCGCACGCCCCGCCGAACACTCCCGCGGCCGGCCACGCGAGCAGGAAGGGCACCGCGAGCTTCTTCATCAGGATGCCGGTGACGTACGCCCCGACGCCGAAGTACGCGGCGTGGCCGAAGGAGACGAGCCCCGTGTAGCCCACCAGGAGGTTCAGGCTGGTGGCGAAGAGGGCCCAGATGACCACGTCGTTGGCCAGGAACGTGTAGAAGCGCGAGCCGAGCGCGGGGACCAGCAGGGCCGCCACGAACACGAGGATGCCCGCAAGCCCGCGCACGCTCACTGGATCGGGCGTCCCAGGAGACCCCACGGGCGGATGATGAGCACCGCCGCCATGAGGGCGAAGACCGCGAAGATCGAGAAGCGCGGGAAGAGGAGAATGCCGAACGAGAGCACCTGCCCGTAGACGACGGCGCCGAGGAAGGTCCCCCAGAGCGAGCCGAGACCGCCGATCACGACGACCACGAACGCCTCGACGATCACCTCGGTGTCCATACCCGGCGTGGTCGCACGCATCGGGCTGATCAAGGCACCGCCCAGGCCGCCCAGGAACGACGCCAGCATGAACACCCACGTGTAGAGCGCGTCGACGTTGACCCCGAGCGCGCCGAGCGTCTCGCGGTCCAGGGCGGCGGCCCGGATGAAGCGGCCCGCGCGCGTGTGTTGCAGGACGAACCAGAAGGCGAGTGCGATGCTCGGGCCGAGCACGATGATGAAGAGGTTGTACTGGGGGATCGTGGCGCCGAAGAGCGAGAAGGAGCCGCTGAGCTCGGGTGGACGGCTCACGGATTTCTGCTGCGTGCCCCAGACGATCTTGGCCGCATCGCTGAGGATCAGCCCGAGCGCGTACGTGAAGAGGAGCTGGTAGAGCTCTTCCTTCCCGTACAGATGGCGGAAGAGCACGCGCTCGACCACGCCGCCCAGCAGCGCGATCCCGAGCGCCGCGCCGAGGGCGGCGAGCCAGAAGCGACCCGGGCCTGGCCCGAGCCACAGCATCGCCTGGTACGCCAGATACGCGCCCAGCATGTAGAAGGTGCCGTGCGCGAAGTTCAGGACGCGCAGCACCCCGAAGATCAAGGACAGGCCCGACGCGATCAGAAACAGGAACATCGCGGCCGTGAGGCCGCTCAGGCTCTGCGCGAAGACAAACGACGCGTCGGGCACCTACCTAGTCCATGAACTTCGACGGATCGACGTACGTCACCGGTTTCATGATCGCGAAGGGATACTTGGGGTCCTTGACCGTCTTGCCGTAGAGCTGACCGCGGTTGGCCTGATGATCTTTCTCGCGGATCGTCAGCGGGCCGATCGGCGTCTCGACGGTGAGGCCGAGCAGTGCCTTGGCGACCTTGTCGGAGTCGGCGCTTGCCGCCTTCTTGATCGCCTCGGTCAGGAACTGCATGCCGATGTAGCCCTGGATCGCCCACGACGAGGGGTACTCGTCCTTCAGGTACTTCGACAGCCGCGCCGTGTAGTCCCGATGGCCCGGCGTCTCGCCCCAGTAGAACGCGTCGTAGGAGTTACCCCAGATGCCGACGGGATAGTCCGCGCCCATCGACTTCGTCGTTTCCGGCGTCGCCGCCTCGCCGACGCCGATGAAGTTGTACTTGATGGCGTCGAACACGCCGAGCGCCTTGGCCTGCTTCGAGTACGTCACGAAGAAGCCGCCCCAGATCGACGAGAAGATCGCTTCCGGCTTCTTGGCCATCTGCGCGTTGATGAACGGGTTGTAGTCCTGCTCGCCGAGCTTGGGCCACTGCTGGTCGACGATCTGGACGCTCGGCTTGATCTTCTTCAGGTGCTCGACGAACGCCTTGGTGACGTCCTGGCCGTAGGCGTAGTCGAAGCTGATGGTCGCGACGTGCGTCACCGGCCACTTGGCGACGATCTCGGCCGCGCTCCGCCCTTCCATCGTCGTGGTCGCCGCCACGCGAAACACGTAAGGATGGAGCTTGTCGGCGGCGGTGAGCTGATCGGTCTTGGGGATCGGCGCGATGAAGACGATCTTCTGTTCCTTGGCGATGGCCGAGACGGCCGGCCCTTCGGCGGACGTCAGGGTGCCGACCAGGAAGTCGACGTTCTCTTTCAGGATGAGCTCGCGGGCGACGCGGACTGCTTCGTTGGCGTCGGCCTTGGAGTCGCGCACCAGCAGCTCGACCTTGCGGCCGAGCACGCCGCCCTTGGCGTTGAGCTCCTCCACGAACATTTGCGCGCCCTTCGACGCGGGCTCGCCGAAGAGGGCCGGTGGGCCGGAGAGCGGCATCGGCATGCCGACCTTGATCGGCTTTTGCGCCTCGGCGGCGAGCGGCAGCGCCAGGAGCGTGGCCAGGAGCAGTATGAAGACGTGCAGCATGGCAGAGCCTCCTATCGCGAGTCGTTTCGCCCGGGCGATGGTGTCGCTCAGAGCGCCGGCAGCCCCGGGACACGCACGCGAATACGGTACACCGAGGTCGAAGCCGTGATGTAAAGGGAGCGGAGATCGTCGTCGCCGAAGGCCATGTTGGCCGTGTGCTCGGGCACCCGAATGACGCCGAGATCGACGGCCTCGGGGCTGAAGACGTGGATCCCGCCCGGTCCGCAGCAATAGACGTTGCTCTGCGAGTCGAGCTTCATTCCGTCGGGCGCGCCCTTGCCCTCACCCTTCGTCTCCGCCCACACGCGCCCGCCCGCCAGGGTGCCGTCGGTCTTCACGTCGAAGACGCGGATGTGCTGGCGAGCCGTGTCGTTCACGAAGAGCCGACGGCCGTCGAGCGAGAAGCAGAGTCCGTTCGGCCGATCGAAGTCGTCCACGAGCAACGTCGGCGATCTCGGATCTGTCCCCGCGCGGAAGACGCCCTGAAAACCCAGCTCCTGAGGGCGGGGGACACCGAAGAACTCGGCGCGGCCGTAGGGCGGATCGCTGAAGTAGATGGAGCCGTCCGCCGCGCACACGATGTCGTTGGGGCTATTCAGCTGCTTGCCGTTCCAGTGCGTGGCGATCGGCTGCGTGGATCCGTCGGCGAGTGTCACCGTCACCTGGCTCGTGGAGTGCTCGCAGGCGAGCAGGTGCCCCCGACGGTCCCAGGTCAGCCCGTTCGATTTCGCGCACGGCTTTCGGTCGCCGACCACCGGCGCAGGTGATCACCCGGCATGTCGCTCCAGAGCAGGAAGCGCCCGCGCGGATGCCAGAGCGGTCCTTCGGTGAAGAGACAACCGCCGGTGAGCTTCTCGAACGTGACATCAGAGCCGACGATCTCGCTCAGGCGGGGATCTCGAACCTCGAGGTTCGTCACGCGGTGCGTTCCACCTACTCCTCGTCGTCGAGGAAATTCGGGTCCGGAGGCGAGGAGCGTAGCACGGGAGCGCGAGCGATGCTAGGTGCGGCGCCCCTTGATCCAGCGGCCGATCAGACCGAGCAAGACGCCGCTCGCCACGACCACGATCGGCGCGCTGAGCAACGCGAGACCGAACCGCGTCAGGTCTTCCATAGTCTAGAGGCGTGCCGCGGCCGGCGGGGCCCCGGCTCCGCGACGGCCTGCGGCGCGCACCACATACGCTGCACGGTACGCCGCGCGGATGAGCGGACGATGAGACGGAGATGAAACGTGGCGCCCGGCTACTTCCGGGCGGGCCAGGACCGGGTCGCCGACCGTGTCCAACTCGAGCTTCTGCGGGTCCTGCACGTCGAGCGTGGGCCGGGCGTCGGCGCAATAGGCCATAGGTCCAGCGCGACCCGTGGAATCCCGCCGGCTTGACACCGGGCGGTCGGGTTGTGAAGAATGCGGCACCGGCTCGACACGACACACTCGCCGAGCTCATCCCCGGAGGCTGTGCGTGCTGCAGGCCGTCGCGGGGCTGGGGCCCCGCCGGCCGAGGCGCGCCTCATCAAGGAGAAAAAGATGCGCACATGGAGCCTGTTGGCCCTGGCGCTGAGCGGTCTTCTGGTCGCGGGCGAGCTTTCATCGGCGGATGCCGCCGCCGACAAGGACACGCTCGTCATCGCCCTGGATACGCTGGGCGCCCAAGTCATGGACCCGATCATGGACACCCGTGCGCCGCACGCGCACTACCACGCGCCGATCTGGGACTCGCTGGTCGGATTCGACCTCGAGAACGGCGGAATCGGCCAGGGCGCCGCCGAGCGCTGGGAGCTGGCCTCCGACGGCAAGAGCTGGACGTTCTATCTGCGAAAGGGCCAGCGTTTCCACAACGGCGACCCGGTCACCGCCAACGACGTGAAGTTCAGTCTCGAGCGGGTCATGTCGCCCGAGTCGATCTCGTCGGGCGCCGCCGCGCTGCGGCGGGCGGTCGATCGGATCGAGGTCGTCGACGATCTGACGGTCCGTGTCTACACGAAAGGTGTCATCCCGCAGTTCGCGGCCAGCCTCTCCCGGGCCGTCTTCATGGAAGGCTCGGTCATGCCCAAGAAGTACATCGAGACCGTGGGCGCCAGGGGGTTTCGCGACAAGCCGGTCGGCAGCGGCCCGTGGAAGTTCGTCCGGAGCGTCCCGGGCGATCGCATCGAGTACGAGGCCGTCACCTATCCGCACTGGCGCGGCACGCCGCAGTTCAAGCGCCTGACGCTTCTGCTGGTGCCCGAGCAGAGCACACGGCTGGCGATGGTGCGCACCGGCGAAGCGGCCATCGCGAGCATCGGGCCCGAGGCGGTCAAGGAGGCACGCGCCGGCGGGATGAAGATCGTCAGCGTGCCGGGCACGATGCAGGCCGTCTATCAGTTCTGGGGGCTCTACCGGCCTGAGGCGAAGGCCTCCCCGCTCAACGATGTCCGCGTGCGCGAGGCGCTCTCGCTCGCGATCGACCGGCAGCAGATCATCGACCACGTCATGGTCAAGGAAGCGCGCTGGCCGATGCCGTTCGCGGCGTTCAAATATTCGAGCGACATGACCGTCCCGCGGTGGGAGGACTGGGCGCGCACGGCGCTGCGCTACGATCCCGCACGGGCCAAGCAGCTCCTGGCCGAGGCCGGACACGGCAGCGGCTTCAAGATGACGTTCTGGAACACCGCGCTGCCCGGCACGCCGTTCATGGTCCCGATCGGCGAGGCCGTCGCCGGCTTCTGGGAGAAGATCGGCGTGAAGGTCGAGATGAAGACCGTCGAATGGGGCGCGTTCGACCCGATGGGCCGCGGCGAGCAGAAGGGGCTGGTCGGAACGGCGTCGATGTACCGCACCGCCGGGCGCCCCGAGCCCATCCCGCGCTATGCGACCACCTTCGTGTCCAAGGGCGTCCAGCACGTCTTCGGCGATCCTCAGAGCTGTCCGGCTCTCTGCGTGGATGCGGACAAGGCGTACGAGGCGATCGTCGCCGAGAAGGACGACGCCAAGCGCACCGCGGCGACGAACCGGATGATCGAGCTCGTGGCCAAGAGCTGGATCGCGGTGCCCATCGTCGAGGGGATGGGCACCTGGGCGGTGAATCCCAAGAGCGTCGGGTACTTCAAACCGATCCCGGGGCGCCACGAGTTCGGCGACGTGACCGAGCGCATGCCGCGCCCGGAAGCGAAGCCCTGGCCCTGAGGCGGGCATCGTGCAGCGCTTCATCCTCCGGCGTCTCGCTCAGAGCGTGCTGCTCCTGTTCGTGCTCGCGCTCATCATCTTCGCGCTGGCGCGCGTGAGCGGAAATCCCGCGGATCTGCTCCTGCGTGAGGACGCCACGCAGGAGGACCGCGCGCACCTGCTGCGGGCGCTCGGGCTCGACCGGCCGGTCCACGAGCAGCTCTATCTCTTCCTCTCCGGGGCGTTACGCGGCGACCTCGGCGAGTCGATCCGCTACCGCAAGCCGGCGACCGAAGTCTTCTTCGAGCGCCTCCCGAACACGCTCCAGCTCTTGCCGCTGGCGATGGTCGGGGCGCTTGTCGTCGCGATCCCGCTCGGCGTCCTGGCGGCGGTCTACCGCGGCACGATCGTCGATCGAATCTCGGGCGCCGTCGCCGTGCTCGGCATCGCCACGCCGTCGTTCTGGCTCGGCATCGTGCTGATCTACGTCTTCAGCATCAAGCTCGGGCTGCTGCCGTCCTCGCGCATGGGCGGCCCCAGCCACTACGTGCTGCCGGCGATCACGCTCGGGCTGTTCCTGGTCGCCGGGATGATGCGGCTGGTGCGCTCGAGCCTGCTCGAGGTGATGGGCAGTGAGTTCGTGAAGCTGGCGCGGCTCAAGGGGCTGTCGCAGACCGTGGTGATCTGGAAGCATTGCCTGCGCAACGCGCTGATCCCCGTCACCACGCTGTTCGGCGTCTACTTCGCGCTCCTCATCACGGGCGCGATCGTGACCGAGACCGTGTTCGCCTGGCCGGGCGTCGGCCGGCTCACCTACGAGGCGGTCATCTTCAGGGATTACCCGTTGCTTCAGGCGGTGATCTTGTTGAAGGGCATCATCGTGCTCGGTGTCAACCTCGGCGTGGACATCGTCTACGCTTACCTCGACCCGCGGGTCCGGTACGCGTGATGGCGCGGGTCGAGGAGCGCATCGACGCGGGCTTCGCCGGTTCGACGGCGGCCGACGAATCGGCTCTGCCGCGGCCACGCGGCGACCTCGCGCGCATGCCGTGGGTCTCGCTCGTCATCATCACCGTCCTCGTCCTGGTCGCCCTGATGGCGCCGCTGATCGCGCCGCACTCGCCCACGGAGCAATCGCTGCCCGACAAGCTCCGGCCGCCTGCGTGGGAAGCCGGCGGGAGCACCAAGCACTTGCTCGGGACCGACGTCCTGGGCCGCGACGTCTTGAGTCGTCTGATCTACGGCGCGCGCGTGAGCCTGATCGTGGCCGCCGTGGCGCTGCTGGCCGGCGGCGGTATCGGGCTGATGGTCGGCATCGTCTCCGGCTATCTCGGCGGCCGGGTCGATAGCGTCCTGATGCGCGTGGTCGACGCGACCCTGACGTTTCCGACGATCCTGATCGCGCTCCTGCTGGCCGTCAGCCTCGGGCAAGGTCTCCAGACGATCGCCATCGCGATCACCGTCCTCATCTGGGCGCGCTTCGCCCGCGTGGTTCGCGGCGAGGTGCTCGCCGTGAAGGCGCGCGATTTCGTCGCGCTGGCTCGCGTCCACGGCTGCTCGCACCTGCGCATCATGGCCGTGCACATCGTGCCGAACGTCCTGAACACGTTCATGGTGCTGCTGACCCTGCACATCGGCTTCGTGATCATCGTGGAGGCCTCGCTCTCCTTCCTCGGCGCCGGGATCCCGCCGCCGACGCCGTCCTGGGGCCAGATGGTGGCCGACGGCCGCAGCCACATCGCGAGCGCCTGGTGGCTCTCGGTCGTGCCCGGCGCCGCGATCATGCTGGTCGTGCTGGCCTTCAACCTCTTCGGCGACTGGCTCCGCGACTGGCTGGACCCGCGTCTCAGGCAAGTCTGAGGAGGCAGGCGCTTGGCGATCGCCGCGCCGGTCGTACTGGACGTACGGGGTCTCCGGGCGTACCTCTACACCCGCTGGGGCGTCGTACGGGCCGTGGACGGCGTGAGCTTCGCCCTGCGCGAGGGCGAGACGCTCGGGCTCGTCGGCGAATCGGGCTGCGGCAAGACGATGACGGGCCTCTCGCTCGTTCGTCTGCTGCCGGAGCCGGCCGGCCGCATCGTCGAGGGGCAAATACTCCTCGAGGGCGAGGATCTCGTCACCAAGAGCGAGTCCGAGATGCGCCACGTTCGAGGGCGTCGTGTCTCGATGATCCTGCAGGATCCGCAGACGTCCCTGAATCCGGTCTTCACGATTGGCGACCAGATCGTCGAAGCGCTCCGGCTCCATCACGCTGACGGCGAGCGCGCGCTCGCGGTCCGGGCCGAGGAGGCGCTGCGGCGCGTGAAGGTCGCCGCGCCCGAGCAACGGATGCGCGCCTATCCGCACCAGATGAGCGGCGGTATGAAGCAGCGGGTGGTCGGCGCCATCGCCGTCGCCGGCGAGCCCAGGGTGCTCATCGCCGACGAGCCGACGACCGCGCTGGACGTCACGATCCAGCTGCAGTACCTGGCCCTTCTCAAGGAGCTCCAGGCACGGACCCGGCTCGCGATGCTGTTCATCACCCACGATTTCGGGATCGTCGCGCGCATGTGCGATCGCGTGGCGGTGATGTATGCCGGGCGGATCGTGGAGACGGGACCGACGCGCACGCTCTTCCGCTCGCCGCGGCATCCCTACACCGAGGCGCTCATGGCTTCGGTGCCGCGCATGGAGGGAAGCGTGACGCGGCTACCTTCGATCGAAGGCCAGCCGCCGCCGCTTCACGCTCTGCCGGCCGGCTGTCGCTTCGCGCCGCGCTGCGCCTACGTCGACGACCGTTGCCGCCGCGAGTATCCGCCGATCATGCCGGTCGGGCCCGCGCACGAGGCCGCGTGCTGGAGGGTCGAGCCATCGCCGAGCCGCTGATCCGGGTCGAGAACCTCACGAAGTACTTCCCGGTCACCCGCGGCCTGCTCGTCGGGCGCACGACGGGCCACGTGAAGGCAGTCGACGGTGTCAGCTTCACGATCGGACACCAGGAGACGCTCGGCCTGGTCGGCGAGTCCGGCTGCGGCAAGACGACGACCTCGCGTCTGTTGCTGCGACTCGAGGAGCCGACGGCCGGGCGCGTGCTCCTCGACGGGCAGGACGTCCACGCGCTCCGCGGCCTCGAGCTCAACCGTTACCACACGCGGGTGCAGGCCGTCTTTCAGGATCCGTGGTCGTCACTGAACCCGCGGCTCCGGATTCGCGACACGATCGCGGAGGCGCTCGTGGTGAATCGTCGCGTGACGCGCGCCGGCAAGCTCGAGCGGGTCGAGGAGGTCTTGCACCAGGTGGGCCTGCCGCTGAGCGCCGCCGCGCGCTATCCCCACGAGTTCAGCGGCGGCCAGCGTCAGCGCATCGCGCTCGCGAGCGCCCTGGCCGCCAAGCCGGAGCTGATCGTCCTCGACGAGCCGGTCTCCGCCCTCGACGTGTCGATCCGCGCCCAGATCATGAATCTCTTGAAGGATCTCCAGGCCAGACAGCAGCTCAGCTTCCTGCTGGTCGCGCACAATCTCGCGACCGTGCGCTACATCGCGCACCGCACCGCGGTCATGTACCTCGGGCGGATCGTGGAGCACGCGGACACCGAGTCGCTGTACCGGAGCCCACTGCATCCGTATACGAAGGCGCTCTTCGCGGCGGCCCTGCCGGCCGACCCGGACGCGCCGCGCGACGACATGATCCTGAGCGGCGAGGTGCCCTCGCCGATCGATCCGCCCTCCGGCTGCCACTTCCATCCGCGCTGCCCGTTCG
>Ga0209267_1001535_pt1 | contig 15667 bp, 13 predicted proteins | sample GraSoiAngelo_137_FD_185894 | JGI IMG/M metagenome (GOLD analysis project Ga0209267, IMG submission 185894) | Grasslands soil microbial communities from the Angelo Coastal Reserve, California, USA - 14_0929_09_30cm (SPAdes) (version 2) | ecosystem: Environmental > Terrestrial > Soil > Grasslands ... | reverse complement strand
CCCCCGTTTTCGCGTAGAGAAGCGCCATGCTCGCGCTTGCAGCAGCAACGCTGGTGGTCTGCGCTCCCGGCTATCCAGGAAGCACGGAGGAGGCGCAACCGGCGATGGACGCTCTCGCCCGCTCGCTGGCCAAGGCCGCGCACCTGGCCGAAGGTTCGCTCGCCGCGCTGTACGAGGAGACGGAGCCGGGTTGCATGCGACGGCTGGCGCAGGAGGAGTCGTCCCTGCTGCTCGCGACGCTGCCGTTCTTCCTCGTCCACGAGCAGGAGCTCCGGCTCGTGGCTCGCCTCTCGGCGATGCCAAAGGGAGGCGAGACGCTGGAGCGGTGGACGCTGGTGACCGGCAAGGAGCATCCGCCTTCGCTCGATGGCTATACGGTGGAGTCGAGCGCGGGGTACTCGAAAAGATTCGTGCGCGCGATGGCCCCGAAGCTGGCGGGCAGGGTGGAGATCCAGCAGTCGTCCGCTGTCCTCTCCGCTCTGAAGCGGTCCGCGAACGGCGAGAAGCTGGCCGTGCTGCTCGATGGCTCACAGGCCGCGGCGATGGCAAAGCTCCCGTTCGCCGGGTCGCTCGCAGTGCTCGAGACGTCACCGCCGATGCCGGTCGCGCTGATCGCGACGTTGCGCAAGCGCATCGACGACCGGCGCTGGAATACGCTGGAGACGGCGTTCCTGCGGCTCGCCGAGGATCGCGCGGCGCGCGAGGCGCTGGACGGAGTCCGCATGGCGGGCTTTCAGCCCCTCGAGGACAAGGCCCTGGCCGCGGCGCGGACAGCCTACCGGCGCGCGCGATGAGGAGCATCGCCTCGATCATCCTCTGCGCCGGTTGCGCGCAGGCGCTGCACAACCCTGGGCCGATCGAGGCGATCGGTGCGGCGCCGCGCGCTTCCGCCGCGCAGCTGCTCGCCGATGCCGACGCCGCCTGGGCGCGCCGGGGAGAGCCGGAGCAAGCCGCGGCGGCCGAGGACCTCTACTTGCAGGCGGCGCGAGCCGACCCGCGCAACCCGGGGTCCTTCGCGGGAGCCATCCGCGCGAAGGCGTTCCGCATCGGGCGGGAAAAGGACGGCGCGGAGCGGACGCGCCTCGCCGAGAGCGCGGTGATCACCGGCCAGCTGTGCCAGGAGAACGCGCCAAAGGCGCCGGCATGCGATTACTGGCTCGCCGCGGCGTTGGGCCTTCAGGCGCGGGAGCGAAGCGCCACCGGGCACGACGCGTTGCCGCGCATGGTCGATCTTCTCCGGCGCGCCATCCGCACCGATCCGGCGATCGATCAAGCCGGCCCTCATCGTCTGCTGGCCATCGTGCTGCTCCGCGCGCCGGGCTGGCCGATGGGTCCCGGCGATGCGCAAGCCGCGCTGCCCGAGGCGCAGGCTGCAGCGCGGGCGGCGCCGGAATTTCCACCCAACCAGCTAGCGCTCGGCGAGGCCTTGAAGAAGAACGGCCGGACGGCGGACGCCCGCACCGCCTATTCGCAGGCGCTTCGCCTCGCCACCGAAGCAGCCGCGCGGGGCGATCCGGATGCCAAAGGGTGGGTCGATGACGCGAGCGCGGCGCTGCGGTGAGCCGGCGCCGGAACGCCGCCGAGGAGCGCCAGCGTGGCGCCCGCGTACGCGATGCCAGCCGGCGCCGGAACGCCGCCGAGGAGCGCCAGCGTGGCGCTCGCGTACGCGATGCCGAGGAGCACATCGATCACGTAGTGATGCTGCAGATAGACGGCGCTGAGGCACATCAAGAGGAAGAAGCCGATCGCGGGCGCCCGCGCCCAGCGCAGCTCCGCAGTGCGGAACGCGGCCCACACGACGAGCAGGGGATAGGCCACATGAAGCGAAGGATAGGCGCCGTAGACGTCGATCCCGCGCCCGTAGATCCCGTCGAAGAAGTGGGTCCCGAGCAGCAGATCGAATCGGCTTGCCGCCGCCGCGGCCGGATGGACGTCCAGGCGTGCGGGGCCAAGACCGTATCCGGTCACGTACCAGGGCGGCGCGACCGGGAAGATGAAGTAGGTGGCGAAGCCGAGCAGGTTCACGACCAGGAAGGCGAGCGCGAAGGTGCGCAGCACGTCGGAGCGCTGGCGGAAGAAGAGCAGCAAAGCCACCGCCAGGTACTCGCCCACGAAGACCAGGTACGCGAACCCACAGGCGAGATCGAGGGCAGGCCAGTGGTGCTCGAGGAACCATTCGTTGGGAGTCTGACCGCCGATTCCGAACCAGGAGCGTTCGAGCTGATAAGGGCCGGCGACGTGGACCCGGTTGGCGATGGCCGGCCAGTAGAAGTATCGCATCGAATCGTAGATGGCGCCGGTGGCGATGAACGGCAGGAACTGCCGCAGGAAGAGCCGCGTCTTCTCGTTGTAGAGGTCGAGCAGACCGAGCAGTCCGATGACGAGGTGGTCGGCCCGCAGCCCGCCGAGGACGCCGATCAGGGCGATGTATCCGAGCCCGATGAGCGGCACCGAGGCGCGCCGCTTCATCGTGCGCGAGGGCAGGACCCACTGAGCCCGATGAGCGGCACCGAGGCGCGCCGCTTCATCGTGCGCGAGGGCAGGATCCACTTGCGAACGAGCGCTGGCAACGAGGAGGTGGTTGCGGTCTCCGCCAGCATCGTCAGACCATCACCGGACCGACGGGCACGCGCAAGCCGAACGACGAACGGCATTGCGTTCCGCCGCCAGCGCCGTACACCCAGACCATGCGAACCGCGAGCCGCGCTCGATGAGTGGCGCCCGCGCGCTTCTCCTGACCGGATGCTTTCTCTTCGCGCCGGCGGCGGCCGGCGCCGTCGAGCGTTGCCCCGGCGGACTCGCCACCCGCATCGTCCCCCTCCCGGTGTACGCCACGCTCCCGAACGAAGGGGACACCTTCGGGGCCATGCCCGTCTTCCTGCGCGTCTGCGATGCAAACGCGAGGACGGAATCGATCATCGCGCCGAGCATCACCTGGAACGACGTGATCCACTGGACCGGGACGTTCCGCTTGTTCCACTACCCCAGCGACGAGCAGAGCCTCCCGGGACGTTCCGCTTGTTCCACTACCCCAGCGACGAGCAGAGCCTCACCTTCATCGCCTCGGCGAGCACCCGCATCAACTCCGGCGTGCTGCTGCAGTGGCGGGACCTTCCCCGTGTGCCCGGCGTCTTCACCACCGAGCTGGAGCTGCGCTGGCAGCGCAGCGCCTTCTTCCGGTTCTTCGGTCTCGGCCCCGACACTCCGGAAAGCAAGGAGACCAGCTACACGAGAGTTCGCGGCCACGCTTTCGCCCGCCACGGTCTGAATCTCGGCGGGGACTGGAACGCCGGTCTCGGCCTGCTCTTCCACACCGACGCCGTCCAGGACCTGGGCGTCCCGGGTCTGCCCCTGAGCCGCCGTGTGTTTCCTTCGACCACGCCCGGGTTTGGCGCCTCGACCATCATCGGCCAGACCATCGACATCCGCTTCGACACCCGGCCCAACTTCGAGAATTCGGAGCGCGGCCTTTTCGCGAATGCCGCCGCCGGCGTCATCGAGGGCCTCTCCGGCTCGCCGTCGTACGTGCGCGGATCCGTGCGCGTCCGGGCCCTGCACCCCGAGTTCGGCTTCATCGCCGGAGCGGCGCGGCTCGACTGGACGGCCGTCAGCACGCCCCAGGCTCCCTTCTACGATCAGAGCACGCTCGGCGGCGCGTACCTGCTGCGTGGATTCACCGAGGATCGATTCATCGACCAGAACGCCTGGACCCTCGAGGTGGAGCAGCGCGTCCGCTTGTTCCAGACGCACATCTACGGCGTCACGGCCGACTGGCGCATCGACCCGTTCATCGCCGTTGGCCAGGTCTATCGCGCGATCGATCAAGCGTTCTCCCGGCCTCGCACCGCCTTTGGCATCGGCCTGCGCGCCTGGGTGCGGCCCAACGTCGTCGGACGCATCGACATCGCTAATGGCGGCGAAGGATGGAAGGTGTACGTCGAGATCGGATACCCCTATTGATGGGCGGCAGCCGGATGGTGCGCCACCGCGGAGATGGCTCCGAGCTCGTCGAGTTCGCGGTCGGAGAGCGGAGCATCCAGCATCCGCACGAACCAGTCCGCCGGCTCCGGTTTCGGGAGCGGCTCCTTGGCGCGGACGTGCGGGAGCCTCGGCAACAGCTCGGCGAACTGGCGCCGCAGCGCTTGGTCGTCCTGCGAGATGCCGGCAGTTCGCGCGAGCAGCTGCATGGTCTCGACGCGGTGGCTCTGCCGCGGCCCGTCCATCTGGACGAGAGAGGCCGCCCCGAGCATCAGCGACCAGGCGCAGAACGTGCGATACCCGCGCTCCTTCTGCGGCAGCGACGTCAAGTACGACAGGGCCCCTTCCGCGTCCGCGCGCAGGCTCGCGAGGATGTCCCGGCGGTCGGGGACCAGGAAGCGGGCGACAGCCTCGTCCTCGGCCTGGTCCTTGAGGATGTTCACCTTCTGCAGGAAGAGGCCGAAGCGATAGGCGTGGAGCATCCGCGGGGGCGTCTCCCCGTCGAGGCCCCAGAGCTGTGTCAGCATCTCGCCGACCAGTCCGGCGACGATGCAGCAGTAGCGGGACACGTCCTCGAGATCGACCAGCCGCAGCGTGGGCCGGCGCGCGTAGGCGGCCATTCCCACCGCCATCCGATCGATGGCGCCGAACATCACGCCGCGGGGCGCGGCAGGCAACTCGTAGGCGTCTTCGAAGAAGGCCTCGGTATCTGCGAGGAGGTTGCGCTCGCCGTCCGTGATGCTGTCGGGAAAAGAATCGCGGAAGGCATCGACCTGCGCGAGCGTGGGACGCTTGGCGAGAAATTGACGGAAGGCGGCGAACTGGCGCTGCTGGTGCAGCTTGTCGGCGAAGGAGGCATCTTCGACGGTGTCGAGCACGCGCAGGAGCAGATAGGAGAGGGCGACATGCTGGCGAAACGGAGTCGCGAGCTGGGGGATGCAGAGCGCGAAGCTGCGGCTCACGGCGTCGAGATGGCCCTGGTAGAACTGCGGCGATCGCATCAAGAACCTCCTTCGCTCGGGATTGCGCGTGCGGTCCCGCGAAGGGCAGCGCGGTAACGGCCCAGCGCGAGCAGGGGAAAACAATTTCGATACAGGTGGTACCGGATCATGAATCCGGCCGACAGCTCGCGGCCCTCGACGATGCGGGCCCCGTGCTCTTCGCCGATGCCATATCCGGGGAAGCCGCAACCCGTGAACGATTCCTCGTCCCAGGCCCCGTCGGACCGCTGGCGATCGACGAGGAAGTGCGCGCCGCGGTTCGCGGCCTTGGAGTCCGCGCGCCCCGCCGCGACCAACCCGAGCAACGCCCACGCCGTTTGCGAAGGGGTGCTTTCGCCCCGGCCGCACGCCTCGACGTCGACGTACGAAGCGCAGGTCTCGCCCCATCCTCCGTCGGCGTTCTGGCGCTCGTTCAGCCAGCGGACGGAGCGGCGGACCGCGAGGCTGTCCATCGCCTCGCCGGCAGCGGCGAGCCCGGGAAGCACCGCTCCGGTCCCGTATACGTGGTTCACTCCCCAGCGCCCGAACCAGGAGCCCTCCTTCTCCTGCTGCGCGTAGAGGTACCGCAGCCCGCGCTGCATCGCGGGATGGCTGCGGCCGACCCCGAAGGCGCCGAGCATCTCGACCACGTGCCCGGTCACGTCGGCGCTGGGCGGGTCGATCATCTCGCCGAAATCCGCGAAGGGGATCAGCGCGGGAAGGCGCGAGGTGTTGTCCTTGTCGAATGCGGCCCAGCCGCCGTTGCGGCTCTGCATCGCCAGCACCCAATGCAGGGCGCGCTCGCGGAGCGCGACGTCGACCGCGCCCGCTTTCAGCAAGGCGAGCAGAGCGCGGGAAGGCGCGAGGTGTTGTCCTTGTCGAATGCGGCCCAGCCGCCGTTGCGGCTCTGCATCGCCAGCACCCAACGCAGGGCGCGCTCGCGGAGCGGGAAGTCGACCGCGCCCGCTTTCAGCAACGCGAGCAGGACGACCGCGGTGTCGTCAACGTCGGGATAGAGATCGTTCTCGAACTCGAATGCCCATCCGCTCGGCTCGACGCCCTGGACCTGCACGCACCAGTCGCCGGGAACGCGGATCTCCTCGCGCAGCAGCCACCGCGCGGCCCGCTGCACCAGCGGAGCTGACGGCTCCACGCCCGAGTCGAGCAGCGCGAGCAGGGAGAGCCCCGTATCCCAGACCGGGGACAGGCACGCCTGAACGCGCACCCTCCCGTCGCCGTGGCGGAGCATCCAGCGGTCGTGCATGCCGTCGAGGCCCTTGCGCAGAGCGGGATGGTCGAGCGAGTGGCCGAGCGCTCGCAGCGCCATCAGCGAGTACACCCAAGGCGGCTGGATTCCTCCCCAGCTTCCGTCCGCCTCCTGGTGCGCGAGGATCCACTGTTCGGCCGCCTTGCGGGCGCGCTGGCGGAAGGGGTGGAACGGGAGGCGGCGGTAGCCGCGAAGCGCCGTGTCGAGGGCGCGGAAGAGCCGGTCGAGCGCGTCGCGCGGCGCCCGTGGAGCTGCGCCCGGAACGCGCAGCTCGTCGAGCCGCGCGGAGTCGGGCACCGGCCGCACCGGACGGTCGTTCATCAGGAGCAGGAGCGGAACGAGGGTGCCGCGCGCCCAGGAAGAAAAGCGGTAGATGCTGAAGGGCGCCGAGGCGGGCAGCAGCATCAGCTCCGGCGGCATCACCGGGAGGTCGTCCCAGCTCCACTGGCCGAAGAGCGCGAGCCAGATGCGGGTGAAGGTCCGCGCGCGCGCGATGCCGCCGCGCTCGCGGATGAACTGGCGCGCCCGGGCCAGGTGCGGCGCCTCGGGGGAGTCCCCGGCGAGCTTGAGCGCGAAGTAGCATTCGATGCTGGTGGAAAGGTCGCCGGGCGCGCCGTGATACATCGCCCAGCTGCCGTCGTCGCGCTGGTAGTTGCGGATGTCCTGCGCGACGCCGCGCCAGTGCTCCTCGTCTCTCGCCCCGAGAAAATGCGTGAGGAGCAGGTACTCGGCGTCCATCGTGGCGTTCGATTCCAGCTCCGCCCACCAGTACCCCTCGGCGTACTGTTCGCGCTCGAACCACCCTTGGGCGCGCTCGATGACGAGGTCGATCCCCGAGCGCTCGACCGCGATCCCGGTCCCGATCACGAAACGCCTCGCCGCGCGCGCCGATCCCGCTCCTCGAACCAGCGCACGGCCTTGCCGAGCGCGTCCCGGATGGGCGTCTGCCGCAGACCCAGCTCGCGGACCGCCCGGCTCGAGCTCGCGAACATGATCTCGCGGGCCGTCCGCACGCCTTCGAGCGGGATGCGCGGGGTGCGGCCGAGGATCCGTCCGTTGAGGAAGGCATCCGCGTGCGCGAGGCCGAGCGCGACCAGGTGCGGCATCCGGATCCGCGGCGGCTTGCGCCCGGAGATGACCGCCAGCTCCTCGAGGAATTCGCGCATCGTCAGATTCGCGTGCCCCAGGATGTATCGCTCGCCCCGCTCACCGCGCTCGAGCGCCAGAATCTCTCCTTCGGCGACGTCGTCGACGTCGATCACGTTCATGCCCGTGTCGACGTAAGCCGGCAGCCGGCCGTCGAGGAAGTCGCGGATCACCGCACCCGTCGGTGTGGGCTTGACGTCGCCGACGCCGACCGGAAACGTCGGATTCACGATCACGGCGTCCAGCCCGCGCTGGGCTTCCTCGCGGACCAGCGCCTCCGCTTCCCGCTTGCTTTCCTTGTAGGGCCCGGGCGCCGGACCGTCCGGCATCGAGCGCTCGTCGGGGAGCACGCCGTTGTGCATGGCGCCGACGGTGGCGATGCTGGAGGTGTAGACGAGCCGTGCGCCTTCGGCCCGGACCGCCTCGATCACGTTGCGCGTTCCCCCGACGTTGACGGCGAGCACTTCGCTCGCGGGAGCGGCAAAGGAGTAGAGCGCGCCCACGTGGAAGACCGCGCCGCAGCCGCGCACCGCTGCGCAGACCGCCCCGGCGTCGCGCAGGTCCCCGCGCGCGATCTCCACTTCACCAGGTTCCGGGACGTTCGGCGCCGTGCCCGGGCGGAGCAGGACCCGGACGTGAGTTCCCCGGCGCAGCAGCGCCCGCGCCACCGCGCCGCCGATGAAGCCGCTGGCGCCGGTGACGAGCGCCCTCACGGGTGTGCCTCCGCGGCCACCAGCATCGGACCGAGCCGGCGAAGGGCCACTTCCAGCGCAGTCGCGGCGATGCGGGCGCGCCGGGCGAGCTGCAAGAGATCTCCGGCGGCGCGAGGTCCCGACAGCGCGTACTTCAAGGCCGGTCCCAGATAGCTCCCTTGCGGCTCGCGCGCGAAGGAAGGGAGCGATGATCGCAGCGGATCGACGATGGCGCGGAGCGCGAGCCAGGGAACGCCTGCCTCCGCTGCAGCGCGCGCGGCAGGATGACTCTCCATGTCGACCGCCAGGGTGCCCGGACGGGCGAGCGCGAGCTTTTCCGCCTCCGTCGCGGCGACCGAGGTGGTGCAGACGAGATCGCCTTCGAAACAGCGCAGCCCGTGCAGCGCCCGGAGCGCCTGTTGACGGACGGATCGCGGCGCCACCAGCTCGTCGCCGGTCTCGTCTCGCACCGCGGTCGCCACCACCAGATCGCCCGGAGCGAGTGCAGGATCGAGGCCGCCGGAAAACCCGCAGCTCACGACGAGACGGGGCTGCTCCTCGATGACGGCGCCGCGGGCGCCGCCGCCGACTCCGACGGCCAGGGCGGCCACGTCGGTGCCGGAGAACCGTCCCCGTGCCAGGTTGCCGCGGCGTGAAAGCCCGAAGGCGCGCGCCACGCTGCGCAGCTCCCCATCGAGGGCGACGAGCAGCAGGATCGGTCCGGACTCCCGCCACTCGCCCCATGCAGACGTCTCGCGCGGCTCGAGCGTTCCCTTGCGGCGCTCCCACATCTGCTGCGACTTGCGGGCGGCATCCTCGCCCGTGAATGCGATGTCCGCGACCTCCGCCAGGGGCACGCGCACGCGGTGGGTGGCTGCCTCATCGAAGAGCTCGACGTGCGTCGCGCTCCGATCGTAGACGAACCCCACCAGTTCGGAGCCGTCGCTGCGCCGCAGCGTGATGTAGCCGCGATAGTCGAATGCCCGCTCCACCAGCTCGGCCACTCGCGAATCCGTCATAGCCGTCCCGTGATCATGGCGGCGACGGTCGCCCCCATCGCCCGCGGAGAATCGAAGGCGGCTCGAACGGCGCTGGGCTCGAATCCGCAGTGCACCATGCAATCCTGGCAGCGCGGATTGCCGCTCTTGCGGCCGTACTTCGACCAATCGGTGTCTTCCATCAGCTCGCGGAAGCTCCCGGCATACCCGTCCTGCAGCAGGTAGCAGGGCCGCTGCCAGCCGAACACGTTGTACGTGGGGTTTCCCCAAGGCGTGCATTCGAAGTCTCGCTTCCCCATGAGGAATTGCAGGAAGAGCGGCGACTGGTTGAATCTCCAGCTTCGCCGGGAGTCCTCGAACATCCGCGCGAACAGCCGATGGGACCGCTCGCGGCGGAGGAAATGCTCCTGGTCCGGCGCCTTCTCGTACGAGTAGCCGGGCGAGATCATCATCCCCTCGACGCCCAGCTCCATCATGTCGTCGAAGAAGTGGCGCATCCGTTCCGGATCGCTCCCCTCGAAGACGGTGGTGTTGGTCGTCACGCGGAAACCGCGCGCCAAGGCTGCGCGGATCGCTTGTACCGCCGCGTCATAGCCGCCTTCACGGCACACCGAAAAATCGTGCTCGGCGCGCGGTCCGTCCATGTGGACGCTGAAGCTCAGGTACTTGCTGGGCTGGAAGTCATCCAGCTTGCGCTCCAGCAATAGTGCATTCGTGCAGAGATATACGAACCGCTTGCGGGCGACGAGCTCGCGCGCGATCTCCCCGATCTGGGGGTGGAGCAGCGGTTCCCCGCCGGCGATGCTGACCACCGGCGCGCCGCACTCGTCGGAAGCGCGAACGCAGTCTTCGATCGAGAGGTTTTTCTTCAGGATCGACGCGGGATACTGGATCTTGCCGCAGCCCGTGCAGGAGAGATTGCAGCGGAAGAGCGGCTCCAGCATCAGCACCAGGGGATACCGCTCACGGCCCGCCAGGCGCTGCTTCAGCACGTACCGAGCGACCGTCACCATCTGCGCCACGGGAATCGACATTCAAGTGCCCTTCGTGCTACCGGAACCTTCGCCCGGCGAGCAAGCAACCCAGTTCACGCTTCAAAGGCACCTTTCGCCGTGCCTTTTTGCAGCCGCACCAACACAAGATGCTCGAGCTCCGATAACGTAGCGCTCTCTTTTCGCGGGCGTTCGCCCGAGCGCGAGCCGATCGGCGGGCATTCGAGAAGATTGTTTGCCATTTTCTCTTGCGAAACGCCACTGCCGTGGATGCGGGACCAATGCCGCTCGATGCCGATCTGATGGCCATCCTGCTCGACGCCGCGGACGGGCTGCGGCTGGTGGAGAAGAAGCGCATGTTCGGGTTCGAGGCGCTCTGGGGCGACGGACGGATCTTCGCCCTGGTCTGGCAGGGGCGCATTTCGTTGCGGGTTCCCGATCCCGCTGCCGCCGCCGAGCTCGCCGGCCTTCCCGGCGCCGCAGCACTGACGATCGTCGAGGGCAAGACCCCGCAGTCCGGCCAGCGCTGGATCAACGTGCCGGAATCGTTCCACGACGACCCGCACGAGCTGCGGCGGTGGGTAGGACGCGCCTACGATCTCGCTTTGCTGCAGCCACTCCCATCAAGGCGCAAGCCGGCGCTGGGTAGGACGCGCCTACGATCTCGCTCTGCTGCAGCCACTCCCGCCAAGGCGCAAGCGTCGGACCCGCGCTTGAAGTCAGAGCACTTTCTGTGTACTCAGGGCGGCGCCGATGCGCACCGCCATTCTGACGGATATCCACGCCAACCTGGAGGCGCTGACGGCGTGTATCTCCGCGGCGGAAGCGCAAAAGATCGATCGGTTCGTTTGCCTTGGAGATACGGTCGGTTACGGAGCTGACCCCAACGCCGCCTGCGACCTGGTCCGCGCGAAGTGCGATTTCGCCGTCCTCGGCAACCACGACGCAGCCGTCGCCGGGCGCATGGACTACAGCTACTACTACGCGGCCGCGCGCGAAGTGCTCGACTGGACCGCGCTCCAGCTCTCGAAGGAGAACATGCAGTGGCTGCGTGGGCTGCCGTACCAGGTCTCGGAAGGCGAGGTGACGTACGGGCACGCCTCGCCGCGCGATCCGCAAGCCTTCGAATACGTCTTCGCCCTCGAGCAGGCGGAGGATCTGTTGGCGCGCACGGAGAAGCTTGCCCAGCTGACCTTCATCGGGCACTCGCACCTGCAGCGCGCGTTCCAGCTCGGCAAGCCGGTGAGGGACGTCTTCGCTGAACGCGTGCGCATGGACCCGAGCCGGCGATACCTGGTCTCGATCGGGAGCTGCGGGCAGCCGCGCGATTACGACGCGCGCTCCTGCTTCGGGATCTGGGACGATCAGTCCCGGATGGTCGAGTTCCATCGGGTGCCGTACAACGCGGAGCGGACGGCCCGGAAAATACTGGAGGCGGGGCTCTCGCCGCACTTCGCGCGGCGGCTCTTGCATGGGGTTTGAGATGGCGCTGGACTTTCCCAGGCACCTGCTCGAGCTGGAGGCGCTGACCCGGCCCCAGATCGAGGGATTGCTCTCGCTGGCGGCGCGCTTCAAGCGCGAGCGGGCGCGGGCGCGCGCCGGGGAAGCCCAGACCGACCGCCGGAGCCTCTTGCGCGGCAGGAACGTGATCACCCTCTTCTTCGAGACCAGCACGCGCACCCGCAGCTCCTTCGAGGTGGCGGCGAAAGCTCTCGGCGCGGACGTCCTCGCCTTCCAGAAGGACGCCTCGAGCGTCGCCAAAGGGGAGTCGCTCGAGGACACCGTGCGCAATCTCGATGCCATCGGCGCCGATGCGCTGGTGGTACGCCACCCGGCCGCCGGCGCGCCGAGACTCGTCGCCCGAGCGGTGCGGGCGAGCGTGATCAATGCCGGCGACGGCGCCCATGAGCACCCGACGCAAGGTCTGCTCGATGCGCTGAGCCTGCGCGAGCGCTGGGGCACGCTCGAGGGCAAGATCGTGGCCATCGTGGGCGACATCGCGCACAGCCGCGTCGCGCGGTCCAACATCCATTGCTTGAGCAAGCTGGGCGCGCACGTGCGCGTCGGCGGCCCCTCTACGCTCATTCCCTCCGGCATCGAGGAGCTCGGCTGCACGGTAGCGCGCTCCTTGCGCGAGGCGCTCACCGGGGCGGACGCGGTGATGGCCCTGCGGATCCAGAACGAGCGCATCGCGGACGCCCGGTTGCCCGGCGCCCGCGATTACGCGCGCACCTGGGGGCTGAATGCGCGCACCTTGGAGATGCTGCCGAAGGAGGCGCTGGTGCTGCATCCAGGCCCGGTCAATCGCGGCGTCGAGATGTCGAGCGACGTGCTCGATTCTCCTCGTAGCCTGGTGATGGACCAGGTGGATTCCGGCGTCGCCGTGCGCATGGCCGTCCTGGCACTGTGCTTGCGGGCCGAGGTGCCGGCGTGATCATCCTCGACTCCGGCAGGGTGATCGATCCCGCCAGCCGGATCGACGGCACCCGCACGGTGCTGATCGACGGCGACCACATCCGCGAGGTCCGCGAGCAGCCCGCCACGCCGGCGGAGAAGCTGGTCCATCAGGTGATCGACTGCCGCGGGCGCTGGGTTTTGCCCGGGCTGGTCGACCTGCACGTGCACCTGCGAGAGCCCGGCGAGGAGGGGAAGGAGACCATCGCCACCGGAGCGCGCGCGGCCGTCGCGGGGGGCGTGACGACCGCGGTCGCGATGCCGAACACGAAGCCGGTCTGCGACAGCGCGGCGGTGGTGCGATTCGTCGCGGCGCGCGGGCGCGAGGCGGGGTTCGCGCGCGTGATCCCCGCGGGCGCGATCACCCGCGGATCTCTCGGCGAGCAGCTCGCGGACATGGCCGAGCTGAAGGAGGCGGGCTGCGCCTGCGTCACCGACGACGGCCGGCCGGTGATGTCGGCGGGCGTGATGCGGCGGGCCCTCGAGTACGCGCGCGACCTCGACTTGCCCGTGATGGTGCACGCCGAGGACCTCACGCTCAGCGCCGGCGGCGCGATGAACGAGGGCCCGGTGGCGACCCGCCTGGGGCTCAGCGGAGTGCCGGCAGCCGCCGAGGTGGCGATGGTGCAGCGAGACATCCTCCTCGCGGAGACCGTCGGCGCGCGTCTGCACGTCGCCCACGTCAGCGCCAAGGGGAGCGTGCGCGCGATCCGCGAGGCGAAGGCGCGCGGGGTGCGCATCACCGCCGAGGCGGCCCCGCACCATTTCACCCTCACCGACGATGCGGTGGCGGGCGTCCTTCCGACCAGCGCGGCCGGCCAGCCGGCGGGCGAGCCTTATGACACGCACGCGAAGATGAGTCCGCCGCTGCGCGCCGAGAGCGATCGGCAGGCGATCATCGCCGGTCTGAGCGACGGAACCATCGAGGCCATCGCCACCGACCACGCGCCGCACGGCGCACTCGACAAGCAGGTCGAATTCGTCCACGCGCCGAACGGCGTCATCGGCCTCGAGACCTCGCTCGCGCTGACGCTCGCGCTGGTGCGGGCGGGGGAGCTGCCCCTGGGGCGTGCGGTCGAGCGGCTCACCGTGGGCCCGGCGCGCTGCTTCGATCTGCCCTACGGGACGCTGGCAGCAGGGGCTCCGGCCGACGTCGTAGTCGTCGATGCCGAGAAAGAATGGAAGGTGGATCCGCAACGGTTCTACTCGAGATCGCGCAACAGTCCGTTCTCCGGGTGGACTTTGCGGGGGAAGGCCGTGAGAACGTTCGTGGCGGGCAGGCTGGTCCACGAGGAGGGAAAGTGACGGTTGCGCGCAGGGCGACGCTGGCGCTGGCCAGCGGCGATGTATTCGAAGGCATGGCGGTCGGCGCCGAAGGCGAGACCGTCGGCGAGGTCGTCTTCAACACCAGCCATACGGGCTACCAGGAGATCCTCACCGATCCGTCCTACGCCGGACAGCTCATCACCTTCACCGTCAGCGAGGTGGGAAACTACGGGATCCATTCCGGAGACGAGCAGGCGGAGACGGCGCAGGCGGCAGGCCTGATCGCGCGGCGCGTCTGCAAGGAGCCGTCGAACTGGCGCTCGCAGCAGTCGCTGCCGCAATTCCTCGAGCGCAACGGGGTGGTCGGGATCGAAGGGGTGGACACGCGCAGGCTGGTCCGTCTCTTGCGGACGAGCGGGCCGTCGAACTGACGCTCGCAGCAGTCGCTGCCGCAATTCCTCGAGCGCTACGGGGTGGTCGGGATCGAAGGGGTGGACACGCGCAGGCTGGTCCGTCTCTTGCGGACGAGCGGGGCGCAGCAGGGGATCATCGACAGCACCGGCGCCTCGCCCAGGGCACTGATCGAACGGGCCCGCCGGGCGCCCGGCATGGAAGGGCAGGACCTCGCCACGATGGTCTCGACGAAGGCGCCGTACCGCTGGGAACAGGGCGTGGCCGGCCGGGAACCGCAACCGAAGCGCCACGAGGTGATCGTCGTCGACTATGGCGTCAAGCGCGGGATCCTGCGCCAGCTCGTCGACGTTGGCTGCGGCGTCACCGTGGTTCCCTCGCGTACGCCGGCCGCCGGGATCCTGGCGCGAAAGCCGGACGGCGTGGTGCTCTCGAACGGCCCGGGCGATCCGGCGGCGGTGGTGGGGGCGGACGTGCAGGCCCGGGACCTCCTGGGCAAGGTCCCGGTGATGGGCATCTGCCTCGGCAACCAGATCCTCGCGCTCGCCATGGGGGGAAAGACGTACAAGCTCAAGTTCGGTCACCGCGGCGCCAATCATCCCGTGCGGGACGTGATCGGCGACAAGATCGACCTGACCTCGCAGAACCACGGCTTCGCGGTGGATCCGAAGTCGCTCGAGGGCAAGGTGCAGGTGACGCACATCAACCTCTACGACAACACCGTCGAGGGCATCGCTGCTCCGGACTTGAGGATGTTCGCGGTGCAGTATCATCCCGAGGACAATCCTGGTCCGCACGACAGCCGCTATCTCTTCCGCCGGTTCGTGCAGATGATCGAAGGCGGCTCATGATCCAGCCCCAGGTCGACATGCTCCTGCAGTACTTCGGCCGCGAGGTCGACGAGCTGGTGCGGGCCAAGGAGGAATACTTCCTGCAGACCGGAGGCGAGGTCCACGCCGATGACCGCTGCTACGAGCAGCGCATGCAGGCTTTCTTCAACTGGTTCTTGTTCGACCGCAGGCGGTCCGACGGATCGACGCCGGTCGAGAAGTTCTTGCGCGAGAAGGGCGCGGACCTGCCCTCCAAGGACAAGGAAGTCCTGATCGGCTGCACCCAGTCGCGTCTCAGCCTGTACGAGTACCGGGGCACGCGCGGGTTCTTCTCCCGCCCCTCCCGCGGCCAGGTTCGCGTCCGCGACGCGATCACCGGCGACGACTTCGACGTCACCGAGCGCCGGCAGATGCATGGGCTGGACATCGGCGACGTCTTCGAGTCGCGCCTGGTGCCCGTGAATCGCACCTATCACTTCTCCACCAGCTTCACCTACCATCCGCGCGAGGTCGTCCCGGAGATCCGCAGGGAGATCAAGCGGCGCAAGAAGAAGGGCGCGGTGGAGGCGCAGCCGCTCGTCTGGGAGCTGGAACGGATGGCTCTGCAGCACGAGCGGTTCCGCAACGTGAGCATCCACGCGATCTACAACTTC
>Ga0209267_1001532_pt1 | contig 15695 bp, 6 predicted proteins | sample GraSoiAngelo_137_FD_185894 | JGI IMG/M metagenome (GOLD analysis project Ga0209267, IMG submission 185894) | Grasslands soil microbial communities from the Angelo Coastal Reserve, California, USA - 14_0929_09_30cm (SPAdes) (version 2) | ecosystem: Environmental > Terrestrial > Soil > Grasslands ... | reverse complement strand
GTCCAAGCGAATCACGTTCTTCGAGCCCTGGAAACAGCTCTACGAATGGAAGCCGCCTTATGCGAAGTGGTTCATCGGTGGCAAGCTCAACATTTGCTACAACTGCGTCGATCGCCACGTCGAGTCCGGCCTCCAGGACAAGGTCGCGTACTTCTGGGAAGGCGAGCCTGAGGATGAGCGCCGCGAGATCACGTTCGGCGCGTTGCAGAGGGACGTCGTTCGCTTCGCCAACGCGTTGAAGAAGCTGGGTGTCAAGAAGGGCACTCACGTAGGCATCTACATGGGCATGATTCCCGAGCTACCGGTCGCCATGCTCGCGTGCACGCGCATCGGGGCACCGTTCACAGTCGTGTTCGGCGGATTCAGCGGCGAATCGTTGTCGGGCCGTTTGAACGATATGCAGTGCGAGCTGCTCATCACGCAAGACGAGGGTTGGCGCCGTGGCAACAAGGTGCCCCTCAAGGCCAACGCCGATGCGGCGCTCGAGCAGTCCCCCACCGTCAAACGAAGCGTCGTCGTGAAGCGCACGGGCGGCAGCGTCATCATGCAGCAGGGGCGGGATGTGTGGGCGCACGACGTCTTGAGTGCCGTCGACGACGACCCGAAGACCTGCCCTTGTGAGCCGATGGAATCAGAAGACCTGCTCTACCTTCTGTACACCAGCGGCACTACCGCCAAGCCCAAGGGCATCATCCACACGACCGGCGGCTACCTGGTCGGTGTCGCGACAACGCATTTCTACATCTTTGACATCAAGCCCAAGTCCGTTTACTGGTGCGCCGCCGATATCGGCTGGGTCACGGGGCACAGCTACATAGTCTTCGGACCCCTTGCCAATGCGACGACTGGGATCATCTACGAGGGCACGCCTGACTATCCCGACAAAGACCGCTGGTGGAAGATCGTCGAGCGGTACCAGCCCGACATCCTCTACACGGCGCCGACCACGATCCGCACGCACATGAAGTGGGGGCCGGAGTACGCGCAGAAACACGACCTCAGCTCGCTGCGTCTGCTGGGCACCGTCGGTGAGCCGATCAACCCCGAGGCGTGGATCTGGTATCGAGAGCACGTCGGCGGCAACAGGACGCCAGTCGTCGATACGTGGTGGCAGACCGAAACCGGAATGATCCTGATCACACCGCTGCCCGGCATCACCACGCTCAAGCCCGGCTCCGCGACCAAGCCTTTTCCCACGATCGATGCAGCCGTATTCAACAACGAGGGCCAAGAGGTTCCGCCGGGTGGTGGCGGTTATCTGGTGATTCGCAAGCCATGGCCCGCGATGCTGCGCGGCATCTATGGCGATCCCGAGCGGTACCAGGAGACCTATTGGAACCGCTGGAAAGACACCTACTTCGTGGGCGACGGCGCGCGGGTCGACGAGGACGGCGACTTCTGGCTGCTCGGCCGGGTCGACGACGTGATGAACGTGTCGGGGCACCGGATCTCGACGATCGAGGTGGAAAGCGCACTGGTCAGCCATCCCGCCGTCGCCGAGGCTGCGGTCGCGGGCCGCAACGACCCTCAGACGGGTCAGGCCATCGTCGCCTTCGTCACGCTCAAAGGCGGCAAGGAAGGCTCCCCCGAGATGCTCCAAGAGTTGCGCGACCACGTTGGCAAGGTAATCGGCAAGTTCGCGGCGCCGGCCAACATCGTCTTCACGCCGGAGCTGCCGAAAACCCGCTCCGGCAAGATCATGCGCCGGCTGCTGCGCGACGTGTCCGAGAACCGGCCCCTCGGCGACACCACAACCCTCGCAGACCCGGCTGTTGTGTCCGAGCTCGCCCGGCGGGGCAGGGAAGAAGCGTCGAAAGAAGAAACGTAGCCTCAGACTTTCCCGTGTGACAGCCGAGACGGCGGTCGCTGAGCGACCGGCGCAGCAGGCCGTGGTCGCGCCTCGGCGGCGTCGAGCAAGACTGCCGATAGTGAACCTGGCTGGTGCGCTCATCCTGGCCGCGGCCGTCCTCTACGTCACCTTCTTTCCGGCAGCAGGACTGCCCGCGCTCGGCCCCGCCTTCAACCCGACCACCGGCGCCTGGACCATGGCCGCCGACGCGCAAGTCACCAACCGCATGCTTCATATCGCGGGTCTCCGGCAGCCGGTCAGCGTGGTGCTCGAGCGGGACGGCACCGCCCACATCTCGGCACAGACCGACCACGATCTGTTCCTCGCCACGGGCTACGTGCACGCGCGATTCCGTCTTTTCCAGATGGACCTCATGCGCCGGCAGGGAGCGGGCCGGTTATCGGAGGTCGTCGGCAAGGCGGCGGTGGACAGCGACCGGTTCGAGCTTCAGCTCGGACTGCTCCGCACGGCGCAGGCGGAGTGGGCGCAGCTGCAGACGGACGACCAATCCAGGCAAGCGCTCGTCGCCTACGCACAGGGCGTGAACGACCGCATCGCCGAGGCGGAATCGATGCACCAGCTGGACGCGATGTTCACGCTGCTCGGCTACCAGCCGCAGCCGTGGTCGCCGATCGACTCGCTGCTCGTAAAGGGAGATATGACGCAGACGCTCAACTTCACCGACACGCCCCTTGTGATGGCGCTGCTGAAGAAATCTCTTGGTGCAGACCTGTCCTCGGAGTGGTTCCCAATCCTGCCGCCGAACCAGCAGTCCCCTTATGACATCGGTCCATACGCAAAGCCGACGATCGGCCCGATCGAGACTATGAGTGAGGTCACGGATGCCGAAGCGCAATCTGCTGCCGCGCTTCACCAGCGCCTCGCCGCCCTTCCAGCAGGACTCGTGGCCAAAGGCGGTGCCAGCAACAACTGGGCCGTCGGCGGGGCCAAAAGCACCAGCGGCGGCGCGCTCCTCGCCGGCGATCCCCACCTTCACCTGACCCTGCCGGCGATCTGGTTCCAGCTCACGATGGACTCACCGGGATACCACGCGGCCGGCGTGGGCCTCCCAGGCACGCCGATCGTGCTCATCGGCCATAACGAGCACATCGCCTGGACCCTGACCGACGCGCAAAACCAGCAGACCTTCTTCTACCAAGAGCACGAGGACGCGGCCCATCCCGGCCGGTACTTGTGGAACGGCAGCTGGCAAAACTACAAGACAGTCAGCTACGAGATTCCGGTCCAGGGCGCGAAGACACAGCACCTCGACGTGAAGCTGAGCGTGCACGGCCCGGTGATCAGCGAGCGCGGGCAGACGACGTCGGTGTGGTGGACGGGCAACCTGCCGTCTCAGGATCTCGGCGTGCTTTTGCGGATCGGTCAGGCCGGCAACTTCGCCGAGTTCCGCAACGCTCTCCGCGGTTGGTTGGCGCCGACACACAACTTCATATACGCGGACGATCGCGGCAACATCGGCCTCATCTCCGCCGGTTACTACCCGCTCGTCGCCAAGGGCCAGCCGTGGCTTCCGATGCCAGGCACCGGTGAGTTCGACGTGATCGGCACCATCCCGTTCGACGACATCCCGCAGGCTTACAACCCGCCCGACAACATCCTCTGGTCCGCCAACCAGCGCCAGGTCACCAGCAGCTACCCCTATTACATCGGCACCGCGTCTAACTTCTTCGATGCTGGCTATCGTGCCAACGAGATCCACCGCGTCCTCAGCCAGCCGGGCAAGCTCAGCGCGGACGACATGTCGGCCCTGCAGACCGATACGCGCGATTCCCTGGCGGCGGAGATCGTGCCAGTGCTGCTGCAGTCGCTGTCCAAAGAGCGGTTGAATGCCAAGGAGTCAGCTGCGGTCGACCTGCTGCGAAGTTGGGACTTCCGGATGGAGACTAATTCCGCCGCGGCGACGATCTGGTGGTATTTCTGGGGCTGGTACCTCGACGAGACATTCAAGCCCTGGTGGAAGTCACGCGCGGTGCCGGTTGACTACGGGGTGGTCTTCAACGCGCTCGGCCAGGACCTGGAGGCATGGACACTGCACGATCCCGGCAACCGCGCCTTCAGCGCCCCAGGCGTCGGCTCGCGCACCGCGCCGGATGCATTGCGAAAGTCCTTCCACAGATTGATCGGAGATGCGGCCAAGCTGCTCGGGCCCGAACCTCGATCGTGGTCCTACGGCAAGGTACACCAGCGTGTGCTCGAGAACCTTGCCCAGATCAGCGGTTTGAACTATGGGCCTCGCCCCGACCGCGGTGACGCCAACACGCCGCTCGCGGCCGGCGGATATCCATCGACAGACGGACCCAGCTGGCGCATGGTCGTCGACTGGGGCGCGCAGACCTTCCAGGCCATCTACCCGGGTGGCCAGAGCGAGAACCCGGCGTCGGACTGGTACACGGATCGGGTGGACACCTGGTGGGCCGGGAAGCTCAACCCGATGCTGACCTGGGACGAGGCGAGCTCGGCCGCGGGCGCATGGACCTGGGACTTGCGGCCGTGAGGCTCTACATCGGAATCGTGTTGGCCGCTGCGCTGGCACTGGCCGGTGTGCTGCTCGGCGTCTGGTGGTCGCCTTTTGTGGTGGGACTGGCGCTCGGGGCGCTCGACCGGCGCGCGCGGGTCGCTGTGCCGGTGGGCGCCGCTATCGGCTTGCTCGCCTGGGCGATCCCGTTGGCGGCCGTTCACATCCAGTACGGACTGGGGCCGACCGCCCAAAGCCTCGCGGCGATCATGGGTTTCGACCACCGGGGGGCGGTGCCGGTCGTCCTCACCCTGCTCGTCGGCACGCTGCTCGGCGCGACCGGGGCGTGGCTGGTCAGCGCAGCGCGTTTCATGGCGCCCGGGAGATCCGGCTAATCAGATTCGGACCGGGGGAGTCCCCTTATTTGACGCCAAAGTCGAAGTAGATCGAGGTGCCGTCGATCAGATCGATTCTGTAGAAGTAGTGGACGCCCGCCTTCAAGTTCTTGGTGTTCAGGTTGAAGATGAACTGCTGACCCGACGCGTCCCAGCGAAAGTCAGCGTCGGGAGTCGTCGAGACGACGGTCTCATCCACGGGACCGACATTGTTCACGGTGTTGTAAACGATCGGATCCGCGTGACCGTCGAGGCCGACCTTGACCACTAAGACGGCGCCCCCGACCGGGTTGCCATTGGCGTCGCACACGCGGAACTTGATCGGCACGGTGCTTCCCGCTTTGAAGACGCTGGTTGAGTCAAGATTCACCGGCTGCAGGACAGTGCGACCGACCACGCCGCCGCAGCTGGTGGTCGATGGAGCGAAGACCACCGAAAGATTCCCGGGAACGTAACTGATCGCGTAGTCGCTCCCGACGGCGCCTGATGCCGTGATCGAATACGTACCGATTGGGCTTGCGGTCGTCGCGGTGGTCGAGATCGAGGTTTGCGTGGTCAGCGACGCCCATGTGTCGCCGTTGACGAACGCGTTGTACGACACCGTCAAGGCGGGCAGAGCCACCGCGTTGAGGACCATCGTCTTGTTCTGTGCGGTGATTGTCAGTGGCGCCCGCGTCACGGTCAGCGTGCCCGGGACGTAGCTGATCGTGTAGTCGGTATCCGCCGCACCGGACGCGGTGATCGAGTAAGGGTTGCCTGCGACGTGGCTGGCCCCGGTCGCGGTGGTGGTCAGTGTGGGTGCCGTCGCCAGCGACGCGGGCGTGTCGCCGTTGACCAGTCCTGCGTAGCTCGCCGTGAGCGCGGGCAGTGCGACACCGTATGCCTTGGTCTTGCTGTCGGCGGTGATCGTCAGCCCGACGGGGGTCACGGTGAGCGCGCCCGGCGCATAGCTGATCGTGTAGTCGGCGTCGACCGCGCCCGCAGCCGTGATCGGGTAGGGGCTACCGGATACATGACTGCTCGCGGTCGCCGTCGTGCTCACGGCCGGTCCGGTTGTCAGGGATGACGCGCTGTCACCGTTCACAAAGCCGGCGTAGCTGGCCGTCAGCGCCGGCAGCGGCGCCCCGTAGGCCTTGGTCTGGTTGTCGGCCGTGATTGTCAATCCGACCGGCGTCACGGTCAGCGTGCCCGCCACGTAGCTGATCGTGTAGTCGGTATCCGCCGCACCGGACGCGGTGATCGAGTAAGGGTTGCCTGCGACGTGGCTGGTCCCGGTCGCGCTCGTGTTCAGCGTCGGTGACGCAGCCAACGACCCAGGCGTGTCGCCGTTCACCAGGCCGTTGTAACTCGCCGTCAGCGCGGGCAACACAGCGCCGTACGCCTTGGTCTTGCTGTCCGCGGTGATCGTCAGTTCGACCGGCGTCACCGTCAGCGTGCCCGCCACGTAGCTGATCGTGTAGTCCGTATCCGCCGCACCGGACGCGGTGATCGAGTAAGGGTTGCCTGCGACGTGGCTGGCCGTGGTCGCGCTCGTGTTCAGCGTCGGTGACGCAGCCAACGACCCAGGCGTGTCGCCGTTCACCAGGCCGCTGTAGCTCGCCGTCAGCGCAGGCAATGCGGCGCCGTACGACTTGGTCTTGCTGTCCGCGGTGATCGTCAATCCGACCGGAGTCACGGTCAGCGCGCCGAGCACGTACCCGATCGTGTAGTCCGTGTCGACGGCGCCCGCCGCTGTGACTGCGTAGGGACTACCGGAGACATGGCTGCTGGCGGTGGCCGTCGCGCTCAGGGTCGGGGCTGTGGTGAGCGAAGACTCCGTGTCGCCGTTGACCAGGCCTGCGTAACTCGCCGTGAGCACCGGCAGCACCGCACCGTAAGGCTTCGTCTGATCGTCAGCGGTGATGGTCAGCGCGACGGGTGTGACCATCAGCGTGCCCGCCACGTAGCCGATCGTGTAGTCGGTGTCGAAGGCTCCCGCCGCCGTGATTGTGTATGGGTTACCGGAGACGTGGCTGGCAGCGGTTGCGTTGGCAGAGAGCGTGGGTGGTGTCGTAAGTGAAGCCGGCGTGTCGCCGTTGACCAAGCCGCTGTAGCTCGCGGTGAAGGTAGGCAGCCCGGCGCCGTATGCCTTGACCTTGCTGTCGGCTGTGATGGTCAGCGCGACCGGGGTCACATTGAGCGTGCCGGCCACGTAGTTGATTGTGTAGTCGGCATCGACCGCGCCCGAGGCGGTGACCAAGAACGGGTTGCCGGCGACATGGCTGTCCGCGTGCGCGCTCGTGGTCAGCGTCGGTGCTGTGGTGAGCGAAACATCCGTGTCTCCATTGACGAATCCGGAATAGCTCGCGGTCAGGGCCGGCAGCGCAGCGCCGTAGGCCTTGGTCTGGTCGTTAGCTGTGATAGTCAAGGCGACAGGGGTCACCGTCAGCGTGCCCGCAACGTAGCTGATCGTGTAGTCGGTATCGATGGCGCCCGAGGCCGCGATTGAGTAAGGGTTGCCGGCGACGTGGCTGTCCGTATGGGCGGTGGTAGTGATCGTCGGCGCGGTGTTCGGCGAGCCTGCGAACGTCACGTGAGTGTCGCCGTTGACCAGGCCGCTGTAGCTCACGGTCAGCGCCGGCAGATCCGCTCCGTATGCCTTCGTCTGGTCAACGGCGGTGATGGTCAGTGCGACCGGCGTCACGGTCAGCGCACCGTCCACGTAGGTGATCGTGTAGTTGGTGTCTACGGCGCCGGACGCGACGATCGCGTACGGGTTACCAGCCACGTGGCTCGACGCGGTGGCTGGTGTCGCGAGCGCCGGCTCTGTCGTCAGCGAATCAGCGTTCTCGCCGTTCTGGAAGCCCGAATACTTGACCGTCAGCATCGGCAGCGCGGCACCGTACGGCTTGGTCTTGTCGTCTGCGGTGATGACCAGGGGCGCTGCGGTGACCGTCAGCCAGCGGCTGGTGAAGCTGAACGAGTAGTTGTGGGCAGCGAGGGACCCGACCACGCAGTGGATCGCGTATGGGCTGTCATGAACGGGGCTGGCGGGGGTGGCCGATGTGGAGCAATCCGGGCTGCCGGTCACCCCGGAGCTCGCCAGGTTCTCGCCGTTCTTGAAGCCGCTGATGGTGGCGTCAAAAGCCGGGTTGGCGTCGCCGTACTGGCGCGATTTGTCGTCCGCCGTCACTGTGAGCACCGCCTTCGTCACATGCAGCGTGCCCGGCGCGAAAAACGTGAAGCTGTAATTGCCCGACAAGAGGCCGCCGATCGTGCAGGTGATGCTGTAGTCGGCGACCGGGCTCGTCATTGTTGCCGAGCTCGAGCAGCTGGCGGTCCCGGTAACTCCCGATGTAGTGAGGTTCTGACCGTTCTTGAAGCCCGTGATCGTGGCGTCGAAGCCCGGGTTGGGGTCGCCGTACTCGCGGGTCTTGTCGTTCGCGGTCACAGTCAGCCCGGCCGGAGTCACGTGCAGGGTCCCGGCTGCGAACGTGAAGCTGTAGTTGACCGCGGAGAGGCTGCCGATCGTGCAGGTGATGCTGTAGTTCGCAACCGCGCTTGCCGTTGTCGCCGCCGTCGAGCAGCTGGCGGTCCCGGTCACGCCTGAGCTGGCCAGGTTCTCGCCGTTCTTGAGGCCGCTGATCGTGGCGTCGAGAATCGGATTGGCGTCGCCGTACTCCCGACTGTGGCTGTTCGCGGTCACGGTCAGCGTGGCCTGGGTCACCGTCAGCGTGCCGCCCACAAAGCCGAAGGTGTAGTTGGTGGCCGACAGGGTCCCCTGAGTGCAGGTGATGGAATAGCCACCCACGCCGCTCAAGAGGGTCGCCGTGGTGCTGCAGTTGGCTGTACCCGAGACGACCGACGCGGCGTCACCGTTGACGAAGCCGGTGATGATGTAAGTGAGGGCAGGGTTGCCGGCGCCATAAACCCTGCTCTGCGGGTCAGCTGTCACAGTCAGCGTTGCCTGGGTCACCGTCAGCGTGCCGCCGACAAAGCTGAAGGCGTAGTTGGTGGCCGACAGGGTCCCCTGAGTGCACGTGATGGGATACCCACCCACGCCGCTCAAGATGGTCGCCGTGGTGGCGCAGTTGGCCGTGCCCGAGACAATCGACGCGGGGTCGCCGTTGACGAAGCCGGTGATGGTGTAGGTGAGGGCCGGGTTGCCGGCGCCATAGATCTTGCTCTTCGCGTCAGCGGTCACGGTCAGCACAGCCTGCGTCACATGCAAGGTGCCGGGCGCAAACATGAATGTGTAGTTGTGTGAAGTGAGCGACCCGGCGGTGCATGTGATCGTGTAGTTGCCGACCAGACTGCCCGAGTTGGCGGTTGTCGTGCAGCTCGCGGAACCCGTCACGTCCGATGTCCCAAGCGTCTCGCCATTCTTGAAGCCGGTAATGGTGGCGTCCAGCGCAGGGTTGGCGATCCCGTACTGTCGGGTCATGTCGTTCGCCGTCACGTTGAGGCTGGCCGGAGTGACCGTGAGACTGGTCGCGCCCGAGCTCGTGGCGTAAGAAGAGTCCCCTGGGAAAGCCGCGCTGACACCGGCCAGGTAATTGCCAACATTGATGCCGGCAAGGCTCGCGCTCGACAGCGTCGCCACGCCCGACGAGTTCGTCGTAGCCGAGCCAACCGAGTTGCCGTTCAGCGAGAACTGGATCGGTTTGCCGCTGACGCCAGATCCGCCAGAGGTCAGGGTGGCTTGCAGACTGACCGTGCCGCCATAGGCGCCGCTAGCGCTCTGCGCGCTCAGACCCGAGGCCGACACGCCATTGCCGACAACGGGCATGACGTGCGTGTTGAATACGCCGGAACTCTGGTTCGCATCCTGCGCATTGACTTCGACGCTCCCCGAGCGCGCCCCAAGAGCGCCGGGGGTGAAGGTCACGGTGAATGTCACAGCGCCGCCGTTGGCGATGCTGGTGCCGACCGCCGGCGATACGTTCGCGACGGCGAAGTCCCCAGGGTGGGCGCCACTGATGGCGAACGCGCGCAGCGTGATGGCGGCGCCGCTGTTGTTGTTGTACCGCGCCGACGTGAACGAAGAGGTTGTGCCGACAGTCACGTTGCCGAAGTCGTGCGAGGCGGAGCCGCTGCTCGGGTTGAGCGAGGCTGTGGCGACCTGGTTGCTCTGCCCGGACTCGCCCTGGTTGTTGCCGACTTTCTCGGCGGTTACGTAGTAGAAGATCGACCCCGCTGGTGCGGCGGAATCCACGTACTGCAGGGTGCCCGACGCCTGGGCGACTTCGGCGATGGCGGCGAGGCTGTTGATATTCGTGTGCGGCATAGCGCAGGAGCCGACTGTGGTATTCGAGCTCAGCGTGGCCATTGAGGAGTTCGACCGGTAGACGAAGTAGCAGTCAACCGACTGCTGGCCGACGGAGGGCCATGACAGGGTGACGCCAGTGCCGCTCGAGCGGTCATCCCGATAACGCAGGTTCGTGGGGGGCGTGGGGGGCGGATCGAATTGGGTGGACGCGGTCAGGCCCGAGGTCTGCCCGGTGGCCTTGACGTCGTAGAGACCGGGCACCGTCGTCGTCAGGGTGAACTGGTAGGTCAACTTCCCCACTCCGTCGGTCGTCGCGCTGCCGCGGTTGACGACCGTGGCCGCCGGGTCGGTCGTGACGAGGTCCACGACCTCGGCCGCCCCGAACCCGTCGCCGGTGACCGTAACCGTGTCCCCGTTCTGGTAGACGAACAGGTCCGTCTGGATGGTCGCCGCCAACGCCGCAATCGGGCCGGCATACGTCTGAGCCAGCAACACGAAGCCCACGCCCAAGATCACGAGGCGCTTCCACACCTTCCTCGTGTTCTCTGGCGGCAACGGACACAGACCCCGACCCGGCGGATACATAACTTAGGGGTGCCAGGCAACTTATCGGAAGCCTTGGCGGGGTGATATGGGACGTCTGTCCCCTTTGGGCTGGGCCGCTGCGGTCCGGGCGGGCGCCTCTCACGTTGCGTCCTTCGCGCGCGTTGACGCGGCTCGCAACGGGTGATAGTTTCGGCGCCACCATCGGCGGCCGGCTCGGATTAGGAGGGGAAGCACTTGGAATCGGCACACGAGGCTGACGTCCGCGACCTGGAGAAGTTTGGCTACAAGCAGGAGCTCCGCCGCGCGCTTGGCGTCTACTCCAGCTTTGCGGTCGCCTTTTCCTACATCTCGCCGTCGACAGGCATCTTCACTCTGTTCATCCTCGGCCTCGCGTTGGCAGGCCCGTTCTTCTGGTGGAGCTGGCCCATCGTCGTTCTCGGCCAGCTGATCATCGCGTTCAACTTCGCCGAGGTCAGCTCGCACTTCCCGGTCGCCGGCTCTGTGTACCAATGGACGAAGTACCTGTCGAACCGGACTTATTCGTGGTTCACGGGCTGGATCTATATGTTCGCCGGCGTGCTCACCGTGGCGGCGGTGGTGGCCACCGTGCCGCTCGTCCTGATTCCACTGCTCAACAACCTGGGCATGAACCTCGGCACGGACCCCGACACCAACCGCAACGTCGCGGCCCTCGTCCTTTTGAGCACGACCCTGCTGAGCATCTTCGGCGTGAGGCTGGTCGCGATCATCAATAACACCGGCGTGGTTTTCGAGATTGTGGGCATGGTCGTATTCGCCCTCATCCTCGTCCTCTTCTATCACCACCAGTCGGTCTCGGTTTTCACCGATACCAGCTATCTCGGGACGAGCAACCAAACGGGCACGTTCCTGGCCGCCATGTTCATGTCTCTGTTCGTGATCTATGGCTTTGACACGGCGAGCACGCTGGCCGAGGAGACCAAGAATCCTCGGCGAGAAGCGCCGCGGGCAGTCATCGCGGCCGTCGTCGGCGCCGCGATCATCGGCGCCATCTTCCTGTTCGCGGTCGTCATCGCGATTCCGGGCGACATGAGCAAATTCGTGGCCGACACCGGCGCCGGCAAGTATCCCTTCCCGCTCGTAACGATCATCGAGTCGAACTTCCCCGGATGGGCCGCCAACCTTTACCTCTTCGTGGTTTTCGCAGCGATCTACGTGTGCTGCCTCGCCATACAGACCTCGACCATCCGGCTCGCGTTTGGCATGGCGCGGGATGGCAAGCTGCCGGTCTCCCGGGTTTTGAGCGCCGTGCACCCGGTGCTGCACACGCCGATCGGCGCCTGCATCGCGATCGGAGTCCTGGCGGGTCTACCGCTGATCTACTATGCGGGCGCCGGCACGATTGCCATCGGCGCGACCGGGATGATCTACCTTTCGTACATCCTCGGCAACGTCGCGATTCTGCTCGCGCGGTTGAAGGGCTGGCCGAGAGAGAAGGCGCCGTTCAGCCTGGGCCAGTGGGGACTGGTCGTCAACGTACTGGGCCTCGTCTGGGGTGTTGCGATGGAGATCAACTTCCTGTGGCCGCGCAACGCTTCGGTCGGCGGCCAGAACCCGCCCTTGAGCGCCTTGCCCAACATCACGATCGGATCGCCGGTTGGGAACATCCCGGTGTTCGAGTTCACGCTCGGCCTGATCCTGCTCGTCGGCGTGATTTACTGGGCGATTGCACAGCGAAAGGCGCCGGACACGACGGTGGCACCCGCCGGAGCACGCGCCTAGAGAGTTTGAGGCAACACGCCCGCGCCGTCGTCATCGGAGGTGGTGTCGGCGGCGCGTCCATCCTGTACTGGCTCGCGCGCCTTGGCTGGACCGACTCGGTCCTCGTCGAGCGCGCGCGAGTAACCAGCGGCTCGACGTTCCATTCGGCCGGACTGGTCGGTCAGCTCCGAGGCTCGCTCAGCCTGACCCGGATGATGATGAACTCGGTCGATCTCTACCGAACCCTGAAAGACGAGGTCGGGCTCGAGACCGGCTGGCATGAGGTCGGCTCGCTGCGACTCGCGTCGAGCCAGGAGCGGATGGAGGAGCTCACGCGCCAGGCCGCCTGGGCCAAGACCTTCGGACTGCCCCTCGAGCTGATCTCGGCCGAAGAGGCTCAGCGCATGTTTCCGCCCATGTCGACCGACGGAGTCCTCGGCGCGGCGTTGCTCCCGACCGATGGCTACATCGATCCGAGCCAGCTGACATTCGCGCTCATCGAGGGCGCCCGACGTCGCGGCGCGGAGATTTGCGAAGCCACGCGCGTCACCGGAATCGACATCAAAGACGGGCGCGTGCGCGGGGTCATGACCGACGCGGGCGACATCACCACCGACCTGGTCGTCAACGCCGGGGGCATGTTTGCCCCCGAGATCGGACTGATGGCCGGCGTCAACGTGCCGCTCATCCCGTTCGCACACGAGTACTTGATCACGCGGCCCTCTGGCCTCCCCCTCGACATGCCGACCATGCGCGATCCCTCGCTGCTCGTGTACTACCGGCCCGAGTCGGGCGGTCTGATCATGGGCGGCTACGAGCGCAACCCGGCGCCGTGGGGACTCGACGGGATCCCAGGCGATTTCAACGGCCGCCTTCTCGAACCCGACTGGGACCGCTTCGAGCCGCTCATGACCAACGCCGTCGCGCGGACGCCCTCATTAAAGGACGCGGAAGTCGTTCGGTTGGTCAACGGTCCCGAGGCCTTCACGCCTGACAACGAGTTCATCCTCGGTCCGAGCGAGATCCGGGGCTTCTGGGTCGCGGCAGGTTTTTGCGCCCACGGGCTCGCAGGGGCCGGCGGAATGGGCCGCCTGGTCGCGGAATGGATCGTGGATGGACAGCCGGGCCTGGACGCGTGGGAGATGGACTCGCGCCGTTTCGGCCGCGCCTACCTGAGCCGCGACTACACGCTTGCTCGCACCTACGAGGTGTACTCGACGTACTACGACGTCAAATACCCTGGCCATGAACGAAGCGCCGGCCGGCCGCTTCGCGTCTCGCCTGTCTATTGGCGCCTGACCGATATGGGCGCGGCGTTTGGCGAGAAGTCGGGCTGGGAGCGCGTGAACTGGTTCGAGCCGAACGGCACTCATGGCAACCAGGCGCTGCGACCCCATGGGTGGGCCGGCCGGTTGTGGTCGCCGGCCATCGGCGTCGAGCACACGGCATGTCGCGAAGCTGCCGCGATCTTCGATTTCACGTCTTTCGCGAAGATCGAGGTCCGCGGCGCGGGCGCGGCCGAGTTTCTCGAAAGCCTCGCCGACAATCGGGTCGCGCGAGGGGTCAGCGCGCTCACCTACACGCAGATGCTCAACGACCGCGGCGGCATCGAGTGCGACTTCACGATCACGCGGCTGGGCGAGCGGCGCTTCCGCGTTATCACAGGGACGGCCTTCGGGATGCACGACCTGTCGTGGATCCGCGACCACGCGCCTAACGACGGGTCCGTCGAGGTCGAAGACGTCACGTCAGCCTATGCGTGCATCGGGCTCTGGGGGCCGGCCGCGCGCTCGATCCTCGAGCGACTGACGCCGGCTGATATCAGCAACCAGGCCTTCCCCTTCATGACCGCGCGCGAGCTCGCCGTGGGCAGCGTGCCGTGCCTTGCCTTGCGCGTCACGTACGTCGGTGAGCTCGGTTGGGAGCTCTACTGTCCGTCCGAGTTCGGGCTTCGGTTGTGGGACTCGCTCTGGAACGCCGGCCATGACAGGGGCCTCGTTGCCGGCGGATACAGAGCCGTCGACTCGCTGCGCCTGGAGAAGGGTTACCGGGTATGGGGCGCGGACATCACGCCGGACGTCGATCCGTACCAGGCAGGTCTTGGTTTCTGCGTCAAGCTGGATAAGGGAGAGTTCATCGGCCGTTCTGCGCTATTGAAGAAACGCGAATCACCCCCGGCGACAAAGCTCGCGTGTCTGGTGCTGGACGACCCGCGATCGGTCGCGCTGGGTTCGGAGCCCGTCCGGCTCGAGGGCGGCGTGGTGGGTCGCGTGACCAGCGGGGGCTACGGCTATACGGTGGGCCAATCGATCGCCTACGCCTACGTTCCGGCGAGCTGCCCCGTCGAAACGCCGATCGAGGTGGACATCTTTGGCACGTGGGTCACAGGACGCGTGGCGAAGGAGCCGCTCTACGACCCCAAGGGGATCAGAGTCCGAAGCTAGTCTTCAGGAGCAGCTCTAGTCCCGTCGGAAAACGCGCGCAGGTAGCGCTCAAAGTCGGAATCCGCGGCACTCGCCATCATTCGTGCGAAGTGTTTCGTGGCGTATGCATCGAAGTCGAAGTCCAGCTCTGAGATCCCGCTCTGCAGCACGCCCCACATCGCCTCCCGAAAGTCGGACATGAATCGCATGAGCCGCAGCGAGGCGAGGTCCGTGTCGCGCTCCACGCCGAAGTAGGCCCGCATCAGCCGGCGGTCGTCATCGACCACAAACTCGTGGTTGACCGAGAAGTTCGCGAGATCGAAGAACCGGTCCCCCATCCCGGCGTACTCCCAGTCGACGATTTGGACTGCCCCGTCGTCAAGGAAGTTCGCGTTCAAGAGATCGTTGTGGCACGGGACGAGAGGCTGCGGACCACGAGCCGACCGAATCCGCTCCGCGATCTTACGCGCGCCGCCGAACTGCGCCGGAATCCCGACGCCGTGCGACTCGGCCACGGTCCGGTAGCCGTCGACCACCGCCCATGCATCGAACCGTCCGGGAATTGGCGTCGAGTCGTGAAATGCCCGCAGCGCGCGAACCACCCGCGCGAGGACCTCGTCCTGCCGCATCTCGGCCACTGAGAGAGGCGAGCCCTCGATGAACCGCGCCACGAGCCAGCCCTGGTCAGGCACAAACGCGGTCACCTCCGGGCCGATGCCTACCTCAAAGGCGCGCTTGCCTGCGGCGTACTCGACCGCACGATCGATGCCGAGCAGGTCGGTCTTGGCGCCGCCCATACGCAGCACGAAGACCTCGCCGCCGACCTCGACCTTGAAGTTCCGGTTGGTGATCCCGCCGCCGAGCTCGGCCACCTTCGCTGCGCGCCCGGGCCACAGCCTCGCGACGGCGGCGCGGGCGGCTTCCACAAGTCTCGGATGGTATCTGCTTGAATGGCCGCGTGACGGTCCGCCATCAATCGACGGAAGTCGAGCTGGCCGAGCTGCGCGCGAGATATGTC